>Ga0114931_10001577_pt1 | contig 29132 bp, 26 predicted proteins | sample 2SBtaG_FD_89579 | JGI IMG/M metagenome (GOLD analysis project Ga0114931, IMG submission 89579) | Deep subsurface microbial communities from Kolumbo volcano to uncover new lineages of life (NeLLi) - 2SBTROV14_V59a metaG | ecosystem: Environmental > Aquatic > Marine > Volcanic | place: Kolumbo... | reverse complement strand
ACGAATTCGTAGACCAGGTGGCGAAATGAGCTCGGTAGCACGCAGGTACGCCAAGGCAATCCTAGCGGTCGCCGAGTCCGGTGGTACGCTCGACAAGACCGCTGGCGAACTGGTCGCTCTGGCCAGGGTGGCGAAAGAGCCGCAAGTGGCCGCCGCCTTCACCAATCCGCTGATGTCCGAGACCAGACGGCGCGAGCTCGCCGATACCATCGCCAAGGAGCTCGGCGTACAGACGACCGTAGCCCATTTCGTCAGCCTCCTGGCAGATCATCAAAGGCTCGACCAGATGGCGGCAATCGCGGTCCAGTACAACCGACAGCTCGACGAGAAGCTCCATCGAGTTCGTGCCGTGGTGCGATCGGCGACCGAGATCGACGCTGCCGACCTGGCGCGGATCGTCGAGGTTTTCGAGAAAAAAACCGGAAAGTCCGTACTGGCGGAGGCAATTGTCGACGCGGACCTTCTCGGCGGAGTCACGGTCGATATCGCGGGTAAGGTTTACGACGGTAGCTTGAGAACCCAGCTAGAGAACCTGGCTTCCAGCATCGCGGGGAGCCAGTCCTTCATCTAGTTCACCGGGCGTCCGCCCGCCATTCACACATTCGAGTACGAACTCGCCGACCTGGATTCCGGGGGGCTGTGCGAGGAGGGAGCACGAGCATGGAGATTCGCGCTGCGGAGATCAGCGACATCATCAAGAAGCAAATCGAGGAGTACGAGCGCGAGGTGGAGGTTCGTGAGACCGGACGGGTTCTCTCGACCGGGGACGGTATCGCCCGCATCTACGGACTCGACAAGGTCGCTGCCGGAGAGCTGGTCGAGTTTCCGCACAAGATCTACGGACTCGCTCTCAACCTCGAGGACGACAACGTCGGCGCCGCCATCTTCGGAGAGGTGCAAGAAGTCGGAGAGGGCGACGAGGTCAAACGAACCGGAAGGATCGCCGAGGTCCCGGTCGGCGATGCTCTGCTCGGCCGCGTCGTCGACGCGCTCGGTCAACCGATCGACGGCAAGGGCGCCATCGAAACCGACGACACCCGGCGGATCGAGCTAAAGGCCCCCGGCATCGTCGCGCGCCAGCCGGTCACCGAGCCGATGCAGACGGGAATCAAGGCGATCGACGCGATGATTCCGATCGGTCGCGGACAGCGCGAGCTGATCATCGGTGACCGTCAGACGGGCAAGACCGCCGTCGCGCTCGATACCATCATCAACCAGAAGGGCGGCGACATGGTGTGCATCTACGTCGCCATCGGTCAGAAACGGTCGACCGTCGCCCAGGTGGTCGAACGCCTGACTCGTGCCGGGGCGATGGACTACACGATCGTCGTTGCCGCTACCGCATCCGACGCCGCGCCGCTGCAATTCATCGCCCCGTATTCGGGCTGTGCGATGGGAGAGTTCTTCCGCGACTCGGGCCGCCACGCGCTCTGCATCTACGACGACCTTTCCAAACAGGCGGTCGCCTACCGTCAGCTCTCCCTCCTGCTGCGCCGGCCACCCGGTCGCGAGGCATTTCCCGGCGACGTCTTCTACTTGCACTCGAGGCTACTCGAACGCGCGGCGAAGATGAGCGACGAGCAGGGCGGCGGGTCCCTGACCGCCTTACCGATCATCGAGACCCAGGCCGGCGACGTCTCGGCCTACATTCCGACCAACGTCATCTCGATTACCGACGGTCAGATCTTTCTCGAGAGCGATCTGTTCTTCTCCGGTGTCCGCCCGGCGGTCAACGTCGGTATATCGGTATCGCGCGTCGGCGGTAATGCTCAGATCAAGGCGATGAAAAAGATCGCGGGAACCCTTCGCTTGAACCTGGCGCAGTACCGCGAGATGGCGGCGTTTGCTCAGTTCGGATCCGATCTCGACGCGGCAACCCAAAAGATGCTGGCGCGCGGTGAGCGGCTGGTCGAGATTCTCAAGCAGGGACAGTACGTACCGCTTCCCGTCGAGCGACAGATCCTGGTCATCTACGCAGCCTCCAACGGTTGGATCGACGATTACGATCCCGCCGTCGTCGTCCGCTACGAGGACGAGTTGATACGCTTCATCGAGGGTCGTCATGCGGACGTATTCGAGCTCATCGCGGAAAAGAAAGAGCTGACCGACGACGTCAAGGAACGAATCGACGCCGCACTCGCCGCGTTCAAGGAAGAGTTTACGGCCTGAGTCAGTCCGTAGAGACCTCACCGACGAGAGAGACTCATGCCATCGCTCAAAGTAATCCGTAAGCGGATCAGCTCGGTCAAGAGTACGCAGCAGATCACCAAGGCCATGAAGATGGTGGCGGCGGCCAAGCTGCGCCGTGCTCAGGACGCCGCCACCCAGGCCCGTCCTTATGCCGGCAAGCTCAGCGAACAGCTCGCCGCCGTAGCTGCGCGGGTGGGGGGATCTGTCGCCCATCCACTGCTCGCCGTGCGCGAGGAGGAGAAGGTCGTCGATCTGATTCTCGTCACCAGCGATCGCGGCCTCTGCGGCGGCTACAACGCCAACCTGATCCGCAAGTGCGAGGCCTTTATCGCGGAGAAGCCCGACGCCGAGGTTCGCTTGACGATCATCGGCGGTAAGGGCACCTCCTACTTCAAGAATCACTCGCTACGGATTTTTGAGGAACACACCAACTTGCAAAAGGGTCCGGGCCGCCCGTTGGCGGTCCAGCTCGGCCAGCGCGTCTCGCGAGATTACGCAACCGGGGCAAGCGACGCCGTCTACGTTGTCTACAACCAGTTCCAGTCCGCCATTTCGCAGGTTCCGACGTTGGAAAAGATACTCCCGGTGGTGGAGAGTTCCACCGCCCAGGACGCGGCGAATCTGGTCGACTACATCTACGAACCGGATCCGGTGTCCCTCTTGGGGCGTCTCCTGGCACAGTACGTCAACACTCTCATCTACCGCGCATTCCTCGAGGCCATCGCCAGCGAACACGCTGCGCGAATGACCGCGATGGACAGTGCGACATCCAACGCTTCCGACATGATGGAGCGCCTGACTCTGGCGATGAACCGGGCACGTCAGGCGGCAATTACCACGGAATTGATGGAAATCGTTTCGGGCGCCGAGTCGCTCAAGGGTTAAGAGGGCTAGCATATGAGCACTGGAAAGATCTCACAGGTCATCGGGCCGGTTGTCGACGTCGAGTTCCCGGCGGGAGAGTTACCGCAGATCTTCAACGCGCTGCAGGTCACCAATCCCGAGATCAGCAGTCAGGAGTGGAATCTGATCGTCGAGGTCAGTCAGCACCTCGGTGAGAGCACGGTGCGCTGCATAGCGATGGATGCTACCGAGGGTTTGGTGCGGGGTATGGAAGTGCGCGACACAGGGGCGCCCATCACCGTTCCCGTCGGGCCGGAAACCCTCGGCAGGATCCTCAACGTGATCGGCCAACCAGTCGACGAGGCCGGACCCGTCGAGGCCAAGGCGACCTACCCGATTCACCGCTCGGCGCCGCCGTTCGTCGATCAGGCGACAGAGGTCGAGGCGTTCGAAACGGGAATCAAGGTGGTCGACCTCCTCGCTCCCTACTCGCGCGGCGGAAAGATCGGCCTGTTCGGCGGCGCCGGCGTCGGCAAGACCGTCATCATCATGGAGCTGATCAACAACGTCGCCAAACAGCACGGCGGTTACTCGGTCTTTGGCGGAGTGGGCGAGCGAACCCGCGAGGGCAACGACCTGTGGAACGAGATGCGCGAGTCGGGCGTAATCGACCGCGCCACCCTGGTCTACGGTCAGATGAACGAGCCTCCCGGCGCGCGCGCCCGCGTCGCCCTGACCGCGCTGACCGCGGCCGAGTACTTCCGCGACGAAGAGGGAAAGGACGTTCTTCTCTTTATCGACAACATTTTCCGTTTCACGCAGGCCAATTCCGAGGTGTCCGCCCTGCTCGGACGCATCCCCTCGGCAGTCGGATACCAGCCGACGCTAGCCTCCGACCTCGGCGAGCTGCAAGAGCGGATCACGACGACGACGAAGGGCTCGATCACTTCCGTACAGGCGATTTACGTCCCCGCCGACGACTTGACCGATCCCGCCCCGGCAACCACCTTCGCTCACCTGGATGCGACCACGGTTCTGTCGCGACAGATCGCCGAGCTCGGCATCTACCCGGCAGTCGACCCACTCGACTCGACCTCGCGAATTCTCGATCCCAACATCATCGGCGAAGAACACTACCGGGTCGCCCGGCAGGTGCAGGAGGTGTTGCAGCGCTACAAGGACCTGCAGGACATCATCGCCATCCTCGGGATGGACGAGCTGTCGGAAGACGACCGGCTGGCGGTCGCGCGGGCGCGAAAGATCCAGAAGTTCCTCTCGCAACCGTTCTTCGTCGCCGAACAGTTCACCGGCACGCCCGGAAAGTACGTCAAGCTCGCCGACACGATCCGCGGCTTCAAAGAGCTGGTCGAGGGCCAGCACGACGACGTGCCCGAACAGGCCTTCTACATGCAAGGCACCATCGAAGAGGTTCGCGAGGCGGCCAAGGAGATGGCCGACGAGGCGGCCTGAAGCCACGCCCTCGCCGCCGAGCCAACCATGATGAAATCACCGAATCCAACCGTACCCCGCACGCCACGCCCTCTGGCCTGCCGCGCGGAGAGCCCTCATGTCTGACCGATTTCAACTACGTGTCGTCACGCCGACCAGCGAGACCGTCAACGAAGAAGTCTTCGAGGTCACCGCTCCGGGAACCCTCGGCGAGTTCGGAATCCTTCCCGACCACGCGGCTTTCCTGTCTTCGCTCGAGGTTGGCTGCCTGCTCTACCGCGGACCTTCCGGTGAGCATCGAATCGCCATCCGCGAAGGGTTTGCGGAAGTCAGCGACAACGTAATGACCATCCTCTCCGAGGCGGCGACAGTAAAAGACGAAGTCGATATCAGTGGCGCAACCGCAGATCTCCAGGACGCTCGCGCGAAGCTCGTAGAGCTGTCCACCTTCGACGCGGAGTTCGCCGATGTAGACGCCGCGCGCCGCTGGGCCGAAGCGCGGCTAGCCCTCACCAAATAGGGACGGAAACCCGCACCCGACCGCGGCAGCGCAGCTCGTTCGGCCGCCGTGCCGAAATTCGCCGCGCCGGTAGGAGAGAAGCCCGTATACATACGTAGGCACCGGACGGGGCACGGGTCGCTGGTCACGTCGCTGGTCACCTGGCGACGGGCGACGGGCGATGACGAGTCGTCGGAAGCATCGGCCGATGGACCATCCGAGAGGGTCGCGCTACCAGTCCGCCATCCCCACCATCCCCACTGGGGCAAATTGTCACTCCCGGCGGACCCGGGTGGCGCCAACCGGGCATGCCGAGCAGGCCATACTTCACTTCTGTTTGAATATGCATGCACATGCATGTATCTAGGGCTTGATGCGAACCACGATCGAGATGTCGGACGACACCCGTGCCCAGCTGCTCGAGATCGCCGCGCGGCGCGGAATGAAGGGCTTCTCGGCCCTGGTCCAGGAGGCTCTGGAGTCCTATTTGGGCGATCTCGAATCGGAAAATGAGAAGGTTCGGCGGGCGGTACTGCTCAAGGGGGCGTTCCGAGAGAAAGACGCAAACACCATGCGAGATATCATCCGACACCTGCGTGGCGCGGCATGATCCTTGCCGACACAGACGTCCTCGTCGATTTTCTCCAAGGCCGCGATCCCGGCGCCGGGCGGGTTCAGCTCGAGCTCGAGCACGGCCAGCTCTTCACGACCTCGATCAACCGCTTCGAGTTGCTCAGCGGAGCCAGGTCGCCGCGCCAGGCGCGACTCATTCGTCAGTTACTCGACGCCATCCCGTGCGTCGCCATCGACCAGGCCACCGCCGACCGTGCTGCCGAGATGCACCGTGACTTCGCCGAAGACGAGAGGCCGTTGTCGATGAACGTCTGTCTGGTCGCAACCGTCGCCATCACGCAGCGCGCTCAACTTCTCACCCGACAACCCGAAACCTTCAGCCTGATCGCCGACCTCGCCTTCGCCCGCTTCGCCGAAGGCGACTGACCGCGCAGCAGTCCGATTCGATCGTCCACGGGGCCACGCGCCCGCCGCTCCAATCGCGCGCACCGCCTGAAAGGAAACTCCCATGAAACACACTCCTGTCGACGACGCCCTCTACGGCTATCTCGTCGAACACGGTCACAACGGCGATCCGCTGCTCGCGCAGCTCGCACGAGTAACCCGGGAACGGATCGGCGACATGGCGATCATGCAAATAGCGCCGGAACAGGGGACCCTGATGGAGATCCTGGTACGGGTCAGCAACGCCAAATCGGCCATCGAGATCGGTACCTTCACCGGTTACAGCGCGATTTGCATCGCCCGCGGCCTGACCGACGATGGCACCCTTCTCTGCTGCGACACGAGCCGGGAGTGGACATCGATTGCCACCGAGTATTTCGAGAAGGCCGGGCTCGGCGCGAAAATCTCTCTCGAAATCGCCCCGGCGATCGATACGTTAGCGGCACTTGCCGCCGACCGCACCTTCGACTTCGCATTCATCGACGCCGACAAGGTGAGCTACGAAAGCTACTACGAGAGCATTCTCGCGCGCCTCACCGGCAACGGTCTGATCGTCTTCGACAACGTCCTCTGGGGTGGCTCGGTCGCCGACGACAGCAACCGGAGTGACGACACGGTCGCACTGCGCCGGCTCAACGATCGGGTCGCACACGACGACAGGGTCCAGGCGGTCATGCTCAGCGTTTCCGACGGCCTGACGATCGTCCGGAAAAAGTAGATGTCCGACGACCGCGCGCACACCAACCGACTGATCGACGAGACCAGTCCCTACCTGCTCCAGCACGCCCATAACCCCGTCGACTGGTATCCGTGGGGCGACGCAGCTCTCGCCGCGGCGCGCCGCGAGAACAAGCCGATCCTTCTCAGCGTTGGCTACTCCGCCTGTCACTGGTGCCACGTCATGGAGCGCGAGTCCTTCGAGAATCCCGCAATCGCCGCGCTGATGAACGAACATTTCATCAATATCAAGGTCGATCGCGAGGAGAGGCCCGACATCGACCACATCTATATGAACGCCGTACAGATGCTGACCGGACGCGGCGGTTGGCCGATGACCGTGTTCCTGCAACCGGACGGAAAGCCGTTTTACGGCGGTACCTACTTTCCCCCCGAGGAACGGCACGGCATGCCGGGCTTTCCCCGCGTACTCGAGTTCATCGCCCGCAAGTACCGCGAGGCTCCGGGCGACGTCGAGAGCGCGGTCAGCGAAATCACCGGGCGTCTGCAACAACTGGAGTCGCTCGCCGGCGGTGCGGGCGTACCCGGTAACCTCCTGGTCGCGGCCGCCGACGCATTCAGCGGGGCCTACGACGAGGCGCACGGTGGAATCGGCGAGGCTCCGAAGTTTCCCAACACCGGGCCGCTCGATCTGTGGCTGCGTGCCAGCCATGTCGGCGGCAACTCGCGCTACGCCGAAATGGCATTGCACACCCTGCGCGAAATGGCGCGCGGCGGGATCTACGACCAACTCGGCGGCGGATTCCATCGCTACTCGGTCGACCGGGTCTGGCTGGTGCCGCATTTCGAGAAGATGCTTTACGACAACGCGCAACTCGTTCCTCTCTACCTATCGGCGTACCAACTCAGTGGCGATACCTTCTTCGCAACCATCGCGCGCGAGACACTCGACTATGTCGTTCGCGAAATGCGTGATCCGAACGGTGGCTTCTACTCGACCCAGGATGCCGACAGCGAAGGCGTCGAGGGCAAGTACTTCGTGTGGGATCGCCAAGAGCTGATCTCCATCCTCGGGGCGGACACGGCGGAGATCGCGTGTCGTTATTGGGACGTTACCGACACCGGCAATTTCGAAGGCCACAACATCCTTCACGTCACCCTCGATCTCGATCAGGCGAGCCAGATATTCGGCTGCAGTCGCGATGAAGTCTCGCGCACCCTCGGCGACGCTCGCGAGAAGTTGTTGGCCGCTCGCCGACTGCGCGTTGCGCCCGCGCGCGACGACAAGATGCTGACATCGTGGAACGCGCTGATGATCTCGGCCTTCGCCCGCGCGGCCGAGGTCCTGGGCGACGAGAGTTACGCCGATGTCGCGCGCGGCGGCGTCGCCTTCGTCGATTCCGCACTGCGCCGCGGCGATCGCCTCCTGGCAACCTGCAAAGACGGCATCGCCAAGCTCAACGGATACCTCGACGATTACGCCTTCTACGCGGCAGCGCTGCTCGACGTGTTCGAAGCCGTACAAGATCCGGCGTATCTCGAAGCCGCTGGCACACTGTGCGACGCGATGTTGGATCACTTTTGGGACGACTCCGCGGGCGGACTATTCTTCACCAGCGACGATCACGAACGGCTGATCGTTCGCTCCAAGCCGACCTTCGACGGCTCGATTCCCGCCGGCAACTCGGTAGCCAGCCTGGTTCTGCTCAGACTCTACCACCACACCGTCGAGCCGAAGTACCTGGAACGCGCCGAGGCCCTGTTGTCGTTATTCGGCCCGGCCGCGGCGAGCCAGCCCTTCGGCCTCGCCAACTTCATCGCCGCCGCCGATTTTTACCAGCGTGGGCCACAAGAGATCACTGTCGTGGTCGAGCCGCGCCGAGGCGCGTCCGATCCGCTCGTCCGCCGGCTGAGGGAGACGTACATACCCAACCGCACCCTCACTTTCGTCGACCCGGACCCCGCGGCGGCGAGACCCGCCTACCTCGCCGGCAAGGGTCAAGTCGACGGCAAGACCACTGTCTACGTCTGCCACCGCAGAACCTGTGCGCCGCCGGCTACCAATTGGAAAGACGTCGCCGCGCTACTCGGCTGAAGCGAGCCGCGACTCGCGATCGGGGCGGGCGGGGCGGGAAACCCGGGCCACCGCCCGAGAACAGGATTCCATGCAGTACCCCGACAAACGACCACTCGACCCCAGGACCAAGCGGGCGCAGAAGTTGCTCGCCGAGTGTGTCGATGCAGCCAATGCACTGCTCGACAACCACGCGACGGTCGGCGATCTGAAAATGGTACGCACCGTCCTGCGCGAGATGGCCGACGGTTTCCGCATGTTCGCCGCCTACAGCGGCCGTCACAAGGTCACCGTATTCGGCTCGGCACGGACCCTCCCCAGCGATCCCAATTACAAGTACGCACGTGAGTTCGGCAGGCGCATGGCCGAGGCGGGCTTCATGGTGATCAGCGGCGGCGGGCCCGGAATCATGCACGCATGCCTCGAGGGAGCCGGTCGCGCGAACGCCTTCGGCGTCGGCATCCATCTGCCCTTCGAGCAAGCCGTCAATGACGCGATTCAGGGCGACCCCAAGGTCGCACTGTTCACGCATTTCTTCACCCGAAAGCTCTTCTTCCTCAAAGAGGCCGAAGCGGTGGCGCTCTTGCCCGGTGGCTTCGGGACCCAGGACGAGGGCTTCGAGACTCTTACACTGGTACAGACCGGCAAGGCACAACCGATGCCGATCGTCGCCCTGGAAGCACCCGGCGGCAACTACTGGAAGACCTGGCAACGCTATGTCGAGAAGGATCTCCTCGGCAACGGGCTGATCAGCGAGCGGGATCTTTCACTCTTCAAGGTGACCACCGACATCGACGAGGCGGTGCACGAAATCACCCGATACTACCGGGTGTACAACTCATCGCGTTGGGTGCGTGACCAGCTGGTACTGCGGCTCAACCACAAATTGCCGCGCTCCCTGGTGACCCAGCTCGATATCGAGTTCGCCGACATCCTGCTCAAGGGGAGCTTCGAGCAGCGCGGCGCCTTTCGCGTCGAGCGCGACGACCCGCGGGTGTGGGATCTGCCGCGACTCGCCTTCCACTTCGACCGCCACCAGTTCGGTCGCCTGCGCGAGTTGATCGACCGCATCAACCTGAGTTGACCGGCGCGAACCTCTGCCAAACCGGGATCGTTTTTCGGCCGGCCACCGAGTCGGGCCGCGGGATTCTACACCCGCAGGCGCAGGATGTCGTGCGCGTCGAGCATTTTCTCCCGGATCGGGACGCCGATGGGACACTGGTTGGTACACGGGGCCGTACAAGTCACACACTGACTCGCGTTGTTGTCGAGCTTGGCATAGAGCCGCATGCCCTCTTTCTCCCAACCGTAGTCCCGGAAATACATGCGGTAACGCAGCACATCGTTGATGGCGAGGTCGTATGCACAGGAGTCGAGGCAGAGCCCGCAGTGCGGCTGACAGTAGTCGCCACGGGTGAGCTCGTCGTAGCGCTCGAGCATGGCGACGTCGGCGTCCCGCGCTGTCTGGCCCGATGCGTAGAGGTATTCGTCGACCTGCTGCAACTGGGAGAACGACACCACCAGGCACGAAACGTCCGGATTCGACAACACCCAGCGAAACGCCGCCTGGGAGTACGCGCCGGACTCCTCGCGAAAGTCAGCCAGGTTGGCGTGCTTCGCCCCCTTGAGGGTCTTCATGGCGACGATGCCGACGTCCGCCTTCTTCGCCTTGTCGAGGATGTGGCCGAAGTTCGGAAACATCCCAAAGTGGTAGGCCAGCATCATCACGTCGAAACGACCTGAATCGATGGCTGTGTTCGCCACTTCCTCGAGGTTGGGCGTATGGGTACTGACGCCGAGAAACTTCACCTTGCCCTGCTCCTTCAGGCGATCGAAGGCCTCGTGCATGTTGGGTGCCATCAACCGGTCGACGCGGTCGCACGAGTGGATGTGGACGAGGTCCACGTAGTCGGTGTTGAGCCGTTGCAAGCTCTCCTCGACCGCACGCATGATCTCCGGTACCGGCGTATCGTTCGGCAAGTGGCCGTGCGCGACGCAAAATTTCGTCGCGATGAAAAGATCCTCGCGATGGACACCCGGGTCCTTCAGCGCCTTGCCGAGCGCGAGCTCCGAGCCGAGCTCGGAATAGTCCGGCGCGGTATCGAAGTAATTCACGCCGCGTTCGATCGCCAGCCGCGCCACCTGCTCGCCCTGGAAGCGCCCGGTTCCCACCGCGATATCGGAAACCATGAAATCAGTCCGGCCGAGGCGGCGTTTCTTGGCAATGCGCGAACCCTTCCACTGCGCTTGCGGATGGGGTGAGGTGACCTCGACTTTGGTGTTCACGATGTTTTCCATCGTGGCAATCCAACCCCGGTTGCGCAGGACCATGGCGCCGACCCCGCTACCCAGCGCCGCGATGGTCGCGCCGCCGGTCCCCAGAATGCGCAGCGCCTGGCGACGATCCGCCGGCTCAGAGCCTTTGCCGACCGTCCGCAACCACCCGGGCAGGTCCGTCCAGCAACCCTCGCAGATGATACGGCGGCCGCGCCAGCGCAGCGCGAACGCCGACCCCGCCAGGACGACCATCGGAACGATTCCCTTCCACAGGGGCAGTGCGTCTCGACGCATTCCTTCGATGAGGTCGTGCAGAAGCTGTCCACCCAGCGTGTAGGCCAGCACCACCCCGATGGCGAACGCCGCCGCCGGGATCATGAGCTGCAAACCAACCGTTCGTTCGCGTCGTTCCTGTCCACAGGACGAGCACTGCATCGCTGTCTCCGTCTTCGCTGTGGCGCCCGAGGCGCACTCTTCCCCATCCGAGGGAAACCGAACCTTGCGCAGCCCCGTCCCCCACCAGCCCGCACGGCAGCCTACAGGCTGGAGCGTGGGTGTGTCCAGTTTGCGCGGAATCTGGGGCGTACTGCTCGACGCCGCCCGACAATCGCGCCGCGGCGCGATCGATCCGCCGGATTCTCTACTCGGTTGGCGACTCCGACTCGTCGCTAGATTCGCCGTCCAGCTCCGGTTCATCCGCACCGCCGTCAGGTGGACCACCATCCTCAGCGGCTTCCGCGGCGTCTTCTTCTGCGAGCCGGGCGACGCCGACGACCTTCTCGTCGCCGACCAGGTCGATCAACCGAACTCCCTGCGTATTCCGGCCGATCACCCGGATGTCCTTCACCGGCGTGCGAATCACCTTGCCGGCATCCGTGATCAGCATGATGTGATCCTCTTCGCCGACCATCCGAACACCGGCCACGCGGCCGACCCGACTGGTCACGCGCAGCGTAAGAATTCCCTTACCACCGCGGCCCGTGATCCTGTACTCGCCCATCTCGGTGCGCTTGCCGTATCCCCGCTCCGCCACGGTGAGCAGCGTCGACGTCAGATCCACGACATCGACCGCCACCACCTCGTCGTCCCCCACGAGGAGGATTCCGCGCACCCCCGCGGCGGCACGACCCATCGGCCTAGCCTCGCGTTCGCGAAAGCGGATCGCCTTGCCATTGCGCGTCGACAAAATGATCTCCTGATCGCCGTCGGTGAGACGCACGCCGATGACCGAATCGCCCTCTTTGATCTTGATCGCGATGATTCCGGACGGTCGCGGTTTGGAGTACTCGCGCAGCGGCGTCTTCTTGACCGTGCCGAGCCTGGTAGCAAAGACGACGTTCTTGCCCTCTTCGAACTCGCGCATGGAGAGAAACGCCGATACTCTCTCGTCCCCCTCCAGGGTGAGCAGGTTGACGATCGCTTTGCCCCGCGCCGCCCGGCCGACCTGCGGAAGCTCGTGCACCTTCTTCCAGAACAACCTGCCCTTGGTCGTGAAGAAAAGAATGTACGCATGGGTCGAGGCGACGAAGACGTGCTCGATGAAGTCCTCGTCCTTGGTGACCGCACCGATCTTGCCGCGCCCGCCGCGACGCTGTGCGCGATACTCGGTGAGGGGATTCCTCTTGATGTAGCCCTCGTGCGACACGGTGACGACCATGTCCTCTTCGGCAATCAGGTCTTCGATCGAGATCTCCGACGCGCGGTCGATGATCTCCGTACGCCGCGAGTCGCCGTACAGATCCCTCACCTCGCCGAGCTCCTCGACGATGATAGTATCGACCTCGCCCTCATCGGCGAGTATTTGCTTGTAGCGTTCGATCTGTTTGCTGACCTCTGCGTACTCCTCGAGAATCTTGTCGCGCTCGAGGTTGGTCAGTCGTTGCAAGCGCATATCGAGGATCGCCTGCGCCTGCCGCTCGGACAGCGCAAACGTGCTCACCAATCCCTGCTTGGCCGACGCCGGATCCGCGGCGGCACGGATCAGCGCGATCACCGCGTCGAGCGCGTCGAGCGCGATCTTCAGCCCCTCGAGGATGTGCAACCGTTCTTCAGCTTTGCGCAAATCGTAGCGCGTGCGCCGCGTCACCACCTCCCTGCGGTGATCGATGAAGACACGCAGGGCGTCTTTCAGGTTGAGCAGGTGCGGGCGATTATCGACGATCGCCAGCAAATTGATACCGAACGATTCTTGCAGGGCGGTGAGCTTGTAGAGCTGGTTCTTTACCACTTCTGGGACCGCGTCGCGGCGCAACTCGATGACGATCCGCATGCCATGGCGATCCGACTCGTCGCGCAAATCCGTGATGCCATCGATCTTCTTGTCGTTGACGAGATCGGCGATCCGCTCGATCAAGCGCGCCTTATTCACCTGGTACGGCAACTCGACGACGATGATGCGGCTCTTGCCCGTTCTCTCGTTTTCCTCGATCTCGGTCCGGGCGCGCATCTGCAAAACACCGCGACCGGTTTCGTATGCTTCCCTGATCGCCGCTCGCCCGTGGATGAACCCGGCCGTCGGGAAGTCGGGGCCCGGAATGTACTCCATCAGCCCGGCGATGGAGAGCTCCGGGTTTCCGATCAGTGCGACGAGACCGTCGACGACTTCGCTGAGATTGTGCGGCGGAATATTGGTGGCCATGCCGACGGCGATTCCCGACGAGCCATTGACCAGCAAGTTGGGGATGCGCGCCGGCAGAACCACCGGCTCGCGCAGAGTGTCGTCGTAGTTCGCGGCGAAATCGACGGTCTCGCGATCGATGTCGGCAAGCAGTTCGCCGGCGATGCGCGACATGCGAATCTCGGTGTAGCGCATCGCCGCAGCGGAATCGCCGTCGACCGAGCCGAAATTTCCCTGGCCGTCGACCAGTGGGTAGCGCAGCGAAAAATCCTGGGCCATCCGGACAATCGTGTCATACACGGCCGTATCGCCGTGCGGGTGGTACTTACCGATGACATCACCAACGATACGCGCCGACTTCTTGTAGCCACGGTTCCACTCGTTGTTGAGGTCGTGCATCGCGAACAACGCCCGACGATGCACTGGCTTCAAGCCGTCGCGCGCATCGGGCAGTGCGCGCCCGATGATGACCGACATCGCGTAGTCCATGTAGGACTGACGCATTTCATCTTCGATTGAAACGGGTATCCTACCGCCCGTGCCCGTTGGTTCCGTCACTTAGTTCGTCCTATTCATGAGTTTTCCACCGATCCAGCCCCTTACCTGCAACCGGCCCGCCGCCCGCGCACTGTCCGGACCGCTCGACGGGCCACCTGTCTCCCCCCGGAGCGTCTCCCCGGAGCGTCTCCTCCGAGCGTCTCCTCCGAGCGTCTCCTCCGAGCGTCTCCTCCGAGCGTCTCCTCCGACCTGGGCCACCCGCTCCAGATCGAATCGATCGACTCGATCGACCGATCTGATGAAAACTAAACGTCGAGATTTTTGACCGATAGCGCGTTCTCCTGAATGAAGCGGCGACGCGGCTCAACCTCGTCACCCATCAGCGTCGAAAAGATCTCGTCCGCCGCATAGGCGTCTTCTACCCGCACCTGCAACAGTGTCCGCGTATCCGGATCCATCGTCGTTTCCCATAGTTGTTCCGGGTTCATTTCGCCGAGACCCTTGTAGCGATTGATATCGACGCCCTTGCGCGCGCGCGCCAGTATCTCGGCAACGGCCCCGCCCAGAGTCGGCATCGGGACTTCGCTTTCGCCAGCACGGAGGATGAACGGGCCCTGGCCCGCGACCGCCAGGTTGGCGCCTATTCTCACCAACTCGCTAAACTCCGGCCCACTGACGAATTCTTCGTCGATCACGGTTTCCTGGGTGCTGCCGTTGGCGCGACAGCGGACTACCAGCTTCGCAACCCCGTGTTCCGCGTCATCCTCGATTTCAATGCTGACCGGGACCATGTCCGGCGCGGTCGCCTCTACATGGGTTTTGACATCGACGCCGATTTCGGTCAGCCGCGAACGGTCGGACAGTGCGGTAATATCAAAACGATCGTCCACCGCCAGCGCAGCGACGACGACTCCGCTCTGTCCATGCCGCGATACGACATCGAGGACTCGCTCCCAACGCAACTGTTCCTCGACGAGCTTCCGCAACACGTCGCCGGCAGCGACGAGCCCGTTACTCGACGCCACCGAGACATTCTTGGTTCCACTGTTGAGCAAGTAGTCCTCGAGCGCCGTTTCATCCTTCATATAACGCTCGCTCTTGCCCTTTTTGACTCGATAAAGTGGCGGTTGGGCAATGAAGATGTGTCCCTTTTCGATCAGCTCGGGGAAGTGCCGGAAGAAAAATGTCAGCAACAGGGTACGAATGTGCGATCCATCGACGTCGGCATCGGTCATGATGATGATCGTGTGGTAGCGCAGCTTGGTTGGATCTTTGTCTTCTTTTCCTATTCCCGTGCCGAGCGCGGTAATGAGTACCCGAATTTCTTGCGACGACAGCATCCGGTCGAACCGAGCTTTCTCGACGTTCAAAATTTTTCCGCGCAGGGGCAGGATCGCCTGGTTGCGCCGATCGCGGCCTTGCTTCGCCGAGCCACCGGCAGAGTCACCCTCGACGATATACAGCTCGGATCTCGACGGATCTCGTTCCTGGCAATCCGCGAGTTTTCCCGGAAGCGATGCGCCGTCGAGGGCTCCCTTGCGCCGCGCCAGCTCTTTCGCCTTACGGGTCGCCTCGCGAACGCGCGCAGCATCGAGGGCCTTGAGGACGATCTTCTTTGCTTCCGCCGGATGTTCCTCTAGAAATTCACCGAGCTTTTCATTGATCAGGGTTTCGACGTAGCCCCGGACCTCGCTGTTGCCAAGCTTGGTCTTGGTCTGTCCTTCGAATTGTGGCTCTACGATGCGCACGCTGACGATCGCGGTGAGCCCCTCGCGGGCGTCGTCCCCTTGCAGGGTTTCACCGTTCTTGAGAATACCGGAGGCACCCGCATATGCATTCAGGCTGCGTGTCAACGCGCCCTTGAACCCACTCATGTGGGTGCCGCCTTCGATCGTGTTGATATTGTTGGCAAACGAGAAAATGGTCTCGGCGTAACTCTCGTTCCACTGCATGGCGACTTCGATCTCGGCGTCTTCCCGCTTCCCCGCCAGATAGATCACCTCATCGTGGATTGGCGTCTTGGCCTTGCCGAGATGGCGGACAAACTCCTCGATTCCGCCTTCGTATAAAAACTCCTGACGGCGCTCTGACCGTTGATCCTCGATTGCTATGTTGACGCCACGGTTGAGAAAGGCGAGTTCGCGCAGTCGCTGCGACAGAATGTCAAAACTGAAATCGGTCGTCTCGAATATCTCGGTATCGGGTTTGAACGTAACCTTGGTACCGCGTTGATCAGTGATCCCGGTTTCCGCCAGCGGAGCATCCGGGACACCTCGCTGGTAGCGCTGCGAGTACACCTTGCCGGCCCGTTTGATCTCCAGGGTCAGGTACTCCGACAAGGCGTTGACGACCGATACGCCAACACCGTGAAGGCCGCCCGACACCTTGTAGGAATCACCGTCGAACTTGCCTCCGGCATGCAGCTTGGTCATCACGACTTCGACTGCCGATACACCCTCTGTCCGATGCATATCGACCGGGATCCCGCGGCCGTTATCCTCAACCGTCACCGTCCCGTCGATGTGGATCGTAACGCGAGCCGTGTCACAGTAGCCGGCCAGGGCCTCGTCAATTGCGTTGTCGACGACTTCGAAAACGAGATGGTGGAGACCGCGTTCGGAGGTGTCCCCAATGTACATGCCAGGGCGTTTGCGAACCGCTTCGAGTCCCTCCAGAACCTTGATCTTATCCGCGTCGTAACCGCCCCCCGGTACTACCCCAGCATTCTCCATACAACCCCTGTTCAGCGCGCTTCGAAGCGCCGTTTGCCAACCGCGACACAGTACCACGACAAGGGTTGCCGGTAAAGCTCACTGATCGATCATAAACCCTTGATTTTTAATGAATAATCAAGGGTAAATCGGGTGTGCGACAGGACCGTGAAACATCCCCAAAAACGGCCCATATCCGGGCCGTTCTCAGAGCCGCAGCGGCATCACTATATAACAGTAGTCTGATTCATCGGCGAGACGCATGACGCCAGGGCTCACCTCGTCGTTCAAGCCGATTTCGATCTTACCACCCGGACCGATTACCGACAGAAGATCCATCAGATATACCGCGTTGAAACCGACGTGGACCGACCCACCGTCGTAGTCGATGTCAATCTCTTCGATTCCCTCGCCGACATCGGGGTTGACCGTCAAAAGTCGCAGCGTTCCCTTCTCCAACTCGACCTTGACGCCTTTGGTCCTCTCACTGGAAACGGTCGAAACGCGGCGCAAACTGGCCAATAGGGCGGCCGCGTCGACGACGGCAATCTTGGTCGATTTCTTTGGCACTACCTGGTTGTAATCGGGGAACTCCCCCTCGATCAGTCGCATCGACATCTCGACCGACCCGCGCGTCACGTACGCCACTCCGTCACCGATGATGAGCTCGATATCGTCCCCTTCGGCTTCGAGGATCTTCCTCAACTGAACGACCGCTTTGCGGGGTAGAATCGCCCCGGGGCCTTGCTGGGCACCTTCCACGGGTCGCGCGATCATTGCCAGGCGGTGCCCGTCGGTGGCAACCAGCCGCAACTCCCCATCGCCCGTTCCCTCGATGAGAATGCCATTGAGACTGACCCGCGTCTCGTCTGACGATATTGCAAAGGCGGTGTACTCGAGCATTTCCCCCAGGACTTCCGCGGAGACACGGACCGATAGCCTGGCACCCTTGGCGTCGGCCTTCTCCATCTCGGGAAACTCACGTGGATCGAGCCCGACGAGGCGAAACCTCCCCCTGCCGACCTTTACTTCGAGCCAGTGGTTTTCCTCCCCGATCACGACGATCTCGCCGTCGGGAAACTCACGAACCATCTCGTAGAGCTTACGCGCGGAGGCCGATACGGTCCCCGGACTCTTGACTGCAGCGATGCAGGAACGGCGCACGCCGATCTCTTGATCGGTAGCCGACACGGTCAACGTGTTTCCGGCTGCTTCTAGTAGAACGTTCCCGAGTATGGGGATTGTCGTGCGACGTTCCACGATACCTTGCGAGAGGTACAGACCAGCCAACAATTCGGATTTCGTGATGCTGAATTCCATCTCCGGTTCCACCCGTCAGTTTCGCCCTACTATTACTTAATTTTTAATCCTAAAGAATAGTAGTAGTAGGGCCTGTGGATATGGGGAAATCGTTGTCGCACTAGGGATACCACTCTCCTCCCATGGGGAAGAGCTGGTGTAACGTTCACCCGGGCGAGCCGTCGCCGATGTTTTCACACAATCTCTCCACTATTCCTCCGCAGCCATTCCCCAAACCGTACACAGGGATCCGTAGGGCTCGATTTCTAGCAGGTTTAGAGGTTCGGTTCACAGTGGAGCGAGGCCAGCGCTAGTTGGAATCGGGCGAACGTAGTTTGTTGGCCAACTTTTCGACGGTGTCGCGAAGATCGGAGTCGTCGCGCATACGTCGTTCGATCACTTGCGACGCGTGGATGACAGTGGTGTGGTCGCGTCCACCGAATCGGTCTCCGATGACTGGAAACGAAGCCTCGGTGTGTTGCCTGCACAGGTACATGGCGATCTGGCGCGGATGAGTAATATGTCGAACCCGGGTCTTCGACAGCAGGTCGTCGCGCTCGATGTGAAAGTAGTCACTCACTGTTTTCTGGATCTTGTCGATGGTGATGCCACGACCCGGCTTGTCTTCGACGAACGAATGTAGGACTTCGCGGGCGAGATCGAGAGTGATCGAGCATCCGTTGACTGACGCGTATGCGCTCAGACGTGTCAGACTCCCTTCGAGCTCGCGCACGTTCGATTCGAACGACTCCGCCAGGAACATAGCCACGTCGGAGGGAAGAGCGAGCCGTTCGATGTCCGCCTTCTTCTCGAGGATTGCCAAGCGGGTTTCGATGTCCGGAGCCTGGATGTCGGCAATGAGCCCGCTTTCGAAGCGGTTGCGGAGCCGTTCTTCCAAGTTGGTAATCTCCTTTGGGAATTTGTCCGACGTGAGGATGATTTGCTTGTGCGCCTCGTACAGCGAATTGAAGGTATGAAAGAACTCCTCTTGGGTCCGCTCGCGCCCCGCGAGAAACTGAACGTCGTCGAGGATGAGAAAATCGACCTTGCGGAATCGATTTTTGAAATTGTCCATCTGGTCGCGGCGGAGTGCGGCGATGAGTTCGTTCATGAAAGAATCCGACGACAGGTACACGACTCGAGCATCTGGATTGCGGTCGAGTACCTCGTTGCCAATTGCGCAGACGAGGTGGGTCTTTCCGAGTCCGACGCCGCCGTAGATGAATAGGGGATTGTAGGTATCGCCAGGTTGGTTGGCGACGGCGCGCGCCGCGGCATGGGCGAACTGATTGCTCGCGCCGACGATGAAATTGCCGAAGGTATACTTCTCCTGCAGAGCGGCGCGATCTTGCGTGGACTGGTCGGGTCGCCGAATCGGCGCCGGCGCCGGGAACAGCTCCTGCTGCCCACCGCGTGGCACGCTGACGTTCAGGTGTCGCAGGGCGCCGCCGCTCTGCGCCGACAGTGCGCTCTCGAGAAGCTTGCCACATCGTTTGCGCGCCAGGTCGGCGCAAGCTGCGTCCGGTGCTTCGACCGTGAAGGTGTCGCCGTCTCTGCCGAGTGGCCGGAGCGACGCCAGGATGTTGCGCGAGTCGTCGTCGGCGAGCACCGATTCGACGGACTCTACGGCCTGTTCCCAAGTCGGATGCGCGGATGCAGCCAGATTCTTATCCACAGGACAACCCCCACCCAAAAGTGTTGTGATATATGCGGGTTACGGGACAAATCCCCCATAATTCCACAGCGGAATCCACAGATCCCAAGGGGTCTCGAGCAAGATGGTGACGAATACGAACCCGCCTGATCAAGACGGGATGTGTGACTTATCTCGTATGCGAAAACGGAGCAAGTGCGACGCCAGGGAAAATGTCGAAATCGAGAAAATAAGTTGGCGGACTGCCTGCGAAGAGCAGGAGGGTTGCGGGGGCGGAATCGAGCCGATAGCGGATCAGGCATGGACACGTCCGAGAAGCTCTTTGCGGCTGCTAGTGAAGTCATCCCGGGCGGTGTCAATAGCCCGGTCCGCGCGTGGGGTGCCGTCGGCGGCAGTCCGAGATTCATTCAGCGCGCGGCGGGTGCGACCGTCACGGACGCCGATGGGGTTACCTACGTCGACTACGTCGGATCTTGGGGACCGATGATTCTCGGCCACGCGCACCGGGAAGTGTTGCAGGCAATTCACAACGTCCTCCGCGAGGGTACGAGTTTCGGGGCGCCGACGGCGCGCGAGATCGACATGGCGCGCGAGATCTGCCGCGCCGTCGACTCGGTGGACAAGGTACGCTTGGTGAGTTCGGGCACCGAGGCGACGATGACGGCGCTGCGAGTCGCACGCGGATACACGCAGCGGCACAAAATCGTCAAATTTGCAGGCTGTTATCACGGGCATGTCGATTCGCTGCTGGTCAAGGCCGGCTCCGGTGCGCTCACCCTCGGTGTTCCCGACAGTGCCGGAATCAGTCCCGAGACGTCGCAGCAGACGGTGCTGGCGCGCTTCAACGACCTCGCGGATGTGCAACGCATCTTCAGCGAGCTCGGCGACGAGATTGCCGCCGTCATCGTCGAGCCCGTTGCCGGCAACATGGGAGTGATTCCGCCGCGGCCAGGGTTCCTCGAGGGCTTGCGCGAGTTGACCGCGAAACACGGTGCCCTGCTGATTTTCGACGAGGTCATGACCGGGTTCCGGGTGGCGTATAGCGGTGCCCAGGGACGCTACGGAATCGCTCCGGACCTCAGCTGCCTCGGCAAAATCGTCGGTGGTGGGATGCCGCTTGCGGCTGTCGGTGGCCGCGCCGATATCATGGACGTTCTCGCGCCGCTCGGGCCGGTCTACCAGGCCGGGACCCTGTCGGGGAATCCGCTGGCGGTGGCGGCCGGGATCGCGACGTTGAAACAGATCCAGGCGCCAGGTGTATACGAGCGATTGGAAGAGAGCGGCCGGCGGATCGAGGAGGGGCTCGTCAAGGCGGTCGCCGATACTGGCACTACAGCCTGTGTCAACCGAGTCGGGTCGATGTGGACGTTGTTCCTGGGGGTCGACGAGGTAACGGATTTCGACACCGCCCAGCGCAGTGATCGCGAGAAGTACGCACGATTTTTCCAGGGAATGCTGGAGCGCGGAGTCTACCTGGCGCCATCGGCGTTCGAGGCCGCCTTCATCTCTCTCGCCCACAGTGTGGATGATCTCGATAGGACCATAGCCGCGGCTACCGAGACGCTTGGCGCGATAGCAGACTGAGAGGCTGGGCCCCATGCGATGGCAGGCGAGCACGCGACGGAAGGACGCCGGGCGATGGCGAAATCCGGCAAATCACTGAGCACCGGTATACGATTTGTCGGCCTGGGCTTCAGCCTTGGCGCGACCGTCGTCGCGGCGCTATGGCTCGGCAACCGACTCGACGGGTACCTTGGCACGTCGCCGTTGTTTCTGTTGGTATTCCTGGTCGGCGGCCTATTTGGATTCATCAGGCGGATGCTGTGGATGTTGGAGAAACGGCCGCAGTAGACCCGTTGGGGAGTGAGAGCGAGAACGTGGCCGTACAGCTAGAGCAAATTGAACGGGTGCATCTGGTGCTGATCGTCGTCACCGCGGCGGCGTCCTGGGCTACCGGGTGGTTCGGCCCGGGCAGTGTCGCGCTCGGCGGCCTGGTGATGGCGGCCAATGTATGGTTGCTCAAGCGGATTGCCGGGAGGGTGTTGACCCCGGCGTCGGCAACGCAGCGGCCGGGGGTGGTCTTGCTTCTCGTGCTCGCAAAGTTTTCTATCTTCCTCGGCCTTCTGGCTTTGTTGTTCTGGCGCGTTCCGCTCGATCCGATGGGATTCGCAGTCGGTGCAACTTTGTTGCTGGTGGCTTGCGTTGGGGTGGCTCTGTCGAGCCCGGGCAGCTCAGCGCACGCAACGCCGAGATCGTGATGACGAGGAGAGCATAAGGTGGAACACGGATTTACCTGGGTGTCGGTCCTACCGGGTCTGAACTTGTTGCCGGGGTACACGGCCACGGCGTTGCTGGTGGTGGCCGGGCTGTTGTTTTGGGCGTCGCGGGCGAGCAGTCAGATTGCGTCGGCCGGAGATGCGGTGATCCCGGACGGCGGGTTCAGCAGTCGCAATATGTTCGAGATCTATCTCGAGGGATTTCAGGCGATGTTGATCGAGCCTGTGATCGGTGCGCGTGGCCGGGTGTTCCTGCCGTTCTACGCGTCGTTGTTTCTTTTCATTCTGGTCAACAACCTGGTCGGGCTGCTGCCCGGCTTCGCCCCGGCAACCAGCAACGTCAACACCACCCTCGGTCTCGGACTGGTGTCGTTCGTGATGTACAACTACTACGGCTTCAAAGAGTCCGGCACGCACTATCTCCGGCACTTCATGGGCCCGGTCATCATGATGGCGCCGCTGATGGGTACACTGGAGATCATCGACCACCTGATCCGACCGATCACGTTGAACCTGCGACTCATGATGAACATGTTTGCCGATCACCTGGTGCTCGACATTTTCACGAACCTGACCTACCTGGTGGTCCCGGTCGTGTTCCTGGCACTCGGCGCATTCGTGTCGCTCATTCAGTCGTACGTCTTTACGTTGCTGAGCCTGGTCTACGTCGGCATGGCGACGGCGCACCACGGCGACGAGCATCACGCGGACGCCGATTTGTAGATCGTGTGTCGTCGTTGGCAAGACGTTGCGCCGTAGCGGCGAGTCACCGGGCGGCATACCAACCAACCGTATACGCCACATAACTCGACCGATCTGGGCAATGGTGGATGAGGACAGAGGAGAGGTGGGCCCGCATGGGATCGGTACACAAAGAAGGAGGAGCACTATGCTCAGCAAGATGAAGACACTCGGACTCACCCTATTCGCTGCCGCTGTCGCTCAACCGGCGCTGGCTGCCGAAGCAGCCGGCGGTTCAGACTCGACCGGCATGATCGCCATGGCAGCAGGGCTTTGCATCGGCGTCGCGGCTTTCGGTGCGGCGTCCGGACAGGGCAAGGCCGTCGCGGCGGCGATGGAGTCGATCGGTCGCAACCCGAATTCGGCCGACCGCATCCAGACGCCGATGATCATCGGTCTGGCGCTGATGGAAGCGCTCGCGATTTACGCGCTTGTCATCGCTTTTTTCCTGCAGGGAAAGATCTAGCAGGCTACGAGCTTGGTCGCCGCCAGCGCGACCGAGTCGAGAAGGGCGGGGGGCAACCCCCGCCCTTTTGTTATTCAGGATCTTGTGATGGCCGGTGCTGGCGGTCTATGATCCGGCGCAACGTGGATGGTCCGGGAATCGCGGCGCAGGCCGCATCGCGAACGTTGGTGGCGGGTAGTGTGCGGCGCGGCCGTCGCACCATCGTCAGTGCGGTTCCGATCGAACGCATTGCCGCCAACCCGGCGCAGCCGCGTCGCTACTTCGACAGAGACTCTCTCAACGAGTTGGCCGAGTCGATCCGCAAGCACGGGTTGCTGCAGCCGATCATCGTTTGCCGGCATGGCGATCGGGGTCCGGCCGAGATGTATCTCATCATGGCTGGTGAGCGCCGCTTGCGCGCGGCGAAGCTCGCCGGCCTCGATGTGCTGCCGGCCCTGGTGCGCGACGACGATCCGATCGAGATTGCGATGATCGAAAATCTGCAGCGCGAAGATCTGTCGCCACTGGAAGAGGCCGAGGGACTGCACTCGATGATCGAGCAGTTCCAGTACACTCACGACACGCTCGCCGAGCTGATCGGCAAGAGCCGCCCCTATGTCAGCAACACTCTCGCGCTGTGTCGGTTGCCGCAGCACATCAAGGACGACTACTACGCGTCACCGGTGGTTTCGCGCGAGATCCTCATCTCGGTGGCGCGTGCCGAGTCTTCGGAGCGCCAGGAGATGCTCTGGCACCTGGCGAAAATGCGCCGCTTGTCGGTGCAGAAATTTCGTTCGGCGCAGGCCGGCAAGCGGGGTGCTCGCAGCGATGTCGAAGAAGTTGGCAGAATCGTCCGCAAGCTCGGACGGCGTTTGAAGGTGGCGCTCGGCGCGAGCTTGAACACCGAGGAGCGCGAGCAGACGATTCGCGTGTTGCGTCGAGCACGCACCCAGCTCGACCGGGCACTCGGCAAGCTCGAGCTCGGGATCAGCCCGGATTCGCCAGAGCGCGACGAGCGGGATTGAGCTGCGCCACGGTTTCTTCGATGGTCGGCTGTGCCACTTTCAGGTCGCCGATGGATAGTGCCGGAATGCCAGTCTTGCCGGGCCGCGTCAGGGCGATGCGGGATGACATCAGCGCCAGCTGGCGACTGACCGGCGCCGACATCAGGTACTGTACCAGCTGTCGAGCGCGGGCTGACTCGGCTGCGCGCTGGTGGATGGCGATCGTGGTCGGCAGCAGAACGGCGCCTTCGACGTCCTGATCGGGTATGAGGATTCCGAGCGTGTTGCCGAGGTCGCGACTGGCGAAAGCAATCTCACCGGAGAGGACACCGATCGGCGGCCCGTCGCCGATGACTGCTTTCAGCACGTCGCGATCGCTGTTGACGAAGGTTGCGCCGGCCGACTCGAGATCGCGAAAGAACGCGGTCGCCGGGGCAGCGCCTTTGGCGGCGAAGAGGGTCGCTGCATGCCAGGCCGGCGAAAGGTGGATGGGCCGGGCAAGGGCGACCCTGGTCGCCCACCGCGCATCGAGAAGGTCTTCAAAATGGGTCGGTGTGTCATCTTCGTCGACCCGCTTGGGATCGTAGATGATGACCCGGACATCCGCGGTGACGGCGATCCAGGTTCCACCGCTGTCGACGTACCTGGCCTCGCGACTGGCGAGCACGTCGGCTGGCAGGTGGGCGAGTTGGCCCGCCCTGGCGAGCTCGAGCGTCACCGCGGGGTCGTTGCTCCAGAGCACGTCGAACTGGTCGGGGAGCTGCCCCTCCGGCTCGATCCTATGGAAGTCGATCGAGGTTCCCGTCTTGTGCGAGAAGGCGCTCAGCACCGGCCGGGCGACGGCTCGGCCGACCGATACGGCGACCGACAGCTTCGGCTCAGGGGTACATGCCGCGAGAGTGGAACCGATGACGAGGGACACGGCGGTGGCGACGACGAAACGCACGGGCATTCAGAAAGGAAAGCAGCAATGGTGATCGCCGACAACAGGCCTCGCAGTACGGACTCAGGTTGGAAACTTCTGAATGTCGGAGATCCGCGAACGAAACGGACCGCAAGGTTGAACCGCGGACGCCGGTGGGCGAGGCTGGGTGTCCGATGAGCCAAACTGCGGAAGATCTGTACGACAAAGCCGTGGACCACGTCGCCGAGGGCGATCTCGACGCTGCGATTGCCGCCTACCGCGCCGCGATCGCCGCCGATGAGAGCTTCGCTGACGCCTGGGAAGGTCTGTCGATGGCGTTGACCGACCAGGAGCGGTACGCGGAGGCGATCGAAGCCGCGCACCGAGTGGTGGAGTTGACGCCGGCCGAGCAGCTCGCCTTTACCAACCTATCGCGGATCTACATGCGCGCCGATGAGATCGAGAAAGCGGAGGAGTGGGCAGCCAAGGGTCGGATCCTCGAGTGGAAGCGCCAGCTCAAAGAATCCGAAGGCGGCGATTGATCGATGTCGAACCCTGTCGGGGCCACTCCGGTCGAGGTACATCGGCGGGCGGAGGATCGGGTCGTCCGTGTCAGCTGGCGCGACGGCCACCTGAGCGAATACCCGTTCGACTATTTGCGCGGCTGGTGTCCCTGTGCCGGATGTCAGGGCCACGGTGGCGACAGGCACTACATCGCCGCCGCCAACACCGACCTCGATCAGATCTCCCAGGTCGGCAACTACGCCCTACAGATGCACTGGGGCGACGGGCACGACACGGGAATCTACACCTACGACCATCTGCGCCAACTGTGCCCGTGCGCGGAGTGCGGTCGATAGCGGCGAGCGACGGGATCAGCGTATTTACTCTCGGCCTCGCTTCGCCACCCGGTTGGCGTAGCGCTCGAGCGAGAGTCCGGCGAGCGCGAACCTGGCCAGCCGCAGCGGGCTGTCGCCGAACAGGTTGACCATCATCGCGGAAAACAGGCGGTACTTCTCCGCGGTGTAGGGGAACCAGTTGGCTTCGATCTTGGCACTGTCCTTGTCGACGAGGACCGACTTGATGTTGCAGAACGCGTGCAGGCCGTGTTCGCCCTTGTAGCGTCCAAAGCCGCTCTGCTTGACGCCACCAAAAGGCAGACCGGGGTTGGCCTCGGTCGCCATGACGTTGTTGATGGATACCCCGCCGACCCGCAGAGCCCTGCTCACGCGTCTGGCGCGTTCGAGATCTTTGGACCACACGCTCGCCGTCAAGCCGTAGGGCGAGTCGTTGGCGATCTGGACGACTTCTTCCTCAGTCGAAAATCGGATCAGCGGAATCGTTGGACCGAAGGTTTCCTCGGTCGCGATCAGCATGTCGTCGCGTACGCCGTCGATGACCATCGGCGGGATCAGCTTGGACGTCCCGTCCCAATCGGCCCCGGTGAGAAAGGTGGCGCCCTTTGCCCGCGCGTCGTCGACATGATCGGCGACGATTTTTACCTGGAAGTCGGTGGTCATCGCGCCGACATCGGCATCGCCGTCGGAATCGACCTGCTGCACCATGCGTGCGACCTCGTCGACCAGGGCCTGCCGAAATGGTCCGTAGATCGAGTCCTGGACATAGAGTCGCTCGACCGATGTGCACGACTGTCCGGTCGTAGTCAGGGCGCCCCACGCCGCGCCGGCGGCGGCGCGGCGCAGGTCGACGTCGTCGAAGACGATCATCGGGTCCTTGCCGCCGAGCTCGAGCTCGACCGGGACGAGCTGGGTCGCCGCCTGCGCCAGGATGAGTTTGCCAGTGCGCGTGCTGCCGGTGAAGAAGATCTTGTCCGGTCCCTGCTCGACCAGCGCGGCACCGACAGCGCCGTCGCCGTAGGCAACCTGTACCCAGTTGGGGTCGAATCCCGCGGCGTTCAGTAAGTCTTCGACCAGGCCGGTCAAGGGAGTCCACTCCGACGGCTTGTAGACGACCGTATTGCCGGCGGCGAACGCACAGGCGATGGGGACGATCGCCTGGTAAAAGGGATAGTTCCACGGGGAGATGACGAGGACCGTCCCGAGCGGCTCGTACCAGGTCCAGGAGGTCTTGCCCATCAAAGCGATCGGGGTCTGTTGTTTGCGTTCGTGCAGCGCCTTGGCCGCGTGCGATTCCAGCCAGGCGAGGTTGTCGAGGACGCCGAAGATCTCCGAGATCAGAGCGTCACCGCGCGACTTGCCGGTGTCGCCCTGGATGCGATCGACGATCGCTTCGCGCCGCTCCAACACGACCTTGCGCAGGCGTGCGAGACGTTCGAGTCTGGCGTGCACTGGAACACCTGCGAGAGACTCCGCGGCCGCGCGGGCGCGAGCAAAGATTGCGCTCGCTCGATGCACCGGACGTTCTTTCGCAGAGTTCGTTTCGGGTTCGCTTTCCGTGCGTTCGGTCATGGTGGCTCGCTATCATGAGTCGAGACCATCCCCTAGCAGCTCGTCAAAAGACCGTTTGCAGCGCGTGTCCTGTTTTTCAACGGGTTGCTAACGGCTCGTCGAGAAACAGGTGCGCAGGCGAAAACGAGAATTTGGCGCTCCGGCGTGGCGCGGAGCCGGCACGCCATCCGAAGCCTTGGCGGAGGGGGGCGGACTGGCGTGATTCCCGGACTTCGCTAGAGTCGGCTCGCAAAGCAGGATACTCGCGGGTGGTGGCTCGAGGCGCACGCGCGGCTCGTCGGCGAACGCGGCCCAGGACGCGATCACCCAGCGCAGGCCGTTTGTGACGGGCTCGGCTTGGTGGACGTAGCGATGGTCGGAGGGGAAGAACACCAGGTCGCCGACGCGTGGACGGTGTGAATAGTTGAAGTTGAGAAAGCTCAGCTCACCGCCTTCGAAGTCGTCGTTGAGGTAGAGCAGCAGACTGATGTCGCGGTCGATGCCCTTGGCCCAGGACTTCCCGTCGGGCATACACACTTCCGAGTCCGCGTGCGCGCGGTACCAGCCGCCGGCTTCGTAGCGCAGCACCTGAGGGTACTCGAACCAGGCGAACCGCCGCTTTGTGGACGGCGCGATTACTGCCCGGTAGGCGCGTGAGATCTGCCGGTTGATGTGGCCGCGCAGCTTGCCCGCCTTGACGATGTCGGTGATGCGGTCCGCGTCGTGGGTGCTTTCGAGATGGCCGATGCCTTCGTCCGGTGCCTCGACCGTACCGAGGGGCAGGCGCGGCTGGCGCTGAAAATGAGCGATCCATGTCTTGCAGCTGTCGCCGGGCAGAAAGCCGCGGACGATCCCGACACCGTGCGGCGGCGGGCGATCGGTTCTCACGGAGCCGCAGCATTCCCCGAAGCGCATGCCGCTGTTGCAGAAGCACGGGTCTGCGCGGTCCGGTATGGATCCGGGTCTCAGAGTCGTTTTCGTTGCCATGTTGGACGATCGTCCTCGTCGGTTTCTTGATCAGGTGACGTGTGCGCTGCGAGGCACGGCGGTCGAAAGTAGTACGTCTGTTGCCCTCGGGCCAATAAGTCATACTTTTCCTCGATCAGGGAGGACTCCGTCCTCGGGCATGCTGATTCTCGCAGAGGGAGGATTGGCCGTGACGACACCCGATAGACGAACGCTTGTAACCGCACTCTGCGGATCCGTTGGTGCCGCGGTTCTCTTCGCCCTGGCCTGTCCGCCTTTCGGGTTCTCCGCCGCGGCCTGGGCGGTTCCGGGGTTATTGCTGGTGACAGCGCGCCGGCTGACCAATCGCCAGGCCTTCGAGGCGGGGTTGTTGTTCGGTATCCTTTCAGCAGCACTGATCGCCCGCTGGCTGCCGCAATCGATCGAGCTCGGATTGCAGGTGTCGCCACTGGTGGCGAGTTTGCTCGCCTATGGCGTCGTCAGTCTGGTGGTCGGAGTTCCCAGTGGTCTGATGACCATGGGATACGCGTTCGCGTCTCGTCGCGTATCGCGCGCCGACCTGCCCATCGTCGGAACCTTCTT
>Ga0114931_10001576_pt1 | contig 29164 bp, 16 predicted proteins | sample 2SBtaG_FD_89579 | JGI IMG/M metagenome (GOLD analysis project Ga0114931, IMG submission 89579) | Deep subsurface microbial communities from Kolumbo volcano to uncover new lineages of life (NeLLi) - 2SBTROV14_V59a metaG | ecosystem: Environmental > Aquatic > Marine > Volcanic | place: Kolumbo... | reverse complement strand
TGGTCGCATTCATCGTATTCATGAGCCCGGTCGCGCTGGCATGGGATCGATTCGCGACCAATGTCGCCGACCTGTTCTACATGGTCTTCTTTATCGGCTCGCCCGGTAAAGACCTGGCGGGAGACAGCTGGGTCTACGCACCCTACCTGTACCTCATCTTCGTCGGACTCCCCTTCCTCCTGGGATGGCCTGTCTTCCTCGCCGCGATCGCCGGCAACGCCGCGATGGCTAGCGGCTCGTTGAAAAACAGGTACGCAGGCGAAAATGAGGATTTTGGCGTTCTGGCAAGGCGCGGATCCGGAGGCAAAGTTGTTACTTTTGTTGAGGATTCCGCAACGCCGGCAGGGCGTCAAAAGACCATTTGCAGCGCGTGTCCTGTTTTTCAACGGGCTGCTAGAGAACGGCGACAAGCGTTTTCGCTACTCGCTGCCGCATGGGTTCCGTTCTTTCTCGTACAAGGCGGCGCCGAGACCGCCACCACGCGCTACTACTTGCCGCTGGCGCCATACCTTGCAGTGAGCGCGGCCGCTGCGGTGCGCTGGCTCCAGGATCGCCACGAGATCGCCGCCAGGGCTGTCGGGGCTGTCATCGTCGTCTATTCGTTGCTCTTCGCATGCAGCCAAGCCAGCCGCATAGGCGGCGCTGCGCAGGCTGCCACCGGCGCCGTCATCGACGAACTGGCGGCGGCCAAGCGCACGCGTGCAGCGACAGCGCCGGGCCAGGCACGGCTGGTCGTCGCCTACCCCTCGTGGGCCGCGGTCACATACGATGCCATCTGGCCCCACGTCGAGACCCGGAAAACCCGCTTGCGATTCTTCCCCCGGTCGCTGCGCTCCTCCGCCGGCGCCGACGAACCCGAAGCCGTCCGGGAGGAGATACGCGAATGGATCGAGAAAAAGCGGGTGGACGTAATCATCATCACCAGTAGCTGGGAAAATCTCGGCAGGCGCCACTCGTTCACGCCGCGCGAAGAGATCTTCTACCGAAGCCTGGTCGGTGGTGAGTTGGGAATGCGCAAGGTCGCCGACGAATCGACGCGGCTCTTCACGCAGTCTTGGTACGACTGGGCCGACCCAACTCTGGACACCCTGTGGACAGCGGGGATCGGCGGTTACAAGCTGTACGCGCGGGACTCGCTCGCGGCGCAATGGCGCCTGGCCGTGCGGCGCTCGGCGTCGTGAGCCGAGTGGCGGTCGAGGCCATGAGCCGAGCGAGCAGCCGAGCAAGGAGCACTCCGTACCGCCCCGCCGGCCTCGATCTCGCCGTCGGCGCAGCCGCCTTCGTCACCACATTTGCGATCCAGCTTCCCTTCGTCCGCCACCACGCACCGCTCCTCGACGAAGGTGTCATTCTGCAGATGGCGGCGGATATTGGTCACGGCAAGGTGCCCTACCGCGACGCCGTGCACTACGCGTTTCCCGGCGTATTTTACCTGACCGCCGCCGTCTTCGAGATCTTCGGCCCCTCTGTCGAAGCAGCCCGGATCCTCGCCGCCAGCCTGTTCTCGGTCGCCGCCGCCGCCCTCGCCATGATGAGCCGCTGGTGGTGTAGCCGCATCGAGACCGCTTTCTTTGTCGCCTTCCTCCTGGGCTACCGGGTCTGGGCTTTCCCCCACTGGCATATGCTCAACTACTCGCCGATGGCGGTGGCCCTGGCGTTGGTCGCAGCGTGGCTGGTCGGCGAACAACTAGCCCGCCCGGACCGGCGCTGGGCGGTGGCCGGTGGCATCTTCGCCGGCTTGGCCATTGTCACCAAACAGGACTCCGGCGGCGCCACCGCCGCCGCCCTCGGCATCGGCCTGGTGATCCTCGGCCACGGCGGGATCCGCCAACGCATCCGGCGCGCGCTGGCGTTCTCCGCCGCGGTGTGTGCCGTCGTCACCAGTTGCCTGCTCGCCGTGTGGTGGGCCGGATACCTCGAGGACTTGGTTCGCGAAGCGATCTACGGGCCACTCTACGGCGTCGCAAACTACAACTATTTGAGGCGTCCCGATCTTTTTCCACTGTTCGCCCAGGACCCGCACCTACGACAGAATATCTTCAGCTACTTCCCCCAGATCCTGATGGCGCCCTACGGCGCGCGCATCACGGCGAGCTGGATCTACACCCAGACGGGCCTACTCGACGCCACCGTCAAACTGCTCTACCACCTGCCCTGGATCGTTTTGCTCTGCGGCGCGGTTGCCAGCGCACGCAGCCTGCGCCAGCCAGCGTCGCCAGCACAGCAGCGACGCACGCTGGTGGTTCTGCTGGCAGCGGCCTTCCTCCTCGCATTCAATCCACCGCGCGACTGGGTACACCTGTTGGTACTCTACCCGCCGACCCTGTTGTTACTCGCATCGACTCTTCCCTGGCTGCGCACACGCCGCTTCGCTCGCCCCCTGCTGGCCCTGGCGATCCTCGCCTTCCTACTCGCCTCGTCTCATCTGGCGATTGAGTTCCGGCACCGCCAGTCACAGGCGGTGCACACCGAGCGCGGTACATTTTATACCGAGCCGGCTCTGGCGGATTCCTTCGACCAAGTTCTCGCCGCGATTGGCCGGACTTCGCCGACGACGCCCCTGCTCGCGCTTCCGTATCATCCGTTTCTGAACTTCCTGGCCGACCGCCCACCGCTCAGCCGCTACCTCTTCCTGTGGCCGGTCGAGTGGAATACCGGTCGCGATCGCGAGATCATCGAGGCGTTGCGAGCACACCCCGAGGCCACCGTCCTGTACAGCCTCAGCCAGCTGCTCCATCTGGGCTCACCGCGCGAGTTCGCGCCCGAGCTCTTCGGATATCTCGCCGACAACTACGCCATCGGTGAACGCTACGGCGCCTCCACGCCGCAGTTGACGTTTTTCCGCCTGCGCACGGCCCGCGCCAGCCACAACGGATCGCTGGTGCCGGCGATCCGCGAGCGTGCAACGGTAACCAAGCGCAAGAAAAACCATGCATCCAGCGAGACTCTGTCTCGCCGCGAGTTCCTCCACTTCGTGACCTGGCCTTTTCGCAGGGCGATGACACTCGAGACACAGCCGGCGGCGGAAGTCGCACTGCGCGTACCCGTCGTGCCGCGGCGCGGCGACCGCCTCATCACCGCATTCAGCACCAACCCGGAACGGTGGCAAGATACATTCTTCCCACCGGTCGACTTCCGGCTGGCGGTGGCATCGGCCGGCGCGGAAGACACCCTGATCCAACGCGCGATGCGCAGTGGGGCCGACCGCGCCGATCGAAAGTGGATCGATGTTTCGATCGACCTCAGTCCATGGGCAGATCAATCGATCGAGCTGATCTTCGCAATCTCGACTCGGTGGGGTACGCCTCCCAGCAGCGAGTTGGGCGGCTGGGCTCTACCGCGCATCGTTGCCGAGAATGCCGACGGCGCCGACGGCGCCGGTGCCCCGCCCCCGATCCGAGGTCAGACCCCACCAGGCGCCGCCGCCCCATCCGGCTGAGGCGAATCGGTCGCATGCGTCGGGCCTGCAACGATCTGAGGCTCCGCCCACCCCGCCAGCCCGCGCGGCACACCGCTGTCGAGAGCGGTCGCACAGAAGGACAGCTCGACGCACCGCCCGGCGAAAGGACTCAGCGAAACGTGCAGCCGTTCGGGACCATCATTGGTGTTCCTGACAACCGACGACAAGAGCCGTACCTCGCTGCCACTGCGCGCACGCAGGTCGAAACGCACCTGCACACCGGCACCGAGCGCCCAACCCTCCGGATGCGTGATTGGCATCGCGTTCAGCCACTCATCGTCCGCGACACAATGGCGGCGCAGGAAGCAACGCTCTTTACCGGGCTCGCCGACCTGCAGCGCCACCACCCGATAGACCATCCAGTGGTCGCGAAAGACCGGGGGAAGCGCGGCCACTTCCTCGTCGCTCCAGATGATCGCCGGGCGCAGTGGCTCGACGGACTCGGTCCCGGCACCACGCCACAGGTCGGCCACCACCGTCGGGCTGGCGTCGCGCGCCTTGCGCAAGACGACGGCCGAGTTGGTCAGCTCGCGCTCGCGATCGAAGAGTGAGCTGAGCACCGTCGCAGTGCGCGGAGCGTATTCGTAGAGCGCCGCTGGAGCCGTCGGAAAGATCTTCGGATTGTAGATGACCACATCGGCCTTCTCGACCGCCTCCGCCAGGCGGCGATCGTCGTCGTCCCCGGCAATCAGCGCCGGCATGACGAGGTCATTGGGCGCCAAGATCGGCCGTCCACTGAGAAAATACAGTAATGGGTTATGCGGCATGAAGAGCATGCGGCTCGAAGCCGGCTCCGCCTTGATGTAGTCGAGAACCCGGACGATCCCCGCCGACTTGCGCGGAACGTCGAGGATCCGCCCACGCGCAGTCTCGATCGGCGCGGTGAACAACACACAGATCTCGTAGCTGGCAACCGCGCCGAAGCCGAGCCAGGCGAAGAGAACCGCACCGGCCACGGCGCGGCGCGGCGAACCGCCAGCCTGCGACCAACGCGCCAAGCCGACGACGACCGGCAGAATCGCCACGGTGTACAGGTTCATCAGGTGAATCCAGTCCGCCCGGTACACCAAAACGTAGCCGAGCACCGCGGCACCGGCGATCAGCACCAGGATGCTTCGCTGCCCAGCGGAGAGAGACTTGTCACGCCGCAGCGCCATCGCCGCGACAACCACCATCGCCAGCATCGGCAGGTAGTAAGCGGTCTTGATCGCGAGTTCCAACGGCAACAACGCGCCCCGGTCGAAGACGTTCAACTTCCCCGCCCACGCCATCTCGATAAATACCGCGGGGAAGTAGGCAAAGACGATCATGTACAGATCGGCAGCGCGCTGCGACCAGGATTCGAAGCCGGGAAACGGAACGCCGTACTGTGCCGGAACCAACAACGGACCGAAGACCGTACGGCGAATCAACGAACCAACCGCGCCGTACCACGCGTAGTACGACAGCATGACGACGATCGGCAGCGACCCACTGATCGCGAGGACGCCGAGACTCCGGAACAGCCAGGAGACCGGCGGGCCGGGACTGGGGGGGGGAGGTTCCCAACTCCGGATCAGCGACGGGAGCTTGCGCGGACTTCGTATCCACCAATCAAACACGACCGCCAAGCCGACCGCGAGGCTGACATGGGCACCAAAATCCTGCTTCGAGACAACCGCCATCCCCGCCAGCAGCCCGGTCGCCACCAGCCACCCGGTGCGGCGACTGGAGAACCATTTGACCGCCGCCAGCATCGTCGCAACCACGAAGAGCAGCGCCACCTGCGAGTAGTTGAGGATACTCCATACCGGGAAACCCAGAGGTTTGATCGGCCAAATGGCGATCGCGCCCAACACTGCCGCCCGCGGCGACAGGACCTCGAGGAGCATCCGGTGCACGAATACGACCACCAGAGCAAAGGCCACGACGAGAAACAGCCGGCCGGCCAGGATATGCGGTCCGAAGAGCCGGTAGAGCACCCCCATCAACTCGTACGTGAACGGCGCCACGAACGTGTTGATATCGCGGTAGAGAATCTCACCGCGCGAGAGCGAGTCGCCAATGGAGATGATCGAGCCCTCGTCATAAAGGGACGCGCCCCGCTCCAGGAAAATCAGCTGGAACAGGCAGGTCGCAACAAAGAGCGCGATCGACGCACGCAGCGCCGGAATCCGTTGGTCCCGCATGGAAAACAAAGAAAAGGGCAGCTTGACAGTCCTGAACTAGCCGTGCAAGCGTGGCCGGACGATGCGTGTACTCTTCTATTATCGGGGGATCGAGAACCTTGGCGTTGGCTACCTCATGTCGATGCTCAAGGCCAACGGCCATGAGATCGACCTGATTTTCGATCCGGGCTTCGACGACAATCTGTTTTTGAAAGCGCCGTCGCTCAAGTGGTTGAACCGGCACGACGCCCTCCTCGAGCGCGCCAGGGCATTCAATCCCGACCTGGTGGCGATCGGCGCACTGACCAACCTGTGGCCATTCGCCCAACAAATGGCGACCCGGCTCAAACAGAGCCTCGGCGTACCCATCATCGTCGGCGGCCACCACGCCCAGGCATTACCGGACTACGTCTTGAGCCACCCCGACGTGGACTACGTCTGTATTGGCGAGGGAGAGCTAGCGCTACTCGAGCTGGTCACCAAGATGGCGGCGGGCGAGGACACCAGCAACGTCGCGGGAATCTGGTCGAAGCAGAACGGTCTGATCAACCGCAACCCGATGGGGCAGCTCGAGAACGATCTCGACAAGTTACCGTTCCCGGAAAAAGAGCTGTGGTACGAGTACGGATGCTTCCACGACAACCTCGAAGTCTTCACCGGGCGCGGCTGCCCGTTCAAATGCACGTTCTGCAACATTCACTACCAGCGTGAGATCTTCAAAGGCCAGGGTGACTTCCTGCGCAAGCGCTCGATCGCCAACGTGATCGAGGAGCTCAAGGTCAACCTGACGAAGTACGACGCCAAGACGGTGTCGGTGCACGACGACAACTTCACGACCAACGCCAAGTGGGTCGAAGAGTTCTGCGAAGAATACCGCAAGGAGATCAACCTCCCCTGGTACTGCTTCGGCTATCCGACGACCATCAAGCCACGGCTGGTCAACGCCATGAAGGCGGCGAACTGCATGACGGTCTTCATGGGCGTGGACTCGGGCTCGCCGGAAATCCGTAAGAGCCTCATGGAACGGCCGATGTCCGACGAGCTCATCTACAAGGCCGCGAAGACCATCACCGACGCCGGGATCGGCCTGCAGGTATCGTGCATCTACGGAATCCCCGGCGAGACGCCGGAACAGATGTGGCAAACGCTGGAGATGGTGGAAAAGATCAACCCGACCCAGTCGTCCGCGTACATCTTCTACCCCTTCCCGAAGACCAAGCTGTACCAAAAGTCGGTCGAGATGGGGTATCTCGACGAGGCCGGCGAGGATATGGTTCGACGCGGGATCTCCGGCTACCACCACGAATCGATCTTGCAGCACCCGTACAAGGAAATGGCCGAGACCCTGGCCAAGACGACCCCGATCTACGTGCGCTCTCCGGACTTCTTGAAGCCGGCGCTCAAGTGGATGATCAACAACCACTACAAGCGGCTGGCACTCCTGCTCTACATCCTTCTGATCCCGATCACGTTCCCGTATCTTGGGCTCGAGGGGATCAAGGTAACCCTCAAGATGGCGTGGAGGTCTCTGTGGCGGCGATTCTCACCGCCAGAGCGGCCCTCCAGCGAAGATTCAGAGCGCATCGCCGCCTGAATTCGCTTCCGCTTCGCCCAGCTAGCAGCGAGTTTGAGGAAGACGAGTCGTGTCACTCGAGCGCTGCCCGTTGTGCGGTAGCACGGACTTCAGCCTGCTGTACCCGAGCACCCTGGACAAGAAGCGCGAGCCTGCCTCGCAGTACAACTGCACGAGCCACGGCCTCGGCATCCACCCCGACATCTTCGAGTGCCGGCAGTGCTCGATGGTCTTCAACGAAGCGGCGCCCGGCGCCGAGGACGTCACCGGTGAATACGAACGGGTCGAGGACCCCGAGTATCTCGCCCAACGCGAGTCGCGGCGCCTCACCTTCCACCGAGAGCTGGACGCGATCGAAGCTGCACAAGACAAAGGCGAACTCCTCGATGTCGGCTGTTACACCGGCTTCTTTCTCGAGTGCGCCCGCGAACGCGGCTGGCGGGTCAGCGGTGTGGAACCAAGCCGCTGGGCCGCGGCGTACGCCAGCGACGAACTCGGCTTCGACGTGTTCAACGGGCCCATCGAACGCTTCACTCGCGAGCGGTCGTTCGACGTCGTCACCCTGTGGGACGTTCTCGAGCACCTGCCCAATCCAGTCGAGGTCCTCAACATCCTGCGCAAGCATGTCCGCGACGACGGGCTCCTCGTCTTCGCCACACACAACCTGGACCACAAAGTCGCTCGTGTGATGGGCCGACATTTCCCACTGTTCATGGAGATGCACACCGTCCACTTCAACAACGACACACTGGCGATGCTGCTGCAGCAGACCGGATTTCGGCTCGAGAGAAAGCACAACCAGATGCGCGCCGTACGGCTCGGCTACCTGCTCTCTCGCCTGCGCCGCTTTGGCGACACTCCCGAACGGATCGCCAGCTCGGTCGCACGCGCCCTGTCTCTGCAGGACAAAATTCTCTGGACTGGCCTGGTTGGAGTCGAAACCTACTTCGCGCGCCCGATCTGAGCGACGTCACCATGGCGAACCCGCCCGGCATTTCTGGGCGCACGCCAGGCAAGCACCTGCAAGGTGTGAGACGATACGCCACCGAACCAGGCGTCCCCCTGGGTGACACCGACCTCGAGATCGTACTCACCTGGGGGAACCGCCGCACGGCAGCCGAAGTGGACCGTGAGCGTGCCTCCGGCGCCGACATCATAGGGCAACCACGCGCCGTCGACTTCCTCCGCCGCGATCGCGCCCGAGCGCTTCCGCCAGCGGCACCCAAGACGTACGCGGTACTCGGCCAGGGGCGTAAAGACCGGCCACGTCCGCTGCCCGGAATTGCGGAGAGAAATCGCCAGCGGCGCGATGAGCCCGGTGGTGACCTGGGCCGGGACCGATCGCAACTCGACCCGGGCCAGCCGGTCGTCCTGCGGGATCGGCTGCAAGGCAGCCCCCAATACGCTGCGATCCGCCCCGAAATCGAGCAATGCGGGCAGCAAGTCCGGCTGCACAATCCGCTCGACCTCGAACAAAATCTCGTCACCGAAGCGACCGACCCGGACCAGTCCCGGCGGGTCGCGCCACAAACGTCGCCGCTCCGCTGACACTTCGTTGAAGTGAAGGACCACGTAGCGGAGTCCGGTCGATCGCTGCAGCAACTCGAGCGCGCGCGAATCGGGAAGTGCTCGGGCCAGCGCCATGAGCGGTCCGTAGGTCAACGGTTCGTAACCAGCCCTCCCGTTCAAAAGCGACCACCAGCCATGGATGCTCCGGTAGGTATACAGACTCTCGCGCTCCTGCTCGACCGGATCCCCTCGCCCGCCCGCCGGCAACTCGAGGACCGGCCCCGCCGCACGCTCGCTCAGAGTACGCTGGTCGAGCGCTCGATAGACCAGCGGAACGCGCTCCCCAACCTCGGCCGGGCGAACCGCGAAGGAACGCCCTGCCCAATCGTAGTCCCAACCTACCGCCACCATCGCCAGCACCGCCAAGACAGCCCCGCCGTACCGCCCGGCGACGCGAACTCTGGCCAGGCGATCCAGTCCGAGGCCAGCGAGGGCGGCCAGTCCCAGCATGATCACGAGCACGAAGCGGCTCGGTGCCCGCATCGCCGAAAAACCGGGGATCAGAAGGCTCGCGATATCGTAAGGCGCCGCCACCGGAGACCCCTCTCCCGCCGGCCCCAGAGAAATAGCAAAGCAAATCAATGCGATCGCCAACGCGCCACCGCGCGCCCACGGAACTCGCCGCGTCTTGGCTCCGGGCAACAGAGCGATCGCGGCCAGCAAGGTCACCACCGCGCCCGCGTAGTAGCCTTCATCGCGCACCGCGAAGAGACGCCAGGGGTACACCGACAGATGCCGCAACAGATCGTGCTCCTGTTGCAGAGGTAGCCCGCCGCGCGAACGCACCTCGAGATACGGCACGGCCAGCGCCAGAAACGGGATCATCGCCAACAGACTCGCCGCGGCGAGCTGCAGGAACCGTTTCGCACCAGGCCGATCGACGCGGACCGCAGCCACCACAGCGTAACCCGCCAGGGCGATCACCGACATGTACGCCAGGTAGAACGAGCACAGACACTGGAGACCCAGGGCGGCCGCGAACGCACCCACCCAGCGCATCCGCCCGGTCATCAGGGCGCGGTCGAAGGCGATCAGGGCCAGCACCAGATAGGCACCGGCGACGAGATGAACGTGCGTGACGAACTGCAGCCGCAAGGGGAAGTAGGCGAACACCAGCCCGCCGCCGATCGCCGCCAGGCGCGCGCAGCCCCACCCACGAAGCAACCCGTACATCGACGCGCCGCACGCGGTGAGGGCGACGAACAGGTTGACCTGATTCGCCAATACCGCGTTCCCGGTCGACAGGTACACGGGACCGAATACCGGCAGATGTCCGAGCATGTGCTCGGTACTCGTCAGCGCATGCCTCGCCGGGTAGAAGATGTTCGCATCGAAGAGCGACAGCGGGGCCGTCACCAGCGCATGCGCGCCCCACGACATGACCCACATCACGGTGTACATGTCGCCGAGCGAGAACAACGACAGACCGCCGCGCACGGATGGATCGAACAAGGTGCTGGCCGGAGCGACGAACAGCGGATACAGGAATACGTAGGTCGTCAGCCCGTACAACAGCACGACGCAGGCCGGCTCGAGCCACCAGCGCATCCGCCCCGAGCCCTGCGGCACATCCGGCTGCGTCGCCACGCCGGACGGTTTCACTGCGCCGCGGGAACGACGTCCGGCATCGCCAAAAGACCGTCGCGCAGTCGCTGCGCGAACAACCGATGCGCTTGCACGTTGGGATGCGGGTTGGCCGGCGAGATCCAGAGCGCTTCCGCCCGCCTGCCGACAACCGACGGGTACCCCTGGATGACCCTCAACCCGCGCGCCTCCGCCGCAGCCTCGACCACGCCGTACACCTCGTCGAAGGGGTGGAACGCTCGCAGGTAGGCAAGGATCGGATGGATGAACACGACGATCGGGATGCCGGTCTCGCGTTGGATATCGGCAAGGCGGTCGAACCCGGACACGAAGTTCGCCCATACCTTCGGGTTGTGCAGGTAGTTGTCGAAGACCTCGTACATGTAGGTCCCCACGGGCGGATTCAGGCCCGTGCGCAGGGAAACCCAACGCGGCCACAACAGGCGCAGCAAATAGGACCGGGAGTCCGCAAAGGCGGCGTAGCGGTCGCGTTGTGCCTGGATCGTTTCGCCGCTGATCGTCGTACGGTACCCCTTCACCTCGATGTCGTTGGAGGTGAGCCCGTAGACGATCAAATCGGGATGAAAGGACAGCCCGAGGGTTTTGAGTCGTTCCACCACGTGGTTGATGTTGAGCCCGGACAGCCCGAGATTGAGGACTTCATACCGCTGCCCGCCCGCCAGGTCGTTGAGCAGATCTTCGAGAACTGCCGGGTACGCCTCCTCCTCGAGCACACCCTCGCCCATGACGAAGGAGTCGCCGACGACAACGATGCGGAAAACGCCCGGCGCCGGCCGGAGGTCGTACTCGGGCCCGCGAAACCCGGCACTGTTGGTGCGGTAGTATACGCCCTTGTGGATACCCTCGATCCCGGGAGTCGCCAACTGGAAGATACTATTCAACTCGACCAGGCCGCCCGGCCGGGGCGCCGCCGGGAGCACCGTGACGGGGGCGGACCACAACAGCCGTGCGGCGACCTCGCCAATAAGCAGCGCCGCCGCGACCCCACCGACGGCGAGAGCGCCGAGGGCAAAAATCGTTCGTCCAATCGAGCCCTTCATCTCACAGTATCGCCGCAACCCGCGCGGCGGGATCGACATGACCGCTGCGCGCCCCGCTCGGTTTCTTCTCTCCAGCCCGATGGCGAGCGCAGTACCCACGTAGCGGCGACCGCGTCCGCCATCACCTCGCCCTCGCCGGCAGACTCTACACCCTTCGAACGCAGCCGGTCCAGGAATCCGCCCGGCCTATCGTCTCACGCCCGCAAATCGGGGTTGCCTTCGGGCCCTATTCAGAACATACAAGCGTTTCCAATGACATCGAAATTTCGTCTGTCCGTGATCGTTCCGGTCTACAATGAACGCAACACTCTCGCCAAGATTCTCGACAAGGTGCGAAGCGTTCCCATCGCCAAGGAGATCGTCCTCGTCGACGACGCTTCGACCGACGGAACACGCGAGGTCATCGAGAAGATCGAGGCTACCTGGCCCGTGGACGAGGCAAACCAGCTCCGCGTATTTCTGCAGGAAGTCAACGCCGGCAAAGGCGCCGCCGTTCGCCGTGGGATCGAGGAAGTCGGCGGCGACATCACACTGATCCAGGACGCCGATCTCGAGTACAGTCCGGATGAGTACCCACAACTCATCGAGCCCATCCTCAATGGCGACGCCGACGTCGTCTACGGTTCGCGGTTCCTCGGCGGCCCCCGGCGGGTACTGTTGTTCCGCCACACGATGGGCAACAAGCTCCTCACGTTCTTGTCGAATCTGTGCACCGATCTCAACCTCACCGACATGGAAACCTGCTACAAGGTGTTCCGCACCGACATCGCCAAGCGTCTCAATATCCAATCCAATCGCTTCGGCATGGAGCCCGAAATCACCGCCAAGCTCTCCAAAATGGGCTGTAGGATCTACGAGATTCCGATCAGTTACCACGGACGAGAGTATTGGGAAGGGAAGAAAATCGGCTGGAGAGACGGCTTCACAGCGATCTGGACGATTCTGAAGTATTCGTTCACCGACGACGACGCCAACGACGATCCCGGCTACGTCACGCTGAGACGATTGCGCAGGGCAAAGGGCTACAACGACTGGGTGTGGTCGCTCCTCGAGCCTCACGTGGGGAACCGGGTCCTCGAAGTCGGTTGCGGTGTCGGCAACTTCACCCACTACCTGCGACAGCGTGAGTACGTCCTCGCAACCGACAACAACGCTCAGTACCTGGAGATGCTGCGTACGGCGACCGAACACCTCGACAACGTCGAGATCGAGGACATCGACTGGGAACATCCGGACTTCAACGCGCTGCGTGCCCACGACTTCGATACGATCGTCTGCCTCAACGTCCTCGAACACATCGAGCGCGATAGCGAAGCGCTCAAGGCCTTCGCCAGAATCTTGCCGGCAGGGGGTCGCCTGGTGCTGCAAGTTCCGGCCCTCCAATCCATCTACGGCCAGATCGATCGCGCCATCGGTCATTACCGGCGCTACGAAGCCGAACCGCTCCAGCGTTTGCTCGAAGAAAGCGGCTTCGAGGTAGAAGAGACGAGGTACTTCAACGTCATCGGGGTCCTCGGCTGGTACATCAACTCGAAGCTGCTCGGGCGCAGCACCGTACCTGGCCTCCAGGCTCGCGTCGTCAACTGGCTGGTTCCCCTTCTCCGCCTCGAGCAATCTTTTTCGCCGCCCTACGGCATGGCGTTGATCGCAGTCGGCAAACGAAGCGGCGACACCGCGCCAGAAGAAGCGTCGTTCGTCCTCCCCGACCGCACCGTCGGGCACTGATTCGGCGGCAAACGCGGGCCGATACACCTACAAGCTTCGCACGTCGACGTCCCCGAGCGACAGCGTTCCCGCAAACTCGTGCTCGCCCTGCATTAACGCTAACTCCAGATCGTAGATCGCCGCCCGCCGCGGCGCGGGAACACCTCCGATGACACGTACACGGTGCCCTGCGGCCAGGTCGTAGGGGAGTGCCAGACGCCCGCGGCGCACCACCCGTGAACCCACCAACCAGCGATACTCCAGCTGCACCGGCGTGTCCCCAGCCCCGGTCAAGACGGGCCACAGCGACTTCGACTCATTCGTCACGCGCAGCCGAAGCGGCATCGGAAGTCCGGCAAGTGCGACGCTCGAAGCCAGCTCGTCAATCCGCTCTATGCGACCCCTGCGCTCGCTCGCAACGAGCTGTACAACCGAGTTCCCGAGAACGGTCTGGCCAGCCACCGGACCCGAAATCAACGCATCGACGAGATCGACCGGTGCGCGCGTCGCCAGCGCAAACAAGACGTCGCCGCCGTAGATCCCGAGTCGGTCCAAGCCCGCCGGATGTCGCCACTTCGCGCGATCACCCGCTGCCAGCTCGTCGAGATGGACGATGACGGTCCTCAGTCCCGTCATGCGCCGAAGCAACCCGAGCGCCCGCGCGTCGGGAAGAAGTTTGGCGATGTGCTTGACGATCGCTGCCGAGCGCGGGGCATAGCCGGTGTAGCCGTTGAGAAGGGGATCCCAGTGGAATGTGCTCAGATAGGCATAGCGGGCCTCTCGATCGAGGCCGCGAAAACTGTCTTCTCCCTGCACTGCCGTCGGCAGCTCGAGCACCGGGCCACGCTCGAGATCGCCGAGCCGACGGTAGACGGGCGGAAGATCCGCGCGCGTCGTCATCGGGCGAAGCGCCGGAGTATACTCGAAGTGTCCGTAGTCCACGGCTGTCGCCAGCACGGCGGCGAGGGTAACACCTCCCGCCGCCAGCTTACGGCGATCGAGGTGCGCCCAGTGCAGGATCGCTTGCAGGCCGAGTCCGGCGAGCGCCGCCATCGCAAACACGAATCCGAAGGTGAAGCGCAGCGGAACCCGCATCGATGAAAAGCCGGGAATGACGAAACCGGCCAGCTTATACGGTAGCGGTACGCGCCAATCGCCGATCACCAAGGACGGCCCCAGCGCCATGACGTACATCGCCACACCCACGGCCAGCGCCGCGATGACGGCTCGCCGCCGTGCACCGCCTCGCGCCATCGCCCAAACCGCCGCGACGAGGCACAGTCCCGGCACGATTCCGACATAGGCCATCCCCAGACGTGCAGACCTCGCGAACTCCGGCCGTGCCATGTATGTCGACCAGAGCCCCGCGGAAAACGTAGTCAACACGGAGTCGTCGTACGCAGGGATCTCGCCGCGCGCGGCGTACGGCAGCGATGTCGCCACGACGACGACACCAACGGCAGCAAGCGACAGGAGCGCCAACGACCAATGCGACGGAACTCCCGCGCAACGCCGTAACCACAGCGAGCCCGCCGCGTACACGGCGACAGCGATCAGCGCGATGTACGCCAGATAGAACGAGCACAACATCTGCAGACTCAAGAAGACGGTCAGGAGCACTGCATCGCGCAGCAAACCCCGATCGAGGACGCGATCGAGATAGAGAATCGCCAGAGGAAGATAACCGACCTCCACCAGCTGCAGGGCGTGGATAGTGAGGGTGCGCGTGGGGCAGAAGGCGTACACGAACCCACCGAAGAACGCGGCGAAACAGCTCACACCCCAGTGGCGCAGCAATGCGTACATCGAGACGCCACAGAGCAGCACTGCCGCGAGCCGTGTAAACTGGATCGCCAGGACCGGGTTGTCGGTCAGCAGGTACACCGGCGCAAACAACGGAAGATGCCCGAGCATGTGCTCCGAGCCGGCCAACACGCCCCGGGCCGGGTAGAAGATGTTGGCATCGAAGAGCGCTGATGGAGCACTCGTCAGGGAGTGCACATCCCAGGCCAGGATCCAGGTGATGAGATACCCGTCCGCCTGCAGGGCACCGGGGGTCGCGAACACGAAACTTCCGAGATGGGTGGCGGCGGGCCAGAAGACCAGGATGGTCACCGCGGCAAAGAGCCCGAGCACCACCGCGACTTCGAGCCATCTGCCCGCATGTGTGCTCACCGGATCACCACCATCTATCGTTCGCACCGTCCGGCGCTACATTCCAGACTCGACCCGCTCGCGAACGATCGGTGCCAGGAGATCGGCCAGGTGCGCCGCGCCTTGTGCGTTGTAGTGGCCGGACAGATCCCTGAATTCACTCTTCACGAGCTCCGCATGCAGATCTATCAGATGCCCACCCGCCCCCTCCACCACGCTCCGCAGCACCTCGACCCTTTCGCCAAACTGCGGGCCGTAGAACCCAGCCTTGGCCAGCCGCGCAACCGGAACCGGAGCGACGATCACCGTGGCTGACACCCCGTGCCGCACGGCCATGCGGACACTGGCGGCAAGCATCCGAACCATCGGACTGAACCGTGTGATCGGGGTATCATAGCGGCGGAACGCCTGGTAGAGGTTCCGAATTCGCCACCCCGCCCGGCGCGCCGGCTTCGAGGTCCACAACGCATCGTGAAACATCTCACGCGCCCCATCCAAGGTGTAGACGCCCTTTTCGATCGGCGACCAGCTCATGGTTCGCGCCAGAAGCACCCTCGGAAACGTCGTTGAGCGGCCATACCACGGCAACAGCGAAGCCGCTGGCAACTCGGACCGCGGCACGAACGATGCCAGCTGCAAGATTCCGCGCCCCATCGTAATCGGCCGCATGATTCGCAAATTGGCGACGATGAAGATCGCCACCGGATCCGCCTTCAGGACCTGCCCCATTCGCATGTAATGCACGTAGGGGTCGGCCCCGGGTCTCGAGCGGTTGACGCTCTCGATCGGGAACTCGCTCTCCAGAGCGGCCTCGATGAGGTGCGGGTACGGATTCGGGTTACTCATCTTCGCGATCGTCGAATCGCCCATCCAATAGACGCGCGGACGATTCGGGAACTGAAAAAGGACATCCCTCTTCTCCAACTCGCGATCCGCATACGCCTTCGTCCCACGCTCGAGCGCCGCCGGTCCGATCGTCAGCACCAGCGCGACCAGAATCAGCGCCAGAACAAAACCCGTCCACAGGACGATCCTCACTACGCGCGACATTCAGATCTCGGCTGGAAACATGATTCGGTCAGGTGCTTCAGAACTGGAAATAGATGAATCGGGCCGAGCCCGAGGAAAATAGAAACACGAGAACGACCACGGCAGCATATCCGACCCCCTGGACCACCGGCGGCAACCTGCCCACCCTCTCGCGCAGTGGTAGCGGGGCCTCGGCTAGATGAAAGGCGACGCTTGCCAGTAAACACACCAGGGCGATCTCGGCGCTCGAGTGGATGTTGATTTGCCATACGAAGAGGCGGCGAAAGATCTCCGCGGCGGTACCGAAGTCGGGCGCGCGGAAGAAGACCCAGGCGAAACACACCATCTGGAACGTAAGGAACTGCTTCACGATCCGCCGTGCTCGGCTGTCCTCGGATACCGCCCTGCCGCGCGTCAGCAATCGGTGCAGGGCGAGCCACAGTCCGTGGATGGCACCCCACACGACGAAGTTCCAAGACGCGCCGTGCCACAACCCGCCGAGCAGCATCGTCACCGCCAGGTTGAAGTAGGTGCGCACACCCCCGAGCCTGTTTCCTCCCAACGAGATGTAGAGATAGTCCCTCAGCCAGGAGGACAGGGAGATGTGCCAGCGTTGCCAGAACTCCCGCGGGTTCGCCGAGAGGTACGGGCGGTCGAAGTTTTCGGGGATGTGAAAACCAAACAGCGCGGCAAGCCCGATCGCAATGTCGCTGTAGCCGGAGAAATCGAAGTAGATCTGGTAGGCATAGCCGTACACCGCGAGGAGGATGTTCAGGGTTCCGAACGATTTCGGATAGTCGAACACCACATCGACATACGCGCCCAACGTGTCCGCCAGTACGACTTTCTTGAACAATCCGATCGCGATCCGCACCAGGGCGAGTTCGACAGCGTTTGGCAACACGACCCGCCTCTCCTCCAACTGGGGAAGAAACTCGCGCGACCTGACGATCGGGCCCGCAACCAGCTGCGGAAAGAACGAAACGAACAACGCGAAGTCGAGAAAGCTCGGACAGACCTTCTGCTCGCCTCGGTAGACATCGATCGAGTAGCTGAGGGTCTGGAACGTATAGAACGAGATTCCGACCGGTAGCAGGATATCCCAGCTCGGCGGCGCTGACACACCGGGCGAGAAAAACCCGGCGATCGCGTAAGCCTGATCGGCGAAGAATCCTCCGTACTTGAAGAAACCCAACACCCCCAGGTTGCCCGCCAGACTGATGAGCAACAGGGCGCGCCGCCGTGACAACGAGCGCGCCGCCGCCATGCGCAACCCGACATTGAAGTCGAGCAGCGTCGAGCCCAGCAAGAGGAGGGTGAAGTACGGATTCCAGGAGCCGTAGAAGAGGTAACTGGCAAACAACAACAGCAGCTTGCGAACTCGGTCGTACGGCGCGGGGATGGAGAAGTAAAGGCCCAGAAGCAGGACGATGAATACGGCGAATTCGAGGCTATTGAAGAGCATGGGCGCGATTGTTCAGAGTGCGAGTTGCCCTGACCAATCGAGAATCTCCCATCGAGTCAAGGGAACCCGCAAAGGCTCACACCGTTTGGCGTGCAGCACTCAGCTTTCCTCCGCCTGGCCTGTACCTCTGCCTCTGCGCGAAGCGAGTTCCCAACTAGCACGGCCACCGGCGTGCCGCCGGACCATTCAAAGGAGAAACAGCTCTTAGCTCTTAGCTATTGGCTCTTAGCTCAGTGACAAATCGTCGACTATCGTCGCGCAGCGACCACCTTCCTCAGCCTGAGCCTACGCCCGTGCCTCAGCCTACGAGCGAAGCGAGTTTCAGTCATCGAGGTAGCCGAGCGCGCGCAGTCGCTCTTTCATCGCATCGTCGCCAGCCGAATCACGGCGCCCGACGCTACCTCCGTCGGCCAGCTCATACGACTTCACGCGCGGTAGAAACCGTCGTTCGCTGGGCAAAAAGGCCGCCGCTGCGATCCGGCCCGGCATGTCTTCGGCAGCGGGTAGACCGGCCAACTCCAGCATCGTCGGCAACACGTCGAGCACGTCGATGCGTTGCAACCGGACACCGCGGCGAATCCTCGGACCATAGAGAAGGAAAACGCCGTTCGCGGTCTTCGCCGACTCGTGGGTACCGCCGAGTCGCCCCTTCTCCTTCCTGGCGCGCTCGAACCCGTGATCCGACAGCACCATCAGGTGATCGGAGGGGCCGAGCAGCTTCAAAAAACGCTCTAACAACCAGTCGTAACGCTCCACATAGTCGACGATGAGGTCCCGCTTCGGCGATTCCCCGGGGAGCGGCTCGTGAGTCGGCCACGCCATGTGAGACAGCTCGTCAAAGGCGCGGGTGTAAACGAGAAACACGTCCACGGGATGCGCCCGCAGCGCCACGACGGCCATCTCCATCACATTCGCGTCGACCTCTTCCGCACGCACCACCGAAGCTCCGACGTGGTGTTTGAGCGGCTGCAGACCGGCCAGCAAGTCCACCAGCGACCGCGGATAGACCACCCGTGCGGCGTCGCGCTCGAACACCGCATGGAGCGAGTTGGCCATCTGGGTCGCCGCGACGTCGTTGTAGAGGTCGCTGATCATGAAACCATGGACGGCCTCGGCCGGCGAAGTGGCCCACCAGTTGACGACTCCCACTTTCTTGCCGAGCTGCGAGGCGATGTTCCAAATAGCCGGTGACTTTCGCATCGTCGAGTCGTAGAGAATCTCCTCACCCTCTTCGCGGTGCACAAAGCCCCGGATACCGTGCACCTCGGGCACCTGACCAGTGACGAAGCTGGTCCAGATCCGCGGCGAGAGCGGCGGCAGACGGGTGCGGAGTACGTTGACTTCGCCCATCGCGCCACCGCGGAACAGTCGATCGAAGGCCGGAACCCGCCCGGCGTCGACGACCTGCCGCAAGAACTCCGGCGGCAAGCCATCGACCCCAAGGACAATCAGTCGGCCCGGAGGATCGGCGGTGACGGGCTCGCCGACAACTCGCACCCCGCGCCCCTCTGCGCCGCCGACAGCGGGACTACATGCGGACGAGCCCAAGCCGAAAACGACCAACGAGACGAAAAGCCCGCGGCGCTTCCACCGCGCGCGCAAGCTTGAGGCGGAGAACATTGGCTGCTAGATAGCTCGCATTTTGGCGGGGCTCAACTATGCCGACCCAATCGCGGTGACCATGAACGCTTCGTTACCCGGCTTGCGGAGGATCGCAGAAGTCGTCGCGGCGGCACTGGCGTACGCGGCGGCGGGGTTTGTGCTGCTGTCGCCCGTTTTCGACACGCCTTGGTCCGCGGTCGCCGATCCAGCCAAGATTGCCACCTGGGTCCTGTCCCCCAACACGGACATCTTCATCTGGACGCTCTCCTGGGATTGGCACGCACTCACCACCCAGCCGGGTTCGCTGTACGACGCGAACATCCTCTCTCCTACATCCGGTAGCTTGGCGGCTGTCTTCCCGCTGTTCGGACACCTCCCGATCTTCGGCCCGCTACTCGCCTGCACCGGCAGCGGCATCGCAGCGCACCAGCTCAATCTGCTCGCCAACTTCGCCCTGAGTGGCGCGGCCCTGTACGCTCTTCTGCGACACTGGGGCACCGGAAAGCTCGCAGCACTGTTCGGCGGCTTCATCTACGCCCTCTGCCCGGGGCGGCTGTACACTCTGGCCGCGCCGTCTCTGGCCGCCGGGCAGTACCTCCCGCTCGGACTACTCTTCCTCGACCGCGCCGTCACCCGCAGAACCTGGTCCGACTGCGGGCTGGCGGCGCTACTGTTCATCTGGCAGGCGGCGTGCGCCCTCGCCTACTGTTTCATCGTACCGCTGGTCGTGTGCATCAGCGTCCTGGCCGTCGCCATCCCGCGCACCACGAGACCAGCTACCAGCATCGTGGCGGTGTGCGCGTTACTCGTCGTGGGCAGCGTAGTCGCCATGCTGGAACCGAGCTACGCCGCGCTCGTCAACGGTTCGCTGCAACTCCCAGCAGCCCTGTCTCAGGCCGGATCAGCAACCTACCGCAGTCTGGGTTCGATCCACTCGTGGAGAAACTTCCTCGTGCGCCCCGGCAGCACCGGGTCGCCCAACATGTTCTCCGTTCCTCTTTTTCTCGGTTGGACCACCCTCGCATACGCTCTCCTCGGCCTGACCGTTGCAGCCCATCGTGTACCGGCGTGGTGCCGATCCATGTTGGCGCTAACCTCGGCTGCGGCAATTCTACTGGCTCTCGGCCCCGATAGCCATGGCTCCTCCACCTTTTGGGATCTCCTCGGATCATGGATACCCGCCACCACCAACTCCGTCATGCCGACCCATTTCGGGTACGTCGTGATCCTGGCCGTCAGCATCCTGGCGGGATTCGGAGTCGACCGCATCGTTCAGTCCCTCGGGCGCGGCTGGGTGGCCCGGGCGATCGTACTGGTTGCCCTGCTGCTGTCGATGTGGGAGCTGCGGCTGATCGGAGCCGGGAGCAAGCTGACAGTCGTCCAGCGTTCGCCCTGGCCACCGAGAATCTACTCACTTCTCGGCCGGCGACCGCGGGGCACGGTACTCGAGTTTCCCTATCGCAAGTGCGCATTTGGATCCCACTCGACCAGCGCCAGGGCGATGTTCAACAGCACCTCCAACTGGCACCCCATCCTCAACGGATTCGGCATTCTCGAGCAACCCAATCAAGGCGTCATCGATATGCTGGTCGCGGCGCTGCCCGACCCCAGAGCAATTGAGCTGCTGGCCCGGACCGTGGACCTGAAGCACATCATCTTCAAAACCAGCACCATGACCGTGACCGAACGCAACGACATCCTCGCCATCGACGGGGTTCGCGAAGGGGGATACGCGGACGGGCAACTCCTCGTCGAGATCAACGCCGACATCGGCGCCGACATCGGGCCGGACCTGGCGCAACGGTTCCTCAACCTCGAGCGCCAACCGCTTACCCTCCTCGACAACCCGGTGGGCCCGGTACCCGCGCAGGGACAAAGGGTCGAAGCGCAGATCACCACCGCATCCGCCACCACGTTCCCCGGCTTGCCAATGCAGGTCCGAGCGCGGATCCACAACACCTCCAACAGCGCCTGGCCCGCCCTCGGCGGCGCGCGAGATCAGAGAGTCGACATCGCCTATCGCTGGGAAAACACGAACGGAAAACCGGTCCCGGAATCGTGGCCCGACCGGCGCATCCGCCTACCCTTCGATCTCGAGCCGGGCGAGTCCGTGACGCTGCCCCTCTGTGTATCTACACCACCCAACCGCGGACAGGCCGAATTGGTCGTAGGAGTGGCGCAGGGCGACAATTGGTTTGCGGGGACGCTCGGCAGAGTGCGCGTCGATCTCGGTGCACCGCGGCACGCCGGCCACCTGAAACAAGAGAAACAAGTCGCACCGCATCATCCCCCGTCAGACCCCGCTTCAGGGAACGACGGTCATCTCTAGCCGCTCTGAGAGATCGGGAAACCAATCTTCCGATTGAGAGAGCCCAAAGGCCAGACCCAGCTAACCATCACGGCGCGGTACCTCTACACACACGGGCACCACCACGGACTCGCCCGGCTCGAGATCGAAGGGAAGGGGCTCGGCCTGACCGTTTCCCCCGACGAGTTGGCCGGCCGGGTCCGTCCACATGTACGACACGAAGATCATTCTATCGCGGTCGAGAGTGAGCGCCGGCCAAGGCTGGCCGGATCGGTTCTCGATGAGCAGCTCGGCGCGCAGGATCCGTCCCGCCATCACGACCGGCGGCGGGAGCTTGGTGAACGTCAACCCGGCCCACCCCTCCTGCGGCGCGAGCTCGGCGAGATCCGTCCCGGTCAACGTCGTCCCGGAATCCCCGCCGCTCCGAGCGCGGTCGAGCGCGGCGGGAAGATCGAGCAGCGCACTCTGCAGCTCCCCTCTGCCGGGCAGCGTAACTTCAAAGAGCAGATCCTGGCCGAAAAAACCGACCCTCGTCATCCCTTCGACACTGCTCCAGCGGTGCCTCCAATCCCCCGCCAGGGCGGTTAGGTGCACGACGACGTAACGCAGTCCTGTCATCCTCCGCAGAAGGTCGAGAGCACGAGTATCCGGCAGAACATTCGCCAGCCCGCGCACGACTTCGTATGTCGTCGGCGACCGCCCCAGGCTGCGATAACCGTCCAACAACGGCAGCCAGTGCATCGTGCTCGCCAACTGCCTGGCGAGCACCGAGCTGTCCTCGGTGACCGAGCACGGGTCTACTGGCAACTCCAGCAACGGCCCCGGTGGTAGCTCGGCCAGCGCCGCGTACAGCGGCAACTCGGCAGCACCGTAGCGGATGCGCTGCGTCTCGAATCGCTGGAAGGGAAGTCGATAATCGATGAGAACACCGGCCAGACAGGCGCCTGCAACCAGCAGGCGTCTCCTCCTCGATCCACCAGCCGCGGCACCCAGCCGTGACTGAATCCACTCCACCCCGAAAGCGGCGAACCCGGCCAGGGCAACCATCAGAAACAGCGCGAACCGCACCGGTGCCGGTCCCATCATCGCAAAGCCGGGTATACGCGATAGGGCGATGGCATAGGGCGAAAACGATCCGCCCATCACGTCCGGACCGAGACTCATCCAGTAACAGGCAACCGCCAACAGCAGCAGGGGCACCGCGATCCGCCAACGGCGCACCGAGGTCACCAACGCGAGCAACCCGACCGCCGCCAGTGCGAGCACCCAAAGACCGAGGTAGAGACTACCGCCGCTCAACGACGGCCACCCCAATCGCGAGAGATAGGGAGGCACGAGGTAGGAACGCCACCAATCAGCCGACGCGAAGCTGGCGAAATCGTACATCGACCGACCAAAGTACAACCCCTCATCCCACAATCTCCGGTAGGGAGCGTTCAGCGCGAAGAAAAACGCGACCGCCAGGGCCAGACTGCCCAGCACAGTGGCCAATCCCCTCAGCGACCAGGAACGGCGTCCGGTCACCATCGTGCCACCGAGGTAGGCCGCGATGGAAATCTCGAACGCGTAGGCCAGCTGCGTTCCACAAAACATCTGCCACGTCGCAAACAGCAACAGCGCCAGTGCGTCGCGGGCGGTCGGACGCGCCGCGACCCGGTCGGCAAAAAGAAGCGCAAGGGGCATGAATTGGCCGGCCACGTACGGGAACTCGCCGAGCACTCCGAGGCGCACGGGAGCGTAGGCGTACACCACCCCGGCGACCACTGAGGCCAACGGCGCACAGCCCCAGTGCCGGGCCAGCGCATACATACTGGCACCACACAGCGCCAACGTCAGGAGAAGCATCACCTGGTAGGCCAAAACCGGCTGGCCAGTCATGGCATACACCGGCCCGAAGAGCGGAATCGCGCCGAGAAGCGGATCCGCGAACGCCAGTGAGTCGGGCACCGGATGAAACACGTTCGCGTCGAACAGCCTTACCGACGCCGAGCCAATCGCGTGGACGTCCCACGCCAGGATCCACATGACCCATCGCGCAATCGGCCGAGACAGAGGCGAAGCCGGAGCGAAGACCGAATCGCCCAACCCTGAAAACACTGGATAGAGCAAAGCCCAACTCGCCACCGCAAAGCCCGCCGTCACGACGAGGTACTCCCCCAGACTCGCCCGCAGCACCCCCTCCTGTTTCGCAGCAAACATCGACCACCGACTCAAAAGTCGTACCCCAGATCCTTGAGGCGCTGCTTCGTCACGTCGTCGATCGCCGGCCTCTTCGGTCGGTCGGCGCGCACGGCTTGTGGCCGCCAGGGCGCTCGGGCCTGCCATGGCGCGCCCGTAACGTAAGCCGCCAGCAGACCGTGAAACCCCGTCGCGTCCCGGAGCGGAGCATCGCCGCCCACTCCATGGCCGTTCGAGGGGCGTGCGGTTTCGTAACTGGGGATCATCGAGCTCTCGAAGCGCTGCGTATCGGTATGCACGACGAAACGCCCGACAAAACAATCCTCGGAAAGCCGCAGTTCGAGGCAGGTGGCAGCCGCTTTCTGCAACTCGGAAAATACCGGACGAGGCGCCAGACTCTCCGCCTCACCTGTCACTATGGTTGCAAGACTGCGGCCGTCGGCGGCGGCGAACGCGCCGGGGAGACCGATGAGATCGAGAATCGTCGGTGCAACATCCACCAGGGAAACCACCGACGGATAGCTTCCCTGCCTCACCCTCCCCGGCCAATAGAACGCCATCGGAACGTGCATGACCACGTCGTCCAGGGTCTCGCCATGGCCGATCTTACCGTCTGGATCGAATTCGTCACCATGGTCGGCGACGACGACCAGCAGCGTCCGTCGCGCGAGATCCAAGCCCTCGAAGCGTCGCAGGAAATCCGCGAACACCCGGTCCAGATAGTCGATCTCGCCGACGTGCAGGGCTTCCAATCGATGCACGTGATCGGGGCTCAGGCGACGGAAACCGGCGTTGTGAAGGTGCTCTACGTTGACGTCTGGGCCTAGGTCCTGCTGCACATCCTGACCGCGATCGAAGACCGAATCAGCGATCCGCCGGCTCGCCACATCGCGGACGATGTACGGACTATGGACCTCATAGGTATGAACGAAGAGAAGAAAAGGCGAGTCCTCCCCATACTCCTGCAGCCATTCGGCGGCCCGCCCGAAGGTGTGCCGGGCGTCGCCCAGAAAGGAACTCTCGCGCCGCTCCGGCCCATCGTCATACCAGTCGAAATCGCGGTCGAAGCCGAAGTCCGAGCTCACGAAGGCATCCTCGGTGAACGCGACATTGAAGTAGCCCCGGCGCCGCAGAATCGTCGATAGCAACTCTGCATCGACCCGCGAATCACGCAAGCCTCCGTACGTCCCATGGGTACTGGGATACTGCCCACTGAGGATCGATGCATGCGACACGAGCGTATTTGGATACGTCGCGTACGCGCGGCGGAAACTGAACGCACGCGACAGAAACGAATCGATGTTGCCGCTCGCCGCGGCAAAACCTCCGAACGAACCTAGATACGACGCACCCAGGGTGTCGAGCGACACCAGGATCACATTGGGCGGTCGCATCTCCGCCGCGGCTGCGGGCACCGGATGAAAACGCACGCCGCCCCAATACGCGCCGACGCTCTCCGGCGATTCGACGCGAAAGCGAAGCTGCCGCGACAGCGGGCGCACGTCGGCAAGCTCCACGCGCCGGTCGGTCCAGCCATGTGCGCCGCCGGCAACCAGGGTAAGTTCGGCAACCGACTGCCACTCTCCATCGCTGCGAGCATCGACCAGAAATCGGACCGGCGCCGCACGCACGTCGGGCGAAGTCCCAACACTGAAGGCCAGCACACCCCTGGCCGCCGCACAACTCGCCTCGAGGGCCTGCGAAGGTTCGAGCCGGACGGCATCACGGGTCGCGCCGGCGAGACGGACCTTCACAGTCGGCAACGCCCCCCCGCCGATCGCCGCCAGCCGAAGACGCCCACTGGTGGCGACGCCGGCCTCCTGCGCCGCGAGCCCCGACGCAGGTGTGAGACAGGCGAGCAGGAGACATGCCAGCGGCCTGAAACGATCCATTCGACGACGGCCAGACGAAATGAGGGCGGAAGGGATCAGGATAACCTCGAGAAAGCGCAATACGACATGGTCGGTCAACACCGGGCCCCACACCGACGCGCGGCGCTACGGCGCAGCGGCGACTATACAGTCCCAACCCGGTCGACGCGACCGGGTCGCATCGGTCCTTCGTGCACAAGTCGCGGCGGGCGCTTGAACAACCGGCGCCGTTTTCTTAACGTTCGGGACCTGATGCCAACGTCTGCCACCGATCCGTCGACCGCCTCTCCCGAGTTTACCGGCGAACGCCCCGGGCACGGGCAAAACTTCGATTACGATGAGGCGCGGCATCTCGCGGCCTACAACTACGCACGGACACTCGCGCCCGGCAAGCGGGTTCTCGATGCCGGCTGCGGCGAGGGCTACAACACCCAGGCCTTGAGCGACGCCGCCGAGCAGGTCACCGGCGTCGACTACTCGAAGGATGCCATCGAGTTCTGCCGGCGCACCTGGACCCACCCCAATCTGCGATTCGAACATATCGATTTGACGCGCCCCGAGGGGTTCGACGACACCTTCGACTTGGTTCTCAACTTCCAGGTCCTCGAGCACATCGAGGACGACCGATCCTTCCTCCGAGCGCTCCAATCTCGCCTGGCACCGGGCGGGGCACTGCTTCTGACGACACCAAACCGCCTCATGTCGTTCTCCGAGAACCCGTACCACATACGCGAGTACACCGCCGACGAGCTGCGAGCACTGCTCGACGGAGTGTTCGGCTCGGTCACCATGCGCGGCGTGCGCGGCAACGACAAGGTGACCAGATTCGACCAGGCCCGGCAGCGTTCGGTGCGGAGAATCTTGCGTCTCGACCCCCTCGGCGTTCGCAACCTGCTGCCCCAAAGCCTGATCAATTTCGCCTTCGCGCGGCTCGCCAACATCGTCCGCTCGCAGGCAAAGAGCGCTGCCGGCGACGACCGTATCGAGCCCGACGACTTTTTCGTAACCGAGGAGAATCTCGACAGCTGCCTCGACCTGGTCGCACTCTGCTCGGCCTAGTCAGGCCGTTCGACTCATGGGTTTTCGCGGCCTGACGATAAGGAGAAACAGCTCTTAGCTATTGGCTGTTGGCTCTTGGCTCAATGACAAATCGTCGACTATCGTCGCGCAGCGACCACCCTCCTCAGCCTGAGCCTACGCCCGTGCCTCAGCCTACGAGCGAAGCGAGTTTCAAAATAACCCCCGGCCGAATATGCAACGCGCGCAACGTCTTCCCGAGCTCGACGCGCTGAAGTCGGCGGCCATCGTCACGGTCGTGTTCATTCACTCCCTGCGAGCCAGCTGGGATCCCGGGTTCACCTACGCCGAGCATGTTCTCTCCGAGGCAGCGCGATTTGCGGTACCGGCATTCCTCGCGGTATCGGGCTTCCTCTACTACTCCGATCGAGCGACGCCCCTCGGTATCCTGAAGAGGCGCCTGCGCCGCATCCTGTTCCCGTACTTCGTCGTATCGATCGCCGCTCAACTCTACCTTCAGGTGGTCCCGCAGTTCGCGCCGCCCGGCTCGGTTCTCTCTCAGCTCCTGTTGGCCTCCACCTTTGGCCCCTACTACTACGTTTTTTTGTTGACCGAGTTCGTCCTTGCCACTTACCTCCTTTCGCGGATGCCGCGGAGTTGGGTTCTTCCGGTCTTCGCGATCAGCTGCTTCGCCGCCACGGTTCCCTTCCTCTGCTTCCGCGAAGGGCGCGCGTTCAGTATCTGGACCCTGCGATTGCCCCTCTTGTCCTCTTGCTGGTTCATGATGGGGTGGGCCGCGGCAGCCCACGAAGACACGGTTCGCCACATCACCGAGTCCCGACGCGGCGCCATCTTGGCGGCATGGGGACTCGTCGTCGTAGTGTGGTTCGCTCTCGACTTCACGGCCGCCCTGCCGCGACGGCTCGCGCGCGTATCCACCCTACTCCTCATCGGTGCCAACATCGCAGGCCTCTACACCCTCTTCCGGGGCATCCACTTCAACCGCCCCTCGCTCGTCGCATTGAGTGAGAGAACCTACGCCGTGTACCTGCTGCACCTGTTCTTTGTGTACACGGTCTTCGCCTGGTACGGCCCGGCTCGAAACACGGAGGTCGCCTCCTGCGCGGTCACCGCCTGGATCGCGGGCATCGCCGGCTCCCTGCTGGTGATCGAGGTCACCCGCCGGCTTCTCCCCAAAGCCTCTCGAGATCTGGTCGGCTACTGACCGCGGCGCGCGCCGGAGCCCGCCGCACGGATCGGCGAATCTCGTCAGTCGACTGGCGTGCTACCGCAGCTTCTCCTATAATCCGTTGGCAATGCTGGACGAGCCCGCCCCATCCGCGAGCGGCGGTCGCACGCGGCGACCCAAATCGCACAAACACCCCGGCGCCGCAGCAGCGATCGTTCGCGGCGCCTTGCTGGTCGTCGTAGTCGCCACCCTGGCCTTCCTTCCCGACGGCGAGGTTCGCTACGGCCCGGTCGTCGAACTGGACCTGGTCAGGACCCAGATGTGCCGCCCGGAGAGCGACAAGAGAACCGTCCAGTGCGACTTCCGCACCGGACGGGCAAGCCGACTCACGTTCAGCATGAGTGGCGCCGCCAGCAACGACCTGAAAGCAGTGGCGATTCTCGAAAACGGTACGGAGACCCCACTCGACATCCAGTCGTCGTTCAGGAGCAGCACGATCGATCTCGGGCCGTTCGACCACCGCCGCTTGCGCGTTCTCATCTCGTCGCAATCGGGCGCCCCTCTCGACCTGCGCCGCGCCGAGCTTCGCGGCGAAACCGACAACCTTCTCGCGCCACTCGCCCCGTTGCTCGAGAACAAGATGCGGCGGCCGAATGTTTTAATCTACCTGGTCGACACTCTGCGGGCGAGCCGCATGTCTCTCTATGGATACCACCGCAAGACCACGCCCCGCATCGAAGAGTTCGCCAAGCGGTCGATCGTATTCGATCAAGCCTACTCGAACGGCTCGGATACCCGCGCCGGGATTCCGGCACTGTTTGCTTCGGGCACTCCCAACCAGCTGCGCGGTCACCTGCGAAAAGTGCACGGCCGGCCGAGCGCGACCATCGCCGAGCTGCTCAAACGGCGCATGTACCGCACCGCTGCCTTCCAGGCGAACCGAACCATCCCGAGCTCGCTCGGCTTCGGGCGCGGTTTCGACCGTTACGAGGTCTTTCGATCCAAGGTCGATGGGGTGGACGTCAAGACACCGGCCGAGACTCTCCAGAAGGCTGCTCTCGAATGGATTTCCGCCGACGACCGATTTCCGTTCTTCGCCTACATCCAGACCATGGATGTCCACAACCCCTACGACGCCCGGCCGCCGTTCCGGGACCGCTACTACAAGGGTCCAACCAAGCGGCCAACGCCCGACACAACCGGCCTGGACCCCGCGGCTGCCAAGAGGATCCTCGCAACGTATGAGACGCTCG
>Ga0114931_10001575_pt1 | contig 29165 bp, 28 predicted proteins | sample 2SBtaG_FD_89579 | JGI IMG/M metagenome (GOLD analysis project Ga0114931, IMG submission 89579) | Deep subsurface microbial communities from Kolumbo volcano to uncover new lineages of life (NeLLi) - 2SBTROV14_V59a metaG | ecosystem: Environmental > Aquatic > Marine > Volcanic | place: Kolumbo... | reverse complement strand
GATTCGACTCCCTGGTCCAGATGGCGGACAGCCTTACCAAGTTCAAGTACGTGGTGAAGAACGTGGCGCGCCAGAACGGCGCCACGGCGACCTTCATGCCCAAGCCGCTCTTCGACGACAACGGCTCGGGTATGCACTGCCACCAGTCGATCTGGAAGGAGGGCAAGCCGCTCTTCGCCGGCGACGGCTACGCAGGGCTCTCCGACGTGGGCCTGTGGTACATCGGGGGGATCCTGAAGCACTCGCGCGCGCTGGCGGCCTTCACGAACCCGACCACCAACTCCTACAAGCGGCTCACGCCCGGCTTCGAGGCACCGGTCAACCTGGCACTCTCGGCGCGGAATCGCTCCGCCTCGTGTCGGATCCCGATGTACTCGCCGAGCCCCAAGGCCAAGCGCGTGGAGGTCCGCTACCCGGATCCCTCCTGCAACCCGTACCTGGCCTTCTCGGCCATGCTGATGGCGGGCATCGACGGCATCGAGAACAAGATCGATCCGGGTGAGCCCCTCGACAAGGATCTCTACTCCCTCTCGCCGGAGCAGCTGGCGAAGATCCCCACCATGCCGGGAAGCCTCGAAGAGGCCCTGGACGAGCTCGAGGTAGACCACGAGTTCCTGCTGAAGGGCGGTGTCTTCACGGACGACGCCATCGAGCAGTGGGTGAGCTACAAGCGCGAGACCGAGGTGGATCCCGTCCGGGTCCGCCCCCATCCTCACGAGTTCGAACTCTACTTCGATATCTAGGATTGGAGGAAGGGGGAGAGAGAACGTCCCCTCTTTCGCCATGTTTCGGCGCGGGTCGCAGCTCGGAAAGTATCGGCTGGAACGGCGGATCGGCGAAGGAGCCTTCGCGGCGGTCTGGCGTGCACGGGATACGGTGGAGAACCGGACCGTTGCCCTGAAGATCGCCCATCCTGCGCAGGCCCAGGTGTTGGGGCGCAAGGCCCTGGAGCACGAGGCCCGGATCGCTTCCCGGCTGCACCACCCGGGCATCGTCTGCGTCCGCAATGCCGACTGGATCGACGGCTTCTTCGTCCTGGCCACGGACCTGGCCGAGCGCAGCCTGGCCCACTATGCCGGGGCCCGCCGCTCCGGCCCGATCGCGCTCCAGATCATCCGCGAGGTCGCGGCGGGCCTCGCCCATGCCCACGCAGCGGGCATCCTGCACCGGGACGTCAAGCCGGAGAACATCCTCATCTTCCGGGATCGCCACGCCGCCCTGTGCGACTTCGGGGTCTCTCGCTTTGCTAAGGGAGCCAGTGCCACCTACACCGAGGCGGGAACTCTCGGCTACATGGCGCCGGAGCAGGCCTATGGCCGGCCCCGACCCGCGTCGGACGTCTTCTCCCTGGGCCTCATCGCCTACGAGATTCTCACGGGAGAACTCCCCACCTGGCCCTTCGACTGGCCTCCCGACCAGCATTGTCGCTTTCTCGCAAAGGTCCCGGAGCCGGTGCAGCCGGTGCTGGAGCGCGCGGCGCGTTTCGAGCCCAGCCGTCGCTTTGCCGACGCAGGCGCTTTCCAGCGCGCCTTGGACGCAGCCTTTCGCCGCGTGGAGAACGGGAAGCCCGGGCGAACGCCGCGACGCCGCGCCGTGCCGCCGGCGTCTCCCCTGGAGGTCCAGGCCCGCGCCTTCCAGCGCCAACACGGTACCGCGCTCGGAATGCACTTCACCTGCCACCGCTGCGACGGTCCGATCTCCGAAGCCATGCGTTTTTGCCCTTGGTGTGGCAGTGGCGAGAACTCCTTCCGGGAGATCACGCGCTATCCCCTCGTCTGCCCTGCGTGCGAGCGCGGGGTAAAGCCGGAGTGGACGGCCTGCCCCTGGTGTCGCACCAGCCTTGCGGGCAATGGCCGCAAGCCCCGGCAGGACCCGCTGGCCGTGAGGCGCTGTAGCCGGCGCGGCTGCGAAGGCCAGCTGCGCCCCTTCATGCGCTACTGCCCGATCTGCCGGACGAAGCCACGTCGCCTCTGGTCCCACGCTCACCTGCACGACCGCTGTCCGCGCTGCCGCGGCCCGGTCTCCCGCACCTTCTGGCGTCACTGTCCCTGGTGCGGCCGCCGCGAGCCCAACGCGGGAAGCTTCGGCAGTTAGCCCGCCCGACTACCCCAGCCGGAAGAGGATGAAGGTCACGTCGTCGGGCTTCCCCGGTCGGCCGCGTTCGCCGTGGGCCATGCGTTGCTGGGCGGTGCGCGCCAGGCTCTCGGCGCAGGCGAGCAGGGGGCCCCGGCGCACGCCCTCGATGATCTCGTCCAGGAGCAGGTTGTCGAAGAGTCCGTCGCTGGCGAGGAGCAGGGTGTCGCGGGGTGCCAGCCGGAGCACCGCGCCCACCTCGATGCGCATGTCGGCCATCCCCACGGCGTTGGATACGATATGCCGGTCCGCGTGGTGCAATGCCTCGCGTTCGTCGAGCAGCCCCGCCTCCACGGCATAGCCAACGGGGGAGTGGGCGATGGTCTGGAGCTTGACGCGTCCGCGCTGGCCCACCACCAGCATGGCGGAGTCTCCCACATGCACCGGGCGCAGCAAGTCGCCATCGAGCTCTGCCGCGACCAGCGTCGTTGCGGCGCCGCTACCGACGGCGCGGATCTCCTGGCTGGCACGCTCGAGGCCGTCGAGGAGCGCCCCCCGCAAGCTCGGGGCCTCTGGCGGTGCGGCCTGGATTGCGTCTTGCAGGGCGCGAAGGGCACGCCGCGAGGCGCTGGCTCCCGCCGGCTGCCCGCCCAGGCCGTCGGCCACCGCAAGCACGCCCCGTCCACCGCTTGCCGGGAACACGCCCAGGGCGTCCTCGTTGGCATCTGCAGCCCGTCCTGGCGCCGCTGCGGTGAAGAGCGCGGCCCGTCCCCCGCCAAAGGAGAAGGGCTCTGGCCGATCCATCTGGAGGGCCGCGAACAGGCGGCCCTCGCGAGGGGAGGAGGCCGGAGTCGTCGGCGCCGTCACGCAGGGTCCGCGCTCGGGGCTTCGAGCCCCAGGACCTCCGCCATGTCGAAGAGGCCGGGCTCCCGACCCCTGGCCCAGGCGGCCGCTCGCAAGGCGCCACGCGCGAAGTGGTCGCGCGTCATGGCGCGGTGCACCAGCTCGAGGCGCTCGCCGCTGCCGAGGAAGAGCACCGTGTGCTCGCCCGGGTTGTCGCCCCCGCGCAGGGCCTGGATGCCGATCGCCTGCTCCGGGCGTGCCCCGGTGTGGCCTTCGCGCGCCAGCACGGCGTGATCTTCCAGGCGTTGGCCCTGGCCCTGGGCGATGGCCCGCCCGAGCGCCAGGGCGGTGCCGCTCGGGGCGTCCACCTTGGCCGCGTGATGCAGCTCGACGATCTCCGCGTCGAAGCCGTCTCCCAGAAGCTCGGCGGCGCGTCGGGCCAGGTGCAGGAGCACATGGACCGCCACGGAGAAGTTGGCCGCCACCACGATCGGGATGCGCTTTGCCAGGACCGCGACCTCGGCCTGCTGTGCCTCGTTGAGCCCGGTGGTGCCCACGGCACAGGGCACCCCGCGTTCTGCGGCGGCGCGCAGCAGCGCCAGGGTGGGCTCCGGGGTGGCAAAGACGATCGCGCAGTCCACACCCTCCAGGGCCGCCGCCACGTCGGAGACGAGCTGCACGCCGGGAGCCAGCTCGCTGCCCAGCTGCGGGTGGCCCGGCGCCTCCAAGGCCGCTCCCAGCGAGAGCTCCGGGTGCAAGTCCAGCGCGGCGCGCACCCGCTCGCCCATGCGCCCACAGGCGCCCACCACCAGGACGCGCCCCGTCACAGCAGGCCGTACTCCTTCATGGCCAGCTGGAGCCTCTCGCGGTTCGGCTCACTCATGGGCGTGAGCGGAAGCCTCAGCTCCTCCAGGACGGCTCCGCGCAGGGCCAGAGCGGTCTTGACCGGGATGGGATTCGTCTCGCAGAAGAGGGCGTTGTAGAGGGGCAGCAGCCGGTAGTACACATCGCGTGCGCGCGGCAGGTCGCCGGCATGGAAGGCGCGCAGCAGCTCGACCACGTCTCCGGGTACCAGGTTCGAGGCCACCGAGATCACCCCCGCCCCGCCCATCGCCAGGATGGGAAGCGTGGCCCAGTCGTCGCCGGAGAGCAGCCGGAAGCCCTCTGGTGCCAAGGCCAGCAGCTGGGCGACCTGGTGGAGGTCTCCGCTCGATTCCTTCACCCCGACGACCTGCTCCAGCTCCGCCAGGCGCGCCATCGTCTGCGGGAGGATGTTCGACGCGGTTCGCCCGGGGATGTTGTAGACGACCAGGGGGAAGGACGTCTCCCGGGCGATGGTCGTGAAATGCTGAACGATGCCCTCCGGGGTGGGCTTCACGTAGTAGGGGGAGATCAGCAAGGCGCCGTCGGCTCCGGCCTCCTTGGCATGGCGCGTGAGTGCCACCGCCTCCTGGGTGGAGTTCGAGCCCGTTCCCGCCAATACCCGGACGCGGCCGCGCGCGGCCGCCACCACCACCTCGATGACGCGGCGGTGCTCCGCATGAGAGAGGGTGGCCGCTTCCCCCGTGGAGCCGCAGGGCACCAGCCCGTTCACGCCGGCAGCCACCTGCTGCTCCACGAGCTGCTCCAGGGCGCGCTCGTCTACGCCCCCATCTCGGAAGGGTGTGACCAATGCCGTGAGAACACCTTCGAACACGATCAGTCCTCCTCCAGGATGAGACTGCCGGTAAATACGGTCGCTGCCGGACCGGTCAGGAAGACGCTCTCCTGTCCACCGGCCCAGGCTATGCCCAGCTCGCCGCCGCGCAGCGCGATCGTCACGGGGCTCTCGGCCACTCCCCGCAGCACAGCGGCCACTGCGACGGCGCAAGCGCCGCTGCCACACGCCAGCGTCTCCCCGGTACCGCGCTCCCAGGTGCGCTGGCGCAGCCGGTGGCGGTCCAACACCTGCACGAATTCGACATTCACCTTGTTCGGAAACGCGGCGTGGCTCTCCAGGATCGGTCCCAGCTGGTCGACCGGGACCTGCTCTACGTCCGCCACGAAGAGGACGGCATGGGGATTGCCCATGGAGACGGCGGTGACGAGGAGGCGCTCTCCGTCGAGAGCGAGGACCGCATCGACCACCGGCCCGTCGCCTGCGCCGTCACCAAGGCGGGTGGGGATCTTGGCGGGGGCCAGCACGGGTGGCCCCATGTCCACCTGAACCTGGTTCTCTCCGACCCAGCGCGGCACCACGACCCCCGAGAGGGTCTCGATGCGCACGGCCTCGGCGTCGCTGTGCCCGGCGTCGCGCAGGAACTTCAGGAAGGCCCGCAGCCCATTGCCGCACATCTCCACCTGGCTGCCGTCGGCGTTGTAGATCTCCATGCGGAAGTCCGCGTGGGACGAGGGGCGCGCCACCAGCAGTTGGTCGAAGCCTACGCCGAAGTGCCGATCGGAGAGCCGGCGGGCCAGCGGTTCGAGGGCCGGAAGCGACTCGCGGATGCCGTCGAGCACGACGTAGTCGTTTCCGGCGCCGTGCATCTTCGTAAAGGGAAGGCTGCGCGTCACGGCGTCGCTCCGCCGCCGGGCGCCGCAGGCTGGGGCGCATTCATGGGGGGCTGGTGCGGGGCGCGCTCCGGGGGACCGTACTTGCCGCACGCGGCCGCGAGGACCAACGCCCCCGTCAGCAGCAAGGACACCCTGCGGAGTGCCCGCCGCCGCCGCCGGGGCACCGTGCGGAGTGCCTGCCGCCGCCGCCGGGGCACCGTGCGGAGTGCCCGCCGCCAATCCCAGCTCCGCTGCTCGCGCGTCATGCCTGCCCCTCCAGAGCGCCTGGCTCCTCTGTGGCCGCAGCGTCAGGGTCGCCGCTCGCGCTCCGTTCTTCCAGCGCTTCCAATTCTTCCAGTTGTCCCTGCTCCGCCGCCAGGCGGGTCTCTGCAGCCGCCAGGGCCTCCAGCACCCGGATCCGGGCCGTACCCCCGGGAAGCTTGCGTTCCTCCAGGGCCCGTTCCAGGTCCAGGAGCTCTGACGCCCCGGCGGGGAATGCGGGGTGAAATACCCGTAGGTCTTCCCGGGAGAGCGCGCAGAGGTCCGCATCCTTCTCCACGCAGTGGGCCACCACCTTTCCCACCGCCTCGTGGGCCTCGCGGAACGGCACGTCCGCGCGCACCAATGCCTCGGCGAGATCGGTGGCGAGCAGCATCGGGTCTCGCGCGGCGTCATGCATGCGCCCGGTCTTGACCTCCAAGGTCGCCAGTGCCCCCGACATCACGGCGAGGGAGTCTCCCAGGGTCCCGGCGGTATCGAAGAGGGGCTCCTTGTCCTCCTGCAGATCGCGGTTGTAGGTCAGCGGCAGGCCCTTCAACACGGTGAGCAGGGTGACCAGGTTGCCGATGACCCTCCCGCTCTTGCCGCGCACCAGCTCTGGGACGTCCGGGTTCTTCTTCTGCGGCATCAGGCTGGAGCCGGTGGCGTAGGCGTCTGCCAGCTCCACAAAGCCGAACTCGGTCGTCGACCACAGCACCAGCTCTTCGGCCATGCGCGAGAGATGCACCATGCAGATCGCGGCGGTGGCCAGGAACTCCAGGGCACCGTCCCGCGAGGCCACCGAATCCATGCTGTTGCGGCTGGGCCCGGTAAAGCCCAGGACCTGCGCCGTGGCTGCGCGGTCCAGGGGAAGGGTGGAGCCAGCGATGGCACCAGAGCCCAGGGGGGCCAGGGCGAGGCGCCCCTCCAGGTCGTGGAAGCGCTCGGCGTCTCTTCCCAGCATCTCGAAGAAGGCCAGCCAGTGATGCGCCAGGCGCACGGGCTGAGCGCGCTGGAGGTGGGTGTAGCCCGGCAGCACCGTGTCCAGGTGCTCCCGGCTCCGTTCCACCAGCACCCGCCGCAGTACGAGCAGGCCCCGGCGCGCGGCCCGCCCCGCATCCCGGAGGTAGAGGGCCAGGTCCGTGGCGACCTGGTCATTGCGGCTGCGCCCAGTGTGCAGGCGCCCAGCCACCGGGCCGATCCGCTCCGCCAGGCGGCCCTCCACATTCATGTGGATGTCTTCCAGGGCCTCGTCAAAGACGAAGCTCCCAGCGTTGATCTCGTGCAGGATCTCCTGAAGCCCCTCCACGAGCTTCCCGGCGTCTACCTTCGAGATGATCCCCGTCCGAGCCAACATCTGCGCGTGGGCCAGCGAGCCGCGGATGTCGTAGCGCGCCAACGCCCGGTCGAAGCCCACGGAGGCGCTGAAGCGCTCCACGACCGGGTCCGTAGCCTGCTGGAAGCGCCCGCCCCACAGCTTCTGCCGCTCTCGGGGTGCATCTGCCATGGCGGAAATCTCCGAGAATCCGAGGGCTTTGTCGAGGCCTCGGGGGTGGGATCGAGGTCGCACCCCGGCGGGAACGCCCGGGGGCCATGGCGGTGGGCCCCAGGCTCTCTCAATATGGGTGACCGGGGGGTGGATTTCGTGGCCGCGGCACGCCGGAAACGTGGGGGAAGAGCGCGCAGGGGCTTCCGTCAGGGGGCGCCCGCAGCCCGCCGCATCCGCTGGAGGCGGCGCTTCCGGGCGCTGGCCATCGGCATGCTCGTCCTGGGCTTCGGCCTGGGATTTGTCGCCGCCCGCACCACCCTGCAGCTCGACCGCATTGTGCGGCATCGCTTCGAGGGCCGGCTGTTCCGTGTGGCCTCGCAGGTGCTCTCCGCGCCGACCATCCTGTACCCGGGCCTCGACTGGAAGCAGGTGGACCTGCGGGGCACGTTGCTCCGCCTGGGCTACCGCCAGAGCTCCCGCGCCGACCCGCTGCCTGTGGGACGCTTCTACTGGGAGGGACGCCGTGTGCGCTTGCACCGGCGGGCCTTCGAGCACCCGAGCCGCGCGGAGCCGTCCAGGGATATCACCATGTGGCTCGATGGAAACGTGATCGGCGCGCTTCGGGACGCGCAGACGGGACGCGAGCTGGGTGCCGTCTTCCTGGAGCCGGAGCTGGTCGGGGCCTACTACGGTCCGCACCACGAGCAGCGTGATCTTGTGAAAGTAGACGACGTGCCGCCGTACCTGATCGAGGCGGTTCTGGCGGTGGAGGATCAGCGCTTTCTCTCCCATCGGGGCATTGACCTGCGGCGCATCTTTGGCGCCTTCGTCGCCAATCTCCGCGCGGGGAGCATCACGCAGGGAGGGAGCACGCTTACCCAGCAGCTGGTCAAGAACTTCTTCTTGACGCCCGAGCGCAGCTACAAGCGCAAGGCTCAAGAGGCGCTGATGGCGCTGCTCGTCGAGGCCCATTATGACAAGCGCGCGATCCTCGAGGCCTACCTGAACGAAATCTATCTGGGACAGCGCGGTAGCACAGCAATCCATGGGGTGGGGGAGGCGGCCAAGTTCTACTTCGGCAAGGATGTCCGCCGCCTCTCGCTGGCGGAGTCGGCGCTGATTGCGGCCGTCATCCAGAGCCCCAACGGCCTGTCTCCCCACCGGGAGCCCGAGCGGGCCCGCAAGCGCCGTGACCTGGTGCTGCGACTCATGAAGGAGCAGGGGCGCATCGACGAGGTGGCGTACGAAGAGGCAGTCGCCGAGCCCCTGCGTGTGGCCAGAATCGTCCCGGAGCCCCAGGAGGCGCGCTACTTCCTGGATGCGCTGCGGCGACAGCTGCCCGATTTCTACGGGACCGACACGCTCACGACCGAAGGCCTGCGCATCTACTCCACGCTGGATCTACGCCTCCAACGCGCGGCCACTGTGGCGGTTCGCGAAGCGCTGGCAAGGCTCGAGAAGCAGAGCAAGAGCCTGAGGCCCCACGGGAGTGAGCGCTTGCAAGCCTGTCTCGTGGCGCTCCGCCCCCAGACCGGTGAGGTCCTGGCCCTGGTTGGGGGCCGCGACTACGCGCAAAGTCAATTCAATCGCTGCACCCAGGCCCACCGACCGGCGGGGAGCGTCTTCAAGCCCTTCGTCTACATCGCGGGGCTGGAGGCCACCCAGGGTCCGCCCGTCATCACACTCGCGTCCGAGCTGGATGACGAGCCGCTGGAGGTCGCGACACGGGCCGGCCCGTGGCGGCCGCGCAACTTCGACCGTGTCTTCCACGGCGAGGTGTCCGTGCGTACGGCCCTCGAGCATTCCTACAACGTCGCCACAGCGCGCCTCGGCCAGCGGGTCGGCATCCAGCGGGTGGTGGATGTGGCGCACCGCCTCGGAATCGAGAGCCCTCTGCCGGAGGTTCCCAGCCTGGCAATCGGCGCGGCAGACATCTCACCCCTCGAGCTGGCACGTGCCTACGCCACCATTGCCAACGGGGGAATCCGGCCACGCATCCGCACCTTCGAAGACGTCGTGGATCCGCGTGGGGGGACTGTGGAACGCCAGCCCATCCGCTTCAAGCGTGTCCTGGATGCCGGCACGGCATTTCTGGCGACCTCCCTGCTGGAGGGTGTCGTCGATCGAGGCACTGCGCGTGCCATCCGCGGGGCCGGGATCCGGGGACCCGTGGCCGGGAAGACGGGCACCAGCGATGACCTGCGCGATGCCTGGTTTGCCGGCTTCACGCCCGAGCTGGTCGTGGTGGTCTGGGTCGGCTTCGACGCACCGCGAAGTCTTGGAATGGCATCCAGCGGCGTGGCCGTCCCGCTCTGGATCCGCTTCATGCGGGCGGTGACAGGTGGGCATGTGCGCGGAGCCTTCCTGCGGCCGGGGGACGTGGCGCGCGTGGACATCCAGCCCGGAACCGGCGCCCTGGCGCTAGCTGGATGCCCGGAGCGGCGGCCGGAGTATTTCTTGCGTGGTACGGAGCCGGAGCAGACATGCCCCAAATGGGGCGGGCGCTCGCGCGGCCCACGGGGGGGCATCGAAGGTTGGCTGGAGGATCTCTTTGGCGGTGGGGACGAGAGATGAACACGCGTGTCGTGCGCTGGGTCGTTCAGGGGATCTTGCTGCTCGGTCTTGCGGCGGCCGGTTGCGCAACCTTTGGTCCTCCGGGGGACTCCTTCTCCATTGCCGCCGAGGCACAGTATGGAGACCCGGCGCGGCGCGCCTCCACTCGCCTGCTGTTGCGCGGCCTGAAAGCCGACGAGAGCTGGCACTTCCGGGAAGCAGTGGTGCTCTACGAGCGCGCCCTCCAGGTCGATCCCACCAACCCCTGGGCCTATCTATGTCGTGCGCGCTTCGAGGTGGCACAAGGCGACCCGGAACGTGCTCTCGATTATCTGGACAAGGTGGAGGCCCTGCTCCCATCGGAGCCGGGGGCGGCCGGGGCCCGCGCCCACTTGGCGGGCCTCCGAGGCACAGCCCTGGCGATCCTTGGCTACACGAGCCGGGCCGAGCCACTGCTCGCAGCAGCGAAACGCGGAGCGCCGAGAAAATGGGCAGACGGTCAGCTCGACGCGTCCGAGCTGCAATGATAGTTTCGCCGGCTGCATGGTACCGAAGCTCAAAGTCTTTTTGATTCTCGCCCTTTCCGGTCTGGTCCTCGACCAGACGAGCAAGGCTTGGATCGTCACCCACCTTGGCTTTGGTGAGCGCATCCCCGTGATCGAGGGGTTCTTTGCGATCACCCATGTTCGCAATCCAGGCGCGGCCTTCAGCCTCTTCGCCAGTAGCCCGGAACTTTTCCGGCGTTACTTTTTTGTCGCCGTGGCGCTGGTGGCGATTGGCCTCATCGTATCGTTCTATCGCCAACTCACCCCTGGGGATCGGCTGTCGGCGGCCGCGCTCGGCCTGGTGCTCGGCGGTGCGACGGGAAACCTCGTGGACCGGCTGCGTTACGGCGAGGTGGTGGATTTTCTCCGCTTCAAACTGTGGTCGGGCTATTCGTGGCCCGACTTCAACTTTGCCGACTCCTGCATCGTGATCGGCGTGGGCCTGCTGGTGCTCGAGCTTTTTGCGAGCGAAGGCGAAGCACGTGCCGATCCCCGAGGGAGCGAAAAGAATTCTGACGAAGCTTCGCCACCGAGAGACGAATCCGTGGCATGAATTCTTGACACTGGTTCTGCCACTCGGTTAGAACCTCTTCTGTCGTAACGGATCGTCGCACCCTCGTTTCCCCCCGAACGAGTTCTCCAAGGACGGAGATCAGTCAAGGGTGTTCGTGCGGTGCGGGATCCCAGGGCCCAGCTGGGTCGGGAAACCCGCAACATGAAGTTCTTCATCGACACCGCCAATGTGCGTGAAATCCGCGAGGCGGCCGACCTCGGCCTGCTCGACGGCGTCACCACGAACCCGACCCTTCTCTCCAAGGAGGACGGAAACCCTCAGGAGATCCTCCGCGAGATCACCAAGCTCGTGGATGGCCCGGTCAGCGCCGAGGTGACCGCCGTGGACCACGCGGGCATGGTCCGGGAGGGCCTTGCGCTGCGGGCCCTCGGGGACAACATCGTCGTCAAGATCCCCATGACCGTCGAAGGCTTGAAGGCCCTGAAGGCGCTCTCCAGCGAGGGGATCGAGACGAACTGCACGCTGGTCTTCAACGCCGTGCAGGCGCTGATGGCGGCCAAGGCCGGGGCCACCTACGCGTCCCCCTTCGTGGGGCGCCTCGACGACATTGCGACGGACGGCATGCAGCTCATCGAGCAGTGCTGCACGATCTACGCGAATTACGGCTACGCCACCCAGGTGCTGGTGGCGAGCATTCGCCACCCCATTCACGTCTTGAAGGCGGCTCTCCTGGGGGCCCACGTGGCGACCATGCCGGCCAAGGTCATCTCTCAGCTCGCCGCCCACCCGCTCACGGACAGTGGTCTGGAGCGCTTTCTGGCGGACTGGGAAAAGGTGAAGAGTCGCTCGTAGTCTCTCGGAGCTCCCCCCATGCGCAGATCCAAGAGTGACTACGTCATCCAGACGGTCTCGAATGCCTTGCGCCTGCTCGAGGTGTTCGGAGACGAAGAGGAGCTCGGGGTCACCGAGATCTCCCGGCGCCTCGCCCTGCACAAGAACAATGTCTTCCGGCTCCTCGCCACCCTGGAGGAGAAGGGCTACGTCGAGCAGAGCCTCGGCAGCGAGCGTTACCGGCTGGGTGTCCGCTGTCTGGAGGTCGGACAGGCCTACGCGCACAGCCGCACCCTGGTTCGGCTGGCCCGCCCCGCGGTCGAGGCCCTCTCCCTCGCAACGGGGGAGACCGCTCACCTGGGCACCCTGGAGGCGTTCCAGGTGGTCCACCTCGACGGCGAGCAGCCGCCGCACCTGGTCGTCACCCCGCTTCGCGTGGGTCGCCGGCTGGACGCCCACTGCACGGCGCTCGGCAAGATGCTGCTCGCCTGCCGGAGCCCCTCTGCCTGGGAGTCCATCACAGAGCGCGCGGCCGAGGGCGGCGCGCTGGCGGCGCATACCCCCGCGACCGTCCAGGACCGGGACAAGCTCTTCGACCACCTCCAGGCGGTGGCCAGCCAGGGCTTTGCGATCGATCTGGAGGAGTGCGAGCAGGGCCTGTGCTGTGCCGCGGCTCCGGTCTTCGACGCCTCGGGTCATGCCGTGGGTGCGCTGTCGGTCTCAGCTCCGCTCTTCCGGCTGGGCGAGGAGGCGCTGCGCGGGGAGACCGTGCCGCAGGTGGTCGGCTCTGCGGGCGATCTCTCCCGCAAGCTCGGCTGGGCTGGTTAGAGCGCCTCCCGGCGCCTAAGCTTCGTGGCTCCAACTCCCCGGTTTTCCAGGGAGAATGACTTGGAGTCAGGCATGGACTTCGACCTCAGCGACGAGCAGCTCGCGCTGCAGGATACGGCGCGGCGCTTCGCGCAGGGCGAGATTGCCCCCATCGCAGCGCAGCACGACCAGAGCGGCGAGTTCCCGAAGGAGGTGATGCGCAAGGCCTGGGAACTGGGCCTCTCCTGCGTCTCCATCCCCGAAGCCTACGGTGGCGTGGAGCTGGGCCTCCTCGACACCTGCCTGCTGGTGGAGGAGCTGGCCTGGGGCTGCGCCGGCATGACGACTTCCATCATGGCCAACGATCTGGGTCTGACGCCGATCCTGGTCGGCGGCAACGAGGCGCAGCGCAAGGAGTGGTTGGGCCGGCTCACCGAGCGCTTCCGGATGGTCGCCTTCTGCCTCTCCGAGCCCGAGGCGGGCTCGGACGTGGCGGGTATGCAGCTGCTCGCCGAGAAGGACGGCGACGACTACGTGCTCAACGGCACCAAGTGCTGGATCACCAACGGTGGGGTGGCAGATTTGTTCACGGTTTTTGCCACCCTGGATCGAAGCTCGCGGCACCGGGGGGTATGCGCCTTCGTGATGCCCTCGGATACCCCGGGGATCAGCATCGGAAAGAAGGAGGACAAGATGGGGCAACGCGCCAGCGATACGCGCGTGCTCCACTTCGACAACGTCCGGGTGCCGGCGACGCAGCGGCTGGGAGAAGAGGGGCAGGGCTTCAAGATCGCCATGCGCACCCTCGACACCACGCGGCCCTCCATCGGGGCCTTGGCGGTGGGCATTGCGCGCCGCGCGCTGGAGGAGTCCGTGGCCTACGCGCAAGAGCGCAAGGCCTTCGGCATGCCGATCGGCGGCTTCCAGGGGGTGCAGTTCATGCTGGCGGACATGGCCAAGGACATCGAGGCTGCCAGACTCCTAACCCACCAGAGCGCCTGGATGATCGACCAGGGGCGGCGCGCCTCGAAGTACTCCTCCTTTGCGAAGTGCTTCTCCACGGACATGGCCATGCGGGTGACCACGGATGCCGTGCAGGTGTTCGGCGGTAACGGCTACACCAAGGAGTACCCCGTCGAGAAGCTGATGCGCGATGCCAAGCTGATGCAGATCTACGAGGGCACCAACCAGATCCAGCGGCTGGTAATCGCTCGCGAGCTCCAGAAGGAGTGACCCCTGCCGTGGCTGCCGGAGGCGATCCAACCCGCTGGATTCCAGCACTTTTTCGCGGTCGGCCCCGAACTGGCTTTCTGTTAGACTTCAATGCCTCAACTGCCCCGAGACGGTGTGTGGTATTCCCATCGCCGCATCAGAGCGCACACGCACGAGGATCTCGTGTCCACAAAGGAAGAGGCCCTTCGCTACCACGCGGATGGGCGCCCCGGCAAGCTGAAGGTCGTCCCCACCAAGCCCACCCTTACCCAGGTCGATCTGGGCCTGGCCTACACCCCGGGGGTGGCGGTTCCCTGCCTCGAAATTGCGGACGAACCCGAGGATGTCTACCGCTACACAGCCAAGGGGAACCTCGTCGGGGTGGTGTCGAACGGCACCGCGGTGCTGGGCCTAGGGAACATCGGTGCTCTCGCGAGCAAGCCGGTGATGGAGGGCAAGGGGGTCCTCTTCAAGCGCTTCGCCGACATCGATGTCTACGACATCGAGGTCGACAGCCTGGATCCCGAGGAAGTGATCCGCACCTGCGAGCTCATCGCGGGGACCTTCGGGGGCATCAATCTGGAGGACATCCGCGCGCCGGAGTGCTTCGAGATCGAGGCGCGGCTCAAGGAGAGCCTCGATATCCCGGTCTTCCACGACGACCAGCACGGCACCGCGATCATCTCGGCGGCTGCGCTGATGAACGCCCTTCAGATCACCGAGCGCAAGATCGAGGAGATCCGCGTGGTCTTCTCCGGCGCCGGTGCCGCAGGGATCGCCTGCGCCCGGCTCTATCGGGACCTCGGCGTCCAGACCGAGAACATCGTGATGACGGACAGCCGGGGCGTCATCTACCGTGGCCGCAAGGATGGCATGAACCGTTACAAGGAAGAGTTCGCGGCAGAGACCGACGCGCGTACCCTGGGTGATGCGATGCGCGGCGCGGACGTCTTCATGGGCGTCTCCCAGGCCGGGGTGGTTACCCAGGACATGGTCCGCTCCATGGCGCCGAAGCCCATCATCTTTGCCATGGCCAACCCCGACCCGGAGATCTCCCCGCCGGATGTCACGGCGGTGCGGGACGACGCGATCGTGGCCACGGGGCGCTCCGACTTTCCGAACCAGGTCAACAATGTCCTGGGCTTCCCGTTCATCTTCCGCGGTGCCCTCGACGTGCGCGCCAGCAAGATCAACGAGGAGATGAAGCAAGCTGCAGTCCATGCCCTGGCGGAGCTGGCCCGGCGCGGCGAGGCCATCCCCGAGGCCGTGAAGCGCGCCTATCCCGGCGAGCACATGGATTTTGGCCCCACCTACATCATCCCCAAGCCCTTCGATCCGCGCGTGCTGCTCTACGTCGCGCCGGCGGTGGCCCAGGCTGCGATGGACACAGGGGTGGCTCGCAAGCCGATCGACATCAGCCAGTACGAGCGCCAGCTGCATGAGCGGATCGCGGAAGTTGCCAGCCTCTAGGCCTCCGGGAGCAAGGATCCAGATCCGTATGGACGCATCGCTCCCCAGCTACTCGCTCTGCAACCCCTTTGACCGCCCGGTGGTGGAGCCGGACACCGTGCACCACCACGCCGGGGCGAAGCTCTACGAAGAGGCGCTGGGCCTCGGTGAAGAGCTGCTCGCCCGCCCCAAACAGGGCGGTGGCCTGGCGCGGGTGCGCGTGCAGCACGCCAAGGGCCGCATGACCGTCTTCGAGCGCATCAAGGTGCTGACGGACCGCGAGCCGAACCTGCTGTGGCAGAACTGGGGGCCCGGCCTGGACGGTGCCTCGATCGTAACGGGCATTCTCAACGTCGGCGGCCGGGACGTGGCAGTCTACGGTCACGATTTTACCCTGCGTGCCGGTTCCATGGACGCCACCAACGGCGCGAAGCTGGCGCGGCTCATCTACATGGCGGGCGAGCGCGGGATCCCGCTGATCGGCATGAACGACTCCGCCGGCGCCTTCGTGCCTGCGGGGGTCGGCGGGCTGGATGGCTACAGCGAAGCCTTCACGGCGCTGCGCAGGATCAGCGGCCTGGTCCCCAGCATCAGCCTGATGTTTGGCTACAACGCCGGAGGGGGTGCCTACCTCCCGCGTCAGGGCTCCTTCATGATCCAGTGCGAGGGCACCTTCATCGGCCTGACCGGGCCAGGTGTCGTGAAGAGCGTGCTCGGGGAGGACGTCTCTGCGGAGAACCTCGGGGGGCCCAGCGTGCACGGCCGGAACGGCGTGTGCGACCTCACCACGCCGGACGAGCTGGGTTCGCTGCGCACGGCGATCCGCCTGCTCTCCTACCTGCCGGACGACAACAAGTCCCTTCCCCCGTTTCGACCCACCTCGGATCCCGTGGAGCGCTTCACCATTGAGGAGGACATCCTCTTCCGGCGCACCTTCGACAACCCGGCCGGGATGAATGCGCCCCTGGACATCCACCTCTTCCTCCAGCAGATCTGCGATTACGGCGAGTATTTCGCGTTGCAGCCGAACCGGGCGCGCAACATCCTCACGGCTTTCGGACGCATCGGCGGCCAGGTGGTGGGCTTCGTGGCCAACAACTCGAGCGTGGCCTCGGGGCAGATCGATGTGCATGCGGCGCGCAAGGCCACCCGTTTCATTCGCTTCTGCAACCTCTACAACACGCCGATGATCTTTCTCGAGGATGTCTCCGGCTTCATGCCCGGGAGCGAGCAGGAATCCCAGGGGATCATTCTCGAGGGTCGCAGGCTGCTGGATTCCTTCATCGATCTCCGCACCCCCTCCATCACGTTGATCATTCGCAACGCCATCGGGGGCGCGTATGCCAGCTACAACTCCCACTATGTCGGGGCAGACATGGTCTTTGCCATGCCCATGGCGCGGATCGCCGTGATGGGCTCGCCGGGCAAGGATTTCGTCTACAAGGACGAGATCCGAGGGCTGCAGGCGGCCTACCGCAAGGCCCTGGCGGCAGGCGGCGACGAGGCTCGCGCAAAGGAAACACTCGAAGAGGGCCTGGCGCAGCTCGCCGACCGCTACGAGCGTGAGCTGATGAACCCCAAGGAGGCGCTCTCCCTGGGCTCCGTCTCCCGCATCGTAATGCCTGGAACCAGCCGCCGGGTGCTCGCGGAAAACCTCGACTTCCTGATGCGGACCTACACGCCCTCCGCCATGTCGGGCCCGCAGCGAGAGTTCGAATGATGCCGGGGCGGCCGCGCCAGCCCACGCCCTTGCACGAGAGCAGCTCATCCTGGGTGCGCTCGTTCGGCGTGCGAGACGTCAAGATCCTCGTGGTGTGTCGCGGCCCGGTCCGCCAGGAGGCTTTCGATGTCTTCGACGCCATGGGCGTGCGCGAATACGGCATGTTGCTCTCGGAGAAGGACTCGGTGGTCTACCCGCGCTGTCTCGCGCCGGAGCTGCGCAACCTGCGCTTCCCAGGCAACGTGCACCGTGTCCCCGACTACATGGGGGTGGGCCAGGAGGAGAAGCAGGAGCGCATTCGCGAGATTGTGGAGATCGCGAAGCACGATGGGTACACGCACATCTTCGCGGGCTATGGATTCATGGCCGAAGATGCCGAGTTCATAGAGGCCGTCGAGGAGGCGGGCCTGGGCTTCATCGGCCCATCTTCGGGGGTGGTTCGACGCGCGGGCGCCAAGGATGAGGCCAAGAAGCTGGCGCGCCATCTCGGCAACGCCGTCATCCCGGGGGTGGAAAGCATCTCGGCGCGGGCGCTGCTGCGGCGCTGCGGGGGCGACCGTGAGGGACTGGTGGCCCTGCAACGTCAGCACGAGCTGGAGGTCGTCTGGGGAGATGATGCGGCGTTGGAGGACGATGCGGAACGGCTGCTCCAGGCCGGTTATGCCGCACGCCTGGAGCTGGTGAGCATCGCGGAGCTCCAGGAAGAGGCCGAGGCCGCCTGCAAGGAGATCTGGTCGGAATATCCGAGCCACCGGATCCGCTTCAAGCATATCGGCGGAGGCGGTGGCAAGGGTCAGCGGGTTGTCGGGGAGCCCCAGGAGGTGGCGCCGGCGGTTCTGGACGTGCTGGCGGAGTCGAAAGTCATCGCGCCGGGATCCAACCGCAACTTCTTGATCGAGCTGAACCTCGAGCGCACCAGACACAACGAGATCCAGCTGCTTGGAAACGGCGATTGGTGCGTATCCCTGGGCGGGCGCGACTGCTCGGTGCAGATGCACGAGCAGAAGCTCATCGAGGTCTAGCTCACCCAGGAGCTGCTCGACATCGAAATCGAGCGGGCGGATGGAGAGGCCAGGGAGGTTCTGCGCGGAGACAAGGCGACCCTCACGCGGATGGAGGCCGAGGGAGCACGTTTCGGAGAGGCCACGGCGCTGGATTCTGCCTCGACCTTCGAGTGCATCGTCGATGGTTTTGATCATTTCTTCATGGAGATGAATACCCGGATTCAGGTAGAGCACGGGGTCACCGAGCTGGCCTACTGCCTGAACTTTCGCAACCCCGACGAGCCCGCGGATTACTTCACTGTGAGTCGGCTGATCGAGGCGATGCTGCTGCTTGCCCTGCACGGAGCCCGTCTGCCGTGCCCCGAACGGGTGCCGCGTGCCATCTCGGGCCTCGAGATCCGCATCAATGCCACCGATGCGGCGCTCCATCCCCACGCCGGCGGACTCATCAAGGGTTGGTCGTTGCCCGTAGAGGGGGAGCTGCGATTCGACCAGGGCATCGGGGCGCGCAACCCGGATACCGGCGCCTTCATCTTCTACAACCTGGCGGGCGCGTACGACTCAACATCGCGCTGATTCTCGCGGATGGCGAGACGCGCCATGCAAACTACGAGCGCATGGCGGAGATCCTGCGCCGCATGGAGCTGCGGGGAGACGATCTTCAGACGAATCTCCCTCTTCACTACGGGATGATCCAATGGTTCCTCGGAAAGGGCGTGATGGCAGAGCCCAGCACGCATTTCATGCGGGCCTATCTCGCAGCAGTCGGCTGCTTGCAGCAGGTCGTGAATGACCTGGACCTGGATCTCGCTTTCCGCGAGATCCTGGCGCGAGAGGAGAGCGAGGACGGAAGTCGGGTGCTGGCCTCCAAGGAGACCCTGCTGAAACGCCCTATCGCGAATCTGCTTTCGGATCCGCACGCGGTCGCGGGGTTTCTGGGTCGTTACGATGGCCAGCTCTGGCAGGTGACGGACGGCGAGGCACGCTTCTCCGACAATCCAGTTCACTTCCTGGAGCGCCTCTACCATTTCATCTACATGGAAGAGCAGCCCGGCAAGCCACCTTCGGAGAAGATCTGGGACCACGACCAGCGGGTTCTGGAAGCGGCCCGGGCGTTCTACACCGAGGTCGAGCGGCGTGTGGGTACGTCGGAGTGGTCAGAAATCCAGGCTCGCCTGGAGGGTGCGCCAGACCCGGCCATCGTCGGCTCCGACGCGGCGCCCTGGCAGGCCTGCCAGGCGGCCCACCGGGGTTTCCAGGTGGGCATGGACCTGCTGCTGCTGATCCCGCGCATCGCGTTGCGTGCGGGCTTCCTCGAGCTGGGTGTGGACGAAGCATTGCGCCCAATCATCCCCGAGCGCTTCACCGACCCCGAGCAGGTCGCGCGCTCTACGCGCGCCCTGGCGCCGCCTCCCCGGGCGAGCTCCGACGAAATCGTGACGCCCATGGGGGGTACCTTCTACGCGCGTGAGGCGCCGCATCTGCCCGTTCTCGTGGACACCGGGGACCATTTCGAAGCGGGTCAGCCGCTCTTCGTCATCGAAGTGATGAAGATGTTCAACAAGGTGTCCGTTCCCTTCTCGGGTACGGTGGTGGAGAACCTCATGCAGGGCCGCGATGCCAGCGTCGTTGCAAAGGGCCAGCTCATCTTCAAGATCGAGCCCGACGAGCGTAGCGTGGAGGAATCGCCGGAGGCTGTCGCGGCCCGCGTGCGGAAGAGCACGCTCTCGCTGCTGTAGGGCCCGGGTGTTCCGCAAGCTGCTCGTTGCCAACCGCGGAGAGATCGCGGTGCGCGTGCTCCGAGCCTGCAAGGAGCTCGGGATCCGCACAGTGGCGGTGTTTTCCGAGGCCGACGAGAATGCGCCGCATGCGAGGCTGGCAGACGAGGCGCTGGCCTGCGGGCCGGCGGATCCACGGCGCTCCTACCTCTCGATCGAGGGGATGATTGCAGCTGCCAAGAGAGCGGGAGCCGACGCCCTGCACCCGGGCTATGGCTTCCTCTCCGAGAACAGCGAGCTGGCCGAGGCCTGTGCCACAAACGGCATCACCTTCGTCGGACCGCCCGCGGAGGTGATCCGCCGCATGGGGAGCAAGCTCGAGGCGCGCCGGGCCATGCAGGCGGCCGGTGTCATGGTGGTGCCCGGTACGCAGGAGCCCCTCGGAGACGACGAGGCCAGGAGCGTCTGCGAGGCGATCGGGTACCCGGTGATGTTGAAGGCCAGCGCGGGTGGTGGCGGCCGCGGAATGCGTCTGGTCAAAGATGCCAAGGGGCTGGCGAAGGCCCTCCCTCGAGCCCGCAGCGAAGCGCAATCCGCCTTTGGCGACGACTCCCTCTACGTGGAGAAGGCGCTCGAGAACCCGCGCCACATTGAGATCCAGGTCCTCGCCGACGCTCCCGGAGAAGTCGTCCACCTCTACGAGCGCGAATGCTCGATCCAGCGTCGCCACCAGAAGCTGCTCGAGGAGGCTCCGGCTCCAGGCCTCGACGCCGGACTTCTCGCGCACATGACCGCCGCAGCGGTGACCGCGGCCCGTAGCGTTGGCTACGTGGGTGCCGGGACCGTCGAGTTCCTGGTGTGTCGTGATTCCTTCTACTTTCTGGAGATGAATACCCGTATCCAGGTCGAGCACACCATTACTGAAATGCGGATGGGCGTGGATCTGGTGCAAGCGCAGCTGCGCATCGCCTCGGGCGAACGCCTGCCCTTTTCTCAAGACGAGTTGTGTCCCCGAGGCCATGCGATCGAGGCGCGGATCTACGCCGAGAATCCAGAAAAGCAATTCTTCCCGTCTCCGGGCACTTTGCGCGTATGGCGCCCGCCCGTGGGAGCGGGGATCCGTGTCGATTCCGGCGTCGAAGAAGGCAGCGAGGTCACTCCTTACTACGATCCGCTGCTCGCGAAGCTGGTCGTGTATGGCGCGGACCGCGGCGAAGCCGTGGCGCGGCTTTGCGCGGCGCTTCAGGACTTCCGGGTAGAAGGTCCGGCTACATCCCTGGCCTTTCACCGCTGGGTGGTGGATGATCCCGACTTTCAGGCGGGTCGCACAGACACGGGCTTTGTCCCGCGTCTCCTGGCCCGGCGTGCTGACTCGCCTTGATCGTTCGTCCGCCGGCTTCGGCCGGCTCACCTCAGGAGAGAGACATGAAGCGTTCGCGCGTCGTCCTGTTTTCCCTTTCCCTTTCCCTTGCTTGGGCCCTGACCAGCACAGGCTGCACCACGGATCCGTACACTGGCCAGCCGAAGATCAGCAAGACCGCCATCGGTGCACTGCTGGGTGCCGGTGCCGGTGCCGGCATCGGAGCCCTGGCGGACCGCAACCATGCACGCGGGGCGCTGATCGGCGCGGGAGCCGGAACGCTTGCCGGTGGGGCAGTCGGCGCGTACATGGACGTTCAGGAGGCCAAGCTCCGCAAGCGCCTCGCCGGGACAGGCGTGGGTGTGACCCGAGCTGGGAACGAGATCGTGCTGAACATGCCCGGAAACGTCACCTTTGAATCAGACCGGTCGGAGATTCGCCCGACATTCTTCGACGTCCTGGGCTCCGTGGCGTTGGTTGTCGGTGAGTACAAAAAGACCCTCATCGAGGTCTCCGGCCACACGGACAGCACGGGCTCCGCGTCCTACAACCAGAGCCTCTCCGAGCGTCGTGCTGCGAGTGTCGGGGCCTACCTGATCCACCAGGGGGTCGACTCGCGGCGGGTTCTGACCCAGGGCTTTGGCGAGACCCGTCCTCTGGCCGACAACTCCAGCGCGGAGGGCCGCCAGCTGAACCGTCGCGTCGAGCTGCGTCTCGTTCCCCTGACAGCGTAGAGTGGAGGGGCGGTGCGTCGGCCCATTCTCCTCGACACGGACGTCGGCTCCGATGTCGATGACGCCCTGGCCATCGCGCTGCTACTGGCCTGCCCGGAGGCGTTGGAGCCGGTGGCGATCACCACCGTCTCCTCGGACGTTCACGGCCGAGCCCGCGCAGCCGCGCGGCTTCTGGGCCTGGGTGGCCTCACCTCGCTCTCGGTCTGCGCCGGTGCCCGGGAGGCCCTGGTGCGTCGGAAACGCTTCCCCTGGCGAGAGATAGAGACACAGGGCTATCCACAGGGCCCGGACGCGCAGCTCTCCGATGAGCCAGCCAGCGAGCGCATCGTGCGCGCAGCCCGCGAGGTCCCGGGCCTGGAGATCGTCGCGATTGGCCCGCTCACCAACCTGGCCTACGCCCTGGCGCTGGACCCGGAGCTGCCAAAGCGGGTCGCCGGGCTCACGATCATGGGGGGGCACATCCGCGAGGTGCGCATTGGTCGCCATGTCTGCAATCCGGGGGTCGACTACAACCTGTGCTCCGATCCCGAGGCCAGCATGATGGTGCTCGGTGCGGGCTTCCCGATGCGCCTCGTGACGGCGGACGTCACGATCCAAGTCTGGCTGCGGGAGGCGGACCTCGCGCGGCTCGCGGCCGCCCCAGGCCCCGTGGCGCAGACCCTGGCCTCGCTGATCCGGATCTGGACGCCCTGGCAGCGCAAGATCTTCACCGGCCTCGGGGGCACCCTCGCCTCGGACAACGTGGCATTCCTCCACGATCCACTCACGCTTCTTGCCCTGGTGGAACCGAGCTCCCTCGGCTTCGAGCGCCTGCGGATCGTGCCCACCATCCAGGCAGGCGTATTTCGGACCCTGGAGGTGGACGCCAGGCTGGGAGCCGGTGCGGAGATGGAGGTTGCGACATCCGTCGATGCCCAGGCCGCGCGCGGGGCAATCCTGCAGCGGCTGCTCACGGTCTGAAGCGTCGCCGCCCACCGCTAGTTTTCGATGGTCTCCGCCGCGGCGGCGGCGTCAGGCACCTCCAGAGTTTCAATGCTCCGCGCCCGCAGGTTGTAGTAGAAGAGCACCAATACCGCGGTCGTGATGGCGTAGGACGCAGCCTGTACGAACGCCTCTCCGACGACCTTCAACGCGGGGACGACGTGCCAGAGGAGCGCCCCGGCGATCGCCGCGGTTCCAAGCGCAATGCCGGTGACTCCCATCAAGCCGAAGCCGCGCCACCACTGCCCTCGGATCAGCTCCCGGCTACGTTGCAGCGCATCGAAGCCGGAGAGCTCCTCGAGGGTCACCACCTGGTAGACGACCAGGAACGCATAGGTGAGGTAGATCCCCGGAATCAGCAGCAGCAGAAAGCCCGTGGCCAGGATCAGGATCGACAGGAAGGCGGTGCCCAATGCGGCCAGGCCACGCTCCCGAACGACGCGAAAGGCGTCTCCCAGCCTCGTGGGTTGCCCCTCCAGGGACCGCGCGATCACCCCGGTCAGCGCGCAGCTGAGCACGGGGCCGGCGAGAGAGTAGGGCACGAGCATGGCGAGGAGGAGCACCAGCTCGCGGGAATCTGGTACCTGACCGGGCTTCGGGCTCAGAAGCTCTGAGAGCATGCTGAGGGGGAGAAAGACGCCAAGCCCGAGGGCAAACAAGATGCTGCTGTTGCGCCCTACCAGGCGCAGGGCCAGGCTGAGATGCTCCGCGAACCGCAGCCTTGCGCCCAGCGCCTCGCCCTGACGAGAGTGCGCTGCATCCGTGTTCATGCCGACGGCCCCTCTGTCTCCTGCTTCCGACGCGGGGAAAAGACAAACGAGACGGCGACACCCAGCAGGTAGAGCCCCATCAGGGGCACGGCGAGAAGCACCTGGCTTACGACGTCCGGGGGAGTGAGGACGGCCGCTGCAACGAAGCAGAGCAGGACTGCGTATTTCGTGCCTCGCAGGAGCTGGCGCGGCTCGACGATGCCGGAGACCGAGAGGAAGAAGACAACCACGGGCAGCTCGAAGCCCAGGCCGAAGGCCAGGAGCAGGCGCGTGGTCACCGCGAAGACCTCGCGCATGGTCCACGCAGACTGGACGAAGTGGCTGCTGAAGCCCGCAAAGAAGTCGAAGACCAGGGGGAAGACCCGGAAGTAGCCGAAAGCTCCGCCCCCGATGAAGAGCAGGGTGGAGCAGAGCACGAAGGGAAGGGCTACGCGCTTCTCCCGAGGGTAGAGCCCCGGTGCGACAAAAGCCCAGATCTGCCAGAAGATCACCGGAAGGGCGAAGACGAAGCCTGCCAGCGCCGCGCTCTTCAGATAGGTGAAGAAGATCTCTGTGGGAGCGATGGCCTGCAGCGTCCCGCCATCGGGTCGCAGGGCCTGGGTGGCGGGCCGCAGCAGGTAGCCGAAGATCGGCTCTCGCCAGCTCCACGCCGCCAGCGCGCCCACAGCCCAGGCAATCAGGATTCGGGCAATGCGGCCGCGAAGCTCCGCAAGGTGCGCGGTGAGCGGGAGCGCCTGGTCGTCCACGGGGCCTCAGCCCTGCTTCGTCGGGGGGTCAGGCGGCGTCGCCGCGCTTGTCGCTTCCGTGCTCGCGGCCTCGCGCGGCGGATCCGTCTCTTGTGCTGGCTGGGGGCTCGCGAGGGCTTGGGGGGCCCCGGACGGGGGGACCGCTTCCTCGTCGTGGGTGGGGTCTGTGACGTCATAGAGGCTGCGCCGCAGGTCTGTAGAGGCGCGGCGGAATTCTGCCAGGCCCTTGCCAATGGAACGTGCCAGCTCCGGCAGCCTGGCGGGGCCGAAGATCAGCAGTGCCACCACCAGGATGACAATCAGCTCCGTCATGCCGATCCCGAACATGGCGGGATCTTAGCAACCCGAAGCCGGGGCTCGCGCCCAGGCTCTGACTAGGCCACCTCCACCCCTTTGAGGTGTCCGGGTTGGCGCAGGTAGCGGATGCGTAGCGGACGGTTCTGGAACACGTCCACCAGCGCCAGGCCAAGCCACTGGCCGCCATCTACTGTGGGCCGGGTCCAGGCTACGCGGGCAAGAGACTCGCGGGTTGGAGTGCCGTCCACTCCACGCAAGGTGACGCGTAACAAGGAGCCCACCGGCTCTTCGCAATCAGTGCGTAGGCAGAGCCCCCCGGCCGAGATGTCACGGGTGAAGCCTACGCGGGAGCACTGGTCCGCGCAGACACGTGGAAAGCGACAGTAGTCCACATGGCGCACCACGTCGCAGCGCGGTTCGCGTCGGCGCAGCTCCCCAGAAGATTCGAAGAGCGGGATCTGGAGCTCGGCGGCCATCTGTGGCACCCCTCCTTTGGGCTTCTGTGCCGGTTGTCAGGCGGCGTGGACGAGGCGGGCGGCGCTTTCCCCGGACTCCGCCAGCAGCTGAAGATCTACGTCCGCCGTGTCCAGGAGTAGCAGGAACTCCTTGGCCAATGATGGATCGAACTGTACCCCGGCGTAGCGCTCCAGCTCCTCTCGGACGAGGGACATGGGCAAGGCAGTGCGGTAGGGGCGATCGCAGGTCATCGCATCGAAGGCATCGGCCACGGCCACGATCCGCGCGGCAAGCGGAATCTGCTCGCCATACAGCCCGTCCCCATAGCCGCGACCATCCCACCACTCGTGGTGGTGGCGAATCGCAGCAATGATCTCCGTGGAGATTCCCAGGGGTTCCACCAGCCGAGCACCCATCTCCGGGTGGCGCTCCAGCATCTGTCGTTCCTTGGGCGTGAGCGCGCCGGGCCGCAGGAGCAGCTCCGTAGGGACGCCGACCTTCCCGATGTCGTGTAGGAAGCCTGCGAGACGCACGTACTGGAGCTCGTGGCTGGAGAGACACAAACGGTCGGCCAGCAGACCAGCGTAGAATCCAGTGCGCCGGGCGTGTCCGCGCAGGAAGGCGCACTGGCTCTCCACGGTGTCCGCCAGCACCTCGAGAAATGCGAGCGTTCGCGGTGCCGTCCCCCCTTCTGGCGGCACCGCGAGCTCGCCCAGCAACTCACCCACGCGCCGGCTGACGCGCGGGCTGCCCTCGGCGAGGTCCAGAACACTCTGGACGTGCTCATCGTGCCCAACCATCTCACCCAACGAATCGAAAAATCGCACCAACCGCCGACGACCGCGGCGGCGAGACAGTGCGCGGAACACCGCTGCCGTCACCTGCACCACATCGAAGGGCTTCTGGAGGTAGTCGCCCACCCCGTAGCGCAGGGCTTCCGTGGCGTTGTCCAGGGAGCCGTGACCCGTGATGATCACCACCTCCACCTCGGGAAACTCGCGCCGCACGGTGCGCATGAGCTCTTCGCCCTGGATCCCCGGCATGTTGAGGTCCATGGTCACGAGGTCGACCGCTGAGGTCCGTAGGATCTCGAGGGCCTCATTGCCGTTGCGGGCAGTGCAGACGCGGTAGCTGGGCTGGAGGATCATCCGCAGGGACTCCCGCGGGCCACGCTCGTCATCGACGACGAGGATGTTGGCCTGGGGCCCCGCGGGCCGCTTTGTGGAGGGAATTTCTTGCATCACGGAGCAGACCTAATACAAACGCCGTGCCAGAATCGGAGAACTCCCCCCCTACCCTCCCAACTACCTGAAAATGGGTCGTTTTACTGGATGTGGCCACGCTACTCCGGGGCCTGGGCTGCGTACAACGGCGTTCCATAGCGAACCGCCAGAGCGGTGGAGATCCTGTACCCTGCTGATTTTATTCATGGTTTCTGGATTGTTCCAAAACGTGCAGCCCGGCGCCCAAGCACGCCCGGCGCGTACTTCCGGGTGTACCCCCCGGGGGTGCAAGCCTCCAATCAAGCTGTTCCTCCCGCATTCCGATCCCTCCATTCATGTCGAAGCCGGGGCGCACCTGCGGGCTTCTCGTGGCGGGTCTGCTGCTGGCCGGCACCGCGGCGCGGGCCGAGATCTACCGCTGGACCGATGCCCAGGGCCATGTCCACTACACCCAGGATCTCTCCCAGGTGCCCGGGGAGCACCGGACCCGGGCCAAAGAGGGCGCGGCTACGCGGGCCGAGCAGCCCAGCCCGGTCCAGACCTACAAGCGCCCGTTGACCCACCGCGGGAGGCTGCGCCAGAGCGGGCGCGCGCGGCCGCTGCACATCCCCTTCCGGAGGGTCGGCAGCTCGATGCTGGTGATGGTGAAGCTGAACGACCGCGTGACGGTGCCCTTCCTGGTGGATACCGGGGCCAGCGACGTGGCCATCCCCACGAAGGTCGCCCTGCAGGCCGGCATCTCCGTGGGCCCGGAGACACCCCGTGTCATCTACCAGACCGCCAATGGTCCGGTGAGCCAGCCCGTCGTGGTGGTGGACTCGGTGCAGATCGGTGAGGTGCGCGTAGAAGGTCTGCGCGGTTCGATTTCGGATGCGATGCAGGTGGGCCTGCTCGGCGGCAGCTTTTTCAACAACTTCACCTTCCAGGTAGATCCCGCCGCCCAGGTGATCACCCTGGTACCGAATGGCAGCGTGCGGAGCGGCCTCTCCGAACGCCAGTGGCGCGGTCGCTACCAGGATCTGCGAGGACGTATCGCCAGGCTCCAGGACTACCTGCAGACCAACCATTTCACGAGGCAGAGCCGCATCACGCAGCTCGAGCACAACCTGGAGACACTCCAGGGAAAGCTTCGGGACCTGGACCGGGCGGCCGATCTCGCTTCGGTGCCACACACGTGGAGGCAGTGATGTACGTGCACAAGCGGCTTCTCACGTGGCTCCTGGTGAGCCTCGCATTCGCTCCCGCAACGGTGCATGCGGAGATCTACAAGTGTCGGGGCCCCAATGGGGACGTGATCTTCACGAGCCACCAGGAGCAGTGCCCCGGAGCCCAGGTCCACCAGCCGAAGAAGAGGCTCCAGCACAGCGGCACGCCCCACCACACGGAGCCGTCCCCAGCACAGCGCCATCCCGCCGCCGCGGCGCCGCCCGACCCGGAAGAGGCGATGGCGGCGCGCTGGAGGAAGAAGAAGGCCAGCAGCCAGAAACGGCTGGAGAAGCTGCAGCAGACCGTGCCCAAGCTGGAACGCGTCGTCGGCTGGTGCAATCATGGCGATGATCTCTATTACGAAGACGAAGACGGGATCCGCCACGGCATGTCTTGTGATCGGGTCGGTCAGGAGTACGCGAAGCAGAAGGCAGAGATGGAGCAGCTCGAGCAGTATCTCGCCGAAGGCCTCGAGGAAGAGTGCCGCCGCTCTGGCTGCCTGCCGGGCTGGATCCGCTGATGGGTGGCGCGTGGGTGCGGCTTCAGCGCTTCAGTCCGTAGCGGTCGATACGCAGCTTGAGGCTCCGCCGTGTGATCCCCAGTTGCTCGGCGGCACGCGTCTGGTTCCACTCGTTGCCGTCCAGGGCTTCGCGGAGCAGCTGCTGCTCGAACCCTGCCACCGCGTCGTCGAAGCCCAGGCGCCCCCCGCGCACGGCGTCCTGCAGAGCCTCCGTGCGGCTGGCCTCGAAGACGGCCTTCGGCAGGTCGCCGACCTCCACCACGTCACCTTCAGCGAGGGTGACCGCGCGCTCCACCGCGTTCTCGAGCTCGCGGACGTTCCCCGGCCAGCTGTAGCGCTCGAGGGCGGCGATGGCCTCTTTCGACAGGCGAGCGGGACCGTGGCTCGTCTGGTCGCGCACCTGGGACAGACTGTGCTCGGCCAGCAGGCGGATGTCCTCGCGCCGCTCGCGTAGCGGCGGAAGCTCCAGGGGAACGACGTGGACGCGATAGTAGAGGTCTTCTCGGAAGCGGCCCTCTCGCACCAGGTCCTCGAGGTTGCGATTGGTGGCGGCGAGGATGCGGGCGCTCACGGGGATGAGCTGGCTCCCGCCCACGCGCTCGATCACGCGCTCCTGCAGCGCGCGCAGCAGCTTGGCCTGGGGCCCCGGTGCCAGCTCCCCGATCTCGTCGAGGAAGAGGGTCCCGCCGTCCGAGGCTTCGAACTTGCCGATGCGGCGCTCGCGTGCATCGGTGAAGGCCCCGCGCTCGTGGCCGAAGAGCTCACTCTCCATCAGGGTATCCGGAATGGCTGCACAGTTGACGGCTACAAAGGGCCCCTGGGCCTGGGCTCCGAGGTCGTGGATGGCGCGAGCTGCCAGCTCCTTGCCGGTACCACTCTCGCCGCGGATCAGCACTGTGGCCTGGGTGCCCGCCAGTCGCTCGATGGTGCGGAAGACCTCGCGCATGGCGGGACTGCGGCCCAGAAGCTGGCCCAGACGGCTGCGTTCCTCGAGCTCGTCCGTGAGCCGGGCCACCTCGACGGAGAGCGCGCGGTGCTCGAGGATCTGCCGGATCTTGATTCGCAGCGCCTCGATTTCGAAGGGCTTCGTGACGTAGTCGATTGCGCCGAGCTTCATGGCCTCGACCGCGGTGGCCACGGTCCGGGTAGCGGTGAGTACCACCACCGGGGGCGGGTCCGCCTGCTCGCGAAGCTCGGAGAGGAAGGCGATGCCGTTCTTCCCGGGCATTACGAGATCGAGCAGCACGAGATCCGCTGGCATCTCCGCCAGCGCCTGCAGCCCGGCATCCGCTCCGTCCGCCGTGACGACCTCGCACTCGTCCTT
>Ga0114931_10001574_pt1 | contig 29168 bp, 27 predicted proteins | sample 2SBtaG_FD_89579 | JGI IMG/M metagenome (GOLD analysis project Ga0114931, IMG submission 89579) | Deep subsurface microbial communities from Kolumbo volcano to uncover new lineages of life (NeLLi) - 2SBTROV14_V59a metaG | ecosystem: Environmental > Aquatic > Marine > Volcanic | place: Kolumbo... | reverse complement strand
CTTGCGTTCTTCCACATCGTTGTACTCGATCATGAAAGTGGCTTTCCAGTTATTGCCGTCCGGGATTAACGGATTGTAAACATCCAGTTCTTCCTGGATGCCGGCGGCTTCGAAAATCTTTTCGATGCGCAGCATTTCCTGTACCTGGTACTGCATGGTGAGGCTGTCTTCGAAATACAGCGCGGCATGATCACCGAGGGCAACACGGCGGTTCTTTTTGTGTTGCATCACCTTGTTGCGAAAATCATTCCGGATCTCGGCATATTTTTCCAGGCTGTATAAATCGTCTCGGGTTAATTTGGCCATTGCTCGCTCCTTAAAGCCCGTAAGCTTTACGTAATAGACTGATGGGGTGTTCCGGCTCCATACCATTTTTCAGCCCATTTTCTATTTGATGGCCAGCCATGGCGCAATCACTGCCATAATGATCGACTGCCGCCTGGGTTACACGGGTAACCACCGGGCGGACAATTTTCATGGAGGCTTCGTGGAATTCTTTTTTCACTGCATAGGTGCCATCATGGCCGGAACAGCGCTCGATGGTTTCGATCTGTGTCTCCGGTACCAGGGATAAAATTTCCCGGGTCTTGGGACCGATGTTCTGCACCCGTTGATGACAGGCTGCATGGTAAGCGACTTTACCAAGAGAATGTTTAAACTCGGTATTCAACTTACCTTCCTTATGCCGCAACATCAGGTATTCAAATGGATCATAAAAGGCATCTTTGACTTTCTGTACATCCGGATCATCCGGGTACATCAACGGCAGTTCCTGTTTGAACATCAACACGCAGGAGGGAATCAATGCGGTCAGATCCCAGCCTTCATCCACCAGACGGGCCAGTTCAGGGATATTCACTTCCCTGGCTTTGTTTACCGCGTCCAGATCGCCCAGTTCCAGCTTGGGCATGCCACAGCATTTCTCGACGCTGGGTGTGGTGAGTGCAATACCGTTATGTTCAAACACCTGGATGAAATCTTCACCCACTTCCGGTTCATTACGGTTCATGTAACAGGTGGTAAACAGGGCTACTTTGCCTTTGGTAACACCGGCGGGCTCAGCAGTTATAGAATGGCTGGCCTGTTTGAAACGTTTACGCAAAGTATTGCTGTGATATTTTGGCAATACCGCATCGCTATGGACTTCCAGTACCGATTCCAGGATTTTACGGGTCGGCTTCCAGCTGTTGGCTGCATTCACGATCTGGGCAACCACCGGGATGCCGGCCAGGTTTCCTACCGCATCGGTACTGGTTAAAATTTTGTCACGGGTTTTAATATCACCCTGTTTAAATTTATAGGTCTTGGCCCGCAGCATCAGGTGCGGGAAATCCAGGTTCCATTCGTGGGGTGGAACATAGGGACATTTGGTCATGTAACACAGGTCGCACAGGTAACAATGGTCTACGACTTTCCAGTAATCCTGCTTATCGACACCGTCCACTTCCAGGGTTTCGGACTCATCCACCAGGTCAAATAGTGTCGGGAAGGACTGGCACAGACTGACGCAGCGGCGACAACCATGACAGATGTCAAATACCCGTTCCATTTCCTTGAACAGGGATTCTTCATTCAGAAAATCGGCACTCTTCCAGTCAAGCGGGTGACGGGTAGGCGCTTCGAGATTACCTTCACGAAATGTGGTAGACACAGTGTTTACTCCGATATTATTTTTATGCAGGAAACCATGCGGTATAGCTTCCAGTCACTGGTGGCCCGACCCTGACGGGCCGAGCCGGGTGATATTAAGCGTCCAGTTCGTTCAGCGCTTTCTGATAACGGTTGGCGTGTGAACGCTCCGCTTTAGCCAGGGTTTCAAACCAGTCGGCGATTTCGTCGAAACCTTCTTCGCGAGCTGATTTAGCCATACCTGGATACATATCGGTGTACTCGTGGGTTTCACCGGCAACAGCTGATTTCAGGTTGTCACCGGTAGGACCGATGGGCAGACCCGTTGCAGGATCACCAACCTGTTCCAGATATTCCAGATGACCATGGGCATGGCCGGTTTCGCCTTCAGCTGTTGAGCGGAAAAGCGCAGCTACATCGTTGTAACCTTCCACGTCTGCTTTGGCAGCGAAGTACAGGTAACGACGATTCGCCTGAGATTCACCTGCGAATGCATCTTTCAGGTTCTGTTCAGTCTTACTACCTTTGAGTTCCATATTAACCTCCGTTGGATCTTTCTTAAGAAATATTGCTAGGAAACATGAGTTTAAGGATTCAGAAGCAGATAGCTAATTTATTTTCTTTAACCGATTGATTAAGTAAATCAATCAAACACCGGCGCAACTGTAAATATCACCAAATTGCGGCCAACATCCACGAAACACACATGTTTAAACGAATGTCACGGATTCAAGTTATAGACAACAGATAGTGATCTCAATCAAAGAAATGTCTCCATCCGGTATTTACTATTCATAAAGCTGTCATAAATAACCGTAGATGAAAGTCGCGATACGGTTGACTATTTACCGATGCAGAAACTGGAAAATATCTCACCGAGTAGATCATCGGAACTGAACTCTCCGGTAATCTGGTTCAGGTACTCCTGCGCCTGACGCAGTTCTTCTGCCATTAATTCACCAGCCTGGAGCTGCTTCAGATTTGATTCGGCCTGCTGGATATGTTCACCAGCTCGCTGCAGGGCCTGCAAATGGCGGCGACGCGCCATGAACTGACCTTCGTTGCCCTGCTGGTAACCCATCACCTGCTTAAGATGCTGTTGCAATAACGCCAGCCCATCGCCGGTTTTGGCACTCAGCCAGATATCCACTTCCTGGTCACGGTTTTCAATCCGGGCGGAATCATCACACAGGTCGATTTTGTTATACACGCGCGTTCTGCCGAGATGTTGCGGCAGCTGTTGTTCAATTGCCAGATGATCATGCTGGCTGTCACTGGCATCCACCAGTAACAACACCCGATCGGCAGCGTTGATCGCCTGCCAGGCACGGCGTATGCCTTCCTGTTCAACCGGATCCTGGCTGTCTCGAAGTCCGGCGGTATCAATAATATGGAGTGGCAGACCATCCAGCTGGATGTGTTCCTTGAGTATGTCCCGGGTGGTACCGGCGATATCGGTAACGATGGCGGATTCACGACCGGCGAGCAGGTTGAGTAAACTGGATTTGCCGGCATTGGGGCGACCGGCTATGACCAGGGTCATGCCTTCTTTCAACAGACAACCCTGCTGGGCGGAATTCATGACCTGTGCCAGTTCGTCCTTGATGGCGTCCAGTTGCTGCTGGATACGCTGGTCTGACAGAAAATCCACTTCTTCCTCAGGAAAATCAAGGCTGGCTTCTACAAACACCCGTAGATGAATGATCTGGTTGACCAGCTGGTGAATTCTCAGGGAGAACTCGCCCTGGAGTGATCGGTTGGCTGCACGCACCGCCTGTTCCGATTCCGCTTCTATCAAATCAGCGATGGCTTCCGCCTGGGTCAGGTCCAGTTTGTTATTCAGGAATGCCTGTTCGGAAAACTCGCCGGCTCGGGCTGGCCTGGCCCCGTGGTGGAAGACGGCCTGTAACAGCAGGTCCAGGACCACCGGCCCGCCATGGGCCTGGAGTTCCAGCACATCTTCGCCGGTGAATGAATGCGGTTTTTGAAACAGCAGGGCAATACCCGTATCGACGGTCTGCTGATGCTGATCCTTAAACGGGAGATATTCTGTACGGCGAATAGCAGGAAGCTTACCCAGAATTTTTTGCGCGATAGCAAAGGTCTGGGGGCCCGACACTCGCACGATACCGACACCACCTCGACCAGGCGGAGTCGCGATGGCGGCAATCGTATCAGTATTGGACATGGTCAGGGCCTGTGCGCGCAGCCCCTAACTGCTGGCTTGAATGCGCCGGGTAATTATGTATTGCTGGGTGATGGATAGAATATTGTTCACTACCCAGTACAGTACCAGACCGGACGGGAACCACAGGAAGAAAACCGTGAACATGACCGGCATTATCTGGAAAATTTTCTGCTGCATCGGATCCATGGGTGCCGGGTTCAGTTTCTGCTGTATAAACATACTGATACCCATGATCAGCGGCAACACATAATAAGGGTCCTTGGCAGACAGGTTGGTAATCCACAGCATAAAGGGTGCATTACGCATTTCCACGGTTTCCAATAGTACCCAGTACAGGGCGATGAAAACAGGAATCTGCACCAGCACCGGCAAACAGCCTCCCAGCGGATTGATTTTTTCTTCCTTGTACATTTTCATCATGGCCTGGGACATTTTCGATTTGTCGTCCCCAAAGCGTTCTTTCAGAGCCTGCATCTTGGGAGCCATTTTGCGCATTCTGGCCATGGAGCGATAACTGGTTTCCGATAATTTGTAGAACACCAGCTTGACTGTCAGGGTCAGGAATATAATAGCCCAGCCCCAGTTACCAAACATGGCATGGTATTTTTCCAGCAACCAGTACAGGGGTTCTGCCAGGATGGTGAGCTTGCCGTAATCCACGGTTTTTTCCAGACCCGGCGCGATGTGCTTGAGTTCTTCCTGCAGTTTTGGACCGATGACCAGCCTGGTTTTGAATTCACCCTGCTGGTTGGCGGCGATGGTTTTAACCCCTGAACTCAAACCCAGGATGTAACGATCAGGCTGGGGGTGGCGGGTATAGGCATGGTTTTCATTATCCTGACCGGGGATCCAGGCGGACATAAAATAGTGCTGAATCATGGCAATCCAGCCACCTTTTAATGTCAGGCTGGTATCCTTTTTGGCCATATCGCTAAAACTGATTTTTTCATAATGGATGTTTGCGTCATACACAACGCCACCGGTGTAAGTGTGTATAAACTTGTTCGCAGTTCTGCCATCGGATTCACTGCGGTTTAGCTGGCGATACTGGAGACCGCTCCAGTCTCTGCTGGACTGTACGATGTGATCCACATCCACTTCATAACTACCGCGATGAAAAGTAAATACCTTGGTGACTTTGACGCCCTGTTTTTCCCAGAACATACGGACTTTCAGTTCATCCTGGCCTGGCTGGAGTTGGTAGCTGGAAGCTTCGATGCGGTACAGCGCATGATGATCGGGCGCTGGATCCTTGCTGGATAACAGACCGGACTGGGCAACATAAAAAGCCTTGTTACTCACGGTCATTAAACGGAATGGCTGGTCTTTTTCCTCAGGGCTTTCCGGATAAGCCAGCAAATCCGCTTCGACGACATTTCCTCCCTGGCTATCGATGGTCACATCCAGCAGGTCGGTTTTGACCTTGATTTTCTGGCCCTGGGACTGGGGGCTGACCGGTGCAGGCACACTGGCCATGGCCGGCGACTGTGCTATTTGGGGGGCATCATTAATACTGGGCTGGGCTGGCTGACTTGCCTGGGGTGTTGGGGCGGTGGCGACTTGTGGGGGTTTGGGAGCATAAGTCTGTTGCCAGTTCTGGTACAGCAGGAACAGTATAAAAACGAGGGAGAGATACAGCAGTGTCTTCTGGTTTTCCATGGGAGATGCTTTTATTTTTTGGTTGAGGTTGAATCAGGCACTGGATCATACCCCCCTTCATGCCAGGGGTGACAGCGTCCAACACGTCGTATTGCCATCCAGCCACCACGAAACAGACCATGTTTCTGCATTGCTTCAACCGCATAATGGGAACAGCTGGGTGAATATCGGCAATGAGGCGCAAGGAAGGGGCTAATACCTGCCTGGTAGAAACGAATAAGCCCGATGATCAGTTTGCGCATTTTTTACTCAGATAATGCCAGTGCCTTGCGATGGACTGGAATAGTTCGGCGTTGTTCATGGTCTTGGCCTGGGGTTTCGCCATTACAACAATGTCACAGTCAGGCAGCTTGAGTTTGTGCTGGCGGAAGCTTTCTCGTACCAGCCGTTTTAGACGATTCCTGTCTACTGCTCGTCGGGTCGATTTTTTTGCTATAGCAAATCCGAGACGAGGGTGTTCCTGTTGATTCGGTATAGCCAGAAACACAAATGCAGCATCGCTGGATCGAATGTTTCTGGATTTAAATACTTTGCCAAATTCTCCGGGTTTCAGTAACCGGGCCTGTTTTGGAAAACAGGCCCGAATCTGTTCCTGCACCTGTGGATTATCAGGCAGACAGTTTGGCCCGGCCTTTGGCTCGACGGGCTTTTAATACCTTGCGGCCACCCACAGTAGCGCAACGGGCACGGAATCCGTGGGTACGTGCTCTTTTCAGGCGACTAGGTTGAAAGGTTCTTTTCATGTTCCTGACCTTGGTTAATTCATCAAAAATTTAGGGCGGTGTATTCTACTGTCTCGGCCCTGCAAGGTCAAAATTAATTATCCCCGCAGACAGGATTAATTCTTTTGTGGAGTTTCACCTGCTCAACCAAGGGTATAGAATGCCGGGTTACTTGAGTATTTTTTAATTGGGGTTTACGCCGTGCCATCCAATCTCTGGGGCAAATGTCTGCTACGTCTGGAAGAAGAGTTATCTGACCAGCAGCTCAATACCTGGATTCGGCCTTTACAGGTGGTTGAAGAGACCGGCCTGCTGCGGTTACTGGCGCCCAATCGATTTGTACTAGACTGGGTAAAACAGCATTTTCTGGACCAGATTAACAGCATTATTGACCAGCTCTGTAACGGCGAAACTGTATCCCTGTCGCTGGAAATCGGTTCGCAACAGGCTCGTGAACCCAAACCGGCGCTCAATGCCAACAGCCCAGCCACTTCGACCACGGTGATGACCAGTACACCGGTAATGATGCAAACCCCAAAACCCCAGACAGCACCGGTAGAACATAATCTCAATCGTGGTTTCACCTTTGATAATTTCGTTGAAGGTAAATCCAACCAGCTGGCCCGAGCCGCTTCACTTCAGGTATCGGAAAACCCAGGCGGCGCCTATAACCCGCTATTTCTTTACGGTGGCGTGGGTCTTGGCAAAACCCATCTGATGCATGCAGTGGGTAATAAAATGCAGCAAAACCGTCCCGACGCGCGGGTAGTTTACCTGCATTCGGAACGCTTTGTCGGACACATGATCAAGGCCCTGCAGCATAACGCCATTGATGAATTCAAGCAGTATTATCGTTCCCTTGATGCCCTGCTGATTGACGATATCCAGTTTTTTGCCGGCAAGGAACGCTCCCAGGAAGAATTTTTCCATACCTTTAACGCCCTGCTGGAAGGCGGTCGTCAGATTATTCTCACCTGTGATCGCTACCCCAAGGAAATCGAAGGCCTGGAAGAACGCTTAAAATCCCGTTTCGGCTGGGGCCTGCCGGTGTGTATTGAACCGCCGGAACTGGAAACCCGGGTGGCGATCCTGCAGAAAAAAGCCGAAGAATTTGGTGTGGAGCTGCCAAATGAGGTGGCATTTTTCATCGCCAAACGCATCCGATCCAATATTCGAGAACTGGAAGGCTCTTTACGCCGCGTCATGGCAACGGCCAATTTTACCGGCCAACCTATTAGCCTGGAATTTGCCAAAGATACCCTGCGCGACCTGATTGCACTGCAGGACAAACTCATTACCATCGAGAATATTCAGAAAACCGTAGCGGAATATTACAAGATCCGCAGTTCCGATTTACTCTCGAACCGCCGCAGCCGTTCCATTACTCGCCCCAGGCAGGTAGCTATGGCTTTATCCAAGGAACTGACAAATCATAGTCTGCCAGAAATCGGCGAGGCTTTTGGTGGACGCGATCATACGACAATTTTGCATGGTTGCAGAAAAATCAAAGAGTTACGAAGCTCTGACAGCAAAATTAATGAAGATTACCTGAACCTGTTACGGATCCTGAGTAATTAAATGTGCACAGGCTCTGTATGAGTTGTGGATAAGTTTATTGTAAACTCCCCTCACAACTGGATATTTGACTTATCCACAAACTGTCGACAGGTTACAGCCAGCTAAGCAGCAGGATACAACATTCTAAAATATTACTTAAGTTATTGAAATTATTAGTAATGTTTAAGTTACCCACAGGAAACAGTGGGCTTAAATATAAATACTCTTTATATATAAAGCTATTTAATAATAGGCCAGAGAATGAAATTAAAACTCAAACGAGATGATCTCCTTATCCCGGTTCAGCAAGTTATTGGTGCGGTAGAAAAACGCCAAACCCTGCCAGCACTTTCCAATATTTTAATTCGAGCCGGTGATAATGAATTAGCACTAACGGCTACTGATCTGGAAATTGAACTGGTATCACGAAACCAGGTGATGGTTGATGAACCGGGGGAAATTACCTTACCGGCCAAAAAACTGTTTGATATCTGCAAGTCGTTGCCTGCAGATGCAGATATCCAGCTGGAAGTTGATGATAACCGTGCTCTGGTGAAATCAGGTCGTAACCGTTTTACCCTGTCTACCCTCCCAGCAACCGACTTTCCTTCCCTGGACGCGGTTTCCAGTGTTTATGAGTTTTCGGTGAGCCAGTCGATCCTTAAAAAATTAATTGATAAAACCGGCTTCGCCATGGCTCAGCAGGATGTGCGTTATTACCTGAATGGCCTGATGATGGAAGTCAGTTCCGGAATCATTCGTGCAGTCGCTACTGATGGTCATCGACTGGCCTACTGCGAAAACCCTATCGATACCGATGTGGCGGATAGCAAACAGGTTATTGTTCCCCGTAAAGGTGTGGTGGAACTCCAACGCCTGATCGACGATGTGGATGAGCCGGTTAAAATTATTCTCGGTAGCAATCACATTCAGTGTGAATTTGGCCAGCAACGTTTCACCTCCAAACTCATCGATGGTCGTTTCCCGGATTACAAACGGGTGCTGCCAGAAGCTGAGGGCAATTTGCTGGTTGTTGATAAAGACGCTTTCAAACAAGCTTTACTGCGGGCTTCCATACTTTCCAATGAAAAATACCGGGGTATACGTATTGTTATGGAGTCAAAGCTGATCAAGCTGGAAGCCCATAATCCGGACCAGGAAGAAGCCAACATCGAACTGGGAGTGGATTACCAGGGGGATCAGATGGAAGTAGGATTCAATGTGAATTATATGCTGGATGTCCTGAATTCCTCCGACGATGACATGGTGCAGTGCTACATTCGTGATGCCAACAGCAGCTGCCTGATGATATTCCCGGAACATCCGGAATCTCGTTATGTCATTATGCCCATGCGTCTCTAGTCCCTTACCGGAAGCTTTCCGACAAAATCAATGGGCCTGAAAAAGCTGGATATCCATCAGTTTCGTAATCTGGAGACTATTCAGCTCCACCCTTCCCCCCGCATCAATTACATCTTTGGTGAAAACGGGGCCGGCAAGACAAATCTGCTGGAAAGCATTTATTACCTCAGTTACGGCCGTAGTTTTCGCCAGGGACAGACTCGCGACCTGATCCAACATCATCAATCCGTGTTTCGCCTGGTAGCAGAAACTGCCGGACCCAGGGAGCATCACATTGGCCTGGAGCGTCGTCAGCAGGAGCAAATTATCCGTGTTGATCGCCAGAATGTGAAAACCATGGCGGAAGTTTCTGCCCTGTTCCCGGTGCTGGCGATTCACCCGGATAGTCATCAACTCCTGAACGGTGGACCTGAATATCGACGCCAGTTTCTGGACTGGGGAGTGTTTCACGTGAAACATGACTTTATTCAACACTGGCGTCAGTACCGTAAAGCCTTGTCACAACGAAATGCCGCTCTGCGGCAGTCACAGAATGCACGGCTTTGCCAGAGTTGGGATACCGTATTGCTGGAGCATGCCGGTGTTATCGAGGATTCCAGAAAGGATTATCTGGAAACGATTAGGTCCATGACTAATAACCTGGCGGAGCAGTTCTTCCCTTCTATGAAGATTGTACTTCAGTATCGCCCTGGTGTGGCGGAAGGACGAAGTCTGGCGGAACATCTCGAAAAGCAACTGGACCAGGATTTGAATGCAGGTTATACCCAGGCGGGTCCGCATCGAGCTGATATTCGAATCCTGGTGGATGATTATCCTGCATACAAAGTACTGTCTCGGGGACAACAGAAGAAACTCATTACCCTGCTAAAACTCTCTCAACTGCGTGTGTTTGCTGAAACCACCCAGGAAACTTGTATTCTTTTGTATGACGATTTACCCGCTGAACTGGATAAATCCAACCGTAACCTGTTGTTAGACCAGCTTCATGAGCTGAATGTGCAAACATTCATTACAGCGATTTCACCACAACAGATGGATCTGGATGAGGCAGTGAGTGATGCCAGTATGTTTCACGTGAAACATGGTCGGATCTGAGGTACTTCTGGTTTATCTGTTTTGGAAAAATCCACTTAAAATCAATAAACAAGGTATAATCCCCTACTCGAATTAATGGGGAAATTATGACTGAGCCTGCGTCTTCTTACGATTCATCCAATATCAAGGTTTTAAAAGGACTTGAGGCGGTTCGAAAACGCCCGGGTATGTATATCGGTGATACCGATGACGGTACCGGTTTGCATCATATGGTCTTCGAAGTGGTGGACAACGCCATTGACGAAGCACTGGCGGGTCATTGTACGGAAATCAATGTTCGAATCCATACCGACGAATCCATCACGGTGACGGATAATGGCCGTGGCATTCCGGTGGATTCTATGGCGGAGGAAGGTGGTCGACCGGCTGCTGAGGTCATTATGACTGTTTTGCATGCCGGTGGTAAATTCGATGATAATTCCTACAAGGTTTCAGGCGGTCTGCACGGTGTGGGTGTATCAGTGGTTAATGCCCTTTCAGACAAACTCAAATTGACTATCCACCGTAGCGGCAAAACCTGGCAGCAGACCTATCATCTGGGCGATCCGATGACGGAGCTGGAAACAGTTGCCGATACGAATAAAACCGGTACCGAAGTCCATTTCTGGGCCAGTTCTGAAATTTTTAATAATATCGAATTTCATTACGATATCCTGTCGAAACGCCTGCGGGAACTGTCATTCCTGAATTCCGGGGTGCGTATAGTTCTTTCTGACGACCGCTCTGGTAAGCAGGATATTTTCGAATACGAAGGCGGGATTCGTTCGTTTGTCGAACATCTGAATAAAAATAAAACCCCGTTGCATAATTCGGTGCTGTATTTCAGCTCGGTCAAAGACGAAATCGGTGTGGAAGTCGCCATGCAGTGGAATGACTCCTACCAGGAAAATATATTCTGTTTTACCAATAATATTCCCCAGCGCGATGGCGGTACTCATCTGGCAGGCTTCCGTGGCGCTCTCACCCGCAGCCTGAATCAATATATCGAACAGTCAGGTATTGCCAAAAAGGCCAAACTCAATCCGACCGGTGATGACACCCGCGAAGGCCTGACAGCGGTATTGTCTGTGAAAGTGCCGGATCCCAAATTTTCATCCCAGACCAAGGATAAACTGGTTTCCTCGGAAGTGAAGTCCGCGGTGGAATCCACCATGGCGGAGAAACTGCAGGAATTCCTGCTGGAAAAACCTCAGGATGCCAGAGCCATCACTTCCAAGATTCTGGAAGCGGCCATGGCACGGGAAGCCGCGCGTAAAGCCCGTGAAATGACCCGCCGCAAAGGTGCACTGGATATTGCCGGCCTGCCGGGCAAGCTGGCTGATTGCCAGGAAAAAGATCCTGCCAAGTCTGAACTCTACCTGGTGGAGGGTGATTCTGCGGGTGGTTCTGCCAAGCAAGGTCGAGATCGTCGTACCCAGGCGATCTTACCCCTGAAAGGTAAAATCCTGAATGTGGAAAAAGCTCGCTTCGACAAAATGCTGTCTTCCGCTGAAGTGGGTACCCTGATTACAGCTCTCGGTTGTGGTATTGGCAAGGAAGATTACAACCCGGACAAAATGCGTTATCACCGTGTGATTATCATGACCGATGCTGACGTAGATGGCTCACATATCCGTACATTGCTGTTAACTTTCTTCTATCGCCAGATGAAAGAATTGATTGAACGCGGGTATATCTATATTGCCCAGCCACCATTGTACAAGGTGAAAAAAGGCAAGCAGGAACGCTACGTAAAAGATGACGATGAATTAAACCAGTATCTGCTAAGTCTTGCCCTGGGTGGTTCCCAGTTACATATCTCTGACTCAGCCCCGGCCATTTCCGATGCGGCCCTGGAAGAACTGGCCAAATCCTATATGGCTGTGCTGAAAATCATCAAACGTCTGTCACGTCGTTATGATGAAGCCATACTCCAGGTTATGCCCCACATCGCAGGCCTCGCCGAAGCGGATCTGAAGAACCCGGATAAACTCACCGAGTGGTCTAATAACATATTGATTTTATTGGAAAAGTATTCAAATGCAGGGGTCAATTATCGATTCAAGGTCGAACAGGAAGAAGGCATTCCAGAATGGCATATCCGGTTCATCAAGCAGGTTCATGGTATTGATCACGATCATATTTTCCCGGCCGAGTTTTTTATCTCCATGGATTACCAGCTCATCAGCAAGTTGGGTGATCAGCTAAATGGTTTGTTCCAGGATGGTGCCTATATTCAGCGTGGTGAGAAAAAACAACCGGTAACCGGTTTTGCTGAAGTGATTGACTGGCTGTTTGAAGAAGCTCGCAAAGGCCTGAATATCCAGCGCTACAAAGGTCTGGGTGAAATGAATCCGGATCAGTTGTGGGAAACCACCATGAACCCGGAAACCCGCAGAATGTTACAGGTTCGCATCGAAGATGCTATCTCTGCAGATGAAGTCTTCACTACTCTGATGGGTGATCAGGTTGAGCCTCGGCGTGAGTTCATCGAAACCAATGCGCTGGCTGCCATGAACATTGATACCTGATATTAGTGGTACAGGCAGGGTTTAATTTTTATAGGTGATTTCTTCATCGCTGTTCTGTTGGGCTTCGAAATCCTGTTTCGCCTGTTTCAGTACCAGGCGCAGGGCTTCGAGATAAGGTACGACACCATTTTCTTTCATGATGGCCCGACCCTGGGCGCTATGGGCAAATGCAATAAAATCTTTCACTTCCTTGATATGAGGTGATTCCGGGTTATAGGTAATGTACAGCGGACGATACAGTACATACTGACCGCTTTTAATATTGTCATAATTCGGTGCTTTGTTATTCAAATCCAGTATTTTGACAGGACGTAAACGGGCACTGCTGATGCCTGTAATAGCTATGGCATCGGCATCTTCAACCACGCCTTTTTCCAGTGGACCACTGGATTTGAAAACTTTGTGAGGTTTGAATTCCTGATCAAGATTCGCAAAAATGAGCTTACGAATGGTATATCCGACACCGGAAATTTTGCCTTTACGTACAAACAGATGAACTGGTGCATCGTTGCCACCCAGCTGTTTCCAGTTGGTAATTTTTCCCAGGTAAATTTGTCGGATCTGGGCAGTGCTAATATTACTAACCGGATTAGCTTTATTGACGATTACGGTCAGGGCATCCCAGGCGACAGGTTCATAGCCGACTGACATTTCCAATGGGTTGTTAGGTAGGTGATATCGGCAGGAACCGCCAAAATCCGCTTTTTGCTGGGCAACATCACGGATGCCCCGTGTGGCACCACCGCCCTGAATATTGAATTTAACCTTGTTCTGGTGTGCATAGGCTTTCGCCAGAGCTGTCAGATAGGATTTCTTACTTATACCACAACCGACCCAATCCAGCTGAGTGACTTCTGCCTGAGCGGAAAAAGTGATAAAAAACAGTGATATAAATAAATAGCGAAAATAATGCATTCAGACTCTCCGTAAACAGCAGTGGTCGTTTGGGGGATTTTGTAATTTCGCTGATGAGACAAACACTAAGAAATTGGCATCGTGCCCTGGTTACCTAAATCATAGACCACATATTAATAATTACAAACCAGACCTGAGAATACACACACGATTGAAGGAAATATTAAATTTTTATGACAAAACACTACCATACCAAAAGCAATTTACCCAACTTCTCCCGCATTAACGTTGAAAATGTACAGGTAGATCTGGAAAGCCTGCTAACCGAAAATCGGCAGACACTGGAGCTGCTGCTTCGTCAGGATGGACTTACCTGGGAAAGTTTGCGGGATGGTTTAAGCCTGATGGAAAATCGGTTAGATAATTTCTGGTCCCCTGTGCGTCACTTGAATGCGGTGAAAAATTCGCCGGAGTTACGCAAGGTATATGATGCTTGTCTGCCGATGTTAAGCGCATATTCTACTGAAATATCTCAAAATCATGAACTTTACGAACATTTTAAGGCAGTTAAACAGGCCGATAATTACACATCACTGGATGCCGCAAATCAAAGCGCTATCGACAAGGCACTGTTGCAGTTTCAACTGAGCGGTATTGCTCTCGATCCTGCGGGTCAGGCCAGCTTCAAACAGATCAAATAGCGGTTGTCAGAGCTGAAGTCCCGATTCGAACAGAATATTCTGGATGCTACCCAGGCCTGGCAGTTGCACATCGAAGCTGAAAGTGATTTACAGGGGTTACCACAACAGGCGATTGAGATGGGTCGTAGCCAGGCTGCAAGCAGGGATATGCCGGGTTGGGTTTTCACCCTGGAAGCCCCGAGCTTTTTAGCAATCATGACTTATTGTGATAACCGGGATTTACGCCAGCAAATGTACCGAGCTTATGTCACCCGCGCTTCGGATCAGGGACCGAATGCAGGCGAATTCGATAATACAGAACTGATGGAACAAATCCTGGAATTACGCCAGCGCCTGGCGGGATTGCTGGGATTTAATAATTTCGCTGAATATTCCATCGCCGATAAAATGGCAGCATCGACCGATGAGGTGTTGCGTTTTATACACGACCTGGGGGATAGAACCCGGCAGCGGGCTCAGCAGGAATATACCGAACTCCGACAGTTTGCTGAGAAACAGGGCATACAGGATTTCCAGGCCTGGGATGTCCCCTATTTTGCAGAAAAGCTAAAAATCGAAAAATTCGATGTCAGCCAGGAAGAAATCAAACCTTATTTCCCGGCACCTGCGGTTATTCAAGGGCTGTTTGCGATTGTTAGTCAGCTCTATGGTATTAAGATTATGGAAAAAACCGGGGTAGACACCTGGCATGATGATGTCACGGTCTATGAAATTTTTAACCCGGAAGGTGAATTAATCAGCCTGTTCTATTTTGATCTCTATGCCAGGAACAACAAACGCGGTGGTGCCTGGATGGATGAGTGCAGAAATCGCTGGTTAGCAGGGGACGAGCTGCAGATGCCAGTCGCCTATCTCACCTGTAATTTCAGTGCACCTATCAACAATCAACCGGCGTTACTGACCCATAACGAGGTCACTACCTTATTCCATGAATTCGGCCATGGCCTGCATCACATGCTCACCCAGGTTGATGTGAGTGCGGTAGCCGGTATCAATGGCGTAGAGTGGGATGCGGTGGAGCTGCCCAGTCAGTTTATGGAAAACTTCTGCTGGGATCGCCAGTCATTGAACCTGATTTCTTCCCATTATGAAACTGGCGAAAAATTGCCAGCAGAGCTATACGACAGAATGTTGGCGAGTAAAAATTTCCAGTCAGGCATGGCGATGGTTAGACAACTGGAATTTGCATTGTTCGATTTCCGTTTACATATGGAATGCGGCGGCGAGTTATTTACATCGATTCAGGCCTTGCTGGACGAGGTTCGCGCCTGTATTGCGGTGGTGGAACCCCCGCCCTTTAATCGGTTCCAACATGGATTTTCCCATATATTCGCTGGCGGTTACGCCGCTGGCTACTATAGTTACAAATGGGCGGAGGTGTTATCAGCAGATGTTTTTGCCCTGTTTGAGGAACATGGGGTGCTGGATTCGGAGACTGGCCAGTCATTTCTGGAGCATATCCTTCAAAAAGGGGGCAGCCAGAAAGCCAGTGAATTATTTCGACAGTTTCGTGGTAGAGAACCCCGTATTGATGCCCTGTTAATTCATAACGGACTGGAGGCTGCGTAATAAAGCTCAGCCGGGAGAAACAGTATGCGACGTTTGAAGTACTACAACTCTATTATTAAAGTATTCGGAGGAATTGTATTACTGGTATTCAGCCAGATCGTCATGGCTGATTTCCAACAGGGATTGTTCAATGCTCAGAAAAGACTGGCTGGACTGGGAGATGCAAAAGCCCAGTATAAGCTGGGTGTCATGTATGAAAATGGACGTGGTGTGGATCGTGATCTCGACAAGGCGATAAGCTGGATGAAAAAATCCTCCGATCAGGGTTACGGCCTGGCGAAGTTACGCATCCGCTATACAACAATACTAAAGTCAGGTACCGACCCGAAAAGAGATAAGAACTGGCTGGCCAGAATCAAGCAGCTAACTGAAAAAGACAAAGGTTATGGTCTGTTACTCAGTGGACTGATGTATAAGAATGGCATCTATGTTGAAAAGAATTTAAAACACGCAGCGAAATTATTTTCGCGTGCCAGTAGCAAGGGAATGGGAGAAGCCAATACTGAATTATACGAGATAGAAAAGCTGGTACCTGCTAGCGCTGAAGTCAGTCCCCAGGAAAAATCTGTAGCCAAATCCAAACCTGTCGTTAAGTTGAAGAAGTCGAAATCGGTTGCTGTCATTAAAAAACCAGTGAAACCTGCTGTTAAAAAACCTGTAGTAAAGAATACAGTTCCTGATATCTACTACAAGGCAGATAACAGTGATGTCGATGAATCAGATAGTGATGATGAAATCGGCAGTGTGGTTACTGGCTTGTGCTCGGGTATCAAGACCAATAATCCTGCCTGTAAATAGACTGGGAAAATTCGATCCGGTTTTAATCCCGAGCATTTTAGTGAATAATGGCCCCATTCACTTCAGGGACCAGCACACAACATGAACTATCGAGACCTGCGGGATTTTATCCAGCAACTGGAAAAACTGGGCGAATTAAAACGTGTCAGCCAGGCAGTCGATCCAGTCCTCGAAATCACTGAAATTTGTGACCGCACCTTAAAACTTGGCGGCCCTGCCCTGTTATTCGAAAACGTCAAAAATTCCAATGTACCCGTGCTGGCTAATCTGTTTGGTACGCCTTATCGGGTCGCCCTGGGCATGGGCGAAGATTCTGTCGAAGCCCTGCATGAAGTTGGAAAATTACTGGCATTTCTCAAAGAGCCTGAACCACCCAAAGGCATGAAAGATGCCTGGGATAAATTACCTGTATTCAAACAGGTATTAAACATGTCTCCCAAAGTCATAAAAAACGCTCCCTGCCAGGAATGTATTATTGAAAAAAAGACAATCGATCTTGCATCGATACCTGTGCAGACCTGTTGGCCGGAAGACGCCGGTCCCTTGATAACCTGGGGACTAGTAGTGACTCGAGGTCCTAACAAGGAGCGCCAGAACCTGGGCATCTATCGCCAGCAGGTCATAGGGAAAAATCGCGTGATTATGCGCTGGTTATCTCACCGTGGCGGTGCACTGGATTTTCGTGAATGGCAACAACAGCATCCGGGTGAACCATTTCCTATCGCGGTAGCTCTGGGTGCTGACCCTGCCACGATTCTGGCCGCAGTCACACCGGTACCGGATGCCTTATCGGAATACGGTTTCGCCGGTTTGCTACGCGGTAGTAAAACCGAAGTGGTTAAATGCCAGTTGAGTGATTTACAGGTGCCGGCATCGGCGGAATATGTACTGGAAGGATTTATTTACCCGGATGACAGGGCACCGGAAGGCCCGTTTGGTGATCACACCGGTTACTACAATGAAGTGGAAAGTTTTCCCGTGTTTAGTATCGAACGGATTACTCATCGTAACAATCCCATTTACCACACCACCTATACCGGCAGACCACCGGATGAGCCGGCGATTCTGGGAGTGGCACTGAATGAAGTGTTTGTACCGTTGATACAAAAACAGTTTCCGGAAATTATCGATTTTTATCTACCACCGGAAGGTTGCTCATACCGCATGGCAGTAGTAAGTATGAAAAAACAATATCCCGGCCATGCCAAGCGAGTCATGATGGGGGTGTGGTCTTTCCTGCGGCAGTTTATGTACACCAAGTTTGTCATTGTGGTAGATGACGATGTGGATGTTCGAAACTGGGAAGATGTCATCTGGGCAATTACCACGCGTATGGACCCGGCGCGCGATACCGTCATGATCGAAAATACACCTATCGACTACCTGGATTTCGCATCCCCGGTGTCCGGGCTAGGTTCAAAGATGGGTCTGGATGCGACCAGTAAATGGCCAGGTGAAACCCAACGAGAATGGGGAAGACCCATTCAGATGGATGGAGCAGTGAAACAGCGTATCGATGAAATCTGGGAATCCTTGAATATTACAGGTGAATAAATCCATGAAGTACTATGTGAAAAAAAGCGGTATTCACGGAAAAGGATTATTTGCGGCGCGCAACATTAAAGCTGGGGAAGTGCTGGGAAGTATTAAATACAATCCAGTTGATGAAGATGGGCCTTATGTCCTGTGGCTGGGAGAGCAGGGTATTAAGGTTGACTGTGAACTGAAATTTATCAATCACAGCAAAAAGCCGAATGCCTGTTATTGCGATGACCTGGATGTGGTCGCCCTGAAGAATATTAAAAAAGGTGAGGAAATAACACACGATTATGGTGATGACTGGTAAGCCGCTCGAAGAATTACACTAACCGTGAGGTGATTTCACCCGCACTAGCGTATTACGCCAGCCCTTGTTTGCCGCAGCCTTGGCCAGTCGCTGGCACTGACCAATTTCGTTTTCATACCAGCCGTTGTGATGCTGGTGTGGCTCTGCTTCATAAGCCCACCAGGTACCGTCAGCATCCTGCGCCAGCCATCTGGCCCAGCCAGGCAGCGTTTCAAATTCCGGCATTATTTCTCGATCAGGTCGTCCAGTTCTTTATCCATGTGCAACATGGTCAGCTCGGAAAAACCGCCGATCCATTTACCATCAATGGTGATCTGTGGCACGGTACGTGCACCATTGGTTTTGAGGCTCATTTCTTTCAGTGCAGAGCGATCGCTATCCACTCGTGCTTCGTCAAAGCGGATATGCCATTTTTTCAGCAGGTTCTTGGTTTTATCACAGACAGGACAACGGGCTGTGCTGTAAATTTTGACACGGGGCATAAACGATCGGACCTCTACAAGTGCTAATAAGACCCGGCCTCGCTGGCCAGGTAGATATACTGATTTTACCAGAGTGTGTATAGAACTTCAGGTCTGGATGGGTCTGTTGTCGGGCTGAAACAAGCGGGAAGTCTGGCTTGTGCTAAAATACTTGGCTTGGTATGACGTTATATTTTGGGCGCCAGACAGCAGGCCCAGATTCCTGTGAGGTAAGCATGACATTTAAGGTGAGACTACGACCTAGCGGGCGACTGATTGAGGTTGAAAAGGACGAGGCAGTACTGGATGCCGCCATGCGCCAGGGGGTGGATCTACCGTATGGTTGCCGAAACGGTGCCTGTGGCTCCTGTATGGGAACTGTGCTGAAGGGACAGATTCGTTATCTGCAGGAGCCGATGGCACTGGAAGATGATGCGATGGTCCAGGGTAAAGCACTGTTCTGTATTGGTACCCCGGAATCTGATCTCGAAATCAGTGTACATGAAATCGAAGGCCTGGAAGATATTCAGGTGCGTTCCCTGCGTTGTCGGGTCGAGAGCAAACAGCCATTATCCCACGATGTCATGTGTCTTAAATTGAAGCTGGCGGGGGATGAGCGGCTGCAATACCTGGCTGGACAATATATCGAATTTATTCTTGATGAGGGCAAGCGGCGGGCATTCTCCATAGCCAATGCACCCCATACGGACGCATTGATCGAACTGCATATACGCCATGTAGATGGTGGTAAATTCACAGATTACCTGTTTTCCGAGATGCCGGAAAAAACCATGCTGAGAATTGAAGGCCCCATGGGAAGCTTCTTCTTGCGGGAGAATTCCGATAGGCCAATTATTTTGATGGGGGGCGGAACCGGTTTCGGCCCATTGAAAGCCATCATGGAGCATAGTGAATACATCCATCTGGATCGATCCATCCATCTGTTCATGGGAGTCAGGGCGAAACGGGATCTGTACATGGCCGAGCTGGCGAAAGAATGGGAAAAACGTATACCGAACTTTAAATTCACCCCGGTACTCTCCGAACCGACCCCGCAGGATAACTGGCAGGGTGAAACCGGTTATGTGCATGAAGCCGCGGTAAAAACCTATCCGGATTTATCAGAGTTTGATATTTATATGAGTGGCCCGCCCCCTATGGTGGATGCGGGCCTGGCAGCTTTTACTCAGCAACGAGCTGATCAGAATCATATCTATTCCGATGCGTTTGAATATTCTGCGGATGCATCCATGGCCATGCGGGATCAGATGAACCTGAAGCATGATATCTGAACAGCTATTGCAAAACCTGTTGCATGAAAATATTCCCATGAGTGAGAAAATGGGAGTGAGTGTCACATCGTTATCGAATCAACAATTATGCCTTTCAGCACCCCTGCAGCAGAACATCAACCATAAATCGACGGCTTTCGGCGGCAGCCTGTATAACCTGGCAGTGCTGGCAGGTTGGGGACTAATTGCGGCCAGGCTTGACAATGCGGGATTGAGATCTGAAATCGTAATTCAGGAAAGCCAGATAAAATATATTCGGCCAGTCAAAAATAATTTTGTAGCCTGTGCCGAAATTGATGATGAAGTTCGATTCAAGCAGTTTCAACAACAGTTGCAGCGTCGGGACAAAGCCCGGATCAGTCTCGAATCCCGCATCTTCGAGCAAGACGAGCTTGCTGTTCGGTTTAGTGGACGCTATGTGGTCTTAGTCACGTCCGCAGCATAATGGTTACTGAATGATTTTGAGTAACGGCGCCGTATCATCAAAACGTACCAATTCAGGAAGTGAAGCCGGTTGATTACTGACTTTGGCATTCTCTTCGACACATAAGGCCAGGCCCTGTTTATAATAATCCTGCGCCAGTTTGGGGTCTTCCATCCGGTTTTCCAGCAGGGTAGCTAACTGGTAGCAGGCATCGGGCAAAGCTTTTATTGAAAGACTGGTTTCAAAGTAAGTTCTTGCTTTACCCCACAGTTCATTTTTAATACACAACTTACCCAGGCTGAGTAGCAACACCGGGTTACGCTGTTGTTGGTGTAACCAGGTCTCGGCGGTCTCAAGCAGTTTTTTCGGATTGCTGGTGTTCAGGTCAGCATATAATTTGACGAAGTCATTAGACCAGTGATGGCTAAGATGCTGACGTATCAAACCTTCAGCTTCTGATGCGTGTTCGGTTTCCATCAGGTACTGGACATACGCTTTCAGCATATCGTTATTGTCCCTGAGAGATCTGGGCATATGGCTCCAGAGATCAATGATTGCCACATGCTGTTGATTCCTTATTACCTGTTTTAACAGTTCAAACCAGGTGGTTTTTTCCAGCTGTTCATATTTCTCGGTGTCCAGCATCTGTGATTTTTTCAGTGCCGGTAACAACTGCTTCAGGCTATCCCAGTCTGCCAGGTGTTCATAAACTCGTGCCTGCAGTTTCTTCACATAGGTATGTTTTGGTGCAATGCTGCTCAGGTGATTAAGGGTTGCCAGGGCCTGCTCAAACTGCTTTTGCGCTATCTGCAATTCAGCCTGGGTGATACCTATGGCGATATCGGCGGATGGCATGGTTTCATGGGCCAGGCGCAGGTACTCATCTCGCCTGTCGTAGGCACCCTGTTGCTGTGCTGTTCTGGCAGCGATCAGATAGTTGAGTAAACCGGTTTTGCTGTGGCGAGCCTGTTTCAGGAGAATCTTCTCTGCCAGGTCGAAGCGCCCTTCCGCCATTTCTATAAGGCCTTTGATCAATGCATTGCGGGCTTTTTCCGCCTGGTTATGGCTATATTGCAAACCTAGCCATGAAGGTAATTTGAGGCTGATGGACAGGAACCGTAGCAATGTATAAAAAAGTATAAAACTGATTGCCAGGGTCGCGAGTGCAAATAGCAGCGATGTTTCAACAGTGAGATCATTAAAACTGAACAGGACATAACCTGGGCCATAATAGTAAGCCACCAGACCTATGCCAATAGAAAAAATAAATGCAACGGCAATATAAAATAAAATGCGGCGCATTATCTGCTTACCTCCTGTTTCGCTGTTGCGTCAGGTGTCGTCTTGGGTTTCTGTAATTTCTGTAATTGTGACCAGGCACCGGTGATATCGGGTAACTGGGGTTGCAGGTCAATCTGGTCCAGTTGTTTCAAGTCCTGTAACAGATTTTGTACGCGGTTATCATTGGCAGCGTAATGTTGCGAGGCTAAATTTTGTGCTTGCTGAATATCATGATGGAACTGGGTATTGTCCTGGCGTAGCAATGCCAATCGGGCGCTCAGGATAAAACTGCGCAGTAACTCTTCGATGGCTTGTTGTTGCTGCGACGAGCTGGCGGGCGAAACATTGTGTTGATGAATTTTTACATCACCGATTTTCATAACCGTATTTAATACCGAGTCGACAAACCCTTCCGGTTTTGGTGCTGCATTGGTTTCGACAGGTGCTGGTTGTTCCAGTTGTTCCTGCACTTCAGCCTGGGCGGATTTGAAGGGAAGGTCTGGTAACAAAGCGCCCATGTTATCCAGTTTCAGTGCACTGCCATTCAGGTCGGGTTTATGCACGGCCTGCAATTTTGCAATTTCTTTGGCGATGGTTTTTCGTACCGGGAACAGTGATAAATCCCCCAGTTCCTGGAGTCGACTATCGGCACCCTGCATGGCGGCGACAGCGCCATGAATGTCGGCAGCAATGTTAAGGCGTCGATGGGCCAGGCGTAGCAGGTAATCAACTTCCGCCAGTATCCAGCCTCGTTCTGAGCGATGGGTGATTTCAAAACTTTTGTTAGCCAGTTGTTCCAGTTGAGACTGGCGTGAAGCCAGTTCCTGGATCAGCTGACGATGGTTATTCATCTGTTGAGTTAACTGGGCTTTATCTTGTTGTAGTTGCTGGCGTATCTGGTTGCTTTGCACCTGCTGGTCGCTTTGCGCCTGTTTGATCTGTTCCAGCTGGAGGTAAGCATACCAGCCGGCAGCACCAGCGGCGGCAACCAGTACCAGAACCAGTACCAGGAAAGACAACAGAAACGGCTTGCCTGATCTGGCTTTTTTAACCGCCTTGGCTGCTGCTGGTGTTTCAGTTTCTGGTAGTGTGGCTTGGGTTTCTTCGGTCATTATGGTTTTGTCTTGTGCTTGGTTTATCCAGCGGACTGGAGTGCATTGAGCATATCGTTATCGGCAGCGGAACGGGCTACCAGTATAGCCTTTCTAAAGCCGGCTTGCTGCGCCGTTGCCGCAATCCGCTGACTTGGTACTACCAGTCGGCACGACAGAATTTTCTCTAGCCCGGATGCCTGATATAACTGTAGCAGATGTTCGAGTGCCGCCTGGCTGGTCACCAGGATAGCATCCAGGTTTGGGTGTTGGAGAACCCTCGCCAGATGATCGGCATCATAGCTGGGAAACCGGCGTTGATACACTTCCAGGTAGTGGATGCTGGCGCCCCGTTCTCTGAGGGTATCTGCCAGGGTTTCTCGCCCGCCCTGGCCGCGAACAATCAGGATATTGGACAGCTGAATCGGGTCTGCGCTCAGTGCTGGATGTTGTAACAGGTCTTCACTGGTATGACCCGAGGAGGGTTGAATCGTAACCGGGATCTGGTGATGCTGAAGCACTGAGGCGGTTTTTGCACCGATAGCGATAATGGTTTTATCCTGCAAGATGGTGCAATCTTTGAGGTTTTTCAGCAGGTTTTCGACGGCGTTTGCGCTAATGAATACAATGCCCCTGGCCCAGTCAAGCTCTGCAAGTACCTCTTCCTTTGCCAGTTTAAGGGGCTGGATTTCCAGCAGCGGCAAAGGAACAGGATCAAATCCCTGTTGCTGCGCCAGTTGCATCAGCTGGTTGGCCTGAAGTGCGGGGCGGGTGATTAGCACACCGGGCTTCATTGCAGCAGGCCAATATCCCTGAGAATTGTTTCTGCACCCCGGCTCAGCAGGTCTTCCGCCAGGCGAATGCCCAGTGATTCAGCATCTTGCCTGGGGCCTCGTATTTCACCCCGAACCACTTCCGAGCCATCCGGTCGACCCACCAGTCCTCGCAGGAAGATATTGTCAGTTTCGAATTCGGCATAGCCGGCAATCGGCACCTGGCAACCGCCATTCAGGCGATGATTCATCGCCCTTTCTGCCTTCACCAGGGTGGCGGTGTCGTCATGGTTCAAGGAGGCAATGAGGGCATGGGTGTCAGCATCGTCTGTGCGGCATTCTATGCCGATGGCACCCTGGCCAATGGCGGGCAGGCTGGTTTGCGGTGCGATGCGTTGGCGAATACGGGCATCAAAACCCAGCCTGATCAGGCCAGCACTGGCGAGGATGATGGCGTCATAAGTGCCATTATCCAGTTTTTCCAGGCGGCTGTTGACGTTGCCGCGCAGGTCCAGCATTTCTGCCTCGGGCATGGATTCGCGAATCTGTAGCTGGCGCCGCAGGCTGGATGTGCCTATCCGGGCGGTGGCCGGCAGGGCTTCGAGGCTGTCGAAGTGGTTGGAGACGAAGGCATCTCGCGGGTCTTCCCGTTCCAGGATACAGGCCAGGTGTAGCCCTTCAGGGAAGTCCATGGGCACGTCTTTCATGGAATGCACGGCGATATCGGCACTACCATCCAGCATGCCCTGTTCCAGCTCTTTTACGAACAGTCCTTTACCACCCACTTTTGCCAGTGGGGCGTCCAGGATACGGTCGCCCTTGGTGGTCATGGTGACCAGTTCAATCTGGAGGTCGGGATGCTGCTGCTTGAGCAGGCTGGCAACCCGTTCAGCCTGCCACAGGGCCAGGGGACTTTTTCGGGTGGCTATACGTAGTGTTGGGACCATGGTAGTACCGCTATTTTGTAAAGCGGGCATTCTACACCCAGGCAGGCAGAATTGAAAAAAGCGGTGGCTTAACGATAGGTTGACAGGGTCTTGAGTTTTTTACGTACGGCCGGCAGGTGGCGACGGCTAATTTCCAGTTGATCCTGCATATCTTTGAGTAGCATGATCGCATGCCCGTCGGTATTTTTTCCCAGCCCGGCCATGTAGCGATTGGCGACCAGGGCATTGCGATGGATACGGGTGAAACGATCGGCAAATTCATCTTCCAGGGATTTCAGGGATTCCTCGATCAGGTGCTCGTGAATCGGTGTCCTGAGGGTGACGTACTTGTGATCTGCCATGAAATAGCAGATCTCTTCTATTGGTACCAGCTCCAGATTGCCACGAATTTTGACACAGATATGGCTCCGGGTTGTGGTACTGGTATCATTCTCCTGCAGTTTCAGTAACTGGGGTTTGGTAAGGCGCGAAGCAGCCTGCAGGGCTTCAGCCAGGCGTTCCTGTTTAATGGGTTTAAGCAGATAATCCACCGCATGGGTTTCAAACGCCTTGAGAGCATGGTCTGAGAAAGCGGTGGTGAAAATGATGGCTGGTGGATTGGCGATATTATTCAGGTGGTGTGCAGTTTCTACGCCGTCCATGCCGGGCATGCGGATGTCCAGCAGTACCACATCCGGGCGTAGATTCTGGGCGATTTTCAGGGCATCACGGCCATTGGCTGCTTCGCCGGATAGTTCCATGCCGTCAATCTGCTGTAACAGACTGGAAAGCCGTTGCCTTGCCAGGGCCTCATCATCCACTATCAAAACATTCATCAAACCGACCTGTTGAGAGGAATTTCCAGACTGACACGGTAGGTGTCGGCGCCGGACTCAATGTTGAACCGGGACGCATCGCCGTACAGCAGCTTTAATCGCGTTTTAATATTATCCTGCGCCATATGGTTGCTCTTGTGGTTGACGCTGGCGCCCGGTTGAATGGGATTCGCTACCGATAAGCATAGACTATTGCCCACAATCTGCGCGGAAATGACAATTTCACCGCCCTGGGTGCAGGGTTCTATACCGTGATAAATGGCATTTTCCACCAGTGGTTGCAGGCACAGGGCTGGCATTTCAAGTTGCTGGGGCAGGCCTTCTGCCAGATCCCAGCGTACTTTCAGACGCTCCCCCAGGCGCAGCTGCTCGATATCCACATAGCTGTGGGTGAGTTCGATTTCATTTGCCAGGCAGTGTTGCGTATCTTCCCGCAGGCTGGCCCGGAACAGGTCGGCAAGATCCTCCACGGCTTTTTCTGCCTTGGTACTGTCGATGGAAATCAGGCTGGCGATGGTGTTCATGCTGTTAAACAGGAAGTGGGGTCGGATGCGTGCCTTGAGTGCCTGGATCTGGGCCAGACTCTGGGCCTGAAGATTTTTCTCCCACTGGTAGTGGATATAGAAATAGCGCAGGGTTACGCCATAGACGAGGCCACTGATGGTGAGATTGCGCAGCAGGAAGTAGCCGACCCAGTCACTATTTACCACGGAATAGAGTCCCAGGGGGCGTGCTGAAAAGATGACGGCCAGGCTCAGCAACAGGGTAACGCCGAGCAGGATCAGAAAACTGTACAGGGTCACTTTCACCACCGAATGGCGATTAAGCCAACCACGCCAGATACACAGCAGGGCGGCATCAATCAGGGCCAGCCACTGGCTGAACAAGGATATCAGCGATAGCTGTTCCCAGAAATTATTTCGCTCAGCCGAGGCCAGTGTCAGCACCAGTGATAAGAGTTCCACCAGCAACGCCAGCATGAACACGTTTCTGACATCACAGAAATTGGGCAGGAATCCGGATCCGGGTTTTTGTTTGCTGACAGCTTGCATAGCTTTGAGTGTAGTCTCAAAAGCGGGTATCAGCAGGCAAACCTGGCGGGGTTTGATATACTGCGCCAAATTCAGGATGGCATCGATTTATGAGCAAAGATAAAGAAAACAAACTCTGGGGCGGACGTTTTTCCGAACCGACCCAGGCATTCGTAGAAGCATTCACGGCCTCGGTCAATTTTGACCAGCGCATGTACCGGGAAGACATTATGGGTTCCCGCGCCCATGCCGCCATGCTGGCGCGACAGGGCATACTCAATGATGCGGACCTGGCTGATATCCTGAAAGGCCTGGAACAGGTGGAAAAAGAAATTGAAGCCGGCGAATTCCAGTGGTCCGTGAGCCGTGAAGATGTGCACATGAACATCGAGGCGCGCCTGACCGAAATCATTGGCGATGCCGGAAAACGTCTGCATACCGGTCGTTCCCGCAATGACCAGGTGGCCACTGACATTCGCCTGTACTTGCGCCGCATGCTGGACGACATCATGGCGGAAACTCACCGCATGCAGCAGGGCCTGCTGGAACTGGCAGAAAAAGAAGCCGCTACCATCATGCCGGGTTTTACCCATTTGCAGGTCGCCCAGCCGGTTACCTTTGGACATCATCTGATGGCCTGGTTTGAAATGCTGGATCGTGACCATGCCCGTTTGCAGGACTGCCAGAAACGCATGAACCAGATGCCGCTGGGTTCGGCTGCACTGGCGGGTACCAGCTACCCGATCGACCGGGCGTTTACCGCACAGCAACTGGGTTTCGACGGTTATTGCCGCAATTCCCTGGACGGCGTCAGCGACCGGGATTTCGCCATCGAATTCGAAGCAGCTGCGGCCATCATCATGATGCACCTGTCACGCTTTTCCGAAGAGCTGGTGTTGTGGTCGTCGGCCCAGTTTAATTTTATCGATTTACCGGATCGCTTCTGCACCGGCTCGTCTATCATGCCACAGAAAAAAAACCCTGATGTGCCGGAGCTGGTGCGTGGCAAAACCGGGCGAGTGTATGGTCACCTGATGGCTTTGCTGACCCTGATGAAATCCCAGCCACTGGCGTATAACAAGGACAACCAGGAAGACAAGGAACCATTGTTCGATACCATTGATACCCTGCTTGGTAGCCTGCGTGCATTTGCAGACATGGTCCCCGCTATCATTGCCAAACGGGACAATATGTACGCGTCGGCAAAACAGGGCTTTTCCACCGCCACCGACCTGGCGGATTACCTGGTACGAAAAGGTATTGCATTTCGTGATGCCCATGAAATTGTCGGTCTGGCAGTCGCCTTCGGAATCCGCGAGCAGAAAGATCTGAGTGAAATGGAACTGGAACAGCTACAGGGGTTTTCTGCCGCGATCGAAGCAGATGTGTTTGAAATACTGACCCTGGAAGGTTCGGTGTCGGCTCGTAATCATCCGGGTGGTACCAGCCCGGAGCAGGTACGCCTGGCCGTTAGCGAAGCGAAAAAGCGCCTGCAACTCTAGCTGAATACCGTGTTGTAAACGGGATAATCAAGACTGTTCTGCAAGAAATGCTTCTACCGCGGTGAATTCTGATTTCAGGCTTTGTAGCAAGGGTTCTACGCCGGCAGTCGTACCGGATTTTCCCAGCTGTTCAATCTGAAACGCCAGCTGCGCCAGTTGGGTCGCCCCCAGGCTGCCACTGCCGCCTTTTAATTGATGGGCGGAGTGAAATACGGCTTCTGCATCACTGGCATTCAGCCCCGCTTCGATTCTCTGGATTAATAATGGCGTGTTTTCAAGGTAGGTCTGAATGAATTCATCCATGGCATCATCCATCAACTCCTTGAGATCATTGAATGTTTGCAGGTCAACGGCTTGAGTCATGGTGGCTCTGATATTGAGTGATAAAAAGCAGCCGGCTGGTTAACGGGCCAGGTCGCCTACCAGCATGGCTTCAGGAATACGGTGACGGATAGCAGCTGCCAGTTCCTGGCACAAACCCGGCTGGGGTTTGTGGGAAACCCACAGGCAATTGATTTTCAGGTTCATGTTGGCGAATACCACCACCGAGCTGTACTGGATTAACACCATTTCGATGTCTTTCAGGGTTCGTTCGATATACTTCTGGGGCTTTTTCTTGAGCTTGGGAATGATCATCATGAAATCGACGAAGGATTTTCCGTTTTCATCGCGGGTTGGAGCAATCTTATACAGGGGACCGCCGGGCATAAGGCCGTTGAAAAATCCAATGTTCTGATCAGTCATAACTATGCCTGTGAAGGAGTCGTTGTTTCTCATGAGTATAACCTGAACCCGTGACTTCAATGCGGATAACAGAGTGCAAGATATTGGTTTCACAGTGGATTTTAAAAAATCTTGGCTTCACCCTCAGGTTAAGCGGGTATTTTTAAACCGCTGTGGAAACAAGAGCTTGTGCTCTGTGCCGTAGTGAAGTCACGGATTCAGGTATAAGTCAGCAAAGTCAGCAAAGTCAGGCTAGCATGAGATTCTGACACCTGTCTAATTAAATTTACTGGTGAGTTTAGACGCCGGAACTCCCCAGAATCCGGATCAACCAGCT
>Ga0114931_10001573_pt1 | contig 29168 bp, 1 predicted proteins | sample 2SBtaG_FD_89579 | JGI IMG/M metagenome (GOLD analysis project Ga0114931, IMG submission 89579) | Deep subsurface microbial communities from Kolumbo volcano to uncover new lineages of life (NeLLi) - 2SBTROV14_V59a metaG | ecosystem: Environmental > Aquatic > Marine > Volcanic | place: Kolumbo... | reverse complement strand
CTCTTCGACCCGCGCCCCCTGGTCGGCCAAATAAACGGCCAACTCCGAAACACTAGGATGCTCGAACAACACCGCCGGACCCAAACGCTCCAAACCCAATGCACCCTTCAAACGACCCACCAACTCCAACGCCAGCAGCGAATCCAAACCCTGGTCCTGAAAGGTCTCCTTGCGATCAATTTTGTTTTCGCCGACCCGCAAGACGCTGGCCAACTCATGACGAATCCGCGTTTCGATGCGGCCGTGTTGAGCGCGACGCCCTGTTGCCTCGTCTGCAAGGAGAGGCATGCGTCGTCGCGACTTACCTCGTGTTGGAGACCGATCGGAAGTCACCATTGGCTCGGAATGCAGGGCTTCCGACGAAGGTCGCACAGCGGTTTGTGGAAGTCGCGCCACAAAGAGCTGCTGACCGATTTCTTGTAACGGCGGAGTGGGATCGGGAAAAGCATGCACGGAGTCGAAGCCGTGTCGAGCGAACAGTTGCAGCCAAGCATCGCGAGAAATCAGCGGCGAATCGACGCGGAGATCGTGGTCCTTGAAACACCACCAGCCCTCGGTCAGCCCGAAGGTAAGATCGACCCAGGATTCCCCACGGGTTGCCTCAAGCAGCAACACAAAGCCGCCGGGCGCCAACAGGCTGCGCATATGGTCGAGACTTTCACTCAAGCTCGCGGTCGCGTGGACAACATTCGCGGCAATCACGACGTCGAAGAGTCCACGGGGCACACCTTGTTCGCGGGGATGTCGCTGAAGGTCGAACCGCTGAAACTGGACATTCTCGCATTGGCCGAATCGGCTTTGAGCACGCTTCAAGAAGGCGTCGGAAAGGTCGGTGTAGAGGTAGTGGCAAGCGGCCTGTTGGGCGATCGGTAACAAAGACGCCGCGGTTCCTCCGGTGCCGGCACCGATCTCGATCAGCCGCAAAGGACGTCCGTCGGCGGAAGCAATCACTTCACGCAGCGCGGCGGCGACGAGCCCGTTGTAGAACTTGGCCACGGGAGAGCCGGCGTACACGGCTTCGGCAACCTCCATCGAACCATCGGGGAAGAGCAAATCGAGGGGATCGACACGGCCACGCAGCACTTCGGACAGCCGCGATGCGCAACCGCGCAACAACTTCAACGGAGGACCAATAGCCGGAAATTGCATTTCAAAACGCGCTGCCAATTCCTCCGGCAGGGTTGCTTCCAAAGGATGTAAAGCGGTCCAAGTGTCCCCGGTGCGAACAAAAACGTCTTGATCCACCAACATGGAAAGCAGCCGCGGCAAGAGTCGCGGGTAGTGGCTGACCAAACGGCCTTGTCGAATCAACTCGTCCAGTAAGTATGCCCGGTTGGTTCGCGCGAACAGCCCGAGATTGGCGAGTGCGACGGTCGCGTATCGGGCAGAGAGTTGATCGAGCGCGCGACCCTGTTCGGCGAAGGTGTCGAGGTTGTCGACGATCACGCGCGAGGTCTCAGCGATGTGCCCACGAAGGTTCGTGACGAGTTGTTGCCAATGCCGCTGGGGCGAATGGCCCGCGGAAATGGCTTGAACGTTCGAGGTCGGCGGGAAGATTGCCAATTGTGGGCAAGTGGCGGCAAGTGCCAGGGAGAACGCGGTGACGCCTTGTTCGTCGGAAATGGGCTGGACGCCGTGCGACTCGACAAAACGGCGATAGCCTTGTGGAGCGGCGGCGGCCGATTGTCCCCAGAATCCCCAGTCGATGGCTAGCGTTGGGAGGGCGAGCACGCGGCTCCGGAGGTGCGCCACGGCATCCAAGAAACCGCTTGCCGCGGCGTAGCTGGCCTGCCCTGCCAGTGGCGAGAAAGAGGATGTCGACGAAAACAAGACGAAGTAATCGAGTGCTCGCGAACCGAGGGCGGTGTGTAGATTCCACGAGCCGAGCACTTTCGGATCGAGCACTTCCCACAGTTGCTCGCGGGTGCGGTTCCATAACATCCCGTCTTGCAACACGCCGGCAGCATGCACCACGCCATCGAGACGCCCGTGGCGGGCATCGATTTCCGCAATCAGATGTTCGACGGCAACGGCATCCGTAACGTCGAGTTGCGGCGTCCACACTCCGGCTCCGAGATCGCGCAGTTGGGCGATGGCGCGGATGCGCGAGGCGCTGGTTCGATCAACCTTGGACGCGGGTTCGGTGGTTCGATCGAAGTCGTCTTCCGAAGGTAGCGCGGTGCGCGATGTGAGAATCAAGTTGACGGGCTGTTGGGGTGTTGCCTGTGTGGCCAACCAACGCGCGATTCGCAGGCCCAGATGTCCTTGCCCTCCGGTGATGAGGTACACCCCGCCGGGACGAATTGCCGGAGCGGTCGTGTGCCGCGCATCGGGTATCCCTTGGGCCAGTCGCGGTGCGAGCCGTTTTGAATTGCGATCGGCCACGACTTCTTCGGCGGTGTCCGCCTGCAACCAGGCGATGATCCGCTCAGCGGATAACCGCGGGTCGTCGCGTGCCGGGGCGATGTCCAACAGACGGCAGCGAAGATGGTCGTGTTCTCGACCCACGGTGCGAAGAAACGGGGCCAAGGTGGCGTTCTCGGGATGAATCGCTCGCTCATCCGGGTCGACGGCGTAGGCAAAGGTGGTCACAACATTCAAGTCGATGGTCGCCGAAGGAATCTCGGCCAACTGATGCTGGAGATGGAAAAGGCTTTCGACACCGCTGCCGATGGCCTGCTCCAGAGATGCCACATCGGGTTGCGACTCTCGTGGCGGCGTGCAGGTCCACAGATGGAGCACGCCGGCGAGTTGGTCTCCTTCGCGAAGCAACTCGTCGAACAGACGTTCGTAATCACCGGGCTGTTCCGGATTGATGCGAAACGCAGACGGACCAAGACGGCGGAAACTGCGTCCGGGGCGCACCGTGGCGACTACTGCCTCCCGAGCCCCTAGCCAGTCGGTCAAACGTTCGCCGATGCCCAATTCATCGACGAAAACGACCCACACCCCAGCGGGCAGAGAACGTATGGCTGGCTCGGCCGCGGGCTGCCATGTAACGTGGTGGAACCAAGTGGCAAGATCGTCCGTCTAGGGTTTTGCCCCCGGTTCATCTTCGCCGACGACCGTCGTTGCTTCGGGCGGCAAATCGACCCACAGCCGCGTGCGTTGGAAGGGATAGGTCGGCAAGGGCACTCGCTTGCAATGCGATGTCTCTTGTAACACGGAGAGGTCGATTTCAACCCCGGTGACAAACATCGCCGCTGCCAATTGCAGAAGCAGAAGACGCTGTTCGGCGGAAATGTGCCGCGAGGCTGGCGATTCTTTCGGCACCGATGATCGATGATCGAACAAGCGGGCAGTCTCGGAATCGCCACATGCTTGTTGCAGCCATGCGATTGCCGCAGGGGAAAGTTCGCTGGTACGCTCGGACAATTCCGCACCTAGAAAGCGAGCACGCGTTTCATCGTCTCTTGTATCACCGTACGACACGCACGCAGGTAGTGCTTCGCCCGGCGAACCGGAGGTGGCCACGGCTTGGAGCGCGGCGGTGAACTCCTCACGGGTGGCCGCAACGATGCCGATGCGATATCGCCACGCAGTGCGACCACTGTTGGCGGTGAAATAAACATCGGCCAACGCCTGGTGGGGATGTTCGCTGAAGTGCGCCGCATATCGGGCGGCTAACTCCGCAAGCGCCGTGGGGGTGATCGCCGAAAGGGTTAGCAACAGCGGCGTTTCAAGAGTTCTCTCGAGAGCCTTCGTCGGCGGTGCTTCTTCGAGCACGACGTGTGCGTTGGTGCCGCCGAAGCCAAAACTGCTGACTCCCGCGCGACGGGGGTGATCGGCCCGTGGCCAATCGCGCAGTTGGGTGTTGAAGTAAAACGGTGTGGTTTCCAAGCGAAGGTGGCGGTTGGGAACATGGAAGTGCAGCGACGGCGGAAGTTGGCGGTGGTGAAGCGACAACACGGCGCGAAACAGCCCCGCCATGCCGGCTGCCGCTTCGAGATGGCCAACGTTGGTCTTGACCGAACCGAGCGCACAAAACGCTCGCGCGGAGGCACGGGCCGAGAAGGCGGATGTTAGGCCGTCGATTTCGATCGGATCGCCCAAGGGGGTGCCCGTTCCATGCGCTTCGATGTAGCCGATCGTGCGCGGGTCGATCTCCGCGGCTTCGAGCGACCGACCAATGACGGCTGCTTGTGCCTTGGGGTTGGGAGCGGCCAGCGCGGCCTTGGAGTGCCCGTCGTTGTTCACCGCGGTGGCCTTGATGACGGCCCAAATGTGGTCCCCATCGCGCCGCGCCGCGGTCAGCGGCTTCAGCATCACCGCCGCCGCGCCTTCGCCCCGGGCGAAACCGTCGGCCCGATCGTCGAAGCTCTTCGAGCGACCGTCGCCGGCGAGCATGCCTTCGCGTGTGAGTACGTCGTAACCGTCGACGTTGAGCACAACATGCACGCCACCGACAAGGGCCACCTGCGATTGACCGCGGCGAAGGCTTTGGCAAGCCAGATCCAACGCCACTAGCGATGAGCTACATGCCGTGTCGACCGCCAGACTTGGCCCTTGCAAGTCGAGAATGTACGAAATTCGGTTCGCCGTCATCGACGGCGCGCCACCGGCGCGAGCATGCGGGTCGCTTCGATCACCGGCGGAGTTGATCAGCTTGACGTAGTCGCTGGTGCTGGTGCCCACGAATACGCCGGTTGACAATTCGGCAAGTGTTTCTGGACGGTAGCCGGAACTCTCGATGGCTTCCCACACCACCTCAAGCAGCAACCGCTGCTGAGGATCCATCATGCGGGCTTCGCGGGCGGAGAGGCGGAAGAAGCGATGGTCGAAGCCGGCCACATCGCGGAGGAACCCGCCGAGAATCGGAGCGTTGCCCCGGCGGTTGGCCATCAGATCGTGCAAGCGTTCCGTCGACATCGGGCGAATCGCGTCGACGCCGTCGTGGAGTTCGTCCCAAAACTGCTCCGGCGAGTCGGCGCCTGGAAAACGGCAACCGAGCCCTACAATCGCAATCTCCTCGACGCCAGACATTGAGGAACCCACGCGAGCGGAACTCTCCAAAGCGCCCGTCGCCGGGGAAGCCTTCTTGGGAAGCCCTGTCTCGGCAGATTTTGACCGAGATGTCTCGCTCGCATCTCGGCTTGCGCTGGCTTGCGCGGCGGCGATGCGCTCGGCGTGTGCTTCCCAGAGAAACGCGGACAGCTCGCGGGGCGAGGGGTATTTGAACAGCGTGGGCACATCGAGCGGAACCCCCAGGGCCTTTTGCAATTCTCTGGCCAACTGCACGGCCAAAATCGAGTCGAACCCCATCTCCATGAAGTTCGTCGTCGGATCGATCTCGCGTGGGTCGATTTGCAACAGCCTTGCGAAGCGTTGACCCAATTCCTTGCGAAGCCAAAGTCGTTGATCGCGTTGGCTGGAGACCTCGGTGGAAGGTAAACGTTTTTCCGCGTGGGCCAGCGGTGGGCTCGTTGGCGGCTCGTCGACGGAAAGGTTCCTTTCGATTGGTGTCGGCCGAATAGCACTCCCTTCATCGGCGAAGAACCTGCGAGGATCGAAGTGTTCGCCGTGCAGCCAAACGCAATGTCCGCCAGCGACATGCATGCTGCGTGCCAAGGCTTCGATGGCAAGGGACTCCGGCACCGGCTCGATTCCCATCCGTCGGACGATCGGTCCAACCGCGGTATTGGAGACCATTCCCGTGGTGCCCCACTCTGAAAGAACGAGCGAGATGATGGAGCGATCGCCATGGGCATGAAGCTGATCGGCTAGCGCGGTTTGGAAGCGGTTCGCACAGGCGTAATCGCTCTGTCCCCCCGCGAGCGAACCCACGAGCGAACTGATCGAGGAAAACAGGACGAACCGCCCGGGGGCGAGCGAGCGCGTGGCATGCCACAACAGCAACGTGCCCTCGACCTTGGGCGCCATGACCTCGCGGAACGACGCATAATTCTTGCTGCGCAGCGCCAGCGAATCGCGATCCAAGACCCCCGCCGCGTGAAAGACGCCATCGAGTCGACCGTACTCGCGGGCAATCGCGTCCATCAACGAAGCGACCGACGACGCATCGCTCACGTCGACGGCGTGATACTCGACATCGACGCCACGTTCTCGAAGCTGTTCGATCCAGTGTCCCGCCTTTTCTGATTTGCCAGAGACCGCCGGTCGATCTTCCAGCGACAGGTGACGCCGACCCACGAGAATCAAGCGCACTCCAGCAGCGCGAGCCAGCCAGTGAGCCACTTGTCGACCAATGCCTCCGGTGCCTCCGGTAATCAGATAGACACCGCCGTTCTCCGGCGACCACGCTCGGGCGGGGACGTTGGCTGAAACCAACTGCCGCACGTGCCGGGTTGTTTCGCGCCAAGCGACTTCGACATCGCCGGTGTTCATGCGCAGTTCGTCGACGATCCGCCGCGCGTCGACGTTCGGATCCGAGGGTCTCGCCAAGTCGACAGCCCGAACCCGCAGACCCTTGAGTTCGTTTGGCAGCGCTTGCGCGAGCGCCAAGAGCGGCGCCCATGCCGGTTGTGGCGTCTCGTTGGGCCCGACGGCTTGTGCCTCTCGAGTAACGACCAACAACCGCCGATCCTGCACATTGCGGCTGCGAGCGATGGCTTGGGACAAATGAAAAAGCGAGGTCAATCCGCGATCGAACGAATTCTCCAGGATCTCTCCCGTGGCGTGCGAAGTATCCTTATCGGCGCAACTCCACAGATGCACGACTCCGGCGATCGACGCATCGTTGCCGGCGCCCGAGACGCTTAGAAGCCGGTGATAATGTTGGGCATCGCTGGGGTCGATCTGAAAGCTTGTTTCGTCGATTTCCTTCCATTGCGAACCGAGCGTGACGTTCACGACTTGACAACCGGCCGCTTCAAGCCGGGTGCGAACCGCTTCGCCGAGCGTCGAGCGATCGTCGAAAACGATCCAACGGCCCGACAGCGATTCATCGCCGGGCTTGGCATCCGATTCCGTCCAACAAACTTGGTATAGCAGGTTCGTCAACGACTGCCCTTGGGAACCGCTTTCCGTGTGCCCTTGGGAACCGCTTCCCGTGGGGCTCTCTTCCTTCTCGGTCCCACTCCGCAGGCCGAAGGGATACGTCGGCAGTGGTACGCTGCACGCCGGAGGACCGCTTGCCTGGAAGACGGATGCCCAATCGACTTCCACACCGATCGTGAACAACTCAGCCAAAGCTCGCCACGCGTGGTCCCACTCATGCGGTTCAATCAGTGAGGCCGGTTCCCCTTCCACCGCGCAATGGGGCAACACGAAATCGTGCAGGATCGCACCGCGACACCAGCCACATACCGTCGTGGCAACCGAACCACGAAGCCGGCGCAGCGCGGGAACGACTCGCCTTGCAACGCGTTGCTCCAAGGAATTCACCTCGGGAGGGCCCGTAAAGATGTCGTCGTCGGTTCGCGTGTCGTATCGGTTCGCGTCGTCAAGCCCTATCAGTTTTTCTCGCAGGGCATGGACATTCTCGGCCAAAATCGCCACGCGATGTTTCAGCATCGGACGACCGACGTTGGCCGTAAAACAAATGTCGCGCAGCGAAGGCTGCCGGTCGTCTGTCAGTTGCTCGCCGTAGCGTCGAACCAGTTCACGCAACGCTTCTTCGGAGCGCGCCGAAAGGGTTAGCAACTCCGCCCCTTGTGTCGCAGCCTGATCTCGCCGCACTTCGGGGGCTTGCTCGACGACAAGGTGAACATTGGTGCCGCTGAACCCAAACGCGCTAACCCCGGCCCTGCGCGGTCGACCTTCGCAGCGCCATGGGCGAAGTCGATCGTTCAGCGTTAGGGCGGTCGACTCGAGCTGGAGATGAGGATTCGGCGTATCGAGGTGCAGGCTCGCCGGCAACGTGGCATGTTGCAGACACAGCACCGTCTTCAACAGACTGGCCATTCCCGCGGCGGTCTCGCAGTGTCCAAGATTGGTCTTCACCGAGCCCAACCCACAGAACCCTCGCCGCACGGTATGCTCGGCAAAAGCGGCTGCCAGGGCCTCGACTTCGATCGGATCGCCCAACGCGGTGCCGGTGCCGTGTGCTTCAACATAGTCGATCGTCTCGGGATCGATTGCGGCGTCGCGCCAAGCGTCGAGAATCACCCGTCGCTGCGCGTCGGGGTTCGGCGCGGTCAGGCCGTTGGTATGTCCGTCGTTGTTCGCCGCAGTGCCGAGAATCACCGCCCGGATCGTGTCTCCGTCGGCCACGGCGTCTTCCAATCGCTTTAGCACGACGGCTCCCACGCCCTCGCTGGGCACAAAACCATCGGCTTCCTCGGCAAACGCGCGGCAGCGCCCCCCGGGGGCCAACGCGCCCAGTTTGGCAAACAGCTCGAAGTTGGAAAGCGTGAGGTTCAAATGAACGCCTCCGGCGACCGCGTAATCGCACTCGCCCTGGCGCAAGCTGCCAATGGCCAGATGGATCGCCATCAACGAGGAGGAACACGCCGTGTCGATTGGCAAACAAGGGCCCTGAAGATTCAGAAAATAGGCCAGGCGGCTGGCCAGAATCGCGGTGTTGCTGCCGGTCGCGGCGTATTGAGATGCGGTTTCCTCCGACGCGGTGTTCGGAGCGACTTGCCCGTTGGCTCCGACAAACACCCCGGTCCGCGTGCCGCTGAGTCGCCGACCTCCGTAGCCGGCTTCTTCAATCGCCGTGTAGGCCGTCTCCAAGAACAATCGCTGTCGCGGATCCATCTGTCTCCCCTCGGGCGGGGAAAGATGGAAGAACAGCGGATCGAATCGATCGATCTCCGACAGAAAACCGCCCTGTCCCTGGAGCACCAAGCTGGAATCGGCCGCTTGTTCCGCGTTCAAACCGGCCCGACGCAACCGCTCCTCCGGCACGGGCCCCACAAGATCGGCCCCGCGGCACAGGTTGCTCCAAAACTGCTGGAGATCATCGGCACCAGGAAAACGCCCCGCGCAGCCAATGATCGCCGCGGCGCCGGTTCGCACCCGATCCGAGTTTCTAGCCGTGGGAACCAAAGTGAGTCCTTTCGAATCACTCCCGGTTTTCGGAGTCGCCTCCCCTGCCCTCTCCTGGGCCGCCCGCGCGAACTGGGCTGCCAGTTTCGAGCGGTTTTCGGCAACCAGGAATTGCGCAAGCTCGCGAATCGTTGGATGCCCGAATAAGACCGGCGGCGTGAGTCCGGGGAGCCCGAACCGCGCACGCAAGCGGCGAAGCACATCGAGTGCCATCAGCGAATCGAGCCCCTGATCCTGAAAACTCCGCTCAACATCGATCCGTTCGGCGGCAACCCCCAGGACCATGCCAAACGTCTTGGACAGTTCGCCGATAAGACGATGCTCGACGTCTTGGAAATCGTGAGGCTCGTGGGCCGTCTTATGACAAGGCGCGGCTTGAAGTTCTTGTCCCTGGGAAACCTCGGCGTTTCTCGTAGCGTCACCCAAGGCGTCTTCTTTCGCTAGCGATTGCGTGAAATCGGCCATCGCGACGATCAACGACTGATCGCAACTTGGGAGACCGTGTTCGGCCCGGGGCAAGGCAACCGCCGAGCCAAACCGCTGGCGCCGGAGCAAAGCGCACCATGCGTCGCGGGAGAGCAACGGGCCATCTTTGCGAAGTTGTTTGTCTTGGTGCCGCCACCAGCCCTCGGTCAGCCCGAACGTCAAATCGCCGAAGCGGACCTGTTGGGTCGCCTCGATCAACAACAACATTCCACCACCCCGCAATAGCTTGCGCGCGTTGGCGAGCGTTTCGTCCAACCGTCGCGTGGCGTGCAACACGTTGGCCGCGATCACGATGTCGTATTGGCCAAGGTCAACTCCCTGGGAGGCTGGATCGTGTTCGATGTCCAACCGTGCAAACTCGATACAGTCCGTCGCGGCGAACTTGTCTCGCGCCCGATCGACGAACGCCTGTGAGACATCGGTAAACAGATAGTGGCCGCCGCGTGCCTCGATCTCGGGCAACACCAGCGAAGTGGTCGCGCCGGTGCCGGCCCCGATCTCAATCACCCGAAGAGGCTGATCCGCGCGGTGAGACTGCGCAAAGCGGCCAACGGCCCCCGCGGCCATCGCTCCCATCAGCCTTGGCCAAGGGCTTTGGTCGTACAAGGCCTCGGCATCAGCATAGTTCCCCTCGGGAAACAGCACTTCGATCGCGTTGGTTCGACCGGAGAGAATCTCGCCAACAGCGCGACCGCAACGGATTAAGAGATCCAACTGTGCCGCGGCGGTCGGAAAGCGACTTCGGGATTGGTTCTCTTGCACGGCTAGCGAGGCAACTAACTCCGCAAGCGACTGGCCGACGGTGATCCGCTGGGCCGAAGCGTCGTACGCGATCACTTCATCTTCGACCAACATGTTCAACAGCCGTGGCAAGGCGGCCTCGAATCGGGCGTTGAGTTGCGATGCACTCCGCAACTCGGCCATGTCGCATGTCTCGCCTGGGCGATTGAAACCCAATCGGTCGAGCCAGGCGGCGACGTAGGTAGCGGCCAAATCGTCGAACACCCGATCCAGCCCCCGCATGGGTTCGAGATTCGCAAGCAGGTCACGCTTCTCACGGCGAACCACGTCGCGCGTCGCGGCAACGACCGTTTCAAACAACGCGTCGTCTGGCTCCGTATCTGGCGAGCGGGAGAATCGAATCACTCCAATCTGGGGTGGATCGCGTTGCAACACACGATCGAACGCCGCCAGGGCTTCGCGGTTGGTCAGCGGTTCGATCCCGCTGGTGCGCATCGCCTGCTGATATCGCGGAATCGACCCGGCGGCCGTTTCGCCCCACACACCCCAGTTGATCGAGATGGCCGGCAGGTTGTGTTGACGTCGGTAGTGGGCCAGCGAATCCAAAAATGCGTTCGCCGCCGCATAGGTGGCATGTCCTGCCCCACCCATCAGCGACGACATGGAAGAACACAACACGAAAAACTCCAGCGGCATCTCTCGTGTGGCCATGTGCAAGGCCCAAGCACCTTGGAGCTTCGGCGCCAACACATCGTGAACCTCTCGCGATTGTTTCCGCCACAACATGCTGTCGTTCAACACCCCCGCGGCATGAATCACGCCATCCAGCCGGCCATGGCGATGGAGAACCCGTGCAACCGCCTCGCGCACCGCATCAAGATCGCTCACGTCGGCGGCAAGGGTCCACGGCTTGGTTCCCAAGCGTCGCAGGCGTTCTAGCGTCGCTCGACGTGGATCGTTCCCATCATCCGGTAGCTCCGGCAGACAGCCAGACCGACTCAGCAGGACCACGTGTTTCGCGCCGCGCTCGGCCAAGTGGGCCGCAAGTTGCAGGCCGATGTTGCCGGTTCCGCCAGTGATCAAATACACGCCTTCGGGTCGAACGCGAATCTCGTCGCGTGGGTCGACCTCTGGTGGATTGAACGATCGCACCGACGAGACGAGGCGTCGATCATCACGATAGGCAACCTCGCCGGCGCCACTTGGATGTCGCAATTCGTCGAGCAGCGCGGCTGCGACCACATCACGAGCGGCTCCGACGGGAAAATCGACACCGCGGTATTCAAGATCTGGAAACTCCTCGGCCGCCGCGCGAACGAACGTGTGAAGCGGTGCCTTCGAGGGACAAACCGGAGATGACTCTCGACCCGTTACATAGGCACTGTCGCTCGCCACGACCATCCGCACGCCGCGACCTTCGGTTCCCCGGGCGAACATGGCCTTGAGCAAATGGAACACCGAAAACACACTGCGTCGCATGCGATCTTGCAGCGCCGCGGACGACGTTTCCAACTCCGCGAAATCGTCGCGGTCAGTCAGATGAATCACGCCACGGAGCGACCCTTTATCGCCCGAGAGCGCATCGATCAATCGCCTGCAATCAGCTTCGTCGTCCACGGCGAGGCCGCATCGTCCATCGACAACGCCGTTGAACGAATCTCCGAGCGAAACGATCACCACGGCCGCGCCTTCCTCACGCAGCCGTCGCGCAACCGCATCGGCCAACCCGCGCCGGTCATCCACGATCAGCCATAGCCCCTCCAGCGATGTCGTCGTCGCGTCGAGCGGTTGGTCTCTCCACTCACGTTGATACAACCAGGCGTCAATGTCTTCCGTCGATACGGTTGCTGTCTCTTGTGGCAACGCTTTGGAGTCGGCGACCGCCGCTGAACACACAACACGTTGGAAGGGATAGGTCGGTAACACGACACGGCAACGATCTTCGTGTCGATCCATCGCCTCGAAATCGGGCGCCACGCCATGCACGAACAATTGCGCTGCCGCTTCGAGCATCACACGGCGATCGTTCTTGCCACGGGCTAACGACGGAATGGTCGTGGCGTGTGCTTCCCTTCGCACGCGACGGGCCATCCCAAGCAGTGTCTCCCGCGGACCTATCTCCAGCATCAGACGGCAACCGAATTCATGCAGTGCTTCGACGCCCGAGGAAAACTGAACCGTCGACCGCGCGTGACGGACCCAATACTCCGGGTCGATCGATTCACCCGCGTTGATGATGTGCCCGGTCAGATTCGAGACCAGGGGGATCGACAGCCCTTGAGATGTACCGTCGGCGGACAACTCGCGTAGCGGCGGCAAGATGGCCTCGACAAGCGGCGAATGAAACGCATGCGAAACATTGAGCCGGTGCGTGGCGATGCTTTCGTCTTCGAGCTGCCCGAGGATCTTTTCCAACGAGGCGGCATCGCCGGAGATCACAACGTTGGCAGGTCCATTGATCGCTGCGATGGCCAACCGCGGGGCATCGACTTCGATGCGCCGCCGGATCTGGTCAGGATCGGCGAACACCGCCGCCATGGCTCCCCCGGCAGGCAACGCCTGCATCAAGCGCGCTCGCCCCGCAACCAATCGCAGGGCGTCGTCCCATGCAAACGCCCCCGCCACACAGGCGGCCGAGTATTCCCCCAGACTGTGCCCCATCACCACATCGGGACGTATCCCCCACGACATCCACAATTGTGCCAACGCGTATTGCATCGCGAACAGCGCCGGTTGCGTGAATTGCGTCTGATCGAGCTTCGCGGCGGAGGAGGGATCCACGGCGAACAGCAATTCCCGCAACGGCCATCCCAATTCGTCACGCGACAACGCATCGCAACGATCGATCCATTGCCGATACACTGGCTCGGTCTTGTACAATCCGCGGCCCATGCCGGCGTACTGTGAGCCTTGCCCAGTGAACAACCAGGCGATCTTCGGGCGTCGATACGATCGCAATCGATCGGAGGTGAGTGTTGCTTTGCCTTCGGAAACCCAGGTCGACCGTTCACCCGGGGCAGAGGCGGCGAAACGTTTCAGCACTCGCGGCACATCTTCACGCGCTTCGGCGACCACCGCCAGGCGATGCGGCATTCGCGCGCGACCGGTGTTGGCCGTGTAGCAGATGTCGGCCAACGATGGTTCTTCGTCGGCTGTCAAGCGCTCGGCGAACCGATCGGCCAATTCGCGAAGCGCATCGTCCGATTCCGCGGAGAGTGTCAGAATCCGTTGGGCGCGAAGCGACGGGGCGTCCGAAGGCTTGTCACCCGGCGGTTCCTCTAAAACGACGTGGGCGTTGGTGCCGCCGAAGCCAAACGAACTGACTCCGGCACGCCGGGCGGTGCCCACGCGCGGCCACGGCGATAGCCGGTCGTTCACATAACAGGGACCGGTCTCGAAGCGAATCTCGGGATTCGCCTCGCGGAAATGCAGGCTCGGCGGCAACTGCCCTTTGCCCAGCGACAACAATACCTTGATCAAACTGGCAATGCCGGAAGCGGCCTCCAGGTGTCCCAGGTTGCTTTTCACGCTACCCAATGCACAGAATTGTCGCCGAGGCGTCTCCGTGGCAAAGGCCCGGGTAAGGCCGTCGACTTCGATCGGGTCGCCCAAGGCGGTCCCGGTGCCATGTGCTTCGATGTAGCCAATCTCCTCGGCCCGAACCCCGGCGTCGGCCCACGCCGCTCGCAACACCTCGGCTTGTGCCGTTGCCCGGGGCACGGTGAGCCCGGCGGCTTGCCCACCGTGGTTGACGGCCGTGCCAAGCACAACGCCGTGTATTTGATCGCGTTTCTCCCGGGCGATCTCCAACGGAGTCAACAACAAGACGCCGACGCCTTCCCCGGGCACATACCCATCGGCCCCTCGATCGAAGGTTTGACAACGCCCCTTTGGCGAAAGAGCCTGAAGTTTACTGAGCGTTTGATAGTGCTCCGGCCCAAGACCAACTTGCACGCCGGCTACGATCGCCCTGTCGCACTCGCCGCGCCGCAGGCTCTCCACGGCCAGATGCAACGCCACCAACGAAGACGAACAGGCCGTGTCGACCGTGAGACAGGGACCACGCAGATCGAGGAAATACGAAATCCGATTGGCGATCATCGCCGGGGCATGTCCGGTGCCGAAGTACACGCCGGAGTCCTCGCTCGCCGGAGAGGTTCCGCCCGACATGGCCGCCACAAACACCCCGGTGCGGCTCCCACGCAGTTTGTCGCCCGCGTACCCCGCCGACTCGAGCGTTTCCCAAACAACTTCCAACAGCAACCGCTGCCGTGGGTGAATTTGGGCCGCCTCGCGCGGGGCGATGTGAAACGGCGTCGGATCGAAACGATCGATCTCCGAGAGAAACCCTCCCCACTTTGAATAGGTGCCGCCACGCGCGTCGCGATCGCTTTGGAAGTAACGGGCCACATCCCATCGCTCGCGAGGAACCTCACCGATGGAATCGCGGCCACTTTTCAAGTTCTCCCAATACACATCAAGGCTCGCCGCATCCGGGAAGCGGCCCCCCATGCCAATCACCCCGATCGCCTTGGTCGATTGCCCAGCGTCGCCGGGCGGCGAAGTCGCAGGAACCACCGGCAGCGAGACATCGCTTGCATCTTCCACAGGGTCTTCGATTTCTAGCAGCCGCGATGGTTCGGATGTGTCGCGTGCCGTACCGTTTTCACTGGCATCGAGAACGACGCTATGCTCATCGACCAGCGCGGTGGCGAGTTGCCGTACCGTGGCGTAGTCGAAACACAGCGTTCGCGGCAAGGTTTGCCCGGTCGCACGGTTGACTCGTTGAGCGATCTCCGCGGCAATGACCGAATCGACCCCCAACTCGAGGAACGGTCGCTCGGGATGCAACGCCGCCGCCGGTTGTTCCAGGGCCACGGCAAGCAACCGCAGCAACCAATCTTCAACCTCGTCGACCGACGATGGTCGCGCGGTCTTCGCGACTTGCGGTCGAACATCATCACGCGCCGTGTGCTTTCCAGCCAAAGACGCCCCCGGGGCGAAATCGACGTTCGATACAATCACTTCGGCTTCGGAGGTAGACAACGCTCGCTCGAGCGCGGCCAGCCCCAACGCGGTGGGCATCGGTTGCACACCAGCGGCCCAACCCGTGACGCCGGAGGTGAAATCGACCCCGCTTCGCGCGGCCACGGCCGCTTGACCCGCTTCGGACCAGATACCCCAATCCAGCGCGAGCGTGCGGCGTCCCTGGCCATTTCGCCATGCGGCCAACGCATCCAAATAGCGGTTCGCCGCCGAATAGTCGGCCTGAAACACATTGCCTTCCCGCGCGGCCAACGACGAAAACAAGACCATGAATTTCAACGAGCGATCCCGGGTTACGCGGTCCAAAACCCAGGCCCCGTGAACTTTCGGACGCAACACGCCGGTGAACTGTTCGTCGGTCTTCTTGTGCAACAAGGCGTTGTGAACCGCGGCTGCCAAATGAAACACGCCGTCGAGTCGCCCGAAACGCTCGATCGTCTCGTCGACCACGCGACGCATCGCAGCCACATCGGCCACATCGGCCGCCGGGGCCCAAACCTCCGCCCCCAAGGCGCGCAGTTGCAAGATGGCCTGAATCTTCTTCGTCGTCGGGTCCTCAATCTGGTCCGCGAGAAAAGTCTTCCATTGCGATTCCGGCGGCAGCGTCGTACGGCCGACGAGCACCAACTTCGCCTGCCACGTTTCCGCCAAGTGGCGTGCCACGGCCAGTGCGATTCCGCCGAGACCGCCGGAGATCAAATACACGCCACCGCGTTCAAGCGGCCCCGAACCTATCACGCCGGCGGCGGCCAAGTCTTTCATGCCGGCTACGAAGCGCAAGGCGTCGCGATAGGCGACCTCGATATCATCCGCGACGCTTCTAATCTCGCGAAGCAAACAATCGACCCGATGATTCAGCGATTGCGTCGCTCCACGGGTTGAATCGAAATCGACATCGATCGCCTGACATCTCAAGCCATGATTCTCACGATCGATCGCCCGCAACAGACCATGCAGCGTCGCCGCCGTGGGATCGTGGCACGAACCACCGCCTGCCGCCTGTGCGAAAGAGGTGACCACGCGGAGCGAACCGACGGTCCCCAAGGGATGAACCAGGTCGCGGACAACTCGGGCAACGCTTTGCACGCCGTCGCACAACTCGGCATTGAACTCCCTCAGCGCCTCTTCATCGTCGATCGCAGCTTGGTCTTGCTCTGTGTGAACGGCTCCCGTGGGACATCCCCACAAGTGAACAATATCCAATGCCGCGACGGCATCTTGTCGCAGCGCGTCGCGGAGCCGCTCGTAGTCGTGGGCATGTTCCGGATTGATGGTGAAGCGGTTTTCATCCAAACGTGCGAAGCGCGGTCCGCGTTGAACAACCAGCACGCGCTGACTCGATTCACGCAGACGTTCGACCAGCGTGTCGCCCAGAGGACCACCTTCCGAAAAAACGAGCCACGTTCCACCGGTGTTATCCCCCGACGGAGTTTCACCGTCCAACGGTTTAGCTCGCCAATGGGGGACGTGCAACCACCAGTCCACGTCGTCTTGGCTCTCTGTCGCCATGGTCGGATCGGCCACTTGCATGACATGATCGGCGACCATCGGTTGTCGCGACGGCCTGTCAACCCAACAGCGTTGACGCTCCATCGGCGAAGTGGGCAACAAGCAGCGAAGCCTGTGATAGGGTCCGTCGAACGCCGACCAGTCGATATCGATCCCCAGCGTGAACAGTTGCCCAAGCACATCAAGCGTCGTTCGCCAAGTCGCTTCGTCGAGCGGGGCTAAGGCGCGCTGCGTTCGCCCGCCGCTCTCCTCCACAAGGGAATCTTCAAACCACCGACGCACCGCCTCGTCGAAACGCTCTCCACCACACCAGCGGGCAAGTTTTTCCCGCGCCTCTAGCGGCAGCATGCTGATCTGCCGACGGAGAGACTTGTTAAGCGACACACCGGCAGCCGGGCCATCGCTCCTCACCTGCCCGATGGCCACGTGCTGCTCTGCTTCGCCTTGTTTTTCATTTACATCAAGGCCCGCGGCTGAAGATCGCGCGAGCCGCTCGATTAGCTCATCCCAGTCGCTCGCCGTGGTCGCCAGACGATACTCGCGCGGGACACGGCCGATGTTCGCCGTGTAGCACACGTCGGCCAACGCGTGGTTGCTCAATTCGTTCTCGGTGCGTTGTTCCACGGCGCGAAGAAACCGCCGGACCAGTTCCACTAGCGCGGATCGGCTTCGCGCTGAGAGGGTGAGCAGATGGACGGGCCTTTCTGGAATGGCCGCTGGCACGACGCTGGGCGTCGTCGGCGCCGACTGCAAAACGGCATGCACGTTGGTGCCGCCGAACCCGAAGGAGCTCACACCGGCGAACCGCGGACCCTCGGTTGAAGGCCAACAGCGTGGACGCTCATTCACGAAAAACGGGGTCTGTTCAAAACAGATCGACCGATTCGGACGATCGACATGTAGCGTTGGCGGAAGCGTGGTTCGCCGCAGCGAGAGCACCGCCTTAATCAGCCCCGCGATACCGGCGGCTGGCTCGAGATGGCCGATGTTCGACTTCACCGACCCGATCGCGCAGTAGCCTCGACGCGATGTATGCTTTGCAAACGCCTCGCTTAGAGCGCGAATTTCGATCGGGTCGCCCAGGGCCGTGCCCGTTCCGTGGGCTTCGAACATGCCCAAGCGAGACGGCTCGACACGCGCTCGACGATAGGCCTCGAGCAAGACGTCGCGTTGGGCTTGCACGCTTGGAGCCGTTAGCCCGACTTTGTCATGACCGTCGTGATTCATGGCCGTCCCACGAATCACGGCCCAAATGTCGTCGCCGTCGCGCCTGGCCGCCGCCAGCGGTTTGAGCAACACGGTGGCCGCCCCCTCGCTGCGAACGTAGCCGTCGGCCCGATCGTCGAACGTCTTGCAACGTCCGTCTCCGGCGAGCATGCCAGTGAGGCCACAGACGTCGGACCCGCCGGGACTGAACATGAGATGCACGCCACCGGCCAATGCCGTGTCGGCCTCGCCATCGATCAGGCTGCGACACGCCAGATGGACCGCCGCCAACGATGAGCTACAGGCCGTATCCAGCGCGAGACTCGGTCCGTGCCAATCGAAGAGGTAGGAAATGCGGTTGGCCAGCATCGTCAGTGAATTGCCCGAGCCCGTGTGAGGATCGATCTGCTCGCCCATTTGCGACAGATAGGCCAAGTACTCGAGCGTCGAGGCACCCACAAATACGCCGCAGCGCCCTAGTCCCTGGGGTTGATAACCGGCCCGCTCGATCGTTTCCCAAGCGACTTCCAACAGGAGTCGCTGTTGGGGATCCATCCGTCGGGCTTCGCGAAGCGAAAGGCCGAAAAAGCCTGGATCGAATTGATCGACCCCCTCGAGGAACCCGCCCAACCGCGGCGCGGCGGCCGAGGATTGAGCTTCACGTTGCTCGAGCGAGGTGTACCAGTCGGCCCGCTCCGCGGGAACCGCGCCAATGGAGTCGACTTTTCCAACCAGATTCGCCCAAAATGCTTCAATCGTCTCCGCTCCCGGCAACCGGCACGCAAGCCCGATGATCGCGATCGCTTGGTCGTCGGGCCCTGTTGTTTTAGAAGCGGCTGTCTCCATCCGTACCGATGCAGTCGGCTTGACCAAAGATGCCGAAGTTGAAGTGGAAGGGCTGCTCGGCGACGAACCTTTTTCTTGTGGCGACTTCGGGGCAGTGCTTTCTTCGGCGGCGGGATCGACGGTGAGAAGCATCGCATCGATGGCTCCCGAATGTTCTTCCAATAGATGCACGGCCAGCGCGTCGATGGTGGGGTAGGCGAACAACACGGTCGGATCGAGCCGGAGGCGTGCGTCGCGTTCCAAATCTCGCTGTAGCCGAACGGCCAACATCGAGTCGAGGCCCAGTTCCTGGAAGTTCACGCGGGGGCCCAGTTCGCTGGGTTCGACGCCCAAGGTGGCCGCGAAATGCTGTCGCAGATATTCGGTCAGTTGGCGGCGACCCGCCCGCGGCGGTGAGACCCTCTCGGTCACTCCTTCGATATGCGCCGGCTTCGATCGTGGTTTTGTTTGCCCTTTGAAGATGACCCAATGCGGCGCGGTATGTTCCAGCGCCGCGGCGAAGAGTTCCCGCCCGGTCGCCGGCGCGATCGGTTGGATACCTGCCCGTGCCCATTGGTCGAGAGTGAACGTCTCGGCGGCCATGCCAACATCGGACCAGGGTCCCCAGGCGAGGCTCATCACTTGGGGGCCGTCTTTTGCCTGCCGCCTGTGTGCCATCGCATCGAGATAGGCGTTGGCTGCCGCGTAAGCCGCCTGACCGATTTGACCATCGATGGCGGCGACCGAAGAGAAGTAGACCACGAAATCCAACACTTCAGACCACGTCGTTTGGTCAAGCACCCAAGCACCGTCGACCTTGGGGCTTAAGACCCGTGTTAGATCGTCGATCTGGAGCGAGTGAACCAGTCGATCGTGTAACACTCCGGCGGCGTGTACAACTCCGTTGAGTCGACCGAAGCGTTCGCCGATCGTCTCCATCACACGCCCCATCGCGTCCAGATCCGCCACATCGGCCTCAACGCACCACACCGTCGCGCCCAGCTCTTGCAAACGTCTCATGGCCACGATGCGCTTCGCCGTGGGGTCGATCGCATCGTGGGATGCCAGCCAAGGATCCCATTCGCCCTCCGGTGGGACGGGGGCAACCGTGCGGCCCAACAAAACAAGTTTCACCTCGGGAGTTTGGGCCAATTGCTCGGCGATTTGCAGCCCAAGCCCGCCAAGCCCCCCGGTGATCAAATAGACCCCGCCACGTCGAATTCGGATCGGTTCGCCTTGGGACGAAGCATGCGTAAGCGACGAGAACTTCGGCACAAGCCGCGAGCCTTCGTCGTCGTAGGCCACTTCCTGTGGACCACCTCGGATGATTTCTTGCACGAGCAGCTTTGCCCAACGCGTCGGCGATGACATCTCCCGCGGCAAATCGATAGCCCCCACGGTGATGTTCGAGTGTTCCAATCGCAGGCAGCGCAAGAAGCCCCACAGGGCCGCACGCTCGGGAACCAAGTGTTGTCGCCGGGGTACCGCGATGGCCCCGGATGTGACGCCCCACAACTGCCAGTCACCGTGACCGTGGCGTTGGATCGCGCGCGTGAGTTGCGCCAGTGCAAAGAGTTTCGAGGCAATCGGAACGCTAGGCGGCGCGGCGGTCCGCGTTGTTTCGTCCGCTTCCCGCGTCGCATCGTCCCAACAGTGAACCACCCCGGCGAGACGTTCACCATCGCTCAATGCGTCGTGTAGAAGTCGGTCGTAGTGTTCCGATGCGGTTAGATCGATACGAACTTGCGAGCCGTGCCAAAGGTATTCCTCCCCCTTGGCAACCACGAATACCGTTTGCCCTAGGGATTGCAGTTGCCCGACGATAGCGTCCCCCAAGCCCGTCTCGTTGGTAAACACCAGCCAACATCCAGGCTCGCGAACCGCCGGGGAGAGACGATCGGTCTTCGTCGCCGGTTCCACGACCCACTCCGGGCGCCGGAACCAATGCGCCGCCTCGACGCCTTCGGAACGCTCTTGCGATTCAACCACCGGTTTCGTTCGCGCGACGGGAGTTTTCTCCGCAACCGCTGGTTCGTCGTTCATCGTCTCGGGCACCCGTTGTGAAGAACGCCCGAAGCGACGTCGCTCGAACGGATAACCCGGCAGCGAAACGCGACGACGCGAATAACCACGATCGAACGCTTCCCAATCGATGCGCACGCCACGAACTTCTAGTTGTGCCAATGCCGCGGTGATCCCCTCCCAGGCATCGCCGCCGGGAAGCATCGTGGAGAGCAGCAACGGCGCTTCATCCGCCGATTCGTCAGACAACGATTGCGCTGCCAAATTCACCAGTGTTCGACCGGAACCTATTTCCAAGAACACGTTGCTGCCGTTTTCCAGTAGTGTTTGGACTCCGGCGGAGAAGTGAACGGGCTGCCTCGCATGTTGGCACCAGTAACGCGCCTCGGGAACCGCGCCCTCGGCGAAAAACGCGCCCGTCAGATTGGAGATCAGGGGGATCCTCGGCGCGGCGAACCGTACGCCCCGCAACTCGGACTCCCATGGCGGTAGCATGGGGTCGATTCGATGCGAGTGGAACGCGTGCGAGACGGGGAGGCCGTGGCCTTGGACTCCCTCGGAAGCCAGATGGTCCATCAGACGTTGCACTGCGGCGACATCGCCGGAGACAACCGTATTGCGGGGACTGTTGATCGCCGCGATGGTCAATGCCCCTGCCTCGCCAAGGCGTTTAATGCAGGCGACGACTTCTTTGTGCGGCGCGAAGATGGCGGCCATTGTTCCCCCGGGAGGAAGCGCGCCCATCAGACGTCCACGCCGAGCGACAAGACGCAGGGCGTCGTCCAACGCAATCGCATCGGCGGCACACGCGGCGACCCATTCTCCCACGCTGTGCCCCATCACGGCGCCCGGCACAATTCCCCACGCGCGCCACAGTTGGAACAACGCATATTCAAAACAAAACAGCGAGGGCTGTGCATATTGCGTCCGCTGCAACAAGGCCTGATCCACTTGGGGGCTCAGCAGTAGTTCACACAGCGGTACGTCCAGCTCCTTGCTCAGAAGCTCGCCGCAACGATCGATGGTCTCCCGGAAGATAGGCTGTGTTTCGTACAATTGTTTCGGCGCATCGGAGAACACGCCACCTTGTCCGCCGAACAACATCGCCACTTTCGCCGGCGGCGCGCTGTTGATGTCTCCTCGAAACACTTGGCCAGCTTGCCGCGGGTCGCCCTTGCCCGATTCGGGAAGCGCTGTCCGCAACTGGGCAACACTCGACGCACAGATGGCCACGCGATGGGCCAGATGTGGACGACCGACGTTGGCCGTGTAGCAGACATCGTGCAGCGCGCGTTCATCCCCCACGGCAAAATCGCCGGAAAAGCGATCGACCAGCGCCTGAAGCGACACGGAAGTGCGCGCCGAAAGGGTCAGAACATGACGTGGGCGCTCGATCGACGACGCCGGCAGCGGTTCGCCGGGGGCCTCTTCCAACACCACATGGGCATTGGTACCACTGATCCCAAAGGCGCTCACCGCGGCGCGACGTGGTGTCCCCTCGCTTCGCCACGCAAGCAGCCGATCGCCCAACACCAGGGGCGACTGCTCGAAGGCGATGTGTCGATTCGGCGCCGAGAAGTGCAGACTCGGCGGTAACAGTTCACGCTTCAGGCACAACAGCACCTTGACCAGGGAGGCCATTCCCGAGGCCGGTTCCAGGTGGCCGATGTTGCTCTTCACCGAACCGATCCGGCAAAACTGCCGCCGCTTCGTATGCCGGCGGAAGGCTTCGCTCAACCCACGCACCTCGATCGGGTCGCCCAGCGCGGTGCCAGTGCCATGCATTTCGACATAGGAGAGCGTTTCGGGATCGATCGCCGCATCGCGCCAAGCGGCCAGAATCACATCGCGTTGCGCCGCGGGGTTGGGGGCCGTCAAGCCGTTGGAACGCCCGTCGTTATTGGTCGCCGTTCCCTTGATCACGGCATGAATCGTGTCGCCGGCTCTCACGGCGTCGGCCAGAGGTCGCAACAACACGGCTCCCACCCCCTCGCCCGGTACAAACCCGTCGGCGCGTTGGTCGAACGCCTTGCAGCGATGGTCGCCGGCCAACGCCCCCATCTCCTCGAAGGCGGCAAAGTTCAGCCCCTGCTGATTGAGATGCACTCCCCCGGCCAGCGCGAACCTGCACTCGCCGCCGCGCAGGCTTTGCACGGCCAGATGCAACGCCACCAGCGAAGAGGAACAGGCCGTGTCGACTGTCAAACACGGTCCGTGCAGATCGAGGAAATAGCACACCCGAGCGGCCAACACCGAGGGAGTGATTCCCGTGGCCCAATGCTCGTCAACGTGCGCGTCCGCGGCATTGAGCAACAACTGCGCTCCGGCGCCGACAAACACGCCGGTCGTCTCACGGCTCAATTGCCCTGCCGCGTAGCCAGCCTGTTCGATGGCCAGATAGGCCGTCTCCAGAAACAAGGCCTGTCGGGGCTCCATACGCTCGGCTTCGGCTCCCGAGATGCGAAAGAACAGCGAATCGAAACGATCGATGTCGTCCAAAAACCCACCCAACTGCGAAGCACCCGAACCGGAATCTTTCCCCCGCCGCGACTCTGGCAACGGACCGATGCTGTCGACTCCGCGACATAACTGTTGCCAAAATACCTCGGCCGTTTCGGCCCCCGGCACCCGCAACGCATAGCCAACAATCGCGATGTCCTTGCTCCGCGACGTTTGCTCTTCGGCGGCGCTGGCTTGGGTCCAAGTTGATCTTCGGTACACGACCGAATTTTCCCGCACGATCCGTTTCGGAATGTCACGGTCCGTGACATCCTTTTCTTTTTCTTGTCGAGACGGAACCTCCGACGCGGCAACGCGTCGTTCCTCCGCGACAGCTTCTCGATTCGTTCGAGCGACCGGTTCACGTGCTTTCGCTGTGGACTCGATCCGCGTGGTGTGTGACGAACCTCGTGCCAAGGCTTGCCGCACCGCATCCGGTTGACTCTCCAACAAATGCGCCGCCAACTCCGGTACGGTTGGAAACTCAAACAACGTGGGCGGGCCAAGCGAATCGAGAGCGAACCGCTCCTTCAGCTTTTGCACGGCCTCCAATGCGAGCAGCGAATCGACTCCGATCTCTTGGAACGTCGCCTCCGCGTCGAGTGCCTCTCCCGGCATCCGCAACACACCCGCGAACACCTCGCGCACAAGCGACTCGGTTCGCGGTAACAGTTCGGACTGACTTTCTCCAAGAGATTGCGGCACCGCGTCCGTCCGCGGCGATGACCAATCGTGGCCGCGTGATTCCGCTTCCAAGGGCGACGACGTAGTCGTCATCTGGACAACACGAGTATTTTTTGGCAACCGATTCGACGCCTGTGCGACGATCAGCACATGACCAAGATCCTGCTTGAGCATTCCGGCGTCGGGCAAAGCAAGCGTGCGGATGAACCCGTGCTCGCGAAGCTGTGTTACCCAATCATCCACCGAAAGCAGGGGCGAATTCTTCCGTAAATCACGGTCCTCGAATCGCCACCAACCCTCGGTCAGCCCAAAGCTCAGCGTGCCGAAGCGGCCGGGGGTGGTGGTCTCGACCAGGATCAGCATTCCCCCGGGCTTGAGCATCGAGCGAACGTGGCGCAACGTTTCGTCGATCCTCCGCGTAGCGTGCAACACATTGGCCGCAATCACCAGATCGAAGTGGCCCGGCTCGAATCCCTGTGTAGCTGGATCACGTTCGATGTCCAGTGGGCGATAATTCACGAAGCCGTGAGCGGAAAATTTGGATGCGGCACGCGTCAAGAACGCCGGCGAGATGTCGGTATACCAGTATTCACATCCCTTGTCGTCCAACTCCGGCAGAACCGCCGCACTGGTGGCACCGGTGCCCGCGCCGATTTCCAACACCCGCAACTCAGAATCGCCGGCCGTTGATTCCCGCAGCGCGGCCGCAGCTTTCGCGGCCAACTGATTCATGTACACGGCCGTAGGCGTGCCTTGGTAGACCCGTGCCGTCTCGTCCATCGACCCGCCGGGAAACAGCAACGCGACAGGATCTTGTCGTCCGCGCAAAACGTCGGCAAGATGCACGCCACAGCGCGCGAGCAACCGCAGCATGTCGCCCGCTTCGGGATAACGATCCTGGGCTTGTCGCGCAAGCAATTCTATTGGCGCGACTTCGAGTCGCTCGTTCGTCGCGAGCCAACGCTCATCGCCAACCGCGATCAATCGGCCATCCTCGCTCAGCATCCGCGCGAGTTCCACGAACACATCGCGCTGTTTCTCAACCACCCCCGCGGCCTTGGCCATCTCCGCAATAGTGCGTGCCGGAGCGTCTTGCGCTAGAAGGCCAAGATCTTCGAACGCCTGCACGGCGTAGCTGCCACACAAAGGGTCCACAACGTCGTTCAAGCCTCGGAAAGGCTCCATTTGCTGCCGTAGCGTCTCGATCAATTCTCCCGCGGCGTTGAACGACCGATCGCGCACGCGACCCCAACACCGCGTCGGCTCGAACTGCCCAATGACGAATATCTGCGGATCGAGATTCGCGATCCCGAACTGCGGCTTGGTTAGCGTCAGCGCTCTTTCAAACGCTGCCCGACCTTCGGCGTTGGAAATTTCCCCAACCCCTTTTTGCATGAGCGACTCGCGATACCGCGGCTGTGCGACCACGCCCGTATCACTCCAGAACCCCCAATTGATCGCCGTCGCACACCGCCGGTGGCTGCGTCGGTAATGTGCCACGGCGTCTTGGAAGAGATTGGCTGCCGCGTAGTTGGCTTGCCCCGGTCCCGTCACCACCGAAGCCATGCTCGAACACAACACGAAGAAATCCAGCGGTTCGTCCTCTAGCAACTCCTCCAGCACCCACGTGCCCAACACCTTGGCTCGCAACACCTCGTCCAGTGTCTCCCGATCCAACAGCGACAAGCTACGATCGCGCAACACGCCGGCGCTGTGGATGACGCCGTGAATCTTGCCGAACCGGCGTCGCGCCGCGGCGACCACCTCGCGCATCGCTCGTTCATCCGCCACGTCGGCAGCCAACGACAACACGTCGGCACCGGCCCCTTGCAGCGATCGAACCGCTTCGATGCGCGAACGAACCTTCTCGGCGTCCGCGGGCGCCACGCTTGGTGTTGAACCATCGTCCGCCGAATCGATCGATGAACGATTCACAAGCACCAGCTTGGTGTCGCCCCACGTCGTCAAGTATCGCGCCAATTCAAGCCCCACACCACCATGCCCACCCACGATCAGGTACACGCCACCCTTCCGACGGGGCAACGGACAACGTGCCTCCGCGTCGAAGTCCAACGTGACAAGGTGTGGCGTCAACCGCCGGCCCCTGCGATAGGCAACCTCGTTGGTCGCCGACGACGTTTGAAGTTCCGCAAGCAAGGTCGCGGCCACCGAACCCGGTAATTCGCTACCGTCGAAATCGACGCTACGCGACCGCACATGCGATAATTCCAGCGTCGCCACGCGCGCGAACGCTCGCGACGGCGCATGCCATGGCGCGACGCGACGCGGGTCATCACCAACGGCTTGCCCGTCGGTCGACACAACCCACAACTCGACTTCGTCTTGATCTCTCTCGGCCAACGCCTGCGTCACATACAACAAACTGTGGACACACTCCGGCAGTCTTCGACTCAACGTCACATGGTCCACGCGCCCGATCTCGCCAAGCCGGCAATTCCACAAATGCACGACGCCGGCTACCTGCTGATGATCGTGACACACCGCGCGCAACAGCCTGTTGAAATCGGCCGCGTTGCCGGGATCAATTTCATAGTGCGTGTCCGTCTCGCGACAAAAGCGCTCCCCAGGCCTCACGCAAACCGCCACGCGATCTTGCGCGGACAGAGCCTCGCACAGCCGCGATGCGATTCCGTCGCGGTCGGCCAACACAATCCACGCACCATCGGGCAGCGCACGCGAAATCGTCGCGCTATCCGGCAACCAGATCGCCTCGCAGAACCAATCTCCGATAGCTCCGCCTTCGGGTTCTACCCACGATTCACCTTCGTCGTTCTCCGCTTCGGATGTCTCGTTGATAATTTCCCGAGAAACCTCCGCGACCACCGGTTCGTCGGCCCCTCGGACAATATCGCCGGGCACTTTCGGACACGGCCCTAGTTCCAACCCCCGCAGCTCGACCAACACCTCGCCACGGTGGTTTGTAAGAACGATGTCGCCGGTTGAATCGTGCGACGTAACGCGGGCAACACACCCCACATCGACGGGCAATCGCCCATGGACAACGGCACTTCGCAGTCGCACCGGCCAGAGAGCCTCCGCAATGACCTTCTCGCCGCTCCGGCTTGCCAAAGCGGCCCGCAATACGTTCACGGCCCCCTGTAACATTCCCGGCGGAAGCGTCCAGGCGTCGCTGATAGCACCCTCGGGTGCCGTCAAACGCCCCTTCGCCACGCCTTCGCCGATGGACAAATCGCTCAGCGTGCGATAGCCCCCGGTTTCGACGATCCCATGAAGACGCAGCGCGGCATGGAACGCATCGGCATCGACGCTCGTCGTGCAACCTTCGGCAATCGTCTCGACGTCGATTGCTTCACTCGACGCCTTGTCCAACAGCTCCACGCAACCGCGCGTCTGAGGCATCCACCGGCGACGGTTCCCATCGGCATCGACCCCCGCGGCCATAGCCAAGAATTCATATCCCTCACGGCCCCCTTCAAACACCTGTCGCGCCAGCAGCGTCCCGCCTTTGGAAACGAAGACCGGCGTGAACCATGTGAAGTTGAAAAGACGCACCGCTCGCGCAGCCGCTTCGGGCAACTCAGCAACCGCAGCACAGGCAATCTCCAGGTAAGCCAAACCCGGAAGATTCGCCGCGCCGTGTAGTCGATGCTGAGCCACCAGCGGTTCGCGTTCCTCTTGAAAGCGCTGTTGATAGGCAGGCATGAAGCGATCGTCCCTTATTGAAGACCAAGCTGACTTTTCAACTCGGCAATCGAGGGACTCCATTCTTCCGCGAGACGCTCTCCGAGCAGAGGATGATGGGACAAGTCACGCGATTCAGCCCCGGACCCAACCGACAAACCTTCGACCGTTTGCCGTGAATCGGTGTCGCCGATCCGTTCTTGCGACACATCGGGCCAGAATCGCTGGCGTTGGAACGGATAGACCGGCACCAGGACACGCCGAGGGTTGCACCCCCGATACACCGCCTGCCAGTCGACCGCCGCACCCCCTAAGTATAACCTGCCGAGTGTCTTAAGTAAGCCAACCCAGCCTTCTTCCTGACCCGAAATCAGTGACACCCATCGCGGCGATTCAGAGGCATCCCCTTCCGCATTCGGCCTCAAAATACTGTTCCGCGAACCGATTTCAACGACTGTATCAATCGCCCGGGCAGCAAGCTCTCTTCGCAAGGCATCGATTCTCAATGAACCACCCAATCCTGCGTTCCAAGGTCCCCCGTCGCGGAGCCGTTCTTGATCAATCCACCCCCCCACGAGAGACGACAACCACGCGATGGTTGGCCTCTTGGTTTTCACGTCCTTCAGCTTCAACGGGCCGCCCGTGGCGCTCGGCCACTTGCCTGCGAGTTGACGCAGCGTTATTCCCTCTCGGTGCAACGCCGAAGCCAACCATGTAAGCTCTTCGGTCTCGCCGGTAATAACCGCTCGTGAGGTTCCGTCCGTCGCCATCATTCGCACACCCGGCGCACACTCGCGAATTATGTTGGCCACGCGCGATTCGCCACCCATCACCTCGATCATGCGCCAGGCACCGCGGTTGAGCCACTCGGCATGTCGCACCACCAAATCGAACAGGGTCTCCCGGTCGATGGCCCCCGACAGGTGAGCGGCTACGTACTCGCCAACGCCATAACCCAACATGGCCCGTGGAGGACCGACATAGCTGCGCAGCCCCTCGGCCGTTGCGAGTTGACCAGCCGCTTGTACGATCAATCGCTGTCGCGAATTCGCTCCGTCTTCCCCACCACCTGGCGATTGCAACAACGTCTTCAACGGCTGTCCCAAGAGTTTGCCGACCACCGCCTCACTCTGCTCGACACTCTCCTTCAGCGCGTTGTTTGCCGCGAAGAACGATAGCGAAATCCCAGACCACGCCGCGTCCTCGCCCGCGAAACACCACGCCGATTGCGACGTTGCTCGCCGAGAAACCCACCCGCTTTCGACTTCCGAGATCGCTCCCTCATCAATCCATTGCTTCAGTTGCCGCTGAAGTTGTTCAATGCTCGTCGCCGTTGTGAAAAGCCTGTGTCCAAGCCTCGCTTGACCGAGATTTGTTGTGTAGCACAGGTCCGCTAGCGAGATCTCCGGGTGGGTGTCTAGGTGCGCGACGTAGGCGGATGCCTGGCGCTTGAGCGATTCGGGACTCGCCGCGGCCAGGATGAAGAGATGGGCCGGACGCGACGGGGCTGCCGACACGGTGACCGGCCGACGCGG
>Ga0114931_10001572_pt1 | contig 29204 bp, 28 predicted proteins | sample 2SBtaG_FD_89579 | JGI IMG/M metagenome (GOLD analysis project Ga0114931, IMG submission 89579) | Deep subsurface microbial communities from Kolumbo volcano to uncover new lineages of life (NeLLi) - 2SBTROV14_V59a metaG | ecosystem: Environmental > Aquatic > Marine > Volcanic | place: Kolumbo... | reverse complement strand
ACGATCCGGATCTGCGCGATCTGGCCCGGGCCGAGGTCTCCGACCTCGAGGAGCGCATCGACCAGGCGCGCGACGCCCTGCGCGTGAAGATGCTGCCCAAGGACCCCTACGAGGGGCGCCCGATCCTCCTGGAGATCCGCGCCGGAACCGGCGGCGACGAGGCCGCCCTGTTCGTCGGCGACCTGTACCGGATGTACACGCGCTACGGCGAGCGCCGCGGCCTGAGCTTCGAGGTGCTCTCCTCGAGCCCGATCAGCGCGGCGGGGGGCGGCGGCTTCAAGGAGATCATCGCCTCGGTCAGCGGGCGCGACGCCTACAACCGCCTGCGCTTCGAGGCGGGCACGCACCGGGTGCAGCGGGTGCCCGCCACCGAGTCCCAGGGGCGGATCCACACCTCGGCGGCCACCGTCGCCGTCCTGCCCGAGCCCGAGGAGGTCGAGATCCACATCGACCCCAAGGACCTCCGCATCGACACGATGCGCGCCGGCGGCCCCGGCGGACAGTCGGTGAACACCACGGACTCCGCGGTTCGCATCGTGCACATCCCGACCGGCCTCACCGTGCAGTGCCAGGACGAGAAGAGCCAGCTCAAGAACAAGGACAAGGCGATGCGCGTGCTCAAGACGCGCCTGTTCGACATGGAGCAGGCCGCACGCCACGCCGAGGAGGCGGCCGCCCGCAAGGCCCAGGTGGGCTCCGGTGACCGCTCCGAGCGCATCCGCACCTACAACTTCCCGCAGAGCCGGGTCACCGACCACCGCATCGGGCTGACCGTGCACAAGCTCGACCAGGTGCTCGGAGGCGACCTCGACGACGTCGTCGACGCGCTGATCGCCGACCACCAGGCCCGGCTCCTGGCCGAGACGCAGTGATCCCGCTCGTCGACGTGCTCGTCCGCACCGAGCGGTGGTTCCGGGCGCGCGGCATCCCCTCCCCCCGCCTGGAGGCGGAGCGCATCCTGTGCCACGTCCTCGGGCTGCCCCGCCTGCAGCTCTACCTCGAGCACGATCGACCGCTCACCGACGAGGAGCTGGAGGCCCTGCGCCCCCTCGTTCGCCGACGCGGTGAACGCGAGCCGCTGGCGTGGGTGCTCGGGAGCGCCGCCTTCCACGACGTGGAGCTGGTGGTCGAGCCCGGGGTGCTCGTGCCCCGCCCCGACACCGAGGCCCTGGTGGACGCCGCGCTGGCATGGATCCCCGAGGGCGAGGAGCCGGTCTACGTGGCCGACGTCGGGTGCGGCACCGGCGCCATCGGCCTCGCCGTCGCCGTCCAGCGGCCCCGGGTAAGGGTCTACGCCATCGACCTCGACCCGACCGCCCTGAGGGTCACCCGCGAGAACGTGAAGCGGCTCGGCCTCGAAAAGCGGGTCGCCGTCCTCGAGGGCGACCTGCTCGCGCCGATCCCCTCCCACCGCCCGGTGGACTGGGTGCTCTCGAACCCGCCCTACGTGACCACCGGGGACCTCGCCGGGCTCGAGCCCGAGGTCTCCCGCTACGAGCCGAAGCTGGCGCTGGACGGAGGCCCGGACGGCCTCGACGTCTACCGGCGCCTGGTGCCCGAGGCCGCTCGCCGCGCCCGAGAGGGTGTGCTCGTCGAGGTGGGGTACCAGCAGGCGGCCCGGGTCGCCGACCTGTTCCGCCGCGCCGGTCTCACCGACCTGACCACCCGAAAGGACCTCGGTGGGATCGACCGCGTCGTCGCGGGCCGAGTCAGGGCTGCTGCTGAGCCAGCATCGTGAAGGTCGCGGTCGCGTGCGCCGGCACGAGGCCCAGACCCGGGGTGATCGCCTTGTGGGGCTCGGCGACGTAGACGGTCACGTAGTAAAAGCCGTCGGACTGCGCCGTCCAGTCGGCGGTGACCGTGCACACGTCGTTGCACGGGCGCCCGCCAGCGTTGAGGACGAACTTCGCCTGGGCCTCGGCGTTCGCGACGATCTGGTCACCGGTGGGGTGCAGCCCCTCGAGGGTCACCGCGCCGACGCGCGCACCGTCACGGGCCGCGCGCTGCACCAGGTACAGCGACGACATGTAGTGGCTCACCTCCGCCACCCCGAGCACCACCATCAGGAAGACCGGCAGGGCCAGGACGAACTCGAGCGCCGTGGCGCCCCGGCGGGAAGTACGCGTCAAGGCCATCGCTGCCACTCCATGCGAACGGCAATCGCCGAGTGCAGCCGCACCGGGCGCGCGGTCACTCCGATGATGGGCGTGAAGTCGCGCTCGACGCGGCAGATCAGGCTGCGTCCGGGCGCGGTTCCCGTCGGGGTCACCGACAGGTAGCAGTCGTCGTGGTGGGGATCGCAGTAGGTACCCGGGTAGGCGTCGAGCACGTGGATCATCGCGTCGTTGGCCGCCTGCTCGACGTTCGCCATGTCCGTCTCGTTCCAGCCCGGGTCGACGATCGCGCCCGCCCGGCAACCCACCACCGTCGCCGCGTCGAGGATCGACTGGTGGTAGAAGAGCCAGCCGAGATCGGCCGCCCCCCCCAGCAGCAGCCAGAAGATCGGGAAGATGAGCGCGAATTCGAGCGCGTTGGCGCCCCGGCGATGCTTCGAGCGCGTCATGCCTACTCCACGATGGCCATCGGAAGGGATTCGGCGATGCTCTGGAAGATGCCGACCAGGGCCGTCGAGTCGCTCGTCAGGGTGAAGTACCCCTGCCCGTGGGGCATCTCGTGCAGGAACGTGCCGTCCTTCACGAAGCTGACCACGTAGGTGTGCACCCGCATGTCGTCCCACAGGGCCTGGTAGATCTGCACACTGTCCGTCTCGATGGCAGTGGTCGAGTGGGGCCGGGGGCCGCGGTACTCGGCCCACCGGGTCTCGTGGTAGCCGGTGGCGTCGCGGATCGTCCCGGCGGTGGACCCGATGCCGTTCGGGATGCCGTCGGTGAGCACGAGCATCACGCGCTCCGCGTCCGGGTCGGGATCGGACTCGAACATCTGCGCGGCGAGCTCGATGCCGGTGGTGTGGTCGGTGCCGGGCTCGTCGGTGTACTCCCGGGGCATGTTCGGATAGCAGCCGCCGTCGGGATCGGTAAAGTCGTTGCGGTCGGCGAAGGCCTTGAGGTGGCAGCGGTCGGGCCAGTTGGTGCCGTCCCCGCCCTTGCTCGCGGTGCGCATGGCCGCCCAGTCCGAGCGTACGCCCGCGGCGGTGGCGCCGCGGACCGGGGTGAGCGGCGTGAACGCCCAGGCGAAGGGGCCCGTGAACACGGTCATCCCGATCTTGTCGTTCGGACCCGCCGAGCTGAGCATGACGTCGTAGAACCGCACCGCCGCCTCCACCGCGTGCCGGAAGTTCCGCGGGTCCCAGGAGTTGGTGATGTCCATCACCAGGATGACGTCGATGTTCCGTGTGGCGCTCGTGGCCGAGGCGCGCACCGCGAAGTTGTCGTACCCGAGCAGCGGCGCGAGGAGGTACGGGACGCTGTTCGCGCCACTGCGGGCCACGGTCACCCGGACCGAGTTCGGGGAGTTGGTGTTGTTCGTGAAGACGCCGGCCGACCCGTTGCTCTGGTCCCAGGTGCCGAAATCGATGCCCGTCAGGGTGGCGTTTGCCGTGCCGACCTTGTTCAGGGCGACGACCCGCTTGGTGACCTTCGTGGCGAGGCTCTTGTCGCCCGTGCGGCGGAGCACGATGGTCGCCGCCTGCGACCCGGCGTCGGCGACGTCCTGGGCCTGGCTCTGGGCCATCCGCATGTACGACACGTCGACGGACAGGGCGCCGAACCCGAACACCACGAACAGGGACATCGCGAGCAGGGTCGCGTAGAAGCCCCGCCGCGACGATGCATCTCGTTGCATGCGTTCCGTCATTGGACGCCTCCCTTGGTCCACAGGTTAGCACGTCGAAGAATTTTCTGCACGTTGATGACCATGCCTGACATCGGATCGCTCGCAGCACTCGCGACAGCCCGGGGAAGAGCCTGACGGTCTTCGTACACACGGTACCCGAAGACGCGCCGACCGGCGCGCCGATGTCAGGAGAGGCCGCCGCGTCCTTGCATCCACGGACCTCCAGAGGTACACACGCGATTCGCCTGCCGGCCGCCGGGCCGGGATCCGAGGAGCCCCGATGTACCGCCGTGTCGCCCCCTCGCTGCTCGCCCTCGCCCTCGTCACCGGGTGCACCGGACCGACCAGGACCACCTCCAACGACGGGCGGCCTCCGGGGGGCACCCTGGTCATCGCCGAGCAGGCCGACATCGGGCACCTGATCAGCGTCGTGAGCGAGTCGGCGGCCGACGGCGACATCGACTCGAACATCAGCTTTCCCATCGTCGACAGCGACTTCGACTGCTCGCTGAAGAAGCTGCCCGGCATCGCGAAGTCCTGGGAGTGGAGCGACGACGGCAAGGTCCTGTCCATGACCCTGCGCGACGACATCACCTTCTCGGACGGCGTGCCGGTCACCGCCAAGGACATCAAGTTCACCTACGACCTGATCGCCGACCCGAAGGTCGCGAGCCCGCGGCTGTCCTACATCGAGCGCATGGTGCCCGGGGAGCGGCCCAAGGTCATCGACGACACCCACATCGAGTGGCACTTCACCGAGGCCTACGACCGCGACACCCAGATGGCGCACGCTTCGGCGGTCAGCGTCCTGCCCGAGCACATCCTCGGCAAGGCCGACCGCGCCACCCTGCGCGGCAACCCCTACGACAAGGACCCGCTCGCCACCGGGCCCTTCAAGCTCGCGAGCTACGAGCCGAACACCCGCATCGTGCTCGAGCCCAACGACAAGTTCACCGGCCCCGACGAGTACAAGCCGCACCTCGACCGGGTGATCTTCTCGATCATCCCCGAGTACAGCACCCGGCTCATCGAGCTGCAGAACGGCGACGTCGACCTGATGCAGGGCATCACCGTCAGCGACGCCGACATGCTGCGCGAGAAGCACCCCCAGATCCGGCTCGTGCGGCGCGGCTGGCGCTCCATGGACTACGTCGCGTGGAACGAGACCAAGCCGATGTTCCAGGACAAGCGGGTCCGCAAGGCCCTGGCCATGGCGGTGGACATCGACGACATGATCAGCAAGGTGCTCACCTCGAAGACCGGCGAGTCCTACTCCAAGCGCGCCATCGGCACGGTCACCCCGGCTCTGTGCGGCGTCTACAACGACCAGATCAAGCCCCTCTCCTACAACCAGGAACAGGCGAAGAAGCTCCTCGCCGACGCCGGGTGGGTCGACCGCGACGGCGACGGGTTCCTCGACAAGGACGGCAAGAAGTTCGAGTTCACCCTGTCCACGAACACGGGCAACAGGCGCCGCGCCGACACCGCCATCCTCATCCAGGCCTACCTCGAGAAGATCGGCGTGAGGGTCGACATCGAGAAGCAGGAGTCGAACACCTTCTTCGACAACCTCCGCAAGAAGGACTACGAGGCCGCGTTGTCGGGCTGGTCGGCCGGGCTGTTCGTCGATCCGTCCACGATCTGGCACTCCGACGTCACCTGCGGCCCCGACGCCGCGCCCGACTGCAAGGCGCGCAAGTACGAGTTCAACTTCGTCGGCTACTCCAACCCCGAAGCGGACGAGCTGATGCAGGAGGGCCTGCGCACGCCGGAGCCCGAGAAGTCGGCTCCCATCTGGAAGCACCTGCAGCAGGTCATCTACGACGACCAGCCCTACCTGTTCCTGTGGTGGATGGACGAGATCGTCGGGGTGAGCGACCGCTTCGAGGACACGCAGATCGACGTGCTCTCGCCCATCGACCACCTCTACAAGTGGCGTGTCCCCGCGGACAAGATCAAGTACCAGACCCACTGATCGGCGGAGCAGCCCGTGGCTCGGTACATCCTTCGCAAGCTGCTACTCGCCATCCCGCTGATCATCGGGGTGGTGACCATCATCTTCTTCCTGGTCGAGCTCTCGCCCGGAAACGTGGCCGACAAGTTCTTCACGCCGGACATGACGCCCGACGTGCGGGCCCTGATCGTGCACAAGTACGGCCTCGACCAGCCGATGATGGTCCGGTACCTCCTGATGCTGAAGAACCTGGCCACCTTCGACTTCGGCGTGTCGATGGTCCAGGAGCGCCCGGTCTTCGACGTCATCATGCAGGCGCTCCCGAACACGCTCCTCCTCTCCACGGTCACCCTGATCGTCATCTTTCCGACGGGCATCCTGCTCGGCACCCTGCAGGGGGTTCGGCAGGGCTCCGTGAGCGACACCGGGATCAGCCTGACGAGCCTGTTCTTCTACTCGATGCCGAGCTTCTGGCTGGCGCTGATGCTCCAGCTCCTGTTCACCCTGCACTGGCACATCCTGCCGACCTCGGGCCTGCACGACACGGTCATGTACGACTTCATGTCGCCCACCCAGAAGCTCGTGGATCGGGCGGAGCACCTGATCTTACCCGGGATCGCGATGGGGCTCGCCTCGGCGGCGGGCACGGCGAGGTACATGCGCAGCAGCCTGCTCGAGGTCATCCGGCAGGACTACATCCGCACCGCCCGCGCCAAGGGCCTCCCCGAACGCACGGTCATCGGCAAGCACGCTGTCCGCAACGCGCTGCTGCCGATCATCACGCTGATGGGCCTGTCGCTGCCCTTCCTGTTCTCGGGCTCGGTGCTCATCGAGTACATCTTCGCGTGGCCGGGCATGGGGCGCCTGATCGTCAACGCGATCTTCAGCCAGGACACGCCGCTGATCATCGGGTGCTTCTTCGTGTTCACCCTCGTGGTGGTCGCCGGCAACCTGCTGGCGGACATCGCCTACGCGATGGTCGACCCACGCATCCAGTACGACTGAGGGGTCCATGACGGCGATCGTGAAGAACCGCGAGGTGCAGGCCCCCCAGGTGACCCGGGTCGGCCTCGTCGTGCCCGGACTGGGGCACCTCCTCGCCGGGCTCGCCGACCGCGCCGGGGGCGCGATCATCACCGGCGTCGGCCTGCTCTCCCTCGACGCAGCGCTCCTGTGGGCGGCGGTGTCCGGCTTTCCGCGGCTGCACGACGTGCTGTTCAGCGCGTCGGGCGGGCGGCTCGCCATCCACCCGATCATCGCGCTGATCGCCTGGCTCGTCACCCTGATCGCCGTGTGGTGGGCGTCGTACCGGCGCGCCTTCCCTCGCCAGCTCACGGACGCGGAGTTCAACAGCAACACCCAGGTCTCGCTGCGGCAGTTCTACCGCAGCCAGACCGGGATGCTCGGGCTGTACGGGGCCCTGTTCCTGGTGGTGATGGCACTTCTCGCGCCGCTCATCGCGCCGTTCGAGCCGAACATGGTCAGCCTCACGCCCAAGGAGACGCCGCCCTCCTGGCTCTACCTGATGGGCACGGACCACTTCGGCCGCGACCTGTTCAGCCGCGTGCTCTACGGGGGTCGGATCAGCCTGTCCATCGGCTTCGTGGCCGTCGGGATCGCGGCGACCATCGGCACCTCCGTCGGGGCGCTCGCCGCCTTCGGCGGCGGGTGGGTCGACCGGGGCCTGATGTGGTTCGTCGACCTGCTCCTGTCGCTGCCGCGCCTCGTGCTGCTCCTGGCGATCACCGGGCTCTTTCGCCTCAAGGGCGCCGAGAGCCTGTTCCTGTTGATCGCCATCCTCGGCCTCACCGGCTGGATGGGGGTCGCCCGCATCGTGCGCTCACAAATGCTCTCCTTCAAGGAGCAGGACTTCGTGCAGGCCGCGCGGGCCCTGGGCTTCAGCGACGTACGGATCCTGTTCCGCCACCTGATCCCGAACGCGCTGTCGCCGGTGATCGTCTACTGCTCGCTGGCGATCGGCTCGACGATGCTCACCGAGGCGGGGCTGTCCTTCCTGGGCCTCGGCGTGTCCCCGCCCACCTCCACCTGGGGCTCGATCATCAACGACGGTCGCGACCTGCTGATCAACGCGCCTTGGATCGCCACCTTCCCGGGCCTGTGTATCGTCGCGGCGGTTATGTCCTTCAACCTCCTCGGCGACGGACTGCGCGACGCGCTCGACCCGAAGCTGCGGGGGAGCTGACCCGTCCGGAGGCCCGATGCACCCGTCGCTCCTGCAGCACGTCTTGTACGCGTTGCTGATCCTGGTTGCCGGCTACCTCGTCGGGAGCTGGCTCGGCGGCGCGACCCGGAGCCGGCTCGAGCGTTCCCGCCTCGACCCGGCCGTTCGCACGCCCCTCGCGCGCTTCGTGCGTCCCCTGGTGCTGCTGCTCGCGCTCCTGGCGGCGCTGAGGGTCGTCGGGGTCGACCTCACCGCGCTCGTGGCCATCCTGGGCGCCGCGGTCCTCGCCATCGGCCTGTCCCTGCGCGACACCCTGTCGAACGTCGCGGCCGGCGCGGTGCTGCTCACCCTCCGCCCCTTCCGCGGCGGCGACTACGTGAAGGCCGGCGGTGCCGCGGGCACCGTGCTCGAGCTCTCCCTGTTCACCACCACCCTGAAGACCGCCCACGGCGTGCACACGGTGGTGCCCAACGCGCTGCTCCTCGAGGCGCCCATCGAGAACTACACCCGCAACGGGCTCCGCCGAGCCGACCTCGAGATCCGGGTCGCGGCGGGCTCCGACGTGGTCAAGGCCAAGGAGGCGCTCGAAGCCGCCCTCGCCGCCGAGCCCAGGTCCCTGGAAGATCCGGCCCCGGCGGTGCGGCTCCTCGACCTCGACGCCCAGGGCATCGACCTGCTCGTCGCCGCCTGGTTCAAGAACGAGGACTTCGCCGAGGGCCGCTCGGCGCTGATCTCGGCTGTTCGCGACGCCCTGAAGAAAGCGAAGATCGAGCTCACCTCGACCTCCACGATCGTCGCCGCCCCCTGAGGCCACCCGTTGATGTCGACCGCCCCGTCCCTACCGGACGACCGCCTGTTCGCCTCCTCCTTCAAGTCCGTCCCCGACATGTGGCTGCACCGATGCCAGTCCACGCCGACGGGCGAGGCGCTCGTGTGGCGGCGCGGCGGGGAGTGGGCGCGGATGACCTGGCGCGAGGCCGAGGGCCGCGTGCGCGACATCACCAACGGGCTGCTCTCCCTCGGGCTGGAGCGCGAGCAGCGCTGCTGCATCCTCGCCGGCACCTCCGTCGAGTGGATCCTCGCCGACATGGGCATCCTCTGCACGGGCGGCGCCACCACCACCCTGTTCCCGAGCAGCCCCCCCGAGGAGGTCGTCTACATCCTCGAGGACTGCGAGGCGGCGGTCCTGTTCTGCGACACCGCCGAGCAGGCCGCGAAGATCGAGGCGATCCGCGACCGACTGCACCACCTGCAGCACGTCGTGGTCTTCGACCCGACCGCCGCCAGGCACGGCGACACGATGCACCTCGCCGCCCTCGAGGGGCGGGGGCGCGCCTTCGCCGAGGAGCACCCCGACGCCTACGACGCCGCCCACGACGGCATCGAGCCCGACTCCCTGGCGACGCTGATGTACACCTCGGGCACCACCGGCGAGCCCAAGGTCGTGATGCTGTCCCACGGCGCCTGGGTCTACGAGGGGGCGGCGCTGGACGCCCTCGGCCTCGTGTCCCCGGCCGACAAGCAGTACCTGTTCCTCCCGCTCTCCCACGTGTTCGCGAAGGTGCTCCAGGTGGTGTTCATCCGCCTCGGCGTGCCCACGGTGGTCGACGGCGACACCGACCGCCTGCTCGAGAACCTCGCCGAGACCCACCCCACCTGGATGGGCGGCGTCCCGCGGATCTTCGAGAAGGCCTACGACCGCATCGTGGCGGAGGCGCAGGCGGCCGGGCCGGTGCAGTGGCGCCTGTTCCAGTGGGCGCTGTCGGTGGGCCGCGAGGTCAGCGCCCTGCGGCAGCAGCACCGCGAGCCCACCGGCCTGCTCCGGTGGCGGTTCAACGTGGCGGACCGCCTCGTGTTCCAGCGGGTCAAGGAGCGCTTCGGCGGGCGCATCCGGTTCTTCGTGAGCGGCGCCGCACCGCTCCCCCGCGAGATCGGTGAGTTCTTGCACGCCTGCGACCTGCTCGTGCTCGAGGGCTACGGCCTCACCGAGTCCTGTGCCGCCTCCTGCCTGAACACCCCCGACGACTTCGAGTTCGGCACCGTCGGCCGGCCGGTCCCCGGCACCGAGGTCCGCGTCGCCGAAGACGGCGAGATCCTGCTCCGTGGACGCGGGGTGATGCAGGGCTACCACGGCCGCCCCGAGGAGACCGCCGACGCCCTGTCCACGGACGACGAGGGGCACATCTGGCTGCGCACCGTGGACATCGGGATGGTGCTCGCCTCGGGCCACGTGCGGGTGACCGATCGTAAGAAGGAGCTGATCATCACCTCGGGCGGCAAGAACATCGCGCCGGCCGCCTTCGCGAACAAGCTCCGGGGCCACTCCCCCTACGTCGCGCAGGTGCTCGTGCACGGCGACAACCGGCCCTGGTGCGTGGCGCTGATCGCCCTCGACGAGGAGGCGACGAGCCGGTGGGCCGCGGCCCAGGGCCTTCAGTGGGAGGGCTACGCCGGCCTCGCCGCGCTGCCCGAGGTGCGCTCCCTGGTCGAGCACGACGTCGAGGAGGTCTCGGAGAGCCTCGGCAGCGAGGCTGCCGTGCGGCGGTTCGCCTTGCTCCCCGAGCCGCTCACCGTCGACAACGGCACGCTCACCCCGTCGCTCAAGATCAAGCGCCGGGTGGTCGAGGAGCGCTACCACGACCTGCTCGACGGACTGTACGCACCGTCGGCGTGACCCCCCGGGGGCCGTCGGACGCCCGACCCGGTCTGCCGGGATCCCGGCAGGTACGTTCTGGCGAACCTTCCGATCCGCCCGATCGCCCCTGGCACGCAGGGTGCGTCTCGCAACGGCACATGGCGCGGCGATTCATCGGGGGCGTGCGCCTGGTCGGCGTCGCGCAGCTTTCGTCGGGACATCGTTCACCTCCGCCCCGAGGCTCACACACCCCATCGTCGGGTTCGGACCGATCCGCCCGTCGCTGATGGGTCACGGCGGCGTCGCCGTCGGCGAGCGAGGGTAGTGGCGACCCTCCCGCCGGAGTCGGTGGTGCCGGTGGCGGTGCTGAAGGCGTTCCCAGTGCCCGACGCGGTCCACGCCACGTCGACGCCGGGGCTGGGGTTGCCCTGGATGTCGCGCAGGGTCGCGGTGAGCGTCGTCGTGTCGTCGGTCGTCAGCCCGTCCGGATCGGCCTCGAGGGTCACCTGCGCGGGTGCGCCCGGCACCGCGGTCAGGTCGTCCTGCAGGGAGAAGCCGGCGGCCTCGGCGGTCAGGGTCTTGGTTTCGGCGACGGTGGTGGTGAAGTCGCCCAAGGAAGCGCAGGTCTCTTCAATTCAAATTGAAATCAGGTGGCACCGCGATATAGCCCCCCCGTTCCCGGAGGGGTCCATGGGCTCCCGAAGTGCCGACGAGCCGAGCGAGGGACCGACGTCTCGCATTCCCGGCTTCTACTTGATGCCGCCCGAGGAGCGCCTCGACACGCTCGAGCGCGCCCGGGTGCTCGACGAAGAGGACCGGGCCGCCTACGGCGCCGGGGGGCTGACCGTCGCCGCCGCCGACCTGATGATCGAGAACGTCATCTCGACCTTCGCGCTCCCGAACGCGGTCGCGGTGAACCTCCGGGTGAACGGCGAGGACCGGGTGGTCCCGATGGTCGTCGAGGAGCCGTCGGTCGTGGCCGCCGTGTCGAACATGGCCCGCCTCGCGCGGCCGGCGGGCGGGTTCGCGGCCGACTCCGATCCGAGCGTGATGATCGGGCAGGTGCAGGTCATGGAGGTCACCGACCCGGAGGCGTGCGTCGCGCGCCTGCGCGAGGCCCTGCCCCGTCTGAAGGCGATCGCGGCGACGGTCCACCCGCGACTGCCCACCTATGGGGGGGGACTGCGCGGGATGGAGGTGCGCCACGTCGTGTACGACGAGCCCGGCTACCCCCGCGAGGACATGGTGGTCCTGCACTTCCACCTCGACTGCGCCGACGCCATGGGCGCGAACATGGTGAACACGGTCGCCGAGCACCTCACGCCACACGTCGAGGCGATCACCGGCGAGACGGTCGGGCTGCGGATCCTGTCGAACCTCGCCGACCGGCGACTCTCCCGCGGCTCGGTACGCCTGCGCCCCGAGCACCTGTCCACCGAGGACATGCCCGGCGACGAGGTCGCCGCGCGGATCGTGGGTGCGTGGCGCTTCGCGTGGGCCGACCCGTGGCGGGCCGCGACCAACAACAAGGGCGTGATGAACGGGATCGACGCGGTGGCGCTCGCCACCGGCAACGACTGGCGTGCCATCGAGGCCGGGGTGCACGCCCACGCCGCGCGGAACGGCCAGTACCGCCCGGTCACTGTCTGGCGCCTGGAGCCGGACGGCTTGCTCGTCGGGTCCATCGAGGTCCCCCTGCAGATGGGTACGGTGGGCGGCCCGAGCCGGGTGCACCCCACGGTGCAGTCGAACCTGCGCATGCTCGGCGCCCGCGGCGCCCGTGACCTCGCGAACGTGACCGCCGCGGTGGGGCTGGCCCAGAACCTCGGCGCCCTGCGCGCCCTGGCCACCGAGGGCATCCAGGCCGGTCACATGCGCATGCACGCGCGGTGCGTCGCCGCGGCGGCGGGCGCGGAGCGCGACGAGGTCGAGGCGGTGACCGCGGTGCTCTGCGAGCAGGGCAACTACTCGGTGGAGCACGCCCGGCAGGTCCTCGGAGCGCTGCGCGGTGGCTGAGGATGCGGCACGAGGCGCCGCCGGGGGCAAGCTCATCCTCTGCGGCGAGCACGCGGTCGTCTACGGGCACCCGGCCATCGCGCTCGGGGTGGACCGACAGACCCGGGTGACGGTGCGGCCGGTGCCGGGCGCGCTGCGCCTGCGCGACGCCGAGGGCCATCGCATCGACGACCCACGCCTCGCGGAGGCCGTTCGCACCGTGCTCTCCGACGAATGGGAGGTGCGAATCGAGAGCGACCTGCCCATCGGGCGGGGGATGGGCTCGTCGGCGGCGCTGGCGGTGGCGCTGGTGCGCGCGGTCGCCGCTGCCCGGGGGGAGGCGCTGGACGCGGCCACCACCCACGAGCGCGCCTTCGCCGTCGAGCGCGTGTTCCACGGCAACCCCTCGGGCATTGACCACGCGGTCGCCGCCCGCGGCGGCGTGGTCCGCTTCCGCCGCACCGAGGCGGGCCCGGAGCTGGTCTCCCTGCCGGTCCCGTCCTGGTCCCTGGTGGTGCTCGACAGCGGCACCGCCGGGGACACCAAGCGGCTGGTCGCCGGGGTCGCATCGCGCCGCCCCGGGATCGACCCGCACCTCGAGGCGATCGGCGACATCGTCGGCGACGTGGAGCGGAGCCTGCACGACGTCGACGCCCTCGGGCCCCTGCTGCTCGAAAACCACCGCCTGCTGCGAGCGATCGGCGTGTCGGACGAGGCCCTGGACTACCTCGTGGACCTCGCCATGGACACCGGCGCCACCGGCGCAAAGCTGGCGGGAGCCGGTGGCGGCGGGGTGGTCATCGCCCTGGCGCACCAGCCCGAGCGCGTGCTGGCCGCGGCCCGGGCCCAGGGCATACAGGGGTTCGTCTGCCGCCCGACCTCCACCGCCTGAGGCCGCCATGCCCTCCGCCACCGCGACCGCCCATCCGAACATCGCGCTCGTGAAGTACTGGGGCAAGCGGGACATCCCGCTGAACCTCCCCTCGGTGCCGTCACTCTCGCTGACCCTGGATCGGTTCGCGACGACCACCACCGTCACCCGGGGCGCGGCCGAGGACGAGATCGTCCTCGACGGCGCCCGCGTCGAGGGCCGCGCCGCCGAGCGGGTGCTGCGGTTTCTCGACCTCATCGACCCCGATCGGCCCCCCTGCCGGGTGCAGAGCACGAGCAACTTCCCGGTGGCCGCGGGGCTCGCCTCGTCCTCCTCGGCCTTCGCCGCGCTGGCCCTCGCAGGGTCGGCCGCCGCGGGCCACGATCTGAACCCGATCCGCCTGTCGGTCCTGGCCCGGCGCGGGTCGGGCTCGGCGTCTCGCAGCCTGTGGGGCGGGTTCGTGGAGTGGCGGCTCGGCGAGGCCGCCGACGGCTCCGACAGCCACGGCGTGCCGGTCGCCCCCCCGGAGCACTGGGACGTGACGATGGTCGTCGCGGTGGTCTCCGAGGCGAAGAAGGCGGTCGGGTCGACCGAGGGCATGGAGCGCAGCCGGCGGACCTCGCCCTACTTCGACACCTGGGTGGCGACCGCCGCCGCCGACGTCGACGCGGCGCGGGCCGCGGTGCTCGCCCGCGACCTGCCGCGGCTCGGCGAGGTCATGGAGTCCTCGACCTTCAAGATGCACGCGACCCTGCACACCGCGCGGCCGCCGATCTTCTACCAGGCGCCCGGCACCCTCGCGTGCCTGCACGCCATCTTCGGGCTCCGCGCGGCCGGCGTCGGGGCCTGGGCCACCATGGACGCCGGGCCGCAGGTGAAGGTCCTGTGCGCGCGGGCCGACGCCGAGCGGGTCGCCGCCGCGCTGCGCCCGCATGCAGTTCGCGTCGAGATCCTCGGCCCGGGCGGAGCGCCGACCGTCGAGCACGCCCCATGAGCCGGACCTTCCGGGCCCCGGGCAAGGTGGTCCTGCTCGGCGAGTACGCGGTGCTCGATGGTGCGCCAGCGGTGGTCGCCGCGGTGGACAGGGGGGTGCTCTGTGCGACGACCCCCGCCGGCGTCCTGGAGATCGACACCCCCGGCGACGATCGGTTCGTTCGCGCCGCCCTCGACCACGCTGGCGCGTCCCCCGCCCGCTACGCCTTCTCCGACTGGAACCCGCCGGAGACCTCCTCCAAGGCGGGTCTGGGCGGGTCGGCCGCGGCCACCGTCTGTGCGCTGCTGGCCGCGCGGTCCCTCCGCGGCGAGGCGCCCTCGCCCCGGGCGCTGTTCGAGGAGGGCCTCGCGGTGCACCGCGCGGTGCAGGGGTCCGGCTCCGGAATCGACGTGGCCGCCTCGGCCTTCGGCGGGGTGGTGCGCTTCGAGCGGGGGGCGGTCGCCCCCCTCGCCGCACCACCGCACCTCGTGGTGGTGTGGTCCGGGCGCTCGGCGTCCACGGGTCCCCGGGTCGAGCGCTACCTCGACTGGCAGGCCCGGGACGCCTTCGTCGCCGAGTCCGCGGCCCTCGTGCACCAGTTCCCGACCGCCCCCGTCGCCTCCCTGGCCGCCGCCCGCCGCCTCCTCGCGGGGATGGCCGCGGTGGCGGGCATCGAGTACACCACTCCGGCCCTGCAGCGCATCGCCGCGCTCGCCGAGACCCACGGCGGCGCGGCCAAGCCCTCCGGAGCCGGCGGCGGCGACGTGGCGGTGGCGGTCCTCCCCGATCCCGACGCAGAGGCCGCCTTCCGCGCCGCCTGCGAGGCGGAGGGGTTGCCCGTCCTCCCGGTTCGCGTGACCGGGGGGGCTGCAGAGATCGAGGGTTAGGAGACCACATGCCCGATCACACCCAGCGCAAGGCCGATCACCTCGACCTGTGCGCCACCGACGAGGTCGCCTTTCAGGGCAAGACCACGCTGCTGCACGAGGTCGACCTCGTCCACACCGCGCTCCCCGAGATCGCGGTCGACGAGATCGACCTCTCGGTGCAGATCGTCGGGCGCCGCCTGCGTGCCCCGCTCGTCATCGCCGCGATGACCGGCGGCCTCGAGCGCGCCGAGCGCGTCAACAAGGACCTCGCGAGCGTCGCCCAGGAGCACGGGATCGCCTTCGGCTTCGGCTCCATGCGGCCCCTCCTCGAGAACGGCGTGTCCCTCGGCTACCAGGTTCGCGACGTGGCGCCGGACGCGGTGATCTTCGGGAACTTCGGGGTGATCCAGGCCCGTGAGTCGAGCACCGAGAAGGTCGCCGACATGCTCGGTCAGACCGGGTGCGACGCCCTGTGCATCCACCTGAACCCGGCCCAGGAGGTGGTGCAGGCCGGCGGCGACGAGGACTTCCGCAGCGCCTACGACACCATCGCCCGCTACGTCGAGGGGCTGCCGGTGCCGGTGATCGTCAAGGAGACCGGCTGTGGCCTGTCGCGACGCGTCGGCGAGCGCCTCGTGGCGATCGGCGTGCAGCACGTCGACACTGGCGGGGCCGGAGGCACCTCCTGGGTGGGCGTCGAGACCCTGCGCGCCCGCGCGGCCACCCGCACCCTGGGCGAGACCTACTGGGACTGGGGCATCCCCACCGCCGCCTCGGTCGCGCAGCTCAGCGGGCTCGGGCTGAAGGTGGTGGCCACCGGCGGGGTGTCCAACGGCCTCGACGTGGCCCGCGCCCTCGCGCTCGGCGCCACCGCGGGCGGCATGGCCCGCCCCTTCCTGCAGGCGTGGGCGGAGGGCGGCCGCGACGCCGCGAGCGCCCAGGCGAAGCAGGTGATCCACGAGATCCGCGTCGCGCACCTGCTCACCGGCAGCCGCACCCCGGCCGACCTCGCCCGGGCCGACCTCGTGCTCGGCCCGGCGCTCCAGCGCTGGGTGCCCGCCGGCAGCCCGCTGTGGGCGCGCACCCCGCGCGGGGCGCCCTAGCCCCAATGCCGATCACTTAGCCGATAAGGATCGGCGAACGCCGGCTGTCGGCCGCTGAGGCCAAATTGCGCTTTCCACCAGCTTCCAAGCGGATCATATGGCTGCCAGGAGGTGGCCATGGCCATGGAAGCGATCATGGAGGCAGCCCTGGCGATGGGACCGGCCGAGGGGCTGGCGCAGTTCGCAGGGGCGTTGGACCGCGAGTGGATCGAGCAGGCGCTGGCGGCGACCGGGACCGCTACGGTTCGGACGCGGAAGCTCCCGGCTGAGCGCGTCGTGTGGCTGGTGCTCGGCATGTCTATGTTCGCGGACCGGTCGATTGTGGATGTAGTCGATCACCTCCACCTGGTGCTCCCGGAGGTGCAGTCCCTGGCTCCCAGCGCAGTGCCGAAGGCACGGTATCGGCTCGGTGCCGAACCCATTGAGTGGTTGTTCTACCGGACGGTCGAGGCCTGGGGTGACGCAGGTGGCCTCGGTGATTGGCGGGGCCTGTCCCTTCACGGCGTGGATGGCACCTGCATGCGGGTTCAGGACTCCGACGACAACTTCGAGCACGTCGGAAAGCCGGGCGGACGGGGCGGCTCCAACGACGCCGGCTACCCGCAGCTCCGCATGGCGTGCTTGATGAACCTCGGCGCTCGGCTGCTCGAGGCCGAATCCTTCGGTCCATTCGCGCGGGCAGAGCAGGACCTCGCCGAGGATCTGTGGGATCGCGTACCGGACGACAGCCTCACGATCCTGGACCGGGGCTTCGTCAACTACTCGACGTTCGCCGGACTCATCGAGAGCGGCCACGACCGGCACTTCATGGTCCGCATGCGCCGCAACCTCGAGTACACCGAGATCGAGGAGCTGCCGGACGGCAGCATCCTCGCCGACCCGCCGCGCAGCCGCGCGCTGGGGCGGACCCATCCGGCCCTTCCGCCCACCATCCGTGGCCGGATCGTGGCATATGAGCACCCTGACGGAGAGCCGAGCCGCCTCTTCACCACGCTGACCGACCACGAGCGGTACCCCGCAGACGATCTGGTCGAGCTGTACCACGAGAGGTGGGAGATCGAGCTCGCCTTCGATGCGCTGAAGACACACATGCTCCAAAGGAAGGAGAGCCTTCGAAGCAAGCTTCCCGCTGGTGTAGAGCAAGAGGTCTGGGGTGCACTCCTCCTTTACAATCTCGTCCGCCACGAGATGCTCGGGGTCCCAGCAGACAACGACCTGCCCCCCAAGCGGATCAGCTTCTGGTCGTCGCTGATGTGGATGCGCAACTTCTGGGAGGTTGCCGCGTGGAGGACGAGGCCGGGCAACGTCCCTCGATACCTCCGCGAGTTCCGCTCCACGCTCAACGTCCTCATCAACCCGCCTCGAAGATCCGAACGCCGATATCCGCGCCACCTGAAGATCAAGATGAGCAACTACAAGCGCAACCGGGGGCGCCGCCGCCCGAAATCGAAGGAGGAACCAGAGGGAAATGTCAAGTGACTGGCATTGGGGCTAGGGTTGCTAGGAGCTACTTCAGCGGCGAGACCGCGACCTGGTGGAAGGTGTAGGTGTTGCCGTCCAGGCACGCCACCTTGCCCCCGAACCAGCCCGCGCCGGTGCTCTGCAGTGCGCCCAGGGACACGCAGAAGTGGCCGACGATCTCGGCCTTGCTGCCGAAGTTGGCGTCCGACGGGGACAGGTCGTTCACCAGGAACACCGTGCCGTTGACGACGGTGCTCCCCTGCAAGGTCGGGTAGTCCGGCTGATGGAGGAGTTGGAAGGCGCCCTTGTAGAAGTACAGGTAGTCGCCCTTCTCGGTGACCAGACCGCCGCCCATCCAGCACCCGTCGTTGCTGTGCAGACCGCCGTCGACGAGCCCCGCCGTGCCTACGTACTGGTCGGCGGTGGCGTGGTAGGCGTCCTCGGGGTGTACGGCGAGCACCTTCACGAGGTACCCGCCGGGGAGCGCCGTCGTGGTCGCCCCGGCGGGGCAGGTGGCGCTCCCGGTCGTCGCCTCGGCCGGGGGCGCGCCGAGGGCCACCACCGCCGCCTTGTAGAAGTAGTACTCGGTGCCGTCGTCGGCCTTGACGCCGCCCCCGTACCAGCAGCCTCCCTGGTTGTGCAGGTCGCCCGAGACCACACCGGAGGTGCCGATCAACGCGGCGGCCTTGTCGTGGTAGGCGTCGTCGGCGTGGACACCGACGATCTTGACCCGCTGCCCGGAAGGAAACCCGGCGGCGGTGGCCGCGCCCGGCGGACAGGACGGGTCGGAGACGACGGGCTCTGGTGGCGGCGTCGGCGTCAGATCGAGCATCGCCGCCTTGTAGAAGTAGTACCCGGTGCCATCGTCGGCCTCGAACCCACCGCCCATCCAGCACGCGCCGTTGGAGGTCAGCGTGCCACCGCTCACCACGCCGGTGGTGCCGATGATCTGCGCCGCCTTGTCGTGGTAGGCGTCGTCGGCGCTGATCGCGACGATCTTCACCCGGTGGCCCGCGGTCAGGGGTGCGGAGATCGAGCCCGGAGGGCAGGTGTCCTGGGCGAAGGCCGTGCCAGCCACGCCGAGGAGGAGGAGAGTCGCGACGACCCGCGCGAAAGCCCGGATAGGGAACATGGATGGGGTCCTGGTGGGTGATCGGCCCGTTTCCCCCCTCGCAGGGCTGGTTCACGAGCCGGCGATAGACCGCCTCGGCATAGCACGGTCCGGTCGGTCGCACAGCGGCAGGCAGACCCGGGCCAGCCGGTCCCCGCCGCATTACGTTCTATGGTCTCCGGGGGAGCCATGCCGATCGATAGCCGTCGCATCGCGGTGGTCCCCGGGGACGGCATCGGCAACGAGGTCATCCCCGAGGGCGTCCGTCTGCTCCGCACGCTCGACGAGCGGTTCGGGCTCGGCCTCCGGTTCGAGGACTTCGATCTGGGCGCCGAGCGGTACCTGCGCGACGGGACCACCCTGCCCGACGACGTGCTGGAGCGGTGGCGCTCCGAGTTCGCCGCGGTCTACCTGGGCGCCCTCGGCGATCCGCGAGTGCCGAGCAACGTGCACGCCAAGGACATCCTCCTCGGCAGCCGGTTCAAGCTCGACCTGTACATCAACCTGCGCCCGGTCAAGCTGCTGGACACCCGCTACTGCCCGCTCAAGGACAAGACCCCGGAAGATGTGGACTTCGTGGTGTTCCGCGAGAACACCGAGGGCCTGTACACGGGCGTCGGCGGCCAGTTCAAGCGGGACACCGGCGACGAGGTCGCCATCGAGACCGAGATCAACACCCGCAAGGGCGTCGAGCGCATCATCCGCGCCGCCTTCGCCTACGCCCAGCGCCACGGGCGGCCCTCGGTGTGCATGGCCGACAAGGCGAACGCCCTGCGCCACGGCCACGACCTGTGGCAGCGCGTGTTCCGCGAGATCGCCTCGGAGTATCCGGACATCCGCGCCTTCCACCTGTACGTGGACGTCCTCGCGATGGAGATGGTGCGCGCCCCCGAGCGCTTGGACGTGATCGTCACCAACAACCTGTTCGGCGACATCGTGACCGACCTCGGCGCGCAGCTCCAGGGCGGCATCGGGCTCGCCGCCTCCGGAAACATCCACCCCGGAGGCGCGGCGCTCTTCGAGCCGGTGCACGGCTCGGCCCCGGACATCGCCGGCAAGGGTATCGCCAACCCGCTCGCCGCCCACCTGACCGCCGGCATGCTCCTCGAGCACCTCGGCCGCCCCGACCTGAAGGACCGGGTCGAGGCGGCCATCGCCCACTGCCTGCACACCGGGCAGGTCACCCGGGAGCTCGGAGGCTCCCTGTCGACCACCGAGGTCACCGACGCGCTGCTGGCGCACCTGGCGGCCGACTGAACGAATCCCTGGAGGACACCGTGAACCTGGACATCCGCAAGCGTGAGATCGTCATCCTGTCCGCCGTACGCACCCCCTTCGGCACCATGGGAGGTGCCCTCAAGGACCTCACCGCTACCGACATCGCGGTCCACAGCGCCACCGCCGCCCTCGACCTCGCCGGAGTGAGCCCGGAGGACGTCGGGCACGTCGTCTACGGCAACGTGCTGCAGACCAGCAACGACGCGATCTACCTTCCCCGCCACGTGGGCCTGCGGGTCGGCGTCCCGCAGCACGTGCCCGCGCTGGTTGTGAATCGCCTGTGCGGCTCGGGCTTCCAGGCGGTCGTCACCGCCGCCGAGCAGATCCTCACCGGCCAGGCCAACCTCGTGCTCTCGGGCGGCACCGAGAACATGAGCCGCGCGCCCCACGTCGTCTACGGCCTGCGCGACGGCGCCCGCTTCGGCCGCCCCCCCAAGATGCAGGACCTGCTCTGGGAGTGCCTGACGGACACCTACTCGGGCTGCGCGATGGGGCTCACCGCCGAGAACCTCGGCGAGAAGTACGACATCGACCGCGAGACGGTCGACGAGTACGCCTACGAGTCCCAGATGCGCTGGAAGGCCGCCCACGACGCCGGCCGCTTCGCCGACGAGCTCGTGCCGATCACCCTGAAGACCCGCAAGGGCGAGCGCGTGTTCGCCGTCGACGAGCATCCGCGCCCCGAGACCACCCGCGAGACCCTCGCGAAGCTCTCGCCCGTGTTCAAGAAGGACGGCCTCGTCACCGCCGGCAACGCCTCCGGCATCGGGGACGGCGCCGGGTCGCTCGTGGTCGCCGACGCGGACTGGGCCGCGCACAAGGGCCTGTCCCCCATCGCCCGCCTGGTGGGCTGGGGCATCGCCGGCGTCGACCCGAACTTCATGGGCATCGGCCCCGCCCCCGCCGCCCGTCGCGCCCTCGAGCAGACGGGCCTCGGGCTGGACGACATGGCGCTGATCGAGGTGAACGAGGCCTTCGCGGCGCAGTACCTCGCGGTCGAGAAGGAGCTGGGCCTGGACCGGAGCATCACGAACGTCAACGGCGGCGCCATCGCACTGACTCACCCCCTCGCCGCCTCGGGCGCCCGGATCACCGCCACCGCCATCCACGAGCTGCGCCGCCGCGGCGAGCAGTACGCGCTGGTGAGCGCGTGCATCGGCGGCGGGCAGGGCATCGCGCTGATCGTCGAGGCGCTGTAGCGTCCCGGTTAGAATATCGCGAAGCGACGAGGACGATTCGCCATGGACGAGGTCATCTACGACTGGAACGCACGCGGGCACGCGCTCTCGCCGAGCATGCACCGGGTGCAGCTCCACGACGAGACGCTGCGAGACGGCATCCAGAGCCCGTCGGTGACCGACCCGTCCCTCGAGGACAAGGCGCGGATCCTGCGCCTGCTGGCCAAGGTCGGCGTGAACAGCGTGAACGTGGGCCTCCCGGGCGCCGGACAGCGGGCCGTCGAGGACGTCACCCACCTCGTCGAGATCGTGCGCGACGAGGGTCTCGGGGTGACCGCGGGCTGCGCGGCCCGCACCCACCCCAAGGACATCCGCCCGATCATCGAGATCGCCGAGAAGACGGGCGTCCCCATCGAGATCATGACCTTCCTCGGCTCCTCGCCGATCCGCATGTACGCCGAGGACTGGGAGGAGGACCGCCTCGAGGAGCTGACCCGCACCGCCGTGAAGCTGGGCACCCAGGCCGGGCTGCCGGTCTCCTTCGTCAGCGAGGACACGATCCGCAGCCACCCGCGCACCCTCCGCCGCCTGTTCGAGGCCGCGGTCGAGGAGGGCGCCACCCGCCTCGTGCTGTGCGACACCGTCGGCCACGCCACCACCGACGGCGTGTTCAACCTGGTGCACTTCGCCGAGGACCTGCTCCTCGGCATGGGGATGCGTGAGCAGGTGAAGCTCGACTGGCACGGGCACAACGACCGCGGACACGCGCTCACCAACGCGCTGTACGCCATCGAGGCGGGCGCCGACCGCGTCCACGGCACGATCCTCGGGATCGGCGAGCGGGTCGGGAACACCTCGATGGACCAGATGCTCGTCAACCTCAAGCTGCTCGGGGTGATCGACCGCGACCTGTCCGACCTCGCCGAGTTGGTCCAGGCGACGAGCGAGGCCGTGGACTGGCCGATCCCGTGGAACTACCCGGTCTTCGGGCGCGATGCCTTCCGCACCGCCACCGGGGTGCACGCCGCCGCGGTGATCAAGGCGATGAACAAGGGCGACGCCCTGCTGGCCGACCAGGTCTACAGCGGGGTCCCGGCGAGCTGGTTCGGTCGCCGCCAGGAGATCGCGGTCGGGTTCATGAGCGGCGAGTCGAACGTGCGCTACTGGCTGCAACATCGCGGGATGCAGCCCGACGACGCCCTCGTCCGCGCGATCTTCGACGCTGCGAAGCACCACAGCGAGCTGCTCACGGAGCAGGAGATCCTCGCGATCTGCGCCGAGCACGGGGTCCAGCCCGCGGCCTGAACAAAGGGGTCAAGTACGGGCCCCGACGCACCGATTGGAGGCGTGTCTCCCTGGAGATCCGGCCACGGTGCGCCTCGCCTTCCTCTGCTACCTCCTCGCCTTCGCCCCTCCCGCCCTCGCGGCCGACCACGGCGCGCCGCGTCCCGGCCAGGGGGGCCTCGTGGCCGCGGAGATCGGGCTGGGCCTGCTCGCCGCGAGTGGCGTGTGGGCCACCTTCGACGCCGCCTACGCCCCCAAGAACATGGGGATCGGCCCGATGGCGACCGCCTTCGTCGGCGCGCCGATGACCTTCGGCGGCGCCCTCGCCACCCGGCGCGCGCTCGTCGCCGCCGGCCTCGACGCACCCGGACGGGCCGCGGGCAAGTGGGCGGGCGGCGTGTACGCCGCCGGCGTGCTCGCGGGGGGGCTGGGCGTCGGCGCCCACGTGGTCACCACCGACCCGGCACCACTGCTCCTTCCCCTCCCCCTGCTCGCGATCAGCTACTCCGCCGCCGCGGCGCAGATCGGCCGGGACCGGGCCGCTCGCAACGGGTGGACCCGGGCCGGGCAGGTGCCCCGCGGCACCCTGTGGGCCGCGGTCGGGCTCGCCGGCGGTGCCGTCGCCCTCGGGCTGGGGGCGGGCACGGTGGCCGGGGTCTCGAAGTCGAGCCCCGGGAGCGGCCTCGCGCCCGCGCTCGGCGTGGCCGCCGGCTACGCCGGCATCGGCGCGCTGGTGTCGCTGTCGGGCTACCTCGGCGCCCTCGGACGGGCGCAACGGCAGGGTCGGCGCGCCCAGAGCCCCGACGACGGGCCGCCGAAGCTGTCCCGGATGCGGGTGGTGCCCCTCCCCCGGGTGGATGGCGGCGGCCTGGGCGTGACCGGGACCTGGTGACCGCCCCCCGAAGTGCACCCGCCGGGTCCGGCCCTCGCCGGCGCTACTCGTCGGTGTCGAGGGCCTGCCGGATCTCGCGCTGCCTGCGGGCCTTGTCGCCCTTCAGCTTCTGCCGGAGCCACCGGGCGCGCAGGTTGTTGTTCTGCACCGCGTGCAGGAAGAACACCAGGCCGATCGCCCAGGAGAGCACCGGCCACCGCGTGAGGCCTGGCAGGTGGAACCACAGGATCGCCGTGCCCACGAGCACGTCGACCGCCTGCAGGGAGTAGAAGATGGCCTTTCGGGCCCGGAGCGCACCGACCCGCATGACGAGTTGGTTCACCGCCAACACGCCCACGATGCCGAGCAGGAGGAGGGTACTCAGGTCCACCCGCCCTCCGGGCCCATGGCGACGTTGTCGATCAGCCGGGTCTTGCCGAGGAAGGCCGCGACCAGCGCACGCGCGGGACGGTCGACGGTATCGAGGGGCTGCAGGCTCTCGGCATCGACGAGCTCGAGGTAGTCGAGGCGATCGACCTCCAGCGCCGCGCGCCCGAGGTCCAGCAGGGCCGCCGCGCTCGTCTCGCCCGCCTTCGCGGCCTCCGCCATCGCGAACAGCGCACGGTGCAGGGACAGCCCCCGCGAGCGCTCCGTCGTCGACAGATACCTGTTGCGCGAGGACAGGGCGAGGCCGTCCTCGTCGCGCACCAGCGGGCCGGGCACCACGGTCACCGGCATCGCGAGGTCGCGCACCATGCGCCGGATCACCGCGAGCTGCTGGTAGTCCTTCTCGCCAAAGCACGCCTCGTCGCACCGCGTGAGCCCGAAGAGCCGCGCCACGACGGTGGCCACGCCTTCGAAGTGCCCGGGGCGCGAGGCGCCGCACAGGCCGCGGGTCAGCTCGTGGACCGCCACCGAGGTCTGGAAGCCCGGCGGGTACATGCGGGTCGGGGTGAACAGCGCGTCCACCCCGGCCTCCTCGCACTTCGCCGCGTCGCCCTCCGGGTCACGGGGGTAGCGGTCGAGGTCCTCGGTGGGCCCGAACTGCAGCGGGTTGACGTAGATCGAGACGACGAGCTCGTCCACTCGCGGGCGCAGGATCCGCATCAGCGAGACGTGCCCGCGGTGCAGGAAGCCCATGGTCGGCACGAGGCCGATCCGGCGGACCGACGCGTGGCGAGCGTCGGCCCACGCGGTCATCGCGTCGGGCGTGGCGAGGACGTCCATCTCAGTAGAGCTTCGCGATCTTCCTGGGACGCCCCACCCCGAAGGAGTACTCCTCGGTCGGGAACAGCCCCTCGCGGACCTCGCGGGCGTACTCGCCGACCGCGTCCACGATGGTGTCCTGCAGGCGCGCGTAGCGCTTGACGAACTTCGGCTGGAAGGAGAGGTCCATGCCGAGCAGGTCGTTGCACACGAGCACCTGGCCGTCGCAGCGCGGCCCGGCGCCGATGCCGACGGTCGGGATGGGAAGCTCCTCGGTGATCTGCGCCGCGAGGTGCATCGGGATGCCCTCGAGCACGAGGCAGAAGGCGCCCGCGTCGCACACCGCGTGGGCGTCGGCGAGGACCTGGGCGCCCTGGTCGCCGCGGCCCTGCACCCGGAACCCGCCCATGGCGTGCACCGACTGCGGGGTGAGCCCGATGTGCGCCACGACGGGGATCCCCGCCTGGACGATCGCGTGGATGGCCGGCGCGGAGCGCTCCCCACCCTCGAGCTTCACCGACTGGGCGCGGCCCTCCTTGAGCAGGCGGCCCGCGTTGGCCAGCGCCTGCTCGGGGGAGACCTGGTAGGACATGAAGGACATGTCGCCCACGAGGTGCGCCCGCTTGAGCCCGCGCGAGACGCAGCGGGTGTGGTAGACCATCTCGTCCAGGGTGACGGGCAGGGTGTCTTCGTGGCCCTGCACGACCATGCCCAGGCTGTCGCCGACGAGGACCATGTCGACCCCGGCGGTGTCCACCAGCCGGGCCATGGTGTAGTCGTAGGCGGTCACCATGACGATTCGTTCGTTATCGGCCTTCTTCTTGCGAAGGTCCAACACGCTGATACGGCTCACGGCCTCTCTCCTGATCAGGACCCCGTGCCGAACAGGCTCGGCGCCGCCTCCCGGTCCGACGTGGATCCAGGGGCCGAGGGGTCAGTGGCTTCCCGGAGCGCGGCCTCGATGCGCGAGAGCACCGCGACACGCCCTTCCGGGTCGTCGACGTAGTCCATATCCCGGTTGTCGATGCGGAGGAGCGGACTGCGCGTCCACCGCTTCCACAGCCGCTCGTAGCGCGCCCGCAGGTCATCGAGGTACGCCGCCGTGATGTGGGTCTCGCCGGGCGCACCGCGGCGGGCGATGCGCTTCAGGAGCACCTTGGTCGGCGCGTCGAGGTAGACCACGAGGTCGGGCGCCGGGGCAACCGCGTCGAGGACCCCGGTGAAGCGCTCGTAGATCTCGAGCTCCTCGTCGCTCAGGGTCTTCTCGGCGAACAGGCGGTCCTTCTCGAAGAGGTAGTCGGACACGACCACCTCGGCGAAGAGCTCCTCCTGGCGGATCGCGCTCTGCTGCCGCCAGCGGTTCATCAGGTAGAAGAGCTGCACGGGGAGCGCGTAGCGGCCGGGATCTTCGTAGAAGGGGCCGAGGAACGGGTTGGTCTCGGCCGGCTCGAGGACGAGGCGCGCACCCCAGGCGTCGTGCAGCACGCGACACAGGGACGTCTTCCCGACGCCAATCAGCCCTTCGACGACGACGAAACGACGCACCCGGCCCCCGGTGTGGACTGCCCGCATATCGCGCTCGGACCACCCCCGCGACCCGCCGGTCGCCCCCGCCCGCTCAAGCCGCGGACGCCATACCCTCCGCCCGCGACCGGCCGTAGTCCCCGAGGAAGGTGACCCGCCGTGCGAGCACGCTCACGCCGTGGCGCTCGTTCCCCTCCCGATCGGTCCACTGCTCGTACTCGATCTCGCCCTCGACGCCGACGAGGGAGCCCTTGCGCAGCAGCCGGTGGCAGCTCTCGGCGCGGTCGCCGAACACCTTGACCGAGTGCCAGCTCGTCTTGTCGACCCAGCCGTCGCCGTCGCGGACCCGGCGGTCGGTCGCCACCCGCATCACGCACCACCGGTTGCCCGCCGAAGACGTCCGCAGCTCCGGCGCCGCACCGATCCGACCCACCAGGATCACCCTGCACATGCTCATCGCTCACCTCCATGGTTCGGCTGCGGTCGGTGCAGGGAGCGTTCCAGGAAACATCGGACGATATCGAGCTTTTGCCGGTCCGACGTGACGGGAGTCGACCGACGGACGTCCGACGACCGTCACTCGTCGTCGTCGTCCTCGGAGCGCAGCGGGAGCAGGTGGACGACGTTGTCGGACTCGTCGGCGATCAGCTCGTCCTTGCCGAGGTAGGGGTGGGACAGATCCTGCACCCGGGCGAGATCGTCGAGCAGTGCCTCGATCCGTCGCCGGTAGCGGCCCTGGTACATCCACGCGGCGAAGTCCGAGAGGAACGGGAGCACGAGGACCGACAGGTCCAGCGGCCACAGCTCCGGGACGCGGATCAGCCGCCCACAGGTGAGGAGCGCGAGCATCGCGAGCACCGCGAGGATCACCTTGCCCTGGGGCTCCGCCCACGCGCCGAAGCCGAAGTTCTCCTCCTCGGCCTGGTTCATCTCGGTCGCGAGCCGGGTGTAGCGCGGGAGGAAGGTCTGCAGGACCTCCCGGCGGAGCAGGCTCGCCTGGACCCGTGGGTGGTCGGGCATCGCGACGCCCCGGTACTCGCGGATCGCGGCCTCGACGTGTTGCCGCGCGAGCCGCCGGAACTCGGCGGCCGCGCGATCGGGATCCCCCGCAAAGCTGCGGCGGATCCCCTCCAGCCGCTCCACGAGCTTGGTACAGACCTTGTCGAGCCGGTAGTCGGTGGGCACCATCACCCTGCCAACCTAGCTCCCCGGGAGTCCGCCGCGCCAGGACTGCCGCCCACTCGCCGATCCTCTTGACGCCCCGAGCGAATGGCATAAGAAAGGGCGCCACGCGGGCGATTAACTCAGCGGGAGAGTGCCACCTTCACACGGTGGAAGTCACTGGTTCGAATCCAGTATCGCCCACCACTTCCAGAATGGCCGCCATGAACCTTGGTTCTTGGCGGCCTCTTCCGTTCTGACATCGGGGACGCGGACGGAATCGCTTTGGGATCACCGGCGTTGTTCGACGGCTTCCGACGTGACGCGCGGTTCGAATCCAGTCAGGGGTCCGCCACCCCCGAGCACGAACCGGAGCCAGGGCCATTGCTGAACCGTTTTTAGAACGCTACGTTAAGCATGTCGTTCTGCAGAAGGCTCAGCAGTGTCGAACCCCGGCGCCATCTCCAACTGGGTCAACACCCTCCCCGAAGACGGCCGGTACACGTTCACCGCGCAGGAAGTCGCCGAAGTGACTGGCGCTTCGCCGGCCGCCGTGAGGATGGCGCTGTACCGCCTGCGAAAGAGGGGCTTGATTGCCACTCCCCGGCGCGGCTTCTTCGTCCTCGTACCGCCCGAGTACCGCTCCGCGGGCTGCCCGCCTGCCTCCTGGTTCATCGATGACCTCATGCGGCACCTCGGCCGCCGCTACTACGTGGCCCTGTTGAGTGCGGCGGCGCTTCACGGCGCTGGCCACCAGCAGCCGATGGCGTTCCAGGTGATCACCAACGCAGCGGAACGGGACATCGAGGAGGGTCGCGTGCGCATCCAGTTTCATGCGAGCAACCTGATCGAAGGGGCGGCCACCATACGGATGCAGACCGAGACCGGCACAATGGCCGTGGCCACTCCGGAGACCACCGCGTTCGACTTGGTGCGCTTTCCCGGGGCTTCCGGGTACTGGAGCAACATCGCCACCGCATTGTCGGAGCTCGCCGAGAGACTCGATCCGGCAGAGCTCAGCGCCGCCGCTGGACGGGTAGCCCGCAGCGACACACAGCGGCTGGGATGGCTGCTAGATCGGGTCGGAGAAGGCGCACTGGCTGGCGCCCTCGAGGCCCAGCTCGAGAACAAGCGGCTCCATCCGACTCCGCTGAGCACGATGCGAAGCGCCACCGACGCGCCGCTAGACGCCCGCTGGCGCATCCTGGTCAACGACGACGTGGAGCCGGACCTGTGATCCCGAGAGCAAACATCACCGCCTGGCGCAAGACCGCGCCGTGGCCCGACAACGCACAGGTCGAGCAAGACCTCGTGTTGTCCCGTGCGATGGTCGAGCTGTTCGCCCGCCGCGAAGTTGGCCAGCAGGCGGCAATTCGGGGGGGCACCGCACTGCACAAGCTCTTCTTCGATCCGCCAGGTCGCTACTCGGAGGACATCGATCTCGTGCAGCAGGACGCGGGCCCCATCGGTCCCCTGGTCGACGCGGTGCGAGCAGCGCTCGATCCGTGGCTGGGCAAACCAAAATGGAAAGCAGGCCACGGCCGGTTCACGCTGACCTATCGCTTCGACACCACGCAATCCCCCGTCGTCCAGATGCGCGTGAAGGTCGAGATCAACACCCGCGAGCACTTCGCCGTCCATGGGTGTGCAACGACAATTATTCTGTCGTGTCCGACGACAACTATTCTGGCGTGTCGGGGCTGGGGTGAAGGGTGCTCGCGGCGACCTCGCGAGGAGCCCGGTACATGGCGCGGGT
>Ga0114931_10001571_pt1 | contig 29204 bp, 34 predicted proteins | sample 2SBtaG_FD_89579 | JGI IMG/M metagenome (GOLD analysis project Ga0114931, IMG submission 89579) | Deep subsurface microbial communities from Kolumbo volcano to uncover new lineages of life (NeLLi) - 2SBTROV14_V59a metaG | ecosystem: Environmental > Aquatic > Marine > Volcanic | place: Kolumbo... | reverse complement strand
TTTCGATGGTCGCGCAGGCCCGGCCCATGACCGCGCAGATCTTGGCGATGCGCTTGCCGTAGGCGCCGTTCACCAGCACCAGCATCTTGCCGTCGCGCGGCAAGAGGGTGCCAACGGTGGCCTCGATGGCGAAGGTGCCGCTACCCTGGATGGGCACGCAGACGTGGCTACCCGCGCCCCCGGCGATCTCGATCAGGCGCTCGCGGACGCGGGCATTGATGGCGATAAAGGCTTTGTCGCGCGAGCCCCAGTCGCGCAGCATGGCGGCCTTGGTCTCGGCCGAGGTGGTCAGCGGTCCGGGGGTGAGAAGAAGCGGCTCGGCGGGATTGGGCATGGCGGCGGGCTCCCCATGACGGTCAATCTTGGTTCGGGGTCTTTATCGGGACGGGTGGAGCATAAATCAAATTACAAATTCTTATGATAATGATATATTGGTCTTATGAATCACGCACAGCTCAGGGCCTTCCACGCGGTCGCCACCGAAGGCAGCTTCACCAAGGCGGCGCGATCGCTCGGCGTCAGCCAGCCGGCGGTGACCATTCAGGTCAAGGCGTTGGAGGAAAGCTATGGCGTCGGCCTGATCGACCGTCGCGGCCATCGTCTCACGCTGACCGATCTCGGCGACCGCCTGTTGGAGGTGACGCGGCGCATCTTCGATCTCGAGGAGGAAGTCGAGGCGTTGTTGTCGACCGCCCGGGAATTGCGTAGCGGCCAGCTTCACGTCGCCGCCGACGGCCCCTATTTCGTGATGGAACTGCTGGCGACCTTCATCGCCCGCTATCCCGAGGTCCGGGTCTCGGTGTCGATGGGCAATTCGGACGAGGTCTTGCAGGCGTTGATCGACTATCGCGCCGACGTAGCGGTGCTGGCGCGGATCGACGACGATCGCCGCTTTCACGCCCTGCCCATCGGCCATCAGCCCTTGGTGGTGCTGGTCTGGCGCGCCCATCCCTGGGCCGGGCGGGAAGCCATCCGCCTGACCGAGCTCGACGGCGAGGCGATGGTCCTACGCGAACCCGGCTCGGTGACCCGGCGCATCTTCGACGGCGCCCTAGCCGTCGCCGGGGTGCGGCCCAGGGTGGTGCTTGAAATCGGTAGCCGCGAGGCCCTGCGCGAAGCGGTCGCCGCCGGGCTCGGCGCCGGGGTGGTGTCGCGGGCCGAGCTCGGCGCCGATGATCGCCTGGTCGCGCTCGCGGTCGAGGATGCCGAACTCGTCAGCCGCGAGGACGTGGTCTGTCTCAAGGAGCGCCATAATCGCCGCACCGTCCGCGCCTTCTTCAAGCTGGCCGATACCGCCACCGGGCCGCGTTAACCCGGATTTAAGTTCGCCTTACCACCATGGCTGGCCGAACCCGTTCCGTCGCGCCGGCGGATAGCGAGGCCCGGACCGCAAGAGGGACCCAGATGACCCGTTTCCTGTCCACCGACGAGAAGCCCGACGGCTGGCGTCTCGAGGATATCCTGTCGGAAATCCAGAACGACATCATCCGCCGCTCGGAAAAGATCGTCGGCGATCATCGCGCCGAGGCCCGCGCGGTGTTGCACAACAACATCGAGATACTCGCCTGGCTGACCCAGTGTATCCACAAGGCGGAAGACTCGACCCGGGTCCTCAAGAGTCTCGGGCCGAGCCGCGCTGGCATCGGCGGACCGCCCCGGATCGGCGCCGCCTGACGGCTACTCGCGCGCCACCAGGGCGGCGAGCGCCTCGGGCGTATCGATATCGAGCAGAATCCCGGGGTCGTCGCAGGCGACCATGACCACGGCGTCGGCGTGCTCGCCGATCAAATGGCGGGCGCCGACGTCGCCCGAGATGGCGCCGATCTCGGCGAAGTAGCGCCGCCCCCACAGCACCGGATTGCCGCGTCGCCCGGCATGGGTCGGCACGCAGATGGCATGCCCCGCGTCGGGATCGAAGGCGTCGATCAAGCGGTCGATCAGCGCCGCCGACACCTCGGGCATGTCGCCGAGGCAGACCACCACCCCGTCGATGTCGTCGTCGAGCGCCGCGACGCCGGTCTTGAGCGAGCCGCCGAGGCCCTCGGCGTAATCGGGATTGTGAACCAGCTCGACCGCCGCGCCGGCCAGCGCCGCCGCGACCCGATCGCGCTCGTGGCCGGTCACGACCACCACCGGCGCGGCCTTCGAGGCGCTGGCGGCGGCGACCACGCGAGCGACCATCGGTTGCCCGTCGATAGGGCAGAGAAGTTTGTTCGCCGCCCCCATGCGGCGCGACCGGCCGGCGGCCAGGACCAGGGCCGCGATCCGGCGCTTGGGGCGCGCCATGGTCCGTTTCCGCGCCGGCGGCGAGGCCCGGACGCGCGGCAACGGCCGGGCCGTGATTTCCTTCAGCAGCCCGCCCGCGCCGAGGCGCATGATATCCTCGCGACCGACTGGAAGATCGGCGAGCAGCCGCTGCAACAGCCAATCGACGCCGTGGATGCGGGGCGAGCGCGCCGAGCCCGGAAGGCCGAGCACCGGTCGCGCGCCGATCCGGGCATGGAGCGTCAGATTGCCGGGGTCGACCGGCATGCCGAAATGCTCGACCGTGCCGCCGGCGCGCTCTATCGCCGTCGGCACCACGTCGCGTCGATCGACCGTCGCCGAGGCGCCGAGGACGAGGATCAGGTCGGGACCGGTCATGGCCTCGATCGCCGCCGTCACCGCGTCCTCGTCGTGCGCGCAGCGGGTCTCCTCGACCAGGCTCGCGCCGAGCGCCGCGAGCCGGGTCTTGATCGTGCCCCTGGTCTTGTCGAGCAGCCGGTCGGTGGTGCCCGGCAGACTGGTCTGGATCAACCCGATGCGTTTAGGGCCGAGCGGGGCGAGGTGGATCAGCGGTTCGGGCGAGCGAGCGGCGCGCGCCCAGGCGGCGACGGCGGCGCGCGGGGCGGCGAGGGGGATGATCTTCACCGTCGCCACCAGATCGCCGGCCTCGATGAGGGCGAAGGGGGCGATGGCGGCGACGGTCACCGCCTCGTCGATCAGATTGCAGCGGTCGAGGCGATCGCGTTCGTAGAGCGCCAGCCCGCGCGCCGTCGCGTAGAGATTGCAGCGCCCGGTGCCGGCGGTGCCGATCGCCAGCCCCGATCCGGCCAGGGCGCGCGCGACCTCGGCGGCGGCCTCGTCCTCGGCCAAGTCGCCCTCTTCGAGGCGGGCGACGGTGACCGTGGCCAGCCCCGCCTCGCCGAGGGCGGCGATCTCGGCCGGGCCAAGCACGGTGCCCTTGCGCAGTCGGCCGCGCGGGGTGCGCAGGCCGTGGGCGAGGATCGCGCCCTCGGCCCGGGCCAGCGGCTCGGGGCCGAATTTCACGCCGCCGCCCTGGCGCTCTCGCGCCGCCGCCGGGCCTGGGTGATCTCGGCCATGATGGCGATCGCGATCTCGGCCGGCGAGCGGGCGCCGATATCAAGTCCGATAGGACCGTGGACGCGACCGATTGCGGCCTCGTCGAAGCCCGCCTCGGCGAGGCGCGCGCGGCGCTTGGCATGGGTCCGGGTACTGCCGAGGGCGCCGATGTAAAACGCCGGCGAGCGCAGCGCCACGGCCAGCGCCGGGTCGTCGAGCTTGGGGTCGTGGGTGAGGGCGACGATCGCCGTGCGGTGGTCGGGGTCGAGCGCCGTGATCGCCGCGTCGGGCCACTCGGTCGAGATCGCCAGTTCGGGAAAGCGGGCGTCGGAGGCGAAGGCGTGGCGCGGGTCGATCACGACCACGCCATAGCCGGCGATGGCTGCGATGCGGGCCAGCGGTTGGGTGATGTGAACCGCGCCGACGACGACCAGGCGCGGCGGCGGCGCGTGGGTCTGAATGAACATCCGGCCCGAGGCGGTCTCGACGCAGCCGCTCCGGTCCTCGGCCAGGGTATGGGTCGCCGCCGCCGCCAGCGCCGGGTCGACGCCGCGAGTCGTGGCCGGGTCGGCGGGGTCGATCAGCCATTGGTCGCCGCTCGCCAGGTCGGTCGCCAGCGCCACCGGCCGCTGGGCGGCGCGGGCGCGGCGCAGGCGGTCGAGGATCGCGGCCTTCATGTCACCCGCTCGACGAAGATCTCGACCGTGCCGCCGCAGGTCAGGCCGACCTCCCAGGCTTGTTCGTTGGTGACGCCGTAGCTCAAGAGCCGGGGCTTGCCGTCCCTGATCGCCGCGCGCGCTTCCGCGATCACCGCGCCCTCGATGCAGCCGCCCGAGACCGAGCCCCGGAAGTCGCCGCCGTCGCCGACCACCAACTGGCTACCGACCGGGCGCGGGCTCGACCCCCAGGTCGAGATCACGGTCGCCAGGGCGACGCCCTTGCCCTCGGCGCGCCAAGCGGCAGCGAGGTCGAGCGGGTCGTCGCCGCCGGTTGGGATTGGCTCGGGGGTCAACTCGCTTGTCGCCATGATCTCCCTCCTTCCAGCTTGCGCTCGCCGGGACGGGCCAGCGCCCGGGCGAGATCGTCGAGGCTCTCCAGGTCGTGGACCGGGCGAAACTCGTCGACATGGGGAAGGATCGCCCGGACCCCCAATGATTTGGGCTCGAAACCGGCGTAGCGCAACAGCGGGTTGAGCCAGATCAACCGCCGGCAGGACTTGTGCAGGCGCTCGATCTCGCGCCCCAGGCCGGCGCCGGCCTCGCGGTCGAGCCCGTCGGAGACGAATAATACCACGGCGCCCTGGCCCAGCACCCGACGCGACCACGACAAGTTGAAGCGGCGCAGGCAGGCGCCGATGCGGGTGCCGCCGTCCCAGTCCTCGACCGCCTCGCCGACCGCCTTCAGCGCCAGATCGACGTCGCGATGGCGCAGCAGGCGGGTGACGTTGGTCAAGCGGGTGCCGAACAGGAAGGTATGGACCCGGTCGCGGTCGTTGGTGATGGCGTGCATGAAATGCAGGAACAGGCGCGAATAGCGGCTCATCGAGCCCGAGATGTCGCACAGCACCACCAGCGGCGGATGGCGACGGCGGGGCGCGCGCAGCCGCAAGGGGATGATGCCCGAGCCCGAACGCATGGCGGCGCGCAAGCTGGCGCGCATGTCGATGCGCGGCCCATGCGGGTCGGGCGCGTGGCGCCGGGTGGCGACGTCGAGGATGGGCAGCCCGAGGCGGGCGATAACCCGTTTGGCGCGGGCTTCCTCGTCGGCGCTCATCTGCTCGAAATCGCGCTTGGCCAGTAGTTCGCGGTCGGAGGAGGTGAGGGCGGCATCGATCTCGATCTTGTCCTCCTCGAGGGTCTCGCGCTTATTCCCACCATCGCCGGCGCTCAAGGCGTCGCGTAGCCGGCGGCTGAGGGCGGACTGGTCGTCGGGCTCGCGAACGCCGTCCAGCGAGGGCAGCAACAACGCCAGCATCCGTTCTAAAAGCCTGGGGTCGCGCCAGAACACGTGGAAGCATTGGTCGAACAGTTCGCGCTGATCGCGGCGGTTGACGAACACCGCATGGAGCGTCCAGTAGAAATCGTCGCGATTGCCGATCCCCGCAGTCTCGACCGCGCGCACCGCCTCGATCACTCGCCCGGGGCCGATCGGCAGCCCGGCGGCGCGCAGGGCGCGGGCGAAATGCATGATATTGGCGACCAGCCTGCCGCCGTGGTCTTGTCCGGGACCGTCGCCGCCGTTCATCCCGCGACCGCGAGGTCGGCCTTGATCTCGGCCAGGATGTTGGCCGCTTCGGAGCCTCGGACGCGGGCGATGTCGTCTTGGTATTTGAGCAGCACGCCGAGGGTGCTGTCGACGGTGTCGGCATCGAGCGTCAGCGCGTCGAGCTGGATCAGGGCGTTGGTCCAGTCGAGGGTCTCGGCGACGCCGGGCAGCTTGAACAGGTCGCGCTGGCGCAAACGCTGGACGAAGGCGACCACGGCCCGGCTCAGGCGCTGATCCGCGCCCGGCAGCTTGGCCTTGAGGATGGCGAGTTCGCGCGCCCCGTCGGGATAGTCAATCCAGTGATAGAAGCAGCGCCGCTTGAGGGCGTCGTGAATCTCGCGGGTTCGGTTCGAGGTGATGACCACGATCGGCGGCGTCGCGGCCTTGACGGTGCCGATCTCGGGGATGGTGATCTGGTAGTCCGACAGGACCTCCAACAGGAAGGCCTCGAACGGCTCGTCGGCGCGGTCGAGCTCGTCGATCAGCAGCACGGGCGACCCCTCGATCTCCGGTTCGAGCGCTTGCAGGAGCGGCCGGCGGATGAGAAAGCGGTCGGTGAAGATTTCGGTGCCGAGCAGGTCGCGGTCGGTCTCGCCGGCGGCCTCGGCGATCCTGATCTCGACCATCTGGCGGGCGTAGTTCCATTCATAGACCGCCGAGGCCACGTCGAGCCCCTCGTAACATTGCAGGCGGATCAGGCGCCGCCCGAGGCCGGCGGCCAGCACCTTGGCGATCTCGGTCTTGCCGACCCCGGCCTCGCCCTCGAGGAACAGCGGCCGCTCGAGCCGGAGCGCGAGGAACACCGCCGTCGCCAAGCCGCGATCGGCGACATAGGACTGATCCTCCATCAACGCGCGAGCGGCGTCGATGTCGTCGGGAATGGCGGCGGGCTTGCTCATGACGGCGCCGACACTAGAACGAGGGCGGGGCGGCGCGCAAGGCGGGGAACGGTTCCGTCATGCTAGAGCCGTTGCCGAAGTTCCTCGAAGAAGGCTCTAAGCACTTCGTCACCCGTCGCGAAGACCCGTTCGTTCTCGAAATGCCGCGCGAGCGCGTCCAGTATTTGCCGCCGTGGCCGAGCATCCCCCATGTCGGGATACCGATGCGCCCAATCCCGACCGGGGTGTAGAGTGTCCCAAGGCGATCGGAGGTTTGCCCTGGTTCGGGGGTCGTCGCCATGTTTGCCAAGACCGTAACAAATGCCGCTCTCGTTGTTCCAGACGGGCTTGAAGAGATGGATCAAGTAATCTTCGGCCGCGCCTTGCCAACCGCTTTGCACCACGAGTGCGCGGTACTCGAAATCGTCGAGGCGGAGGGTACTCAAGGTCTTGCCGATGCTCCGTAGATGATCGCCTAGTCGGCGTCACAACCGTTCACCTTGCTCAGACGGCTCGCGAGCGTGATCCGTTCGTGGGTCGGCCTTGCCAACGTAAATCGGTGTCTCGCTATTCATGATCGGCTCGTATGCCGGAAAATAGCCAGTATAGTAAAGCGCGTACACACCAGATCCATAAAACGGTTCGATCCCGCCAAGGGGAAAACGAGGTTGGGCGATCAACGCCAGGGACACGAAACCTCCCACGATCGCAGGATCGCCAGGATCGAACACGGATCGCGGTTGCTTGATGGGGTCGATTTCCCCGAGAAGCCGTTCCATTCGTTCGACCAATAGCCGGACGCCCTTATCGACGGCGCGCCGCGTCTGCTTGGTGGGCGGATGCTCCCTCGACACGTCGACCAAACGTTCAAGTTCCGCCGCGACCTTTTCCATGATTTCCACGGACGGATGGCCGGTTCGACGCGCCATCACGCGGCGCGCGCCTTATCGATCGCGATAAGCCGATCTCGAATACTTGTCGCCAGGAGCTTGGCGAGCGTGACCGGGACCGCGTTACCGAGTTGCCGCATGGTCTCCGTCCACGAACCATGAAAGAGAAAATTGTCCGGGAATGACTGCAAGCGCGCACTCTCCCGAACGGTAAAATAGCGGACTTCGCCGCTAGGCCGGAGGAGCATGTTTTCGCCGCCGGGAACACCATGCACCCCCGCCTTCAAGGTCTTGGCGGGCTCGTCCAGTGGGCTTCCCGTGTGGCCGGGATAGCTCCGGGCGCCGGGCTGGAACCGGTGATTGAGATAAACCTCCGTGGTCAACGGTTCTAACTCGGGATCGGGGAGACCCTCCAGGGTGTCCCGAACCGTGCGCCAAGGAAACGAGATCGGGATCTCTTGCCTCCGATCGGCGCGCCGTCGCGTGTGCTCGGCGATGACGCGGAGCCCTCGGGGTACCTTGTGACGCTCCCAATACTGGCCTGTTCGACATTGGTCCCACGCGAGCGCGTCCGCCGAGTGGGTTTCCCTCGGAAAGCACCACTCGACGCCCAGATCGGCGCGGAACCCCACAAAAAAAACTCTCTCCCGTCGTTGAGGGACGCCGAAGTTAGCCGCGTTGAGAACCTCCACGACGAGGTTGTAGTGAAGCCCCCCGGAAATCCCGCTGCCGTGGTGACGCTTTAGACGGCGAAGATGGTCGAACCACGTTTCGCTACCCTCTCGTTCGATCTCGGGGTAGGAAAGCTGAAGCTTGATGTATTCGAGATAGGGGGCGAACGCGGATCGCGTCAAACCCTTTACATTCTCGAAAAGAAAAGCCTTGGGCCGTAACTCGCGCACGGCGCGAACCGCTTCCGGGAAGAGATCGCGCGAGTCCTTGTAACCACGGTGTTTTCCACCGAGGGAGAAGGGCTGACATGGCGGTCCACCGGAAATTAGGTCGACGTTCCCGTGAATGCTTCGGTAGTCGAATCGCCCAATGTCGCCTTCCCAAATTGGCCATTCACGGAGCGGCCAGAGGTGGCGTTCTTGGTTTTCCCTCAATGTGTCGCAACAGTAGCGGTCGCGTTCAATCACGACCAAGGGAGTGAAACCCGCGAGGCTCACGCCAATTCCCAGCTCACCGGCCCCCGCGAAAAGCTCTACCGAGCGCATCATACGGCCACCAAAAAATCACGTATGTTCTTCTTTAGTTCTTCACTATGCTTGATCTGACACTCCCACACAATCAAAAATTGCCACCCCCGACGCGCGAGTTGTTCCTGATGCGCGAGGTCTCGATGACGGTTGGCCTCGAGTTTAGGAACCCAAAAGTCCAGACGCGACTTGGGTAGGCGCGCTAGTTTGCAGATCGGGTCGGCGTGTCGATGCCAAAAACATCCGTGTACAAATATCACTTTCTTGCGCGCCGGAAATACTAAATCTGGTATGCCCGGAAGGTCTCGTCGATGTAGGCGGTATCGGAAACCCATGCCATGCGCGAGGCGGCGAACCACCATTTCCGGTTTGGTGTCTTTCGCGCGAACTCGGGACATACGTTCGCTGCGCTGACGCGGCGTCAAGGTATCCGCCACGCGCCCCACCTACTGTTAGAGGGAGGCGACGCCACCAAACGAACGCGACACGTCGAATCCCTCGACCGCGCGAACGGTCGCGCAAACTGGATACCGGTATCGGAAAGCCATTGTTCGCATCCGAATATCCGAGGTTGCCACCAGTCGTCGGGCGATGCCCCGGGACCCTATAAGGCCCCGGAGCGTTAGGTTACGCCCGTTCTCAGCCGGCGGCGGCGACCGCGCGGCGGGCCATGACGTTGACCAGATGCGCCCGATAGTCGGCCGAGGCGTGGATGTCGGCATTCATCTCGGTGCTGGCTACCGTCACCCGGTCGAGCGCGGCAGCCGAGAAATCGGCCGCCAGGGCGCGCTCCATGGCGCTGACCCGGAACACCGTCTCGCCGGCGCCGGTGACCGCGACGCGGACGCTGGAGCCGGTATGGGCGACCATCACGCCGACGATCGCGTAGCGCGAGGCGGGGTTGGGGAACTTGGCGTAGCCCGCCTTCTCGGGCAGCGGGAAGCTCACCTTGGTGATGATCTCGCCGTCCTTGAGGGCGGTCTCGAACAGCCCGGTGAAGAAGTTATCGGCGGCGATCTCGCGCTGGTTGGTGTGCACGCTTGCGTTGAGCCCCAGCACCGCCGCCGGGTAGTCGGCGGCCGGGTCGCTGTTGGCCAGCGAGCCGCCGATGGTGCCGCGATTGCGCACCTGACGGTCGCCGATCAGGCCGGCGAGCTGGGCCAGGGCCGGGATCGCCTTGCGCACGTCGGCCGAGGCCGCGACCTCGGCATGGGTGGTGGTGGCGCCGATCTCGATCCGGCCGCCGAGGGCGCGGATGCCGTGAAGCTCCTCCAGCCCGCCGAGATCGATCAGATCGCTAGGCTGGGCCAGGCGCATTTTCAGGGTCGGCAGCAGGGTCTAGCCGCCGGCGATAAATTGGCCGTCCTCGGCCGCGGCGAGCGCGGCGGCGAGTTCATCGAGCGACGACGGTCGGTGGTAGGCGAAGTTGTACATCGTTGATCCTCCTGATGCGTCGCTATTCGGCGGCCTGAGCGCTTTTCAGCGCCGCCCAGACCTTCTCCGGCGTCGCCGGCATGTCGAGGTCGCGAATGCCGAGGGCGTCGGTGACGGCGTTGATCAAGGCCGCCGGCGCGGCGATCGCGCCGGCCTCGCCGCAGCCCTTGACGCCGAGCGGGTTGTGCGGGCAGGGCGTGGTCACGGTGTCGACCTTGAAGCTCGGCAGGTCGTCGGCGCGCGGCATGCAATAGTCGAGATAGGAGCCGGTGAGCAACTGGCCGTCGTCGTCGTAAACGCAGCCCTCGAGCATCCCCTGGCCGACGCCGTGGGCGATGCCGCCATGGACCTGGCCCTCGACGATCATCGGGTTGATGACTTTGCCGAAATCATCGACCGCCGTCCAGGCGACGATGTCGATAACCCCGGTATCGGGATCGATCTCGACCTCGCAGATATGACAACCGGCCGGATAGGTGAAATTGGCCGGGTCGTAGAAGGCGTTCTCGTCGAGCCCGGGTTCGACCGTCTCAGAGGGATAGTTATGCGGTACATAGGCCGCGAAGGCGATCTCGGCCATGGTTTTCACGCGGTCGGTGCCGGCGACGGTGAAAGTGCCGCCGTCGTATTCGATATCGGCTTCCGAGGCCTCCAGTTGATGGGCGGCGATCTTCTTGCCCTTGTCGATGATCTTGTCGCAGGCGCGCATGATCGCCGAACCGCCCACCGCCAGGCTGCGCGAGCCGTAGGTGCCCATGCCGAAAGGCACCTTGTCGGTGTCGCCATGAACTATCTCGACCTGGTCGAGCGGCACGCCGAGGCGGTCGGAGACGATCTGGGCGAAGGTCGTCTCGTGCCCCTGGCCGTGCGAATGGCTGCCGGTGAATACCGTCACGTTGCCGGTGGGATTGAAGCGCACCTGCGCCGATTCCCACAAGCCGACGCCGGCGCCAAGCGAGCCGACAACCGCCGAGGGGGCGATGCCGCAGGCTTCGATATAGTTCGAGAAGCCGATCCCGCGCCGTTTGCCGCGCGCCGCCGCCTTGCGCCCAGCGAAGCCGGCGTAATCGGCGAGATCGAGGGCGCGGTCGAGCGCGGTGGCGTAATCGCCCGAATCATATTGTAGCGCCACCGGGGTTTGATAGGGGAAGGCATCCTTGGCGATGAAGTTGCGCCGCCGCAACTCGGCCGGATCGACGCTGATCTCGCGGGCGGCGGTCTCGACCAGGCGTTCGACGACATAGGTTGCCTCCGGCCGGCCGGCGCCGCGCACCGCGTCGACCGGGGTGGTGTTGGTGAACACCGCCCGCACGTTGACGTGGATCGCCGGCGTCGTGTACTGGCCGGCGAGCAGGGTTCCGTAGAGATAGGTCGGCACGGCGGTGGCGAAGGTCGACAGATAGGCGCCCATGTTGGCGATGGTGTCGACCCTGAGCGCGAGGAACTTGCCTTGCGCGTCGAGCGCCAATTCGGCGTGGGTGACGTGGTCGCGGCCGTGGGCGTCGGTCATGAAGGATTCCGAGCGATCGGCGGTCCATTTCACCGGCCGCCGCACCTTCTTGGCGGCCCAGGTGCAGACCACTTCCTCGGAATAGATGAAAATTTTCGAGCCGAAGCCGCCGCCGACGTCGGGGGCGATGACCCTGAGCTTGTGCTCCGGCGCGATGCCGACGAAGGCCGACATCACCAGCCGCGCCACATGGGGGTTCTGGCTGGTGACGTAAAGCGTGAAGGCGTCGTCGCCGGGATCGTGCTCGCCGATCGCCGCGCGCGGCTCGATGGCGTTGGGAATGGTGCGGTTGTTGACCAGATCGAGGCGGGTGATGTGGGCCGCCTTGGCGAAGGCCTCGTCGACCGCGGCCCCGTCGCCGAGCTCCCAGTCGTAGCAAAGGTTGCCGGGCGCGTCGGCGTGGACCTGGGGCGCGTCGGCGTCGAGCGCGCCGGCGGTCGAGACGCAGGCCGGCAGGATCTCGTAATCGACCGCGATCCGCTCGGCCGCGTCGCGGGCCTGGGCGCGGCTCTCGGCGATGACGATGGCGACCGGATCGCCGACGTGGCGCACGGTATCGACCGCCATGGCCGGATGCGCCGGGGCCTTGTGGCCCTCGCCGTTCTTGCCGGTCACGGTCCAGCCGCAGATCAGCCCGCCGATGCCGTCGGCGGCGAGATCGGCGCCGGTCAACACCGCGACCACGCCCGGAGCCGCCTTGGCGGCGGCCGCGTCGAGGGCGCGTATGCGGGCGTGGGCGTGGGGCGAGCGCAGGAAATGCGCGTAAGCTTGGCCCGGCCGGTTGATGTCGTCGGTGTAGTGGCCGTTCCCGGTCAGGAAACGGAAATCCTCCTTGCGCCGCACGGCGACGCCGATGCCATTCTCGGCCATGACCTTACGCCCCCATTGCCTTCGCCCCGGCCAGCACGGCCTTGACGATGTTGTGATAACCGGTGCAGCGGCAGATGTTGCCGTCGAGCCCATGCCGGACCTCGGCCTCGGTGATATCGGGCCGTCCGCGCACCAGGTCGATCGCGCTCATCACCATGCCCGGCGTGCAGAAGCCGCATTGCAGGCCGTGATGCTCGCGAAACGCTTCCTGCATCGGGTGCAGCGCGCCGTCGTCCTGGGCCAGGCCCTCGATGGTGGTGACGGCGCCGCCCTGGGCCTGGACCGCGAGCATGGTGCAGGCCTTGACCGACTGGCCGTCGACATGGACCACGCAGGCGCCGCATTGGCTGGTATCGCAGCCGACATGCGTGCCCGTGAGCCCGAGATGGTCGCGCAACAACTCGACCAGCAATGTGCGTTCCTCGACGTCCCTGGTGACCGGTTTTCCGTTGACCGTCAGGGATACGGTGGCTCCCATGACCCTCTCCCGTGTTGTGACATTGGCGAGACCCGGGCGCCGGTGATCCCCAACCGCGCCCATGGCCAGCCTCCCTCGACCCGACGGCGTCGGGTCCTGTTTCCTTGCCGTCTAGTTTGGTGTCGGCGACCGCCCGAGGTCAAGCGCCGACATCGGACGCGCGCGTTCAGGTGGCGAAGATCAGCAGCAGCGCCGCGACCACGATCACCACGCCGGTGATCCAAATCCAAGGCGGCAGGCCCCGGGTCGCGGCCGTGGGTTCGGGCGCGGTCGGCGCTTCCCCGGGCGGCGCGGCCGCCGCGCTCGGCGGGGCGGCGACGGCCTCGGAGAAGCGGGCGAAGAAGTCGCCGGCGAGCTTGCGCGCGGTGGTGTCGAGCAGGCGCTGGCCGACTTGGACGAGCTTGCCGCCGACGGTGGCCTTGACCTCGTAGCTCAGCCGAGTGGCGCCGTTCTCGGCGTCTTCCAGCCGCACCTTGGCCGTTCCCCGGGCGAAGCCGGCGACCCCGCCCTGGCCCTCGCCGGTGATGGTATAGGCATTGGGCGGGTCGAGATCGCCGAGCGTGACCTTGCCCTTGAAGGTCGCCCGCACGGGGCCGATCTTGAGCGCCGTGGTGGCCGTCATCTCGGTGTCGGAAAGCTTCTCGATCTGCTTGCAGCCGGGAATGCTCCGGCGCAGGATCTCGGGGTCGTTGAGCGCCGCCCAGACCTCGGCGCGCGGCGCCGGAATCACGAATTCTCCCTTGACGTCCATCTCTCAAATCCGTCGCGGTTGGTGGGATCGACCGACGGTTCAGTCGCCGCCGTGCCAATAGTAGACGATCAGGGTGAAACCCAATAGCGCCGCGGCCCAGATCGCCGCCTGCCCGGTCGAGCGGTCGCGCGCCGTCGCCGCCAGCGGGCCGCACAGGCGCCAGACCATGTAGATCACGCCGTTGACGATGGCCAGGCCGGCGCGGCGCAGGCGGCGGTCGACCGCCAGCACCAGCACCGTCGCCGCGCGCAGGCCGAGCGGGATCAGCTTGCGATAGGTCCACTCGGCGTCGAGATTGACCGAACGCAGTTCGGGTGGATAGAGCCCGCTGAGATTGAGCCAGGCGAAGGCCAGGGCCGAGAAGAACAGAAGCTGGACCTGGGCCAGGACATGGGTGCTATCGAAGGGGTGATAGACGACCGGGAAGGGGAGCAGCTCGTAGAGCGGCCAGGGATAGACCCCGACGCCAATCGCCAGCGCGGCGGACATGAACATGGCGATACGCATGTTCAAGGGCGGCTCCGAGACGCGCAGGCCGGCATCGTGAGCGAAGAAGGCGAAGTAGGGAATTTTGATGCCGGCGTGGTGGAAGACGCCGGCCGAGGCGAACAGCAGCAGCAGCCACACCCAGCCATGGCCTTCCTCGAGCGCCGCCGCCATCACCATCGATTTGGAAACGAAGCCGCTGAACAGCGGAAAGGCCGAGATCGAGGCCGCGCCGACGATGCAGAGCGTGGTGGTGATCGGCATCGACTTGTAGAGCCCGCCAAGAGCGGAGCCGTTCATCCGCCCGGTGACGTGCAGCACGGCGCCCATGGCCATGAACAACAGCCCCTTGAAAATAACGTCATTGAAGGCGTGCGAAATGGCGCCGTTGATCGCCAGTTCGGTGCCGATGCCGATGCCGGCGACCATGAAGCCGAGCTGATTGATCATGCTGTAGGCCAGCACCCGGCGGAGGTCGTTCTCGATCACCGCGTAGAAGATCGGGAACACGGTCATGGCGGCGCCGATATAGATCAGCGGCTCGGCGCCGGGAAAACCCCGCGCCAGCGCATAAATCGACGCCTTGGTGGTGAAGGCGCTCAAGAAGACGGCGCCGGTCGGGGTCGATTCGGGGTAGGCGTCGGTGATCCAGTTGTGGAGCAGCGGAAAGCCGGCCTTGATGCCGAAGGCGAGGAAGATCAGCCACGATCCCAGCCCGCCGAGACCGATGACATCGAAGGCGGTCGAGCCGGTTTGCCGGATCAAGATCACCACCCCGGCCAGCAGCGCGAGGCCCGAGACCGCCTGGAACACGAGATAGCGGAACCCGGCCCGCCTCGCGCGCGGCGTTCGTCGAGCCCAGACCAGGAAGACCGAGGTGATCGTCGCCAGTTCCCAAAATATGAACAAGGTGATCAGGTCGCCGGCGAAGACGATGCCCAGCGCCGCCCCGGCATAGGCCAGCGCCGCCACGTCCTGGAGCGGGTCGCGCAGATGCAGGGCGTAGACCGCGCCGATGAAGGCGGCGATGTGAAACAGATAGCCGAACAACAGGCTCAGGCGGTCGGCCCGCACCAGTTCCAGGCTGTAGTCGAACAGCGCCACCCGGTCGTGGATGCCGGGCTCCAGCATGATCAGATTGAGGAGGCCGAGCGCCGGGGTGGCGAGGATCACCACCGCCCGCAACCAGCCGCGACAGCCCGCCGCCAGCAGCGCGCCGGCGAAGAGGATCGCGAAGGGCGGCAGATCAGCGATCATAGTAGTCCTCGTCGCGCATCACGACCTTGCGCATCTCCTTGGCGATCAGCACCAGGGCGACGCAGGCGACGAAGCCGAACAGGGCATAGAAGCCGAACAGCCCCTCCCACGGGTGCATGATCTTGCGCGCGAATACCAGGTCGATCGCCAGGACCCCGACGCAGACGACGTAGAAGACGCGCAGCAGTCGCTTGACGTTGCGCGGATCGTCGAAAATGTGGTGTTTTTCCATATTCCGAGTCCTTAAAGACCGACCAGGGGCAGGAGCAGGCGGTAGAGCGCGTCGGGAAACAGAAAGAGGGCCAGGCAGCCGGCGGCGGTGACCACCAGCGCCGCGACGCAGAGCGGTGGCGCCTCGCCCTGGCCGGCGAGATCGGGATCGGGCGCCGAGAAGAAGGCCCGCATCGGGATCGACACTAGATAGAAGATGTTCAAGAGCGAGCTTACCAACAGCACCGCCATGAATACGTATTGGCCGGCGTCGAGGGTGCCGAACAGCAAGAACCACTTGCTCCAGGCGCCGCCGAAGGGGGGCAGGCCGACGATGCTCAGGCTGCCGATCAGGAAGGCGCCCATGGTGATCGGCATGGCCCGGCCGAGGCCGCGAAGCTGGCTCACCCGGGTGCGGCCGCTGGCGACGTAGATGGCGCCGGCGGCGAAGAACAGGGTGATCTTGCCGAAGGCGTGGGTGGCGATATGCATGGCCCCGCCAACGATCCCCCAGCTATCGGCGAGCAGCGCGCCGAGGACGATGTAGGAAAGCTGGCTGACCGTCGAATAGGCCAGTCTTGCCTTGAGGTTGTCCTTGCGCAAGGCGACGATCGAGGCGATCAGGATGGTGGCGGCGGCGACATAGGCCAGCCAGTGGCTCATCGGTATTTCGGCGACCAGATCGATGCCAAATACATAGATCACCACCTTCAGCACCGAAAACACGCCGGCCTTGACCACCGCCACCGCGTGGAGAAGCGCGCTGACCGGGGTCGGCGCCACCATCGCCGCCGGCAGCCAGCGGTGGAAGGGCATCACCGCCGCCTTGCCGATGCCGAAGACATAGAGCGCCAGCAACACCCCCAGGACCCAATTCGGCGCCGTGCCGGCGAGGATGCCGCCGGGCACGAAGTCCAGCGTGCCGGCGTAGGACGCGGTGACGATGATCGCCAGCAGCAGGAAGCCGATCGAGGTCGAGAGCAGGATGCCGAGATAGGTGCGCCCGCCGGCGCGCGCCGCCTCATCGCCGTGATGGGTGACCAGGGGATAGGTCGAGAGCGTCAAGGCTTCGTAAAATATAAACAACGTCAACAGATTGCCGGAAAACGCCAATCCTATGGTGGCGCCCAGAGCGAGCGCGAAAAAAATATAGAATCGGGTCTGGTTCTCCTCGTGATGGCCGCGCATGTAGCCGATCGAATAGACCGAGGTCACCAGCCACAGCCCACTCGCGATCAGGGCGAACAGCATCCCCAGGGGCTCGACCGTGAAGGCGATCGCCAGGCCGGGCAGAGGGTCGACCAGGGTCAGCGTGGGACGGGCGCCGGCGGCGACCAGTTCGTAAAGCGCCAGCACCAGGCCGACCAGGACCACGGCGGTGATCAGGGTTACCGCCTCGCGCCGGTTGGTATTGCCCCGGGCGAGCCAGATCAGCGGCGCCCCGATCCAGGGCGTCAGCAGGGCGGCGAGGGTCAGGCCCTCGGCGCCGACGATTTCGGCGCTCATGGGGACGTCCCCAGCAAGGCCATGGCGGCGGCGCGGGCGATGCCGACGGTGACCTCGGTGTCGATGCCGAAATAGATCCCGCCGCCGGCCAGGATCAGGATCGGGATCAGCATCGTCGTCGGCGCCTCGACCGCGGCCGGGGCGTTGGCGGCGGGGGCGCGGAAATAGGCCACCTCGACCACCCGCCAGACATAGATCATGGCCAGCAGCGAGGCGCCCAGGATGACCACCGCCACCGGCCACAACCCGGCCTCGATGGCGGCCTTCACCAGATACCACTTGCTCACGAAGCCGGCGGTCAGCGGCACCCCGATCAGGCTCAACCCGGCGGCGACGAAGGCGGCCATGGTCAGGGGCATGCGCCGGCCGAGCCCGCGCATGGCGGTGAGATCGGTCTTGCCGAGACGCAGCGAAACGGCGGCCAGGGCCAGGAACAAGGCACCCTTCATCAGCGCGTGATTGAACAGATGGACGATGGTCGCGATCAATCCGGTCTCGCTGGCGAACGAAATGCCGAGCGCCATGTAGCCGATCTGGGCGACGCTCGAATAGGCCAGCATGCGCTTGATGTCGTCTTGAAATATGGCCACCAGCGAGCCGACCACAATGCCGAGCAGCGCGAAGGGCATCAGGATCTGGCCGAGCGGCATGGTGTCGAAGGCGAAGGGCGCGCCGAAGACGGTGTAGACGAAGCGGGCCAGCATGTAGACCCCGACCTTGGTGCCGGTCGCGGCCATGAAGGCCGACACCACGCCGGGCGCGTAGGCATAGGCGTTGGGCAGCCACATATGGAGCGGGAACAGGGCCAGCTTCAGCCCGGTGCCGACGATGATGAAGGCGAAGGCGGCGTAGATCGTCCTGGTTTCGGCCACCGCCGGCAGCCGGGCCGCCAGATCGGCCATGTTGAGGGTACCGGTCATCATGTAGAGAAGGCCGACCCCGATCAGGATGAAGGTGGCGCCGATGGTCCCCAGGATCAGGTATTGAAAGGCCGCCATCAGCGCCCGACGGTCCGGCCCCTGCGCCACCAGGGCATAGCTCGCCAGCGAGGCGATCTCGAGAAAGACATAGAGGTTGAAGGCATCGCCCGTGATGGTGATGCCGAGCAGGCCGGTCAGCGCCAGGAGCATGGCGGCGAAGAAACGCGGCTGGCGCTCGGGCGCGATCTCGGTGGCGATGCCTTGCAGGGCCGCCGGCGCGACCATCGCGCCAATGCCGGCGACGATCACCAGGACGAAGGCGTTGAGATAATCGATCCGGTAGGCGATCCCCCAGGGCGCCGCCCAACCACCCATTTCGTAATCGATCACGCCGCCGGTCTCGACCCGGATCAAGAGCGCGATCGCGATCGCCAGCGCCGTCCAGGAAACGGCGACGGTCAACACCCAAGCCGTCCGCCCGCGTCCCAGCATGGCGCAGATCGGCGCCGAGATCAGCGGTACGACGACTTGAAGGGCCGGCAGGTTGCTGGCGATCATTCCTCGTCCCGCCGCAGGATATCGTCTTCCTCGATGCTGTCGTAGGCTTCGCGGATGCGAACGATGATCGCCAGCCCGACCGCCGTGGTGGCCACCGAAACCACGATCGCGGTCAGGATCAAGACCGAGGGCAGGGGGTTGGTATAGAGGGTGAAGCCTTCGGCGAAGATCGGCGCGGTGCCGCCGATGACCTTGCCCATGCTGATGTAGAGCAGGAAAACCGCGGTCTGGAAAATGTTGAGGCCGACCAGCTTCTTGACCAGGTTGCCGCGCGCGATGACCAGGTAGAGACCGATCATCATCAGCCCGATCGCGACCCAGTAGTTGAAGTGACCGAGCGCCGCCATGCTCAGCGCCCACGCCCGGCGAAGGAGACGTAAATCGTCAGCATCACCGCCGCCACCGTGATCCCGACTCCGAGCTCGACCAGCCAGATGCCAATCTCGTTGCCGAACACGCTATCGGCCGAGAAGACCGCGTATTCGAGAAAGGCGCCGCCGCCGAGCATCGCCGCCACGCCGACGCCGGCATAGAGCAAAACGCCGGTCCCGATGCCGACCGCCAACAGCCGTGGCGACACCACCCGCTTGGCGTTGGCGAGGCCGAACACCAGCGCGTAGAGGATGAAGCCCGCCGCCAGGATGACCCCGGCCTGGAAACCGCCGCCGGGACCGAAGTCACCATGCATCTGAACGTAGAGCGCGAACAGGAGGATGAATGGGATCAGCAGCTTGGCGACCACCCGCAAGATCAGAAGATCGCTCATGCTTCGCCGTTCCCGGAGCCGTCGCTCTCGTTGTCGGCGTTGTCCTCGCGTCGCCGCGCCACCGGCGCCAACAGCGCCAACACCCCGACGGCGGCGGTGAAGACCACCGTCGTCTCGCCCAGGGTGTCGTAGCCGCGATAGCTGGCCAGCACCGAGGTCACCATGTTGGGAATGCCCGTCTCCCGGGGCGAATTCTCAATGTAGCGCGGCGCCACATGCTTGTGGATGGGGTTATCGGGCGCGCCGAAGGGGGGCATGTCGACGGTGGCGTAGACCAGCGCCGCGCCGGTGGCGACGACGATCATCAGCGGGGCCAGCGCCAACCCCTTGCCCGGTTTCTCCTCACGTCCCGTCAGCAATACCGCCGCCAGCATCAGAATGGTGGTTATGCCGGCCCCGACGGCGGCCTCGGTGAAGGCCACGTCGACCGCGTCGAGCACCACCCAGACGGCGGCCATCAACAGGCTGTAGATGCCGAGCAGCATGACCACGGCGACCAGATTGCGCAGCCGGGCGATGGCCAGGGTCGTCACTAGAAGCAGGACCAGCAGCAGGGTGTCGTGCAGGGTGGCGATCACGCGCCCGTCTCCTTATCGCCGTCGCCGTCGTCGTTCCGGTGCTGGGCCCGGGGATCGACATTGCGCCACGGCTTGAGGCCGCCGACGCGGGCCGCGTGGGCGAGCGCGTGGGTCGCCGTCGGGCTGGTGAAGAAGATGAAGACCAGGATCAACCCCAGCTTGATCGTAACCTGGGTCAGGCCGGCTTGCAGCATCAGGCCGGCGACGATCGCGGCCACCCCCAGGGTGTCGACCACCCCCGCCGGGTGCAGCCGGGTATAGAAGTCGGGCATCCGCAACAGGCCGATGCCGCCGGCGACGACCACCAGGCCGCCACCGATCAGCAGCATCCAGCTCAGGATATCGATCGCCAGGCTCACGGTTCATCCCCCATCCGCTCGCCATCGCCGAGGCGGCCGTATTTGAAGAACTTGAGCGCCGCCAGGGTGCCGATGAAGTTGATCAGCGCGTAGAGCAGCGCCAGATCGAGGAAATCGGGCCGTCTGGTGACGAAGCCGAGCACCGCGATCAACAGCACCGTCATGGTGCCGTGGGCGTTGACCGCCAGGATGCGGTCATAGATGGTCGGGCCACGGGTCGCGCGCCAGAGCGCCAGGGCCATGGCGACGACCAAGAGCAGGGCGGCGCTCTCGAACACCTTGGCCTAGCCCTCGACCCGGCGCGCGCGGCGGTCCATGTCGCCGGCGTCGACCGCGTCCATCGCCGCGCCGGTCAGGGCGTGGACCTCGATGCGGCCGCCCTCGACCGTGATCGAGACCGTGCCCGGCGTCAGCGTGATAGAGTTGGCGTAGATCACCGTTCCGAGGTCGCTCGTCTGGCTCGCCGCCGTACATTTGAGGACCGGATCTATCGGCAGTCCGGGCGCCAGCACCCGGCGCAGAACATCAATGTTGGCAAGCAGGATCTGCCAGCCGAGCCACGGCAGATACAGAATGAAGCGCCAGGTGATGTGGATCGGCTGGCCTTCGCGGTCGATCACGTCCATGCGCCAGGCGATGGCCACCACGATCGCCGCCGAGATCACGCCCAGGGCCAGGAGGAACGGCTCGAAAATGCCGGACAGCAGCAGCCAAGTGCCCAGCATGACGACGAACAAGCTGATCGCGTGAACCACTCCGGCCCCGTTCCCTGGCCTCGTTTCCGGGCCCCGTCCATCCGAACCCGCTTCCGACCGCGCCGCTTCAACGGCGGATAGCGTGGACGCGCGACGGCGTTTTACCCCTGCTCGACGGCGGCCAGGCGGCCGTCGCGATGGCTGCGGAGTATGCCCGACGCCCGCGTCCGCGCCAAGGCGAAATCGGCCGCCGCGATCATCAATGGCCGGTATCCGACGGGAAACGCGCGGCTTCGCTGGTAATCGGCCCGGCACCCCATAAATCCCATGCTGTACTAAATGGTTAAAATGGGGAATTGTCGGTCTATGACTATTGTGTTAGCGTGAGTTGTTTCAAGCAGTGTTAGAGACCCATGTTCGAAGAACCTCAAGTGCACGAGGCGAGTGGGGAGGAGTTACCGGTCATCCGTGGTAGCGTCAAGTGGTTCAATGCCGACAAGGGATTTGGATTTGTGGTTCCCGACGACGGCGGCGCGGATGTGTTCTTGCACCTTTCGGCCCTGCGACAAGCGGGACTGACCGAGGTCGACAGCGGCGCCACTATTGTTTGCGCCGTGAGCCAAGGCCCCAAGGGTCTCCAGGCCGTTCGGGTGCTCGAGGTCGACGCGACCACGGCGAACCCTAATCTTCGCCATCGGCCGCGGTCGCATCTCGGATATGATCGTCCGCGACACGAGCCCTTATCGCAAGTGGGAGAATTCGTCGACGCCCAGGTGAAGTGGTTTAACCCCAACAAGGGGTATGGATTTATCACCGTCGAGGAAGGGACGCCCGACGTTTTCGTCCACATGCAAACGCTGCGTCGCTGCGGGATCGCGCTGCTCGACCCGGGACAGGACGTTCGCGTCCGTATCGGTCAGGGTACGCGCGGGCCGCAAGTGGCGGAGATCGTGATCGACTGACCCGCGTCGCGTTATTGTTCGCGCGCGCCGCGCAGGACCGTTCAAGGCGCGATTGACTTGACGGCGCCTTGTCTCGCCGGCATCGTGCGCCGGTGACCGTCTTCGCCCGATTTTCCGCTGTTTTCCGCCCGCACCCGCCCATCCTGGCGATATCCGCCTTGATGCTGTCCCTGGCGACGGCGCCCACTGCCGCTCAGCAATCCGGGACGGTCGAAGTCGCGCGCTCCGAGGTGATCATCGCGGTCGGCGACGCGCGTCACCGCTTCGCGGTCGAGGTCGCCCGAACTCCCGAGCAGCGGGCGCGGGGCCTGATGTTCCGGACCGAACTCGCCGCCGATGCCGGCATGCTGTTCCTGTTCGAGAGCGCCGGCCCGGTCTCGTTCTGGATGAAGAACACATATCTGCCGCTCGACATGCTGTTCATCGACGACGCCGGCGTCGTCATCCGCGTCGCCGCCGACACGACGCCCTTGTCGTTGACGCCGGTGCCTTCGGGCGGTCCGGCGCGGGCGGTGTTGGAAGTCGCCGCCGGCACCGCCGCGCGTCTCGGCATCGCGCCCGGCGCCCGGGTCCGCTCCGAGGCGTTTCCACGCGCCCCCTGATCGGCGTCCCCTGACCGACCCGATGGAGCGCTTGCCCTGGCCACCGTGGCTCGGGCACAATCGGCCCCCGATCCTTCTCCGGCGAGGCGCGCCATGACCACGGCCACGGGGCTCGCGCTCGAGCCAGGCGACCGCGTACCCAATTTCATCCTGCCCAACCACGAGGGCACCCAGGTCATGTTCTACAACAAGACCCAGGGTGGCCCGGTGGTGTTGCTGATCGCCGGCGAGGGCGACGACGCGGCGCGCGAGACCGGGGCCTTCGTCGACCGCTGGGCCGCGTTTCGCGACCATGCCGCCGAGCTGTTCGTCATCGCCCGCGCCGCCGCCGCGCCGCCGCCGCCCGGGGCGGGCATTCTTTTTCTCAATGATCCGCTCGGCAAGATCACCGCCAGCCTCGCCGGCGCGGTGCGCGGCGAGGCGGGCGACGCCACCCCGCCGCTGGCCCTGCTGCTCGATCACAACCAGCGCCTGCTCGGCGTCGCTACCCGAACGCGGCGGCCGCTGGTCGAAACCGCGCTCGACCTCTTGGCCAGCCGGCTTCCCGATTGCGAGGCGCTGGCGATATCGACCACCGCCCCGGTGCTGACCCTGCCCAACATGCTCGATGCCGAGACCCGCCAGTCGCTGATCGATCTGTGGGAAACCCAGGGCCATCGCGAGGGCGACGTGTTCGCGGTCAAGGACGGGCGGCCGACGCGCGGGATCGATTTCTCGAAGAAGAAGCGCCAGGACCACACCATCTTCGACGATGCCCTGCAAAACCGCCTGATGGCCAAGATCGGCCCGCGCATCGCCGAGGAGGTGTTCAAGGCCTTCACCTGTTCGGGCTTCGGCTTCGAGCGGCTGGTGATCGGCGCCTACGACGACCAGCGCGGCGACTACTTCCGGCCCCACCGAGACAACCTCAACCCCAATACCGCCGGCCGCCGCTTCGCGGTTTCGATCAACCTCAACGACGATTACGAGGGCGGCGAGCTGTGCTTCCCCGAATACGGCCCTCACCTCTACCGGGCGCCGGCGGGGGGCGCGGTGATCTTCTCCTGCGCCCTGATCCACGAGGCGCTGCCGGTCCATCGCGGCCGCCGCTTCGTCCTTTTGGGCTTCCTCCGCGATCCAGAGAACCGCCCCCATCCCTGGAGCGTGCGCCTCGGCTGAGCCAATCCGAGCGCGGTTGTTGTCACAACCGTCGAAACCCCTTACGTTCCGCCGCACGGGGCGTGGCGCAGCCTGGTAGCGCATCTGCTTTGGGAGCAGAGGGTCGCTGGTTCGAATCCGGCCGCCCCGACCATCCGCCGGTGGTGTGCACCGCTGGAGCGTTCATTCAGGCGGATCCAAGAGGCGCGACGGCGATGGTCGAGCGGGTGGAGTGCGTGGTCGTCGGCGCCGGCGTGGTCGGCCTCGCGGTTGCCCGCCGGCTGGCGCGCGATGGCCGCGAGGTGATCGTGCTGGAGGCCGCCGAGACCATCGGCGCGGGCATCAGCTCGCGCAATTCCGAGATCATCCACGCCGGCCTCTATTATCCTAGAGGCAGCCTCAAGGGCCGGCTCTGCGTCGCCGGCCGCGATCTTCTCTATCGCTATTGCGCCGAGCACGGTGTCGCGCATCGCCGCTCGGGCAAGCTGGTGGTCGCCACGGAGGCGGGCGAGGTGGCCGCGTTGGCGCGGGTACGGGCCTGGGCCGAGGCCAATGGGGTTCACGATCTTCGGCTCCTTTCGGCGGCCGACGCGCGCGCGCTCGAGCCCGAGGTGAAGGCTGTCGCCGCGCTGTTGTCGCCCTCGACCGGCTGCGTCGACGGCCACGGCCTGATGCTCGCCTATCGTGGCGACGCCGAGGCCCATGGCGCGATGATCGCCGTCGAGACCCCGCTCATCGGCGGGCGGATCGCGGAGAACGGCATCGTCATCGAGGCCGGCGGCGTTGCGCCGATGCGGCTCAAGGCGCGTGTCCTGGTCAATTGCGCCGGTCTCGGCGCCCAGGCGGCGGCGCGCGCGCTCGCCGGGCTCGATCCGGCGACGGTGCCGCCCCTGGTGCTGGCCAAGGGGGGCTATTTCATCCTCGCCGGGCGGGCGCCCTTTTCGCGGCCGATCTATCCGCCGCCGACCGCGACCAGCCTCGGCGTCCACGCCACCCTCGATCTCGCCGGCCGCTGCCGCTTCGGCCCCGATATCGAGTGGATCGAGACGATCGACTACGCCGTCGATCCGGCCCGCGCGGCGCGCTTCCAGGCCGCCGTCAGGCGCTACTGGCCGGGGCTGCCCGACGATGCCCTCATTCCCGGTTACGCCGGCATCCGGCCCAAGACCACGCGCGGCGGGCAAGCGGCCGATTTCGTGATCCGGGGGCCGCGCGATCATGGCGTTCCGGGTCTGGTCAATCTGTTCGGGATCGAATCGCCGGGCCTCACCGCCTCGTTGGCGATCGCCGATCACGTCGCCGCCCTGCTCGCCGACGACCCTTGTCTGGACAGGGGCGCGCGCGTATAGAAAGGCGGAGCGCGACGACGGAGGGGCAGGATGGACGTGCGCATCTACCGGCCGGCCAAGAACGCGATGCAGTCTGGTCGGGGCAACAGCAAACGCTGGGTGCTCGAATTCGAGCCCTCGGCGCCGCGCGTGATCGACCCCTTGATGGGCTGGTGGGGCTCGAGCGATACCCGGCGCCAGGTCGAGCTCCGCTTTCCCAGCAAGGAAGCCGCGATCGCCTTCGCCAAGAAGCACCGCCTCGACTACCAAGTCTTCGAGCCCGAGAAACGCGCCATCCGCCCCAAGTCCTACGCCGACAACTTCCGCTACGATCGGGTGGCATGACCGCGCGTCCGTGCTAGGCTCGCGCGACACCGCGCCCATAGCTCAGTTGGATAGAGCAACGGCCTTCTAAGCCGTAGGTCCCAGGTTCGAATCCTGGTGGGCGCGCCAATTCATTGATCCAATGCATCGTTCATTCACTGGCGAGCACGTAATAAGTGCCGCGCCCGCCACCGCGTCGCTCGATCAGGCCAAGGTCGACGAGTTTGCGAAAATCCTGCTTGCGGGCGGCGAGCGAGCGGTTGGTTATCTGGCCGTATTCGTTCTGACCGATGCCGCCATGCTCGCCGATATAGGCGAGCAATCGGCGGTGATGCTCTTCCAATCGGGGGGGCGCGACGGTGGGGATCGATCCGCGCACGCGGCGCAATTCATCGAGAATACCGTCCGCGAAGAATTCCAGCCAGGCGGTGAAGTCGATCGACGGTTCGCAATCGTAATAATCGCCCCGCAGACCCACAGCCTGGAAATACCGGCCGATATTCCGGTTGTAGTAGTTTTCGAAGGCGTAAATTTCGAATATGTCGAGGCCGCCCTGGCCGAGGATCGCCGTGCTGAGCAATCGCGCCGTGCGCCCGTTTCCATCCATGAAAGGATGGATAATGACGCATTGGCGATGAAAAAGGCCGGCCAGGATGATCGGATCCATCTCGCCGCCGCGTTCGGCGACGAAGTCGATCAGTTCCTTAACGAGGCGCTCCACGTCCTTGTGATCGGGCGGGATGAACACCACGCTGTCGGGTTGGCGCGGATCACGGATCAATACCGGTTCCCGGCGCGGTTTTCCGACATGGCCAGGATTGTCCATCAATCCGCCCACGACGGTCGCCTGGATCGATTCGAGCGTCGATACGTCGAGGCGAAACGTGCCGGTCTTGACGTCGGCGTGAATTTTCCGGAGCGCTTCGTTGTAATTCAAGACTTCGCGTTCGGTATCGCGGAGGTGGGAGGGATGCGCCTTAAGCAGCCGCTTGACGTCTGTTAACGGGAGGGGGTTTCCCTCGATATTCGTCGAGGCATGCGTCGACAGCGCGCGCGCTTCCAGTTCGAGCCGCGCCAGCGCGTCGCGGTTCAGCCCCACCGTCCTGATCTCACCAATGGCTTCGCCGATGCGGCGCATGGTAACGATCAGTCGGTCGGTAAGGGTGTATATCGGCTTCCATTTCATAGCCGAATGATAGCCGAATAGTAGCCGATTAGCAAAGTCAGGCGCGGAGCTGACTAACGATTCGAAGCAACTTCGCCAAGCAGTGTCAACGCGCCCTTCTTATTGCGCCTCTTGCGCCCTGATCCAGGCGCCCAGGCGGGCGCGTTCTTGCTCGGTCATGGCGGTCTTGTTGGCCAGTGGTATGGACCGGCCGTCGACGGCGCGGGCGAGGATTTTCCGGGCGTTGCGGCGGATCGCGGCGGCGCCGTCGAGCACCAGCCCGGCCGGCGGCTGGTCGAAGGCCTCGTCGATGGGCTTGACGGCGTGACAGCGCGCGCAGCGTTGGCGGACGATGGCCTCGACCTCGTTCGTGGTCACCGGCGCTCCCGCCGTCATGGCGGCGGCGGATGGCGGCGGGGCGAGATCGTAAGTGGCGACCAGGATCATCGCCGCGAAGGCGGTGGCCGCCACCGGCAGGCGCCAGAGCAGACGCGGGCCGCTCTCGCCGGCGTGGGTGCGGTTGAAGAAATCGCGCAGCAATGCCCCCAGGACTAGGGCCAGGGCGACCAACAGCCAGCCGCGATCGCGGTCGGCGAGCACCGGGTAGTGGCCGCCGATCATCATCAGCACGACCGGCAGCGTGATGTAGTTGTTGTGGGTCGAGCGCTGCTTGGCCTGGAGGCCCAGCGCCGGCTCGGGCGCGTGGCCGTCGAGCATCGCGGCAACGGTTTTCTTCTGATTGGGTATGATGACGAAGAACACGTTGGCGGCCATGATGGTGCCAAGGAGGGCGCCGACGTGCAGCGCCGCCGCGCGGCCCGCGAACACCTGGAAATAGCCCCAGGCGACGGCCACGACGAAGACAAACACGACCCCGGTCAGGATGCCCGTATGACGCCCGATCGGTGACCGACAGAGCCCGTCGTAAACCAGCCAGCCGGCGGTCAGCGAGCCGGCGCTGATGGCGATCGCGGCCCACGGCGGCATTGCCGCCACGCCGGGATCGATCAGGAACAGGGAGGCGTTGGCGTAATAGATCACCGCCAGCAGCAGAAAGCCCGAAATCCAGGTGAAATAGGCCTCGTATTTGAACCAGTGCAGATGCTCGGGTAGATGGGCGGGGGCGACGGTGTATTTCTGCGCGTGATAGAAGCCGCCGCCGTGGACCATCCAGGTCTCGCCGCGCACGCCTTGCGGTAGATGCTCGGCCGGGCGCAGGCTGGCGTCGAGCCAGATGAAGAAGAACGAGGCCCCGATCCAGGCGATGCCGGCGATGACGTGGAACCAGCGCAGGCCGAGATCGAGCCAATCGAGGACGATGGTCACGACGGGGTCACCGTATCGTCACGGGCCGACTTGGCGATCGAAAGCGGCGAGCACGGCGGTCTTCTCGGCCGCATCCATGAAGGCGGCGACGAAGCCGTTGCGCGCGATCGTCGTGAGCGCCGCTTCGTCGAGGTCGAGCCTGGCCGCGAGGGCGCTGAAATTGGCGTTGATATAGCCGCCGAAATAGGCCGGATCGTCGGCGTTGACGGTCACCACCAAGCCGGCGTCCATCATCCGCTTCAAGGGGTGGTCGGCCAGCCGCTCGATCACCCCGAGCTTGAGGTTCGACAGCGGGCACATGGTCAGCGGCATGGCGTCGGCGGCCAGGCGGCGCATCAGGGCCGGGTCCTCGATCGCCCGGTTGCCGTGGTCGATGCGATCGACGCCGAGTTGGTCGAGCGCCTCCCAGATATAGGCGGGCGGGCCTTCCTCGCCGGCGTGGGCGACGAGCTTGAAACCGGCTTCGCGGGCGCGGCGGAACACCCGCTCGAACTTGCTCGGCGGGTGGCCGACCTCGGACGAATCGAGCCCGACGCCGATGATCCGGTCGCGGTGCGCGAGCGCCAGATCGAGAGTTCGCTCGGCGTCGGCCTCGTCGAGATGGCGCAAGAAGCAAAGGATCAGGCTGGCGCGCAGGCCGAGCAGGGCCTCGGCGTCGCGACAGGCTCCGTGGATGCCGTCGAGTACGGTGGCGAAATCGATCCCGCGCTCGAGATGAGCCTGGGGGTCGAAGAATATTTCGGCCCGGGTCACCCCGTCGGCGTGGGCGCGGGCGAGATAGGCGCGGGTGAGATCGTGGAAATCGCGCTCGGCGCGCAGCACCGACATGCCCTGGTAGTAGATGTCGAGGAAGTCCTGAAGGCGCGAAAAATCATAGGCTTGGCGCAGGGCCTCGACCGAGGGGTAGGGGAGCGCGATGCCGTTGCGCCCGGCCAGCGCGAACATCTGCTCGGGCTCCAGGCTGCCCTCGATATGGATATGCAGCTCGGCCTTGGGCAGGCCGGCGATCAAGGCGTTGGCGTCGTTCATGGCGGTTCCGTTCTTGGCCCCGCGCCCGGTAAAAGTGGGCGCGGGACGCGTCGGGTAGACTTCTACTTGGGCAGGCTGCCCTCGACCCCCTCGACATACCAGTTCATGCCGAGGAGAGCGCCGTCGTCAAGGGCATCGCCGGCCTTGACCACCAGCTTGCCGCTTTGATCGCGGATCGGCCCGGCGAAGGGATTGATCTTGCCGTCGCGGATCGCGGCCTCGGTTTCGCGGGCCAGCGCCGCGACATCGTCGGGCATGTTGAGATAGGGCGCCATCTTGACCATGCCGGCGGCGAACCCGCCCCAGGTGTCGGTCGATTTCCAGGTCCCGTCCATCACCGCCTTGGCGCGGGCGATGTAATAGCCGTCCCAGTTGTCGA
>Ga0114931_10001570_pt1 | contig 29205 bp, 33 predicted proteins | sample 2SBtaG_FD_89579 | JGI IMG/M metagenome (GOLD analysis project Ga0114931, IMG submission 89579) | Deep subsurface microbial communities from Kolumbo volcano to uncover new lineages of life (NeLLi) - 2SBTROV14_V59a metaG | ecosystem: Environmental > Aquatic > Marine > Volcanic | place: Kolumbo... | reverse complement strand
TCAAACTCACTCTCCGGAAACATCCTTTGAAAGCCCAAAAGCGCTGCATTTATTTTTACCGGATTTTTTGATGCAACAATTATTTTCATAATACTTTAGCTTTTATTTTCCGTAAATTCCTTCACAGAAGCCTTTAGACTTTCCTTGATTTCATTAAAAGAAATCTCATTTCCTTCCTTAAACACCATAGGCTCATTTTCAATGTCTTCAAAATAAACAAGACTTTTTAAGATCAAGTTTCTATCAATGGCCGGAAACTTCTCTTCTGTAAAATATAAAATATCCGCCAATGAAAATTTCTTCAATATAAAATATAGGTCTAAATAGTCTTTATTTGTCGCTCTTGATGTTATGGCTGCAAGCTTCATGCAAGCTATATCCTCAATAGAAGCAATATCAATGTTTTCTTCTTCAAATAAAGGTTTTATGAGTTTATATTTATAGCCAAAAAAGGAAAGCTTTATATCATTATCAATTATGACTGTCAAAGTATTTTTTTCATCTTGAACTTTCAAAATTTCATGACCTGAAAAGATCTCTGTTATTTCCTTAAAAAGCTCAATTCTATCAAAATCATTACTTGAGAAGAAATCAAAATCTATACTGTCTCTATGCCCCAAATGAAATGCCAAAGCTGTCCCTCCCGCAATATAAAACCGCCCCTTAAAATTTCTCAAAAGAGGCATAATGTTTTTTCTTTTTTCATCTAAAATATTATAGTGCATAAATTTACTCCGTTATTCAATTTAATTTAAAACCTAGCTCTCTTTTTAGGCTTAATATCATAAATAAATGACCAAAAATTCAAAGATTTTTTATCCCAGTCCCCAAGCAAGCTATTTTCTATAACGTTTTTTATCTCATTTTTATCATAAACAGAAAAAAGCCAGTCAGTGGCACCCCTTGACCCATAGTTTAAAACATTCAATACTATCCTTTCTTTATTGTCTTTTGTATTCATTTTTGAAACATCATAAGACCATAAAAATGGCCTTATGAAATCGGGTATTTTTTCTTGTTTTTTGATCTTCATACAGCATATTATAGCATAAAATACCCTAAATTAAAGTGCTTTTATTAGTGTTAATTGTCTATTTGTTAGCTAATTAACACCACCATGACAGAGCTTCTTCCGATGCAATAGTATGCGGTGGATTACACTAAGCTCTCCTTTAGCTAACGGATACGCTTTCATTTTCCGCATAACTTTTTTAAAAAAATTTAACGCACTTAACTTACTCGCTTGAAAAACAGGATAATCCCGTTCGGAGATCAATCTTAGAACCCTAAGGAAGAGTTTACCCGCAATATCTAATTTTCTACCAACTATAGAAGCGTATTAACACTTTCCTGATAATAAGCTTTTTCTATTTCAATTATTGAGATATTTATAATTTCAATCTTTTTAAGCGCAATGAATTCAAAACCACGCTCACGCTTGAAAAAGCCATTGCGCCTCCGGCAAGTATAGGGTTTAGCGTTATGCCAAAAAATGGATACAGAATACCGGCCGCTATCGGTATTAGAGTTATATTGTAAATAAAAGCCCAAAAGAGATTTTGCTTTATGTTTTGCAGGGTCTTTTTAGAAAGCAGGATCGCCTGATATATTCCTTTCGGATCTCCGGAGACCAACGTGATATCCCCAGCCTCAATAGCAATATCCGTTCCAGTGCCTATTGCTATGCCAATATCGGCTTGCGTAAGAGCTGGCGCATCATTTATTCCATCACCAACCATTGCTACTTTTTTTCCTTTTTCCTGCAGTTCTTTTATCTGTTTTGACTTGTCCTGCGGTAAAACCTCCGAAAGTATATTTTCTTTTTTTATCCCAACTTTTTCTCCTATAAAAGAAGCGGCGCGACTGTTGTCTCCCGTTATCATCCAGACATCAACGCCAATATCTTTTAATTTCTCTATTGAGCTTTTTGCGTTTTCTTTTAAAGTGTCCGAAATAGCGATAAGACCTATAAGATCTAAAATTTTAGATTGATGATCTATGATCTCTTCTTTTTTTTCTACTGCAACGAAAATTACGGTTTTGCCTTCTTTTTCCAACTCTTCTTTTTTTATTTTTATCTCATTATCTACCCTAACACCATGATCTTCCATTAATTTATTATTTCCAACAGCAGAAAATCTTAGATCTTTATTCTTAATTCTTAATTCTCCAACAGATCCTTTCCCCTCAATATTCTCAAAGTTTTCAACATTAAAAAATTCCAACTTTTCTTCATTTGCTTTTCTGACTATTGACTCCGCTATCGGATGTGTAGAATTTTTGTCTAAAGATGCTGCCACCTTAAGTATTTCACTTTCAGAATTATTTTCAAATGACAAAATATCCGTAACTGCCGGCTTTCCTTTTGTTATCGTTCCAGTCTTATCCAAGACTACTGTATCTATCTTTCCGGCAAGCTCCAAAGAAGATGCATCTTTTATTATTATTCCTTTTTCTGCACCTTTGCCTGTTCCTGTTATAACAGATGTCGGAGCAGCAAGACCTAAAGCGCAAGGGCAAGCAACAACCAAAACGGCAACAGCGCTTGTCATAGCCATCAAAAGAGCTGCTGGTCCTCCAAAAGAAAGCCACACTAAAAATGTAAGGGCAGCTATACCCAAAACCACCGGAACAAACACTGCTGTTACTCGATCGGCTAGTTTTTGGATGGGCGCTTTTGAGCCCTGAGCTTCTTCAACCAGTTTTACGATCTGCGACAAAAAAGTATCCTTGCCAACTTTTTTTGCCTCAAACTTTAAAACTCCTGACTTATTTATCGTAGCGCCTATAACTTCCGACCCGGCTTTCTTATCAATAGGCAATGACTCGCCGGAAACCATGGACTCATCAACGGAAGATGCGCCATCCAAAACAATCCCGTCAACCGGTATCTTTTCTCCGGGTTTTACCAAAATAATATCACCCGCTTTAACATCTTCAATAGAAACTTCAATCTCTTTTCCATCTTTTATTACGCGCGCATTTTTTGCGCCAAGCTTCAAAAGTTTTTTTATCGCTTCCGACGCTGATCCTTTTGCTTTAGCTTCAAGATATTTTCCAAGCATTACTAAAGTTATAACAATGGCGGAAATATCAAAATAAATATAAATATCTAAACTCATCCCTGAAAATGCAAGGATCATCACAGCTACCGAAAAAATATAGGCAACACCCGTTCCTAAAGCAACAAGAGTATCCATGTTGGCTGAGAAGCGTCTTAAAGCAAACCATGCTCCTCGCCAAAACTGCCAACCGACCCAAAACTCAATCGGTGTTGCGAGTAAGAATAAAATAAATAATCTTAAATTATCAGAAAAAACACCGCCTATGCCAAATAATTCGGGAAAACTTAAAATATAGATAAATAAAGAAAGAATGACCCCTAAAAATACTTTTCTTTTAATACCGTCAACTTCTTTCTTTTCCGGAGCTTTCCCATGATCCATGTGCTCCATGCCTTCCATATATTTCATGTCTTTCATGCCTTTCATGTCGGACATTTCATTTATGACCAGCTCATAACCGGCTTTTTTAACGGCTTCTTCAATTCTCTTTGCATCCGCTTCATCGCCATATTCCACTGTCAATTTCTCAGACGCATAATTCACAACGGAATCTTTCACTCCGGGAACCTTTTTGAGTTCTTTTTCTATGACCACCGCGCAAGATGCGCAATGCATACCCTTGATCCGAAATGTTTCTTTTCTCATAATTTATTTTTCTAAACTATTTTAAATCATAAAACTTGTTTCCGTTTTTGCTTCAGCTCCTGCCGCAAAAACGGAAACGACATTTTACTGTATTTTTTGAGCTTTGTAATATCACTCTAGATCTTTTTTCTTTTCTTCAAATTCTTTTTTATCTATCTCCCCCTTTGCGTATCTTTCCTTTAAAATATCTATGCTTGATCTTCTGTTTTCCTTAAATTTATCCAGCAGCCATTTAATTAAAAATAATAAAATTCCTGCTACAAAAAACCACCACAAGATCCAAATAATAAAAAGTATTATCCCAAGTGCTCCAGCAGCAGAAAACATCCTTAAAAATGACCAACTGCCATTCACATGATCAAAACCTCCGCCCATCATTTGCGTTGGCATCAATGTCCATCCGCCTGTGCCATAAGAAGCCTCTGTGTCACAACCGGAAAATCTCTTGCCCATTGCTATATGCATTTGTTCTTCTTCATCTTGTCCGTGATCTTGGATCATCATAAAATTTATAGACGCATGAGCATCACTCATCATAATACCCATAAAGTACTCTCCCAAAGCGCCAAAGTTATCATCTGAAAGATCCTCGCATTTAAACTCTCCTGCTTGAAATTTATTCCATAATTCTTTTCCTTCTTTTTCCTCTTTTAATGCGTGTTCAGCTACAACTTGCCTATCATTATTTGCATTAGAGATTCCATTATTCATCATTTGAGCATTTGCACTCAACACCATACCGCCAAACAAGAACATAATACTGAAGAATACTGATGTCATTTTAGATTTTCCCATAATTTTATTTATGCTAAATATTATCAATAACTCTTTTTAGTTTATCTTCAACTTCTTTTGCAATTTCCGGCAGATCTGCATTTTCTACCATTCCCATAGCAACAGAAGGCAGAATAGCTGAAACAAATATACTGCCTGCATCTTCATAAATGATCACATTACAGGGAAGCAGAAGCCCTATTTCTTTTTCCGCCTGAAGCGCTTTATGCGCAAGTAATGGATTGCAAGCGCCTAAAATAATGTAGTTATCAAAATCTACATCTATTTTCTTTTTCAGTGTAGCCTTTAGATCTATCTCTGTTAAAACGCCAAAACCTTCTTTTTGAAGCCCTTCCTTAGTTCTTTCTACAGCATCTGTAAATGATAGATCTAGTTTTTTTGTATATCCGTAACTCATATTTTTAAAATTATTTTAATTAATTATGAAAGCTCTTATTTCTTCTTTATTAAAGCTGTCTAAAACTTTTATTTTATTTGATCTTGTTAATATTATTTTTCCATCATATTTTGAATTTGGCGCAAGATAAACAAAACTGGAATATTCCTCAACTATTTTTTCCAGCTTTTCAACCAAATTATCCTCACACTCAAACTTTTCACAATTGTATTGAATTATCACTCCCGGACTGCCAGAACCGTCCGCATGCTCAAGCATATGTTTTTGAATATTTTCCGGCATTTCTTCAGTTAAAATATGAGAAGCAGGCGATTCTTCAACATGACCCTGCATAGTTGTTGGCGGAAGTTTTTTTACACCAGATGCTAAAAAGCTTACTCCCCACACAAAAGCAACTACTGCAACAACTGCATAAGAAATATTTAAAAATTTCTTAATTTTTCTTTTTCTTTTTTCTTGTCCCGATTTTTCTTCTTTTTCTTTTTTCTTTAATTCCCTTTTTTCTTGTTTTGAAATATTTTCCATTTTATTTTTTTGCCTTAAAGATTATCTACGGTAGCTCTTCCTTCCCCGACCCATTCATTTAACCCCTTAGTGAGATCAAAGACATTTGTATAGCCGCGTCCTATCAATTCATCCGCAACTATCTTACTCATCGACCCAGACCTGCAATACAGAACCACTCTTTCATTTTTGTTCGGTAAAAATTCAACTATTCTTTCTATTTCATCGTACGGGATAAAAGCATCTGTACCGGGAATATGTTTTTGCTCCGGCGTATGCACATCCACCAATTTAAAATCTTTTTTTTCAAGCATAGCACTAAGCTCCTTTGAATTTAACGAAGAAAAGCTTGCTTTTTTTTCAGTGACAATATTGTCTGAAACACTATTTTTATCATTTGAAGAAAAAAATAAGGATATGCTAAAAACAGCCGCTACTGCTAATCCTGATATAATTATAGTATTTTTTTTGTTCATAATTTAGTTTACAGCTCCCATAAAAAAGAAAATTTATTTTCAAGCGATAGAGTGAAATGGAAGCCGAGCAAAGCGAAGGCTTACATTTCCGAACGAGCGCAGAAACTACAGGTCAACAAACCTTTATTTTCAAGCGAGAGAGTGAAATGAAAGCCGAGCAAAGCGAAGGTTTACATTTCCGAAAGAGCGCTGAAAGTAAAGGTTCAATACCTCGGAGCTTGCTCCGAAATTGAGCGAGCGTAGCGAGGTCGGCGTAATACCCCGCATGCTTGAACCTTTATTTTATGGGAGCTGTGATAATTTAACCTATTTTAAAGCAGAATCTATTAAAATTTTAACCTGAGTGTATGGCAAGGCTCCGTTAATTGGAAACTTTTTGCCGTCTTTTGCTATCAAGATACTCCACGGTGTTCCTTGCCCGCCCGTTGCCACTGCATTTGCAAGGTCTTCGGAAATATGATTTGCATACTTTCCGGAACTCAAGCACTCATTGAACTTAACCTCATTAAGCCCAATGTATTTTGCGATCTCGGGAAGCTGGCTTAGCTCAAGTCTGTTATTTGACGGGGTTAGCTCAAACAATCTATTTGCATACTCCCAAAACTTCGCGTTTCCTCCAAGCTCATTTGCACACTCTGTCGCCTCCGCCTCTTTTCTTGCTTTTGAATGCAGGCTATCCAAGGGAAAATGCCTGTATACCCAGGCAACCTTGCCGCTTTTACCATACTCATCCATAACTTGATTCATTGTTTCGTGAAACCTCTTGCAGAAAGGACATTCAAGATCAGAATATTCTACTATCTTTACAGGCGCATTGACATTACCTAAAATATGATCCTCTTTTGTTATTGGAGCAATCTTATCCAGTGATGCAGATGCTTTATTCCCTCCATCCTCAATCCCGGCATTGTTGTTTCCGGCAAGAGAAGGATTAGACGGATTATTTGCATTTAAATTTGAATTTCCTCCTCCGTAAATAACAGCGCCCGCTATCAAAATCCCGGCAACAATAATAGCCGCTGGAACAGCCCACGGGCTTTGACTTTGTTTTTCAATTTGAAATTTATTTTGTGTTTCTGTTGTTTTTTCTTTTACTTGTTCTTGATCATTCATATTTTATTCTTAATTTTAATTAGAAATTATTTTTTCTTTGACAATTTATATACTGACAAAATTTCTTCTATCGCTTTTTTCTCCCTGCCTGACCTCATCTGGTCTACTACACAAGTTGAAAGATGGTCTCTAAGTATAGCATCCTCTATTCCGGAAAGGGCCTGCTTTACAGCCATGGATTGATTTATAATATCTACACAATAAAGATCATCCTCTATCATTTTCTGGATACCCCGCACCTGACCTTCTACTATTTTAAGTCTTCTTAGGACTTTTTTATTTGTATCTTTTTTCATACTTCCCATTATACCCCCTAGGGGTATACCGGGTCAACCCTTACTTAGAGGTGAAACCTCTAAGTAAGGAGGGTGCAAGGCCTATTCTATATCAACCGAGATAGTAAATTCAAGCTCTTCATTTTCAGGATCATTTGTAGGTATAAATACCACTCTTTCAAACTTACCGCTTGGCTCCGCATGAAAGTTAGGATCAAAACTTACAGTTAGAACAGCACTTTCTCCCTGTTTTACCTCTGTTTTATCCAATACCCCGGAAGTACAGCCGCAAGAAGATGTAATATCACCAAAGACTAAGATCCCTTTTCCTGTATTTTTTATGGTAAAATCTTTTTTTACAACACCGTCTTCTCCCTTTATAACTCCAAAATCATACTCAAAGACTTCGACTTCTGCTTTTGGCAGCTTATCGCTTGCTGCCTGCTCACCTGACGGAACCAATACTTTTCTTTTTAGCAGCCTTTCAACTCCGGACTTTGCTTCATCCACCTCCTCATCAAGATGTTCTATTTCTTTTCCTATATGATCTAATTGAGATTTGATCCCAACCACAGCCCAGACCTCAGCAAAAAGAGCCAAAGCTAATATTAAGATGACAATTATATATGATCTTTTCATAACTTTATTTTCTATTTAATATTTATTCAATAACATTTCCAGTGAACTTAATTTCCACTTTCGGAGTCTTTTCAGAACTTGTTTCAAGATAGACTATTCTTTTGATCTTGCCGGTTCCGTTTGGACCGTGTGCAAAGGGATCAAATATCACTTCTACTTCAGCCTTTTCTCCTGGGGCGATCTTTATATCAGTATCAAGATCAAGTCCTTTGTGTCCTTGCATACCAAACTTTCCATATCTTTTTCCTGACGCATCACTTAAATATGCTGTTGTACACATGCAAGACGTGTAAACCTTTTTTACCATCATTGCCTCACTACCTTTATTTTTAACTTCAAATTTATGACTAACATTTCCACCTCTTAACTCTATGTCTCCAAAATCAAAATCATTTTCCAAAACCGTTAAATTACCTCCCGAACCAATCAATGTTGTTTCTTTTTTCTCATTTTCACCTTGCAAAAAAACAAAATAACCTGCAAGAAAAATAGTCGCCAAAGAAACAAAAGCTATTATTTTCATCTTACTCTTCATATTACAAACAAAAAAGCGCCTGTTTCAAATACAAAAACAGGCGCTTTTAGATTAAATTAATTAAATTTAAACCTGTAAACGCCTTTTTAAAAAGAGAAGTATTTATTTTTATTTAGAACCATCCAGCTTAATAGTTTTTGTTTTGGTTTGAAGACCTTATATATTTTTGATATAAAGTTTAACTGAAAAGTAAATTTTTCTGAATTTTCACCTTGACTGACAGAGGTGCTGCGAAACCAAGAAAAAATATTTAAAATAAAAAATAAGGCAAAAATATAAACGATATTCTGCACAGGAATACTCGAAAAGCTTTCAAAGAGAGATAAGTGATGAAACATCATTCCCAAAGAATTTGCAGCCCCCTCACAATAAGAACCATGAGAAAACATAGCGCATAAAAATCCACCACTGGCATCCATGCCAACCATGCTCAAAAATCCAAAGACACTAAAAGTAAAAAAACTTAAAATAAGCAGTATAAAAAGTATTTTCCTTAAATTTATCATAAGAATAGTATATAATATATACACAAAAAGTGTCAAAGTACCATTACTCTGTGTTTATTTATCTCTAAATTGCATGTTTTGTGTATTGTGCACCACGCTTCGCATTTTTTTGCCCACTCTTTTTCTTTGTATGAGTATCCGCATTTTGGACACCTGAATACTTGGCTCTTTTTTCTTGTCGAATAACTATTTAAAGACACTGCCAGAATTATTATAATGGACAGAGACACGACCCAAAATAAGCCCTTTACAAGATCACCTATCCATCCAAGATTGTCTGCAATCCTGTATATTTCTTCTCCTGAGAACTCACCTACGGGATCTCCGATACTTTTTGCCAAGGCAAATTTTATAAAAAAATCCATTTTAAAATTTTAATTTTAATTTAAACACGGGATCACCTTCCAAACCTTCTCTCTCTTTCAGAGAAATCGGAAAGAATGTTATCATATTCTTTTTCTGAAAAGTCCGGCCAATAGGTTTTTGAAAAAAATAGTTCGCTGCAAACAGACTGCCATGGAAGAAAATTTGACAAACGCATCTCACCGCCGGTTCGGATTATCAGATCCGGGTCCGGCATTCCTTTTGACCACATTTTTTCTGAAAAACTTTTTTCCGTTAATTTTATTTTCTTGGTCTTTGACTCTTCTAAAATATTATTAACGGAATTTAATATTTCCGCTCTTCCGCCGTATGACAAGGCTACAAATAAACTAAGATCATTATATTTTTTACTTTTTTCTTCAAGTCTGGCAATGCCTTCTCTGAGATCCTTCGAAAAACTCTTTAGATCACCAAAGAACTTTATTCTTATCTTTTCCTTTTCCAAAGACTCAAAGAATTCATTTACCACCTTCCTGAAAAGAGTTAAAAGATATGAGACCTCTTTTTCCGAGCGCTTCCAATTTTCCGTAGAAAAAGCGTAAACAATAATATTTTTTATTCCTCTTTTCTTTGACCACCTTACAAGATCCTTCAACTTATCGTAGCCGGCAGTATGACCTTTTAGAGTTGGCAGTCCCTTTTCTTTTGCCCATCTCCTGTTCCCGTCCATTATGACACCAACGCAATTTGGAATATTTTTGTTCTTATCTTTCATCTTTATAAACTATTTTAAAATTAGAAAATTTATTTTTAGATTCTGACCAAGAAACTTCAACATTATCAACTCTGGAAAGGACAGAGCCTTTATTCAAAAAATCTATAAATCTTTTTAGATCCTCCTCCTCTCCTTCGGCGATCACAAGAACAGAACCGTCCTTCATATTTTTTACAGAACCAAAAATCCCTAAAGACCTTGCTTTTCTTCTGGTAAAGTCCCTAAACATCACCATTTGGACCCTCCCCAATATTTTGCATTCTATCCTTTTTTTCATAATTGTTCACTCGTCGCTAAGATATGTTTCGAATTTAGCGGTGAATCAACACTATTTTAACAAAAACAAAAAAGCTGCGCAATGCGCAGCTTTTTTGTTTTTGTATTCTCTACTTTAACACTTCAGCAACCTTCTTTGAAACATCATCAAGAGTGTAGTTTGTTTTCACCAAATATTGGTAACTTCCGGCCTCCAGAGCCTCTGAAGCGCTTTGACTGCTTTCAAGATTGGTCAATATTATAACCGGGATATCTTTCATATCTTCTTTTTCTTTCAGTTTCTTCAAAGCGGTTATCCCATCCATTTTTGGCATAACAATATCCAAAAGTATAAGGTCTGGTTTAAAGTCACCTGCTTTTACAAGTGTCTCCTCACCATCATAAGCATAATCTATTATATATCCCTCCCTCTCCAAGTGTTCACCGTAGGCGTGAGCGATAGACTTTTCATCTTCTGCTATTAGAATTTTTTTGTGATCATCCATATTTTTAGAAATTAATATTAGTTTTTATATTATAGCATATTCAAAAATATAAGAAACATTTACTCATAGCGCAATGCCTCCATCGGACTTTTCTTGGAAGCTTGGCGGGCGGGATATATTCCAAATATAAGACCAACGAGAGCGGAAACTCCAAAACCTAAAATCGCAGCATTTATAGGAAATACAAATGACCAATCAAGCAACATAACCTTTTCGAGAACAACAGCTATGACAAAGGACAAAAAAGAACCAAGGGCTATACCGATAACTCCGCCGGCAGCCGCTAAAGACACAGCTTCTATCAAAAACTGAGTAAGAATATCTTTATTTGTTGCGCCAAGCGCCTTTCTCAAGCCTATCTCTCTGGTCCTTTCCGTAACCGACACAAGCATTATATTCATAACGCCGATACCTCCGACAACAAGAGATATAGCCACAACCGAAGACAAAAATATAGTAAGTACACTCATAATTGTTCCTATTTGAGCGACAAGACCTTCTTGTGTGACCACAAAAAAGTCATCTTTTTCCGGATCGCTTATATTATGCATCTCTCTTATCGTTGCTTCTATATCACTGACCGTCCTTGCTACATTTTCCGGATCATCCGCCTTGACCATAACCTCATGGTAGTAGTCTATGCCTAAAAGATAGGTCTGAGCAGTAGAGTAAGGCATAACTACCACCTCATCGGGGTTCATGAAAGAAACTTGCCCGCGCGAAGCCAAAACCCCAACCACTCTGAACTTTTTGTTCTTTATCTTTATGCTTTTTCCAACCGCATCCGACTCTCCGAAAAGTTCGGTCTTTACCTTTGTTCCTATAACAACGACCGGTGACTTGTTCTTTATGTCGCTTTCCGAAAAAAGCACTCCCTCTTTCGCATAAACATCGAACATCTTTGCCATAAATTCCGCAGACCAGCCAAATATCTGCGGCCTGTATGTCTCTCCTTCGTAAGAGGCGCTTGCAACAACCACCACTGCCGGCGCGATATCAACAAGATGCGGAACATTGCTTTTCTTTTTCAAAGCTTCTATATCCCTTGTTTTTAATGAGTCTGCAAATAATGTTCCGGCAAGGTCAGTCGGACCCTTCGGTTCTTTACCCGGCCTTACAACTATCGTGTCTGCCCCAAGACTGTTCACTTCTCCAAGTATCAGGCCTTCCGCGCCTTTTCCTATGGAAATGATCATCATTATTGAAGTAATACCTATAACAATACCCAAAAGCGTCAAAGCCGATCTGGACTTATGAGCAGTAACTCCGGTTATGGCGGTTTTAAAACTGTGTTTTAGTTTCATCTTTAGAATATTAGGTGATCAGGAATTAGCTTTTTAGGAAAATATTTTAACCAGATCCTAACTACTCCCATGATCTATTTAACAAACTTCCCATGGGTTATTCCGTGTCTGTTCTCCACTTTCTTATCGCTTGCTATCTTTCCATCATGCAGAGTTATTATCCTTTCCGCATAATTTGCCGTGTAGGTCTCGTGGGTTATCAGGATTATCGTGTGTCCTTTTTCGTTCAGCTCATCTATCAGGTCCATCACTTGCTCTCCGCTTTTTGAGTCTAGGTTTCCAGTCGGCTCATCGGCAAATATTACATCCGGCTTGTTCACCAAGGCTCTTGCAATGGCTACTCTTTGCCTTTCTCCTCCGGAAAGCTTTGCCGGCGTATGATCTTTTCTGTGTGACAGACCAACAGCGTCTATAGCTTCATTTGCCATTTTATCCCATTCCGACTCAGGAATGTCAGAATAAAAAAGCGGCAGCTTAACGTTCTCAACAACATCCGCCCTTGATAAAAGATTAAAGACCTGAAAAATGAAACCCATTTTCTTATTTCTGATATGTGCGAGCTCTTCTTCCGTATAATCATAAACTGACTTTCCTTCAAAAATATATTCACCTTCTGATGGCGCATCCAAAAATCCAAGCATCTGTAAAAGCGTAGACTTGCCGGAACCTGACGCCCCCACGATGGAAACAAACTCTCCTTTTCTCACACTAAAACTAACCCCGTCTATCGCCCGAGTTTCCACATCTTCACTTTTATATATCTTTTTTAGATCTTTTACTTCTATGATGTTTTCCATATAAAGTATTTTACCATTTAATACGAAGAAAATAAAAAAAATCACAAAAACCATCGTGCAATAATTACCAAGTAACTGACGGTCGTCAGTTACTTGGTAATTATTGAAATCCTCTGACTAGAGCATTTCTTATTAATTCACTCATATCTACCTTTTTTCCGAGACCTTTTAACGCCAATATTATGGAACGTACTGCTTTTGCAAATGACTCGCTTTCTATCTTTACCGCCTGCCATTTTTGAAAGTTAAAAATATAAACTGCATTCTTGTATACAAATATCATATCTTCAAAAGAAAGATATTTGTCCGATATGGCATACACTATGGTCGCTCTGCCAAGCATATCTTCCAAAACCTTTTTGTCATAATTTTTTACAATCCCTATATTTTTCTCGCTTGATACACCCTCAGAAATATTCTTTTCTTTTTGAAAAACTTTAGCGATATTTTTTATACTGTCATCTTCCATTTTTTCAATAAATTCTTTTGTCTGCGTATATGGCTCTATGAAATATATTCTTTCTTTGCTTTTGTCTTTTAAGATGCTTAGGAAAATATTTTCTATATCTTTTTTACTGCTATATTTTGTGATATTAAATTCACCTTCTCCGCTATTTTCCAAAAAAATATTTTCTGTATAGTTTGTCAGCTTCCACTCAAAATGTCCGCCAACTTTTTCTTTTTGGGTCAACTCTCTTTTTTCCATCTTCTTCAGACGAAAAGCTACACTTGTTCTTGATATGCAAACCTTTTCAGATAACGGCAAAACCTTGCTTCGTTTCAGTAAAGCCAACCCACTCAATATTTTAAAATCTTTTTCAGATATGCCTAATTGTTTTATCTTTTTTGTGTATTTCATCCTTCTATAAACACTTTAATTTATTTGCGTTATCGCGAGCATAAGCGAAGTAAACCAGAAAAGCTTGATAATATTGATAAAAATAGATTGCTTCGCTTACACTCACAATAACATTCATTTTATAGTGATCTGCTAAATACAGTATAGAAATTGACAATATTCTTGTCAATATTACATACAAAAAAAAGCTTATTTAAAAGGTGGATTCAGCTTTTTTCTGTTTTTATTACAAAAACAATTAAATTATCCGATAATCTAACTATCAGATGCTAAAGGAAGCAAGACTATGAAAAACTTGATCTTTAACAAAGAAACACAAAAAATATTTTAGGTCTTCCCGTGGGGAGGCTGGAAAAGTGAACTTCAATCTATTCTTTTCTGGACAGCTATTTATCTTTCCGGATATTTATTTATTTGGCTATGCAAACAGCTTTGCTGCTTGTATGATTAACTTAACAAAGAGGAAGATGAAATGAACTCACTAAAAAACTATTGGCAAAGAGTTTGCATTAAAGCGGAGAAACAAAGTCCTTTAAAGTTTTTCTTTTTCTTGATGTTAAAAATATGTTTAATATCAACTCTTATTGCTTTACTAACAACCAAAGCATTATTTATCTCAAGATGGATAACTGAAGTTATTTGGTCAACCATTCTGATTACAGCATTATGGGGAATGATACAAGTAAAAGCGTTTGAAAAAACCCATCCCGAAAAAGACAAGGAACAAAACCCATAATGTAAGTTAAGTCTACATCATATAGACAAAAACCAAAAGCGGGCAAATTTTTTGCCCGCTTTTTATATTCTGTTTTTAGTTTTTATGAATTTAGACTCCATCACGGTATAAAAATTGAACATGAACAACAAAATAGTTTAAAGAATAAAGGTTTCCCGATGCAAGCATGCGGGGTATTGCGCCGACCTCGCTACACTCGCTCAATTTCGGAGCAAGCTCCGAGGTATTGAACCTGTAGTTTCAGCGCTCGTTCGGAAATGTAAAGCTTCGCTTCACATTTCACTCTCTCGCTTGAAAATAAAAACTTCCAATTTAGATGAAGGCCTAGACAAACAGACATCTTTTAACGATGCACTTAGGCTAAAATTAGAAGTTTTATCTCTCAAAAACTATTATGGTATCTCCTTCGGAAAGACCGCGAGTTACCTCAACCCTTCCGTCAGACCCCCTTAAGCCTGTTTCTATTTTAACATCTTCCGGTTTCCCGTTTTTTATAACCCGAACTATCTTGTCTCCGTTTTTTTCCGCCACCGCTCTTTGCGGTATCGCTATAACATTCTCTTTCTTCCCCGTGAGAATATCTATGTTTGCGGTCATTCCGGAACGGATCCTTTCACTCTCTTTTTTAAAACTCAGGGTTGTTTTGTAAGTGGAAACTCCTTCTATTACGGTTTCGGCCGGATCTATCTTTATAACCTCGGCTTCAAAAAGCTCACTGTCTCCATAGGCATCCAGCGTCACTCTGGCTGTGTTTCCGATCTTCACTTTTGCAATATCAGCCTCCGGAATATTCACCTCTATCTCAAATTCACCTTCTGATATTACTGATATCAGAGGAGAATTAACAGACACTATCTGGCCCACTTTTGCGTCTTGCTTTGTCACTGTTCCCTCTATTGGAGAATAGATGATGGTCTTTAGTATTTGCGCTTTCAAAGAATTTACATTTGCCTCTTGCTGCTTCACAACCGCTTCCTGCTGTCCTATGTTTGCCTCTGCTTGCACAACCCTTTGCTCTTGCGCATCTATCTGCTCTTTTGTTGATCCGGCTTTTTTCAGATTGAGCTCGTCTTCCGCCGCAGCAAGCGCGCTTTTCGCATCGTTAACCTTAGCCTCAGCTGAAAATATATTATTTTGATTTGTTATTTTCTGAGCTGCTATATTTTGCTTCTGAGCGTTTATGTCTGATATCTCAGTATTCACATTATTTCTTCCCGTGCTTATATATCCTTTGTAAGTACTTTTTGTTGCTGAACTGAGTCCGGAAGCAACATCTACAACATCATCCAAGTCTGAAAGAAAATTCCTTATAACAACAAGGTGAGCCGCTGCCTTATCCAAAGAACTGTCCAAAGAAGAATAAGAACCGTCAAGTGAAGCAAGCTCTTGCTTAAATGAAATGAGTTCGCTTTTTACCGTTATGCGTTCATTCTCAACCTTGCTTTCCAAGATCGAATCATAGGTTCCGAATGTGAGCTGAAAATCATTTGAAGAACCTTCTGAGATTATATCCACTATTTGTTTTGATGTGGCGTCATCCGCTTTCGTATAAGCCTCATTTAAGATGTCATCCACATCATCATAAAGGTTTTGAAGATCATTGTCCGCTTTTTCTTTTATATTGGAAAGGTTCGTTTCCGCATCGGAAAGTGATTTCTTGGCATTTGCCACTTTAGTCTCCGAAAGCTGAACTTCTTCCGGTCTTGTTCCTTTTTTTATCTCCGTCAATTTTGCATCCTCTGCAGAATACGCAGCATTATATTGCTTTAGTGTCGCTTTTGCAGCATCGACTCCGGCAAGCGCCTGAGCGAACTTTGCATCTATGTCCGAGCTGTCCAAGCTTGCAAGCATATCTCCCTTTTTAACTTTACTCCCCACAGAAACATAAACATTTGCTACGCGTCCGGATATCTCAAACGCAAGATCAACCGCTTCTTTCGGTTTTACATTCCCGGTAACACTAACCTCTTGAACAACATCTCCACGCGCAACAAGCGCTGTATCATAAGCGGGTGGTTGAGTTTCTCCAAAGAAAACATAGTACAAAACACCCAATGCAAAAATTGCGCCAACGCCTAAGAGTACCTTATGTTTTAAAATATTTACCATACATACATTTTAAAACTAAATCGCAATAAAGTAAAACAAAAAACCCTTGGGAGACATCCCACGGGTTTTAAAATTTTATTTTTCTACTATATCATGCTCGCCTCTTTTTATGTCAAATCTGTCCGGGTCTTGGTCCAAGTGGAGTTTGAGTCCGTAAGGCCCGAATCTTTTTTCCAGAACCTCCGCCATTTGGACCGCTCTTTTGCGAAGGGTCGGATGCACAAAACGAGTAGCTCTGAGCTCAACAAGATAGACAAGCGCCGGAAGATCTCCGGTTATTCTGTATAGAAAGTTGTAACCCATAGGTAAATAGTATTGTTTTGTTTCCTCATCCAAGCCAAGCTCTTTTGTTCTTTTCTTTTGTTCATATAAAAACTCTACTGCTTTTTTTCTTAGATCATCCGGAAGCTCCTCAAAATACCATTCACCAAAACCAAGTTTATCCGTTATAAGCGGCATTCTTTGTATGACTGCTCTATGCCTTTGCGCATCCCTGAAAGATCCAAAATCAAGCAAAAAACAAAACTGAATAGTTCCGCACTCAGCAAGATATTTTGGAAGTTCTGTTTTTTGGGGGCGTAACTCTAAAACTTCTTTGTTCTTTAAAAGAAGATCCCTGTCTATACCATCTTTTGCAACCTCAAAGTCTTTTATCTCATCATCAAAAAAATAATTTTGCTCCTTCACCCAAGCCTCGTTATACTTTTCCGTCTCTTCGTATCTTTTATGAGAAAAAGAACTCGGAAAAGCCTCTATGAGAGCCTCTTCTATCTTTTCAGCGATGGTTCTTATCTCCTCCAAAGGATGATGCCTTAAGGTCATAAGTTTATCCGCCGCTTGGCGCAAGTTAGTATGCCAAGCCAGATTGGTCGAAGCGCCGGAAGGCAAGAAACCTCGCAAGATATCAAAACTTCTTGCGTTGATCGCTTTTTCGTAAATATCTTCTTTTTCTTCCTCTCCTCTTGGAAACTTTTCCTTAAGATATTTTCTTAAAGGCTCTTGGCTATCCAAATAAAAAGTTCTCCATGCTTCCAATATCTCGTTTGATTCTTTTGTTCCGACCGGGTCGATAAACTTTTGCTTTGAAAAGTCTATGTATCTTGTAGAGGACTCCTGACCGGAGTAAAGCCGCCAGTCCTGCACCGCCTTTGCGGCAAGCATGGAAACACCTTCTATGAAAATAGTGAAGGAGCCGCAATCGCCTATGGATTTATGTCCATAACCGACGTAGAAGCTCGCCATAAATTTTTCCGCACCTCTTTCCGAAAGAGTTTCAAGGTGACTTCTGATGCCGCCGACTGAACGCGAGTGCAATGCCTGAAGCATCGCTTCAGCCTCCGGGGTTATGACCGCGCCTGTGTTCAATACCAAAACCGATCCGCCTCCGGGAAGTTCTTTTACCGTATGTTTCAGCTCGCTTATTTTTTGCATAACACTATATTTAAATTCTTAAACCGTAAAAAACATATTATCAACCAAAGACATTTGAGTCAAAAAATGCCGCGCTATGCGCGGCATTTTTTGAATATATTTAAAGCATCGCCAAAACCTTATTGGCAAATTCCTGAGCGGCTTCCGGTCCCCTTCCTGTAACGATATTTCCATCTTGCGATACCAGCTCGCTTGTTACTTTTGCGCCTTTATTTTTCAAGTTATCCTCCTCAGAACGAAAACAAGTGGCATATTTTCCAGCCAAAATTCCGGCATTTGCCAGAATGGATGGCGCCATACATATTGCCGCCGTCACTTTCTGAGAATTAGAAAACTGAATGGCAAGATCATGAACAAAAGAATCGTACAAATAAACTTCCGTTCCGGGACCGCCAACAAAGACAACAGCATCAAAGTCATCAGAAACAACTCCGGGAAAAACATAATCAACTTTAACGATCTTTCCATTTACGCTTCTTGCATCCTTAAGTGAAGATGCCGTAAATACATCATGCTTAGCCTCTTCGAAAATATCTCTTGGAACAAAATATTCTTCATCCTTAAAATCCTCCGGAGCTATGACCATTAATATTTTACTCATAAATTTAAAAATTAATTATTAGCGGATAATATTTTTAACACCTCATCATCCTCAACTTGATCAAAATCTTCATAAAATCCTCCCACTGAAAAAAATATTTCAGGGATGTAAAGACAATACAACTAACCTGCTTCATTTTCTATTTTACCAATTGTATCTTTTGATGCAACAGGTACGGCAACGATTATTTTTTTAGCGCCTTTTTTCTTTACTGCATTTATAGCGGCAAGCATGGTGTAGCCGGTCGCTATTCCATCATCTGTAAGTATAACAATCTTATCTTTTATGTCTAACATTTCCCTATCTTTAAAGTAAAGTTTCAGGCGTCTTTTCATTTCCTCTTTTTCCCTATCAATTTCCTTATTCATTTCCTCATTAGAAAGATTGAACTCCTTTATTATTTCCTTATTAAACACTCCTTCTAAAAAATCATCAGCTATTGCTCCCACGGCCATTTCCCTATCAAGAGGAAGCCCCACCTTTCTTGTCACAAGAACATCAAAAGAAAGCTCCAGCTCCTTTGCTGCCTCAGAAGCAACAACAACACCGCCGCGAGCAAGACCCAAAACAACAACATCCTTTTTGTCCTTGTAACTTACCAATTTTTCAGCAAGTTTCTTGCCTGCTTCTTTTCTATTTTTGAAAAACATAATACTTATATAATATAACGATAGCTAAAAAAACTCAAAACATTATAACCAATACTCGTGCTTGAAAAATAAAGGTTCCCTGATGCAAGCATGCGGGGTATTACGCAGACCTCGCTACGCTCGCTCAATTTCGGAGCAAGCTCCGAGGTATTGAACCTGTATTTTCAGCGCTCGTTCGGAAATGTAAACCTTCGCTTTGCTCGGCTTCCATTTCACTCACTCGCTTGAAAATAAAGGTTTGTTGACCTGTAGTTTCTGCGCTCTTTCGGAAATGTAAACCTTCGCTTTGCTCGGCTTCCATTTCACTCTCTCGCTTGAAAATAAAACAATAAAATACTAAAACACTAGAAACTAAAAAACACCCCGCCCTTCGGGCGGGGTGTTTTAAAAATTCTTCTTTCGCATGCAAAACTTGAGATTCCAGATCAAGTCCGGAATGAAACCCTCTAAAAAGCTGTCCACAAGACTCGAACCGGACCATCAGTGTGTGACCAATGTATCTCCAGTTTCCCTTTGAATGCGCTTTTTATTTGTTTGCCAAGCTTTACCGCAAGCTGGTTCTCGGTTGTTTCTATCTCTATTCCGTCCCTGCTTTTTTTCAGTTTTATTATTCTATCCAAAACATCCGTCATTTCCGCTTTTTCCCCAACATTTTTTACCAGTGCCAAAATTTCCTTTTCCTTATCTTTGGGAACATTTTTTAGAATAAGGAAACCCTCGCAAGTGTCACTTTCTTTCCTTATGCATGCCGGACATTTGTAAGGTTTTGCTCCGCCCATCTCCTTAATTTCCTTATTCGTATATTTTTCCTTATGATGCCAGCTTTTATTTTTGTACACCGCCTTGCATTTTAGACAGACCAAAACTCCTTTCTTGCCTCCGCCAAATTCAGAGGCCTCTGACTTTTTTGGTGGCTGACGCAATCCGCCTTTTTTTAAAGTTTTTTTACTTGTTTCTTTTTTCATATTTTTTATTATAAGCTAATTGTATACTTTTATTATATACCGACCAAATAAATAGTAAAGATTGTAAAATAATATTTTAGTGTTATGATTAGGATATGAATCCGAATGTAAACTTTTGTTTTGTTTAAAAACTAAATATCCAGAGCTTTAGAATTTGAGTGCAGGTCGCCGCTAAAAAGGAAGAGTCAGGTTGAGTCGTATCAGGCATTTCCAAACAATAAGCTTTCTACTCCGAACTTCAAATTTTAGCTCCAACGAAATAAAAATTTCTTAACTATACTATGGTATATGTTTCAAAATTTATTATTTCGTTGCGCTTTAAAATTTGAAGCTCTTGTTACGAAAGTTATTGCCTGGAAACACCTTGCGCTACGGTGAGGTCAAGCGATGAGTTTTTAGCAAGAGATGCGCCAAATTATAAAGCTCCCACAAAAAAATGAGGGGAGTAATAATAGCCGGTGGCAGAGGAACAAGACTTTCACCGGTAACAAAAATAATAAACAAAAACATTCTTCCGGTCTTTGATAAGCCGATGATCTATTATTCCATAGAAAAGTTGGTTAATGCCGGCATAAAGGATATTTTATTGGTAACAGGCACAGAGCATTCTGGACAGTTTGTGAACCTTCTGGGTTCGGGAGCAGATTTTGGCATAAGACTTCATTATGAGGTGCAAAGAGAACCGCTCGGACCGGCTGATGCCATAAATGTCGCCAAAGATTTTGCTCAAGGAGAAAAGATAGTGGTTATATTTTCAGATAACATAATAGAGGACGATATAAAAAAAGCTTGTAATGTATTTAGGCGGCAGAAAAAAGGGGCAAAAATATTTATAAAAGAGATAGATGACCCAAGAAGATACGGTGTGGCAGAAACAAAAGAAAATACGGTCTTAAAAATAACTGAAAAACCGAAAAGACCGAAAAGCAAAATGGCAGTAATAGGGCTTTATATGTATGACCACAAAGTCTTTGATCTTATAGGCTCTCTGAAGCCTTCTAAAAGAGGAGAGTACGAAGTGACGGACCTGAATAATCTCTACATAAAAAGAGGTGAAATGACCTATGAGACAATAAAAGGCTACTGGAACGATGCCGGAACCTTTGAAGCGCTCCTTGAAGCAAGTAACTGGGCTGCAAAAAACTCAAAAGAAAAAAACAAGAAAATAGCTTAGCTATTGATTAAAATCGAGCTTTGATATACACTGCAAAAACTTAAGATAACTGAAAATTATGGGAGATATAACATTTTTTCAGACAATTTATGATGTAGTGATTCAAAACCCAGCTCTAAGTTATTGGATAGTTTTTATATCTGGCATACTTGAAGCAACCATATTTGTCGGACTCTTTATGCCAACCGGCCTACTTATAGTCACTTACGGCTTTATTGCCTTCAATGGACATATAGTCGGAAGCAATATTATGGCGGTAGCGATACTCGGTGCGGTTGTCGGAGATGCGCTAAATTATGCATTTGGAAGATACCATATAAAAAAACGCAAGCTCAATAATATTCACAAAGTTGATGATGTATTTAAAAAGAAAAAGTATATAGAGCATGGTAGAACATTCTTTGAAAAGCATGGCGGAAAGAGCGTATTTTTGGGAAGGTTCATTGGAATAGTGAGGCCGTTTATAGCATTCATATCGGGAACGGCGGAAATGCCATTTAAAAAATTTATGTATTTTAATGTCGCCGGGGCTACTGTCTGGGTGATTTTTTATTTCAGTCTGGGATATCTTTTTGGATCCAGTGCTACCAGGCTTTACGAGATGGTTGGCAAGATAGGAGACATAACTATTTTCTTCACCGGACTGATCATACTTTTTGTAATTGCAAGAAATTTATTCAATCAAAAAATGCGCCCTAAAGTAATAGAGCGCTCGAATGAGATATTGGAAAAACTGGAAAAAGAAGATGCCCCGTAAGAGGCATCTTCTTTTTCCATATAAAATTTTCTATGATCTATAAGTTCTTTTTGAAAAAATCTGAAAGCTCATCCACCCTCATTCTTTCTTGTTTCATTGTGTCTCTATCGCGAACTGTCACAGATCCATCTTCTAAAGTATCGAAGTCAATGGTCACACAGTAAGGTGTTCCTATCTCATCCTGCCTTCTGTATCTTTTTCCAACATTTCCATTGTCGTCAAACTCGCACATAAAGTTCATTTTTAACTCATCAAATATTTCCTTTGCCTTTTTCACAAGCTCCGGCTTGTTCTTAAGAAGCGGGAAGACGGCAACTTTTACCGGCGCAAGCATTTTTGGGAACTTCATAACTATTCTTGTCTCGCCTTCAAGCTCTTCCTCTGTGTAGGCTTCTGTCAAGATAGCGAGCATAGTCCTACCAACCCCCACTGAAGACTCTATGATGTGCGGTGTGAACCCTTCGTTTGTCTGCGGATCTCTGTAAGAAAGCTTTTGCCCGGAGAACTTCTCGTGTTGTGTAAGATCATAATCCCCTCTGGCGTGAACTCCTTCAAGCTCCTTAAAGCCAAAGGGATAGTTGTATTCTATATCGTAAGCTTCTTTTGCGTAAAAGACCAAATTTTCATGCTTATGCCATCTAATATTCTCCTCTTTAATACCAAGATGCTTTGTGTAATAAGCCCATCTGTATTCTCTCAACTTTTCATATTCATCCATCTCACCGTCCGGAGTTGTAAAATATTGCATCTCCATTTGCTCAAATTCACGAGTCCTGAAAATAAACTGCCTTGCGGTTATCTCATTTCTGAACGCCTTCCCAACTTGCGCTATCCCGAAAGGAACTTTAACCCTGGTAGAATCTAAAATATTTTTGTAATTCACATATATTCCCTGACAGGTCTCACCTCTTAAGTAAGATGGCTCTTCATCAATATTTCCGGTAAAATTTCCCAGATTTGATTTAACAAGCAAGTTAAATTTCTTCACTTTTGTAAAATCTTGCTTGCCGCATTTTGGACATTTTATCTTATCTTTGTTCTCTGAGAATATCTTGTTTATCTCGTCCTCAGACATCTTCTCATCTGCAAAAACATTAACATCTTCCAGAAGATGATCTACTCTTAAGCGAGAGTGACACTCTTTACATTCTGTTAAAGGATCGGAAAAACCGCCAACATGACCAGAGGCCTCCCATATCTTCGGATGCATAAATATGCTGGAATCCAACCCAACTATATCCTCCCTAAACTGAACCATATATTTCCACCACTCTCTTTTTAGGGCATTTGCAAGTTCTGTTCCATAAGGTCCGTAGTCATAAACCGCCGCAAATCCGCCATATATTTCAGATGATGGGTAAACAAAACCTCTTCTTTTCGCGAAGGATATTATCTTTTTCATTTTATCTTCGTTTTTTTCTGTCATGTTTTTAAAATATGTTATACAAACTGATAAAACCCAGTATAATACAAGGACTTGAAAAAAACAAATGAATAATATATTATATAGCTACGCTTAGTTAGAGCTGGTAGGCTTTGCCCGCCATAGCTTTAGCGAAGGCGGGTATCGTATAATGGCTATTATCTCTGCCTTCCAAGCAGATGATCGGGGTTCGAATCCCCGTACCCGCTCCAAAAAACAAAAACACACAGGTATGACCTGTGTGTTTTTGTTTTTTAAAGAGAGACCAGTATTCCGCCTATAACAATAAGTACCGCGCCTATTCCGGCTTTGAGAGTTATTTTCTCTCCTATGAACAAAAACGCTAAAAGAATAGCAAAGACCACGCTCATTCTATCTATCGGAACAACCTGCGAGACCTTGGCGCCTTTCAGAGCAGTGAAATAAAATAGCCAGGACAAAGCTCCCGCCAAACCGCTAAGCACTATATAAAATATCGCTTTATGATTTTCAATTATCGTACTTAGCTCCGAAAACTTACCTTGAACCGCTATCACCAAAATTAAAAAGACCGCCATGATGACCGCTCTTATCGCGGTTGCGGTATTTGTATCTACTCCCTCAAGTCCGATCTTTCCAAAGATAGCCACCAAAGCGGCAAAAAAAGCGGACAGAAGAGCAAATAAAAGCCAGAGATATGACATACACTTTATAATGTTAATATTGATTTTTTACCTCAACTAAAGTAAGATTATCACGAAAGATAAACTTATGAAAGATATAATAGAAAAACTAAAAAGGGAGTCGCAAGATATCTCTGAAAAAATGGCAGATCCAGAGCTTGTTTCTGATGCTAAAAAAATGGCGGAACTCGGCAGAAGACAAGCGGAACTTTCCAACATACTAAAAATAGGAACTGAACTTGAAAGAGTGAATAAGGAAATTTCTGAAAATAAGGAAATTTTGAAAGAGGAAAAAGATGAGGAAATGATAAAAATGACTGAAGAGGAGATCGAGAACCTTAAGGAAAAAGGAGAAAAGCTTGAACAAGAACTCACCGTTGCCCTTTTACCGAAAGACCATAATGATGCAAAAGATGTTATTGTGGAAATTCGCGCCGGCGCGGGAGGAGATGAGTCTGCCCTTTTTGCCGGAGACCTTTTCAAGATGTACTCCCGCTTTTCGGAGAAGCAGGGATGGAAGGTTGGAGTATTAAACTCAAACCAAACCAGCATCGGCGGTTTTAAAGAAATAGTTTTTGAAATGACCGGGCACAATGTCTATGAAAAAATGAAATACGAGTCCGGCGTTCACAGGGTTCAGAGGATCCCCGAGACGGAAAAAATGGGTCGAGTTCACACATCAACAGCAACTGTTGCAGTTCTTCCGGAAGCGGAAGAACACGACATAGAGATAAATCCCAAGGACTTGAGAATAGATACTTTTGCATCTTCCGGTCCAGGCGGACAAAGTGTTAACACAACTATGAGCGCTGTGCGTATAACCCATATTCCAACCGGTACGGTTGTTTCTTGCCAGGATGAAAAATCCCAGCACAAAAATAAAGACAAAGCCATGAAGGTCTTGCGTTCAAGACTTCTGGAAGTAGAAGAAGAAAAAAAAGCAAAGGAATCAAGCGCTCAAAGAAAAAGCCAGATAGGTACAGGCGATAGAAGCGAGAAGATAAGAACTTATAACTTCCCTCAAGATAGAATAACCGATCACAGAATAAAACAAAGCTGGTCGAATATACACAATATACTTTCCGGAAATTTTGGAGAAATAACAGACGCCTTGAAAGAAGAGGATATAGCTTTGAAGATGAAAGAACAAAGCTCAAAATGAACCTAAAAGAAATAAAGATAAAACACTCAAAAAAAATAGAGCAAGCTGAAATAGACTTGCTTCTTTCTTTTGTTCTTAAAAAACCTGTTGAGTTTATTTTGTCACATCCTGAAAAAAGTACCACAAAGATACAAGAGAAAAAAATAAAAGAACTTATACAAAGGAGAATTAAGGGCGAGCCGATTGCTTATTTAATAGGGAAAAAAGAATTTTTTGGTCTGGACTTTTTCGTGAACAAGAATGTTCTTATTCCACGACCGGAAACGGAAATTATGGTTGAGGAAATCTTAAGTGAATTAGGAAAGGGAAATAAAAAAACTTCCGTATTAGATATGGGATGCGGAAGCGGAAACATAATAATTTCCTTATTAAAAAACTCGGTGGGGAAAAATGTAAAATTATTAGCATCGGACATTTCCAAAGAAGCGCTCAAGGTTGCCGGAAAAAATATAAAAAAACAAGATCAAGAAAAAAGGATAAAATTATTTTTGTCCGACCTTTTAAATAACAAAAAACTGATAAAAGAACTTATTGGAATTGATAGGTTGATAATAGCTGCAAACCTCCCTTACATTCCCAACGCTTATCTGAGCCAAAAGAAAACAATAAAGACCATCGGACTAAAGTATGAGCCTCGCCTTGCCCTTGCCGGAGGAAGGGATGGATTGGATATCTACAAAAGACTAATAAAGGAAACTTTGAAAATAAAGGACTCCTTTCCAAAATTGAGAATAATATCCTTTTATGAGATAGAGCTAAAACAAAAACAAATACTGCAAAGATATGTGCAAGAAAACACCAAAAGAGTGAAGATCGAGTTTTTAAAAGACTTAGCTGACAAATGGCGCTTCTGCAAAATCACCTTCTAAGATTATAATAAAGTTTCCCCGATGCAAGCATGCGGGGTATTGCGCCGACCTCGCTACACTCGCTCAATTTCGGAGCAAGCTCCGAGGTATTGAACCTGTAGTTTCTGCGCTCGTTCGGAAATAAAAGATCAAAAACAAAAAGCCCCATAAAATTAGGAGCTTTTTTGTTTAAAAGGATCAAATCCTTTTTAGAGCTATTTTACAGCGTCCTTCAAAGCTTTTCCGGCTTTGAATTTAGGAGCTGTTGTTGCAGCTATCTGGATCTTCTCTCCAGTTTTTGGGTTTACACCCATTCTAGCCGCTCTAGGAACAGCTTTGAAAGAACCGAATCCAGCTACAGCAACTTCCTCACCCTTTGAAAGAGAAGAAGTTATAGTATCGAATACAGCGTCTACAGCGTCTTGCGCTGCTCTTTTTGTCTCAAGGCCTGCCTTTGTTTGGACAGCCTCCACCAATGCATCTTTGTTCATATTTTTTATAATCAATTAATTATAATATGACCTTTTTTCTTGAAACTTAAAACGACTTTATTGTTGCTATAATTCTAACAAAAACCGTTTATTTATGCAATGTTTTTCAACCTATTTAATTTTAGCATAGATACAGGTAAGTATGTCAATAGGATCTGACGCAGAGCGAGCGCAAGATCATTTAATAGACTTGGATTTGAATTTCGATTCAATTTTAAATTAAAAACACCCGCCGGTAAAACCGGCGGGTGTTTTAGTGTAGTATTTAAGTGATTGCTGAAACTACAGGCTCAATACCTCGGAGCTTGTTCCCATTTTATCCAAGAGCGAAGCGATTGGATCACAAAATGCAATGCCTGTGGTGCTCCGAAGTTGAGCGAACGTAGCGCCTGTCCGCCTCTGGAGGAAGGTCGTCGTAATACTCCGCATGCTTGATCAGGGAACCTTTATTTGGCGTACTCTATGATACGATTCTCGCGTATAACATTAACTTTGATCTCTCCCGGATATTTAAGCTCTTCTTCTATTCTATCCGCTATTTCTCTTGCCATTTTTCTTGCGCCAAGATCATCGATCTTGTCCGGCATAACGAAAACTCGTAACTCTCTTCCGGCGGATATCGCATAACTCTTCTCAACGCCCTCTTGCGCCATAGCTATTGCCTCAAGCTCTTCGAGTCTTCTTATGTAGGTTTCAAGCGTTCCTCTTCTTGCGCCAGGTCTTGAGGCGGAGATAGCCTCAGATACTGCTACTATAATAGCCTCTACCGTTTCATATGGATATTCATCATGATGAGATTGCATAGCCTTTATAACCGCCTCATCCACATTGAACTTCCTTAATATCTTAATACCGATATCGACATGAGTTCCCTGAACCTCATGATCAACAGCCTTTCCAATATCGTGAAATAATGCCCCCATTCTCGCAATCTTAACATCCGCACCAAGCTCTTCTGCGAGCATAGCGGAAATATGAACAGCTTCCAATGAATGCTCAAGCACATTCTGACCGAAACTGGTTCTATACTTCAGTCTTCCTAAAAGATTTATAAGTTTAGGATCAACACCTATAACTTTTGCTTCCTTAACAGCATCTTCACCAGCTCTTTTCACACTCTCTGTTATCTGTTCTTTTGCGCTTTCAACCGCCTCCTCTATCTTTGCCGGCTGGATCCTGCCATCTGCCATAAGCTTTTCTATGGTCAGTTTACAGACTTGTCTTCTTATGGGGTCAAAACAAGATATCAAAATAGCCCCTGGAGTATCATCAACTATGATCTCAGCCCCGGTCATTCTCTCTATCGCCTTTATATTTCTTCCCTCTCTTCCTATTATTCTTCCCTTCATTTCATCGGAAGGCAACTTCAAGCTTGTTGTCAAAATATCACTTGCTATTGAACTGGAATATCTTTGCATTGCTGTTGCAAGCAGATTTCTTGCTTTTACATCAAGTTCATCTTTTGAACTTCTTTCCATTCTTTGCATTCTATTTAAAAGATCCTCCTTGTTCTCTTCCTCAACTCTATCAAATATAAGCTTCTTTGCTTTTTCAGCATCGTAACCGGATATCTCTTCAAGTTTCTTTTTCTGTTCCTCTGCTAACATATCCACTTCTTTTTGTTTTTCTTTCACAAAACTTAGCTTACCCTGCAACTCCTGCTCTTCTTTCTCTTGTCTTGAAAGTCTGGAATCCAAAACATCCTCGCGCTTTAAAAGATGTTCTTCAAGTTTCGCTATCTGAGCCTTTCTCTCTTTCTCTTCTTTTCTTGTTTCCTCAAGTATTCTTGAAGACTCTGTTTTAGCTTCGTCCAATACTAAACTTGCCTTTTCTTTTGCTTCTCCTTCTATCTTTGATATTTTAGCCTCCAAAGTACCTGCCTGCTGCTTGACGGTTGCTTTTCGAATAAAATACCCCGCGGCAATACCGGCTATTACACCAAGTATGCCGGTACCAAAGGGCAATAGGGTTTCCATAATTATTAAATTGATATTTCGTTTCCGTTTTTGAAGAATCCTCTAGAAAGATATGCAGGTTGAGTGTTTTTAATTTTAAAAACACTCAAAAAATTAGATTTTTTGCAAAATATGCTTATTTTCTTGGTTTTTAAGAAAAATTTTCATAGATAAATATAAGGATATTTACAGTCAAAACAACTAAAAACAAGGAATCCCTCAGGAACTTACTATCAAATTTTTTAAATTTATAACTCTTCCAATATACTAAATCGAAGACCTCTTGTCAAAGGATAATACGGAAGAAATACGGAAAAATACTGAACTCACGCGAAATAAAGTTTCCCTGATGCAAGCATGCGGGGTATTACGCCGACCTCGCTACGCTCGCTCAATTTCGGAGCAAGCTCCGAGGTATTGAACCTGTAGTTTCTGCGCTCTTTCGGAAATGTAAACCTTCGCTTCGCTCGG
>Ga0114931_10001569_pt1 | contig 29227 bp, 18 predicted proteins | sample 2SBtaG_FD_89579 | JGI IMG/M metagenome (GOLD analysis project Ga0114931, IMG submission 89579) | Deep subsurface microbial communities from Kolumbo volcano to uncover new lineages of life (NeLLi) - 2SBTROV14_V59a metaG | ecosystem: Environmental > Aquatic > Marine > Volcanic | place: Kolumbo... | reverse complement strand
CTCCCGGTATTCGCTCTGCATATGCGGCAGGCAGGACAGGCGCAGTTGTGGATAGCGTTTGACGAATTCTTCCAGGACTGCGATGAGCTGGCCTTCGCTGACGTTGGGGAGAGTGATGAGTTCCTCGTGGATGGCCGGCCTTTGCAAATGCAAGTACTGCTCGTCCAGCACCCATTCCAGCATGGGCCAGGCCATTTGCGGAAACCCCGGCATGAAATGGTGGTGGCCGAGACTGAAACCGGGGATCCGATTGAGCGGATTCGGGATCAGCGCACAGCCCTCGGGCAGGTGCGCCATGTGAATGCGTTGTGGATAGGCCTGCTCACCGAAGCGCTCCTCGATGATGGCAGCGGCTTGCGGATGACGGGCCAGTTTGAGCCCGGCGGCAGCGGCGGCGCACTGGCGGGTATGGTCGTCCGGAGTGGCGCCGATACCACCGAATACAAAGACGCTGTCGCGACCGGCCATGGAGTGGCTCAGAGCCTTGCGAAGACGCAGGGGGTCATCACCCAGATACAGGGCCTCAGCAAGTTCCAGGCCTCGTTTTGTCAGGGCGCCAATGACGAATTCAAGATGACCATCCCGGCGTTTGCCGGTCAGCAGTTCTGTGCCGATGATGATGAGTGCAAAGCCGGTAGTTTCAGGCATGGGTTTCGGCGGGGCTGGAAAAAGCGGCACGGAGATAGCTCCGGAAGGATTCGAATACTTGCAGCTGGGATGGGATCACCAGCAATACCAGTAGCGTCGAAAAAGCCAGCCTGAAGGTGATGGAAGCCGCTATGGGGATCAGGAACTGGGCCTGTAAAGAGGTTTCGAACATCAATGGCAGGAGCCCGGCAATGGTGGTCAAAGAGGTAAGAATGACCGCGCGCAGGCGCTGGCAGGCCGCCTCAATGATGGCCTCGCGGGTGGCCATGCCAGCGGCGCGCAGGTGTTTGAAAAATACCACCAGAATAATCGCGTCGTTGACCACGATGCCCGACAGGCCGAACAGGCCGAACAGCGACAATATGGTGAGATCGATCCCCAGCAGCCAGTGGCCTGCTATGGCACCGATGAGGCCGAAAGGAATAGCCGTCATCACTACCAGTGGCCAGCCATAGGAAGCGAAAATCCAACTCAGTACCACATAAATCATAATCAGGGCATAAGCGCCGCCGAGCAGCATGTCGGCCAGGGTATCTTCCTGATCCGCGCGGCGGCCCTCGAAGGTGTAGTCGACCCCGTAGCGCTGTTTCAGTTGCGGCAGGGTAGTGCCTTTGAGCGCGTCGATAATCCGGTTGGCATTGTTTAGCGAAGCATCCACATCCGCCGAGACCCGCAGGCTGAGGCGCCCGCCAGTGTGGCGCAGAATTTCAAACCCGCGCTGGGTGTTGAGCCGGACCACGCTGTACAACGGCACTTTGTCGCCACTCGGCAGGGTCACGTTGAAGGATTCGAGACTGGCAAGGCTATGCCGTTCACTGTCGGGCAGCATCACCCGCACTTCGATTTCATCGTCGCCTTGCTGAAAGATTTGCGCGATGGCGCCGTCATAGGCGGCCCTTAACTGGCGCCCCACCGCCTCGACGGTCAGACCCAGCGTCTGTCCCCGGGGGGTCAGCTTATAGATGAACTGCTCCGGTCCGTAGGGCATGTCATCACTGATACTGTTAACCCCGGTCACGCCACGCAAAGCTTCGGCGAGGGCCAGTGCCGCCTGTTTCAGTTCGCCGGCATCGGTACTGATCAGGCGAATGTCAATATCGCTGCCCGGTGGCCCGCCCTTGCGTTCGGTAATAGAGAAGCTTTCCAGCCCTGGCGGCAGCTTGATCCGGTTTTGCCAGGCTTTGATGAATTCCGGATTACGGGTCCGGCGGTGATCGGGCTCGACCAGTTGAATTTTTAAATTGGCATACTGATCACCGTTACGGGTGCTGTTACCGTTTGGGTTGCGAACCTGGCCGAGGGTGGTAATGGCAACATCAACCACCGGTTCCGCAAATTCGGCCTCGGTTTTTTTCAAACTGGCCTGCAAATTGGCCATAAATTCCCGAACCCGTTCAGGTGGAGTCCCGGAGAAGAAGCTGACATCGGCATTGAGAATTCGGGTTTCAGGACTCGGGAAGAAATTGAAGGCCACCCGGCCACCCGCTACCAGCCCGGCGACCAGCAGCAGCAAGGCCAGAGCCGTGCAGATGGTCAGCATGGCGTGGTCCACGCAGGCACTGACCAGTGGCCGGAACAGCGTTTCCCTGAATCGCTGGAAGCCCCGGTCGAGAGCTGTGCGCAGTCTGGAAGAGGATCTGGCGGCAGGTGCCATGAAGGCGTGGTGCAGGTGACCCGGCAGAATCAGAAAGCTTTCCACCAGCGAAGCAAGGATTACGCAGATCGCGACCAGTGGGATATCGAACAGAATATTGCCGATGATGCCGCCGACCAGCATCAGGGGTAAAAACGCGGCGATTGTCGTCAGGGACGAGGACAGCACCGGCATCATCATGCGGCTGGCGCCGCCTTCGGCCGCCGCCAGTGGTGCCTCGCCCATGTGAAAATGGGTCAGGGCATCTTCCCCCACCACGATGGCGTCATCGACGATCACCCCGAGCGTCATGATCAGGGCAAACAGGCTGATCATGTTGATGCTGCCGCCGAGCAGATACAGAGCGCCCAGGGCGGCCATGAACGAGACCGGGATTCCCGCCGCCACCCACAGGGCCACCCGACCATTGAGAAACAGAAACAAAATCAGCACCACCAGAACTAACCCACCCAGGCCGTTGCGCAGCAGCAGATCAATGCGATCGCGGATCAGTTGCCAGGATTGGTCGTAGCTGCGGATCTCAATTCCCGGGGGCAGGGCCGTGCGACCATTGCTGAGCCAGTCCTCAAGGATGCGCGCCGATTTCAGGCTGTCACCGGACTCCACCCGTGACAGGCGCAGTTCGACTGCGGGTTTGCCCAGGTAGCGGACCGTGGTCTGGCGCGCGCGCGGGCGCAGGCTGACGGTGGCGATATCCCCGATTCGAATCATGCGGCCGTGCTCGTCACTGACCACCACCAGATTTTCAAAGCCCGGCTCCCGGCGTTGCTGTTGCAAAGCCCGCAGCTGCCTGGACAGTTCATTGCGGCCTACGGTCCCGGCCGGAATATCCCGGCTGCGGGCGGCGATGCGCTGGGCAATCTGGTCCAGGGAAAGCCCCAGTTCCTGTAGCGCCGCAGAGGGAATCTGGATGGCGATTTCCTGATCCGGCAGCCCCACGACATCCACCTTGGCAATTCCCTGGTCCAGCAGTTCATGCTCGATGCGGTGGCTGACGGCACGCAGTTCCCGTTCATTATCAGGTCCGTAAATCAACAGCCTGGCGACCGGTTCATAACGGACAATGCGGCTGATTTTCGGTGTTTCCGAGGTGCCTGGAAGATTCCGGATTAATGCCACCCGCTCCTTGACCGTGTCCAGGGCGATGCCCATATCCGTACCCGGCTGGTATTCGAGCAAAATAGAGGCACGGCCTTCCGAGGAGGTGGAAGTGATCTTGTTCAAGCCGTCCACCGTCCGTAATTCGTCCTCAAGTATGTTGACGATGGAGCTTTCCACATCCTCGGCGGTGGCGCCGGTCCAGACAACGCTGACCGAGATGAAGTCCAGTTCGAAATTTGGAAAAAACTGGGTATTGAGATGGTGCAGCCCCCAGGCCCCGGCCAGCAGCATCAGGATCATGAGCAGGTTGCAGGCAACCGGGTGACGGGCGAAGGCTTTGAGCAGCATGAACGGCGCTGTCTGTTGGGATCGGGGCCAGGAGTCCAGTTTAACCTGGAACCATCAACAACGCGCGCTATTGCGGGCCGTTGTCGATCCTGCCCAAGTAGGTGACGCGGATCGTTACGGGCCTGCCTTGACAGCGATTGGCACCGCTCATAGGGTGTCTTTACTGTCTCAGGGAAGATCATTCATGCCACCGGGACGGGCAGGCACCGATCCGTGCCGGGTGCCGGTGGTGGTTTACATACTCAATCGCTGTGCAGAGTATGTCCTGCTGTTGTGAATGGGTTCGCAAGCGATGCCGACTTCCCCTCGCACAATAAACAGGTTGCCGCCCGTCACTGGTCCGTGCCGCCACCCACCCGCCCGCGGCAAAGACCGGGCCTGGCCCTGGATCCGGACGGCCCTGTTGGCAGCAGCGCTGAGCACGCCTGGCGAGGCAGCAGCTGAAAGCCCGGAATGCGTGGATTTGCTGTATTTTGAGCGGCCGCCCTACTATCAACTCGATGTGCAGGGTCAGGTGACCGGTCTGGTGGCGGGTCCCGCGGCCCGCGCGTTTCGCAAAGCTGGAATTTGTTACCACTGGCTGAAGCTTCCCGCCAACCGGCATTTGCCCCGGATCCGCAAGAATCCACAGCAGCCGGTCTGCGCGGTGGGCTGGTTTCAAAACAGCGAACGGAAGAAATTCGCGCAGTTTTCCCTGCCCCTGTACCAGGACAAGCCCCAGGTGGCGGTCGCGCGTAAAGCGGCCGGGCTAAAGAAATACTACCCGTTTGCCGCTGATCTATTGAGGCAAAAGAACCTCGTTCTGGGCCTGCGTAAGGGATTTTCTTACGGTGCGCATCTGGATGCGGCGATTGCCCGCTGGCAACCACCACTCTACGAGTCGAGCCGGGCGGTATCCGGATTGTTGCAGATGCTGGTACACCGGCGGATCGATTATGTTTTCATGGCTCGGGAAGAGGCGGATTATTTGTTGCGTGGAGACGCCTCCCAGCGGCTCAACACCATCGTGCTCGGCGATATGCCCTGGGGCAACCGCCGCTATCTGTTGTGCAGTAAAAACCTCGCGGAGTCTGTGATGACCCGACTGAATGCCGCTATCGGCGGAGAATGAGCGGCCCCACCGGATACGTGCACATGGTCCCATTGCATCATCGTCTGGCCTTTCGTCAGACTCGCACCATGTTACTGGGCGGGCTGCTGCTGGGCCTGCTGGTGAGTTTGGTGCAGGTGCTGGTGATGGCCTCGGTATTGCGTGGTGAGGTCAAGGATCAGATTGATAACCTGATCATCGCGGTGCGTGGCTCCGCCACCCAGGCGGTATTCGAACTCGATACCCGGCTGGCCGAAAAGGCCATTGATGGTCTGCTCTCCTACCGGATGATCCGGGGCGCACGGATCCTGGATGAAAACGGCCGGGTGCTGGCCGCACGCTCGCGGCCGGTGGCCTACGCGGAATTCCAGGGTACCTCCGGCTGGCTGGCGGAAAATACGGAGACCCGTCAAGTGAAGTTATTACCAACCGCGCTGACCGGCCCCCTGGGTGCCCTGGAGATTACCCGTGATGACACCCTGGTATTAAAAACCCTGGTCCAGCGTGCCACCGTGACCTTGTACGGCACCCTGCTCTGGGCGGTGTTGATTGCCGCGCTGCTGGCCCTGTTGTTCCACTACTCACTGACCCGGGCCCTGTTGCAAATCGTTGCGCGCCTGTCGCTGATTCATCCGGACAGACCCCAGGACGCGGTATTGGTGGTTCCCCATGGGCACGAACACGATGAACTCGGTATGCTGGTTCAGAGCCTGCAGGAACTGATCGAGCGCTACAGCCTGAGTCAGGCCGCCCAGAAACAGGCCGAGGACGCACTGGCCGTAAGCGAAGCGCGCATGCGCGCAATTTTCGATCACGCCCCGTTGGAGATGTACCTCAAGGATTGCGAAGGCCGTTATCTGCTCGTGAATCGTCGCTTTGCAGCGGCGTTTAATGCCCGGGTTGAGGATTTGCCGGGCAAGACCATGCATGATTTGGTGGATCCTGCGCGAATCCAGGAGATCGAAGACCTGGATCGTGCGGTCCTTCGCAGTGGCCAGCCCGTTTACTATGAGCATCGATCCCTGGCTGATGACACAGGCACCTTCATGTCGGTCAAGTTTCCCATTCGCAGTGATGCCGGGGCGCTGATGGGGGTGGGGGGAGTCGTGATCAATATCAGTGATCGCAAGCAGGCCGAGGAAGCGCTCAAAATCAGCGAACAACGGTTTCGCGATGTGACCGATGCGAGTACCGACGCAGTCTGGGAACTCGATAGCCGGCAACGTTTCAGTTACGTTTCAAACCGGCTTTGTGAGCTGACCGGGCTCAAGCGGGAGGTCTTGCTCGGACATACTCCGTATGAGGCCTTCGGCAAGGCCATAGAACGTGAGGATGTGATGATGCTGGCGGCTGAATTCGCGGCGCGGCGTCCGTACCGGGATGCGCGGTTGCGGTTCCATCATCATGATGGCCAGTCCAGGGACTGGTCATTGAGTGGCAAGCCGGTATGGGATGGCAATCAGGTGTTCAAAGGCTATCGCGGGACCGGTACGGATATCACTGAGGCTCAGAATCTGGCCCGGGAGCTGGCCCACCAGGCCAGCCACGACGGCCTCACCGGGTTGATCAACCGGCACACCTTTGAATTCCGCCTGCAACGGGCGTTGACAACCGCGAATCAGGAGGGGGTCGAGCACGTGCTGTGCTATATCGACCTGGATCAGTTCAAGGTCATCAACGATACCTGCGGACATACCGCAGGTGACGCACTGCTGCGTCAGCTGGGCCAACTGCTGGGCGCCCAGGTTCGCCAGCGTGATACTCTGGCGCGTCTGGGCGGCGATGAATTCGGTGTACTGCTGGAACGCTGCTCCATGGACAAAGCCCAGCGTGTGGTGGACACCATTCTCGAGGCGGTCGGCAAATTTCAGTTTCATTGGCACGAAAAGAATTTCAGAATCGGGGCGAGCATCGGCCTGGCTTCGGTGACCCGGCTCAGCGCCAGTGCCGGAGAGATCATGGCGGCGGCTGACAGTGCCTGTTATGCGGCCAAGGATCGTGGCCGTAATCGTTATCATGTATACCGTGATGATGATGCTGATCTGGCCGAACGCCATGGTGAGATGCAGTGGGTATCGCGCATCAATACCGCACTGGAAACGGATGCTTTCGATCTATTTTATCAAACCATTGTGCCGGTGGACTCACCAGGGTGCGCGCCGGCCCAGCTCCATTACGAGTTGCTGTTGCGCATGCGCGATGAGGGTGGTGTGCCTGTCCCCCCCGGTGCGTTTTTGCCGGCGGCCGAGCGCTATGGCCTGGCGAGTGCCCTGGATCGCTGGGTTGTGAACACCGCCCTGGACTGGTTGCAGGGGCAGCCCGGGCACTTACAGAACCTGAGTCTATGCGCGATCAACCTGTCCGGACATTCCATAGGCGATGAAGGATTCCTGGAGTATCTCAGCGACTGCATCGAGCGCCATTGTGTGCCGCCGGAAAAACTTTGTTTTGAAATTACCGAAACTGCCGCGATTTCCAATCTCGCACGGGCCAGTGTGTTTATCCAGGCATTGAGATCCCGTGGCTGCCGTTTCGCGCTGGATGATTTCGGCAGCGGCCTGTCCTCCTTTGCCTACCTGAAGAGCCTGTCCGTGGACTATTTGAAAATTGACGGGGTGTTTGTCCGTGAGATTGCCACCAGTGCGGTGGACCGGGCCATGGTCAGCTCCATCAATGAACTGGGACATGTCACCGGTAAGCGCACGGTGGCCGAGTTCGTGGAAGATAACGCTACCCTGGAGGTATTGCGGGAACTGGGCGTGGATTTTGCCCAAGGCTATGGAATATCCCGGCCTGCACCCATTGCTTCTTTGCTGGACTTGCCGGACAGTGCCAGCGGCTCGGCATCCACTGACGCCAAGCCGCAGACCCACAATGCGGGGCGCGGCTGATTGTCCTGGATCAGTGCATCGATTTACTCGCTGGTACAGCATGCTGGGACCGGCTGAGGTATCCTTGGCGGGTTTTTTTTGGTCAGCTTTTCAGGGGAGTGCCTTGCAACGCATTATCTGGTTTGAATCACTGGGCATGGCCGATGTGCCCGTAGTGGGGGGCAAAAATGCCTCGTTGGGGGAGATGATACGGGCTCTGTCCTCCTCCGGTGTCCGGGTGCCAGGTGGCTTTGCCACCACCGCCGAAGCCTATCGAGAATTTATTGCCGGCAACGATCTCGAAGCGCGTATTGCCGGGGAGCTGGCCAATCTTGATGTCGATAATGTCCGGGATCTGGCCGCAGCCGGAAACCGGATTCGGGAGTGGATCATCACCTCGCCCCTGGGTGAGAATCTGGAGTCCGGAGTGCGAAAAGCCTATGCCGAACTGTGCGGGGGTCAGGGGCAGGTTTCCGTTGCGGTTCGCTCATCGGCCACCGCGGAGGATCTGCCGGACGCATCTTTCGCGGGCCAGCAGGAAACTTTCCTCAACGTGCGTGGCATTGATGAAGTGCTGCTGAGGATTCGCGAGGTATTCGCCTCCCTGTTCAATGACCGGGCCATCGCCTACCGGGTGCACCAGAATTTTGATCATATGCAGGTGGCGCTGTCCGCCGGTATTCAACGCATGGTGCGCAGTGATCTGGCCGCCAGCGGAGTCATGTTTACCCTCGATACCGAATCGGGTTTTCGCAATGCGGTGTTGATCACCTCGGCCTGGGGATTGGGTGAAATGGTGGTACAGGGCCAGGTCAACCCGGATGAGTTCTACGTCTATAAAAAGGCCCTGGCTGGCGGTCGGGCGGCTGTCCTGCGCCGCGAACTCGGATCCAAGGCATTACGCATGGTGTATGGCGACAGCGCTTCGCAACGGGTCCGCGTGGAGGATGTCGCGAGCGCCGACCAGCATCGGTTTTCCATCAGTGATGCGGATGTCGAATCCCTGGCCCGCTATGCCATGGCCATTGAGGAACACTATGGCCGGCCCATGGACATCGAGTGGGGCAAGGATGGCGAGGACGGGCAACTGTATATTCTCCAGGCCCGGCCCGAAACGGTGGAAAGCCGCAGCAGCCAGGAAGTGGTCCGCTACGAACTGCAAGAGCGCGGCGAGGTGTTGGTGGAAGGGCGCAGCATTGGTCAACGCATTGGTGCGGGTGCCACCCGGTTGGTGCTGGACCCGGGCCGCATGGACGAAGTTCGCGAGGGTGAGGTACTGGTCACGGATATGACCGATCCCGATTGGGAACCCATCATAAAACGTGCTTCGGCCATCGTCACCAACCGTGGCGGGCGGACCTGCCACGCGGCCATTATTGCCCGGGAACTCGGCATTCCCGCGGTGGTGGGATGCCGCAACGCGACGCGCAAGCTCAGCGATGGTCAGGAGGTTACGGTTTCCTGTGCCGAGGGCGACACCGGTTACATCTATGCCGGCGACCTCGGTTTTGAAATTCGCAGACTGAGTATTGAGAGCATGCCGGAGCTGCCGTTCAAGCTGGGCATGATTGTCGGCAACCCGGAGCGCGCTTTTGATTTTCAGAAGCTGCCGAACATGGGGGTCGGCCTGGCACGCCTGGAATTTATTATTGGTGCCATGATTGGTGTCCACCCCAAAGCCATACTCGAGTATGAGCAGCTGGAGGCGGGGCTCAAGGCACAGGTCGAGCGACGGATCAACGGCTACGCCGGGGCAGTGGAATTTTATCGGCACAAACTGATTGAAGGCGTCGCCACCATCGCCGCGGCGTTCGATCCGAAGCCGGTCATCGTGCGACTGTCAGACTTTAAATCCGACGAATATGCCAATCTCATAGGTGGGGATGTCTATGAACCCCGGGAAGCCAACCCCATGCTGGGATTCCGGGGTGCCTCGCGGTATCTGTCCGCGGACTTCAAACCCTGTTTCGAACTGGAATGCCAGGCCTTGAAATTCGTCCGTGAGGAAATGGGTCTTGAGAATGTCCAGATCATGGTGCCCTTCGTCCGCACCGTTGGCGAGGCCAGGGGGGTGATCGAACTCCTCAAGGAGCATGGCCTGGAGCGGGGTCGTCACGGTCTGAAGATCATCATGATGTGCGAGTTGCCATCCAACGCCATCCTGGCGGAGGAATTTCTGGAGTACTTCGATGGTTTTTCCATCGGTTCCAATGATTTGACCCAGATGACCCTGGCACTGGATCGCAATTCGGGTTTGGTGGCTTCTTTGTTCGACGAGCGCGACGAGGCGGTCAAAGCGCTCTTGCACCAGGCTATCGCAGCCTGCCGCAAACAGGGGAAGTATGTGGGAATCTGCGGCCAGGGACCTTCTGACCACCCGGACCTGGCACGCTGGCTGATGGAAGAAGGTATCGAGAGCGTATCGCTGAACCCGGATTCGGTGGTTGAAACCTGGCTTTATCTCGGTGGCCAGACCGTGGCCTGAGCCGTGGTCGAATTCAGGAATCCAATACCTGCCCCTCGTCCGGTTAATTCTCAATATTGACAAATCTAATGAGAATCTTTGATTCCATCATGATTTCATAATACTTATTGAAGCTTTTGCCCGCGATCGCGGGATGTGTTTTTTGTCTGGAGGCAGTATGAAGATTTGTGTTGTCGGTGCCGGATCCATCGGCGGTCTCCTGGGAGCCAGACTGGCCCTGGCGGGTGAGGATATCAGCCTGATCGCCAGGGGCGCGCACCTGCAGGCCATACGCGAAAAAGGCCTGCGGGTCATCATGAACGATGGTATTGAACACCATGCAAAGCGGGTACATGCCAGCGATGACATGCATTCGGTGGGGCACCAGGATTTGGTCATCCTGGCGCTCAAGGCGCATCAGATTGAACCGGTGGTTGAGGACATCCGTAGCCTGTTTGGCCCGCATACCATGCTCCTGACCACCCAGAACGGTTTGCCCTGGTGGTATTTTCAACGCCAGGGGGGTGAATACGAGGGTCAGGTGCTGCACGCGGTGGACCCCAATGGCGTGCTGGCGTCCAGCATCGAATCCGAACGCATCATCGGCTGCATTGCCTACCCGGCCGCGCACATTACCGAGCCCGGAGTGATTCGCCATATCGAGGGCCTGCGCTTTCCCGTCGGCGAACTCGACGGCAGCATCAGCGAACGGGTACGGGCGGTGTCGGAATGCCTGGTCAACGCCGGCTTCAAGTCGCCGATTCTGGAAGACCTCCGTTCTGAAATCTGGCTCAAAGCCTGGGGCAACCTGTCTTTCAATCCCATCAGCGCTCTGACCCACTCCACCCTGGTGGATATCTGCCAGTTTCCGTTGACCCGGGATCTGGCCGCCAACATGATGCGTGAAGCGCAGACCATCGCCGAAAAACTCGGTGTCAGTTTTCGGGTTAGCCTGGAAAAACGCATCGACGGGGCCGAGCGGGTCGGCAAGCACAAGACCTCAATGCTGCAGGATGTGGAGGCCGGCAAGGGTCTCGAGACGGATGCCCTGATTGGCGCGGTGGTGGAACTGGGACGTCTCACCGGAGTCCCGACACCCTACATCAGCAGTACTTACGCAATGGTGAAACTGTTGAGCAAGACTGTCGAGGAAGAAAAAATCAAGGTAGCCGCCCAGCCCCTGGAACTGGTTTACAGTGACCGCGGCGCGCAGGCCACCCGTGACTGGCGAGCCCTGCAGTATGCCGAGCAGGCTTATGCCAGTGGCAGTGGCAATTGATGTATTCCGGCTGAATAACGCAATTGCGTTACGGCAGCAGGCGGCTCTTCGAGAGCCGCTTTTTTTTACTATTGGAAATGCCGCGCTGGTTTCAGGACCGAACCGGCATGAATCGCCGATGTCTGCCCAGCAACAGTCCGGCGAGCACCAGAAGGGCCAGACTCTGAGTGGCCGGTTCCGGGACTGGATGATTAATTCCGGTGCCGGCATCATGGGAGAAGGGGGCAAACTTGGCCTTGAAATGGTTTCCAGCCAGGATCCCGTCATAGGCATCGAAATGAATATCGAAGGGGCCTGTCAAGCTTGGTTCATTGGCGGTCACGACGATATCGTATGCGTTGATCTGGCCCGTCAAACCGCTTGGTGCGGGTAACAAACTGATGAAATCAGCAATGGGGGAATCTGTTTTATCCATGTCCCCAAGCTGAAACTGCTGCCATTCATTACCGGGAATATAAACACCGTGTGAGGGTAAAGAGGCGCCGTTACTCATCACGGGACTGTCGCCGGCTTCACTGATGACGTCCGGCCCAATCGGGATACTGGGGACGGAACTATCCGTAAAGCCGCCAAAGCCGCCAGTGGTGGTGGGAGACAGTGAGATATTCAATGACCCGCCCGAACCGCTATCGCCCGGCACCGGATCCGGGTAGACGGCCGCGAGTTTTACTTCCTTGATTACCCCGTTTTTGGATGCGGAGGTATTGCCGATCACCCATAGCGTAAAGGCCTCACCGACCGTCGCGTTAAAAACCCAGGATTCATGCTCCGTGTCATAGGTTGAGCCTTCCACATAGAGTTGTAGAACAGGTACTGCGTGTACATTGGCGGTGGCAAACACGCCCAGTAGTAACAGAACAGCAACGCTAATGTGTAATCGTGGTTGAATCATGTACCGGCCTGGGTCTATATCGGTGGTATCGAATAACTCTATGCAAATTCGATGCCATTTAAAGAATTTCCTTTCAGTTCAGGGAGTTACTAAACAGACGTTTTTAGATAATAGTGAATGTGTAAAAAATCCTGACACGGCACAAGGAACGGCATTCCTGACACAGGCTATTGAGCAACCGGGAATCGTCGTGGGCTATGGAGAAACAGTGAATTAAACCAGAATAAACAATGAGTTGCGTTCATGCCTCGATCACCAGGCGAAAATCGATCGGGTTGGGTAGTGCCACCCAGGGGCAGGTTGTGGTGAATTGCCGGTCCGGGAATGGCAGCGGAGCCGGGAAACTGTTAAAAATCCTGACAATTGCCAGGCTGGCCGCCGCCGCTGCAGATTCCGGATAGCCGGTCTCAGGTTCCCAGGCGTGCACCTGTTTTCAGGCCCACCTCAGCGGCCCATTCCCGGGCGGGAATTTTTTTGCCCTTGTGCGCACGCACCCGCTGCACCAGGAGTTGCCCGTCGGCAGCGGCGACGCGGATGCCGTCATCGGCGATATCCAGAATCTGCCCGGGCTGCACGCTTTTGGGTACCTGAATTTTGGTACAGTCATAAATGCTCAACCGGTTGCCTTCGAAGGTGGTCCAGGCGCCCGGCTGAGGGTTGGCGCCACGGATCAGATTCCAGGTGGTCTGCAGGGGCATGTGCCAGTTGATGCGCACCAGTTCGCCCCGGCACCAGCCTTCATAGGTGGCTTTGGAATGGTCCTGCTCTACTTTTGGTGCCTTGCCGTTGTGCACCAGATCGACGCTTTCCAGCATGGCCTCAACGCCCAGTGGAAACAGTTTATTGAAATACAAACTGCCGAGAGTGTCGTCGTCGCTGATTGTGACTTCCTTTTGTAACAGAATGGGGCCTTCATCGAGCCCGTTGTCGGGCCAGAAAATGGACAGGCCGGTTTTGTTTTCGCCCCAGATGATCGGCCAGTTGATGGAACTGCCACCCCGGTGCAGGGGCAGCAGTGAGGGATGGTACTGAATGGAGCCCTGGGTCGGCAGGTTGAGGGCCTGCTCGGGGACGAACAGGGTCACGAACGCCATGACGCACAGATCGGGCTGAAGGGATTGCATCTGCTCCCAGACCTTTGGCTTGCGGTAAGAAGCCGGTTGATAGACCTCGAGGCCCCGTTCCAGGGCGTATTCCTTGATGGGGTCCACCCGGCCCTGCGGGTCCGGTTCGCAGTACACGCCTACGATATTTTCCCCGCGCTGAACCAGCGCTTCGAGAACGCTTTTACCAAAGGCCTGCTGGCCATGCACCATGATTCGCATTGAATTCACCTGATGGGGTCATGCTGGATACAAACGGCTGAGTGCGGATGGGATGTCAACCACCTGGCGGCTGTCCAGATCCATAATGACATTGGTTACCCGCGCATCGCAGACACACTCATCCACAGCGCGGCTGATGGACTGTTCCAGTGTATAACTGCGGTTTCCCCGGCTGAGGATACCAGTGTGGACCTGCAGGCGGTCGCCGGCAAAACACTCCCGGCGGAAATTGATATCCAGGTGCACCACCACGGTCCCCAGACGCGGTGCCTGAGGGGATTCAATGTCAAGGCCGACCTGTCGGTAGAAAGCAATTCGGCCGCGTTCGAGGTAAGCCACATAGGCGCCGTTGTTGAGATGTCCCAGGTTGTCGGTATCCTCATCACCGGCCACCAGTTCCAGAGTGTAGGACTCAAGGCTGGCAATGGGATATGCTCCGCTTGGATCCATTCAGGCAGCACTCCGGGCATGAGCAAAATCGCGTTGGCGCAAACCAATTCGTACCCATTTGCGGATCGGCGGGCTGAGGTACGCGAAACCATCGAAGCCAATCGCGCTGGCAGCCGGGCGTTGATCCGGGAGGCAGCGGCTGCGGGAGCTGATCTGGTGGCCTTTCCAGAGATGTTCCTGGGGCTGCTCGGACCGGAAAAAAAGCTTCAGGTCGCGGAGGATCTCGACGGTGATCTGATTTCGGGTTTCCGTGAACAGGCAGCCGATCTCGGCATCATGTTGCTGTTGGGCAGCCTCTACGAGCGCAATCCGGATGATCCGCGGCGGGTCTACAACACCAGCGTCCTGATTGGTGCCGATGGCCGCTTGCTGGCCTCTTATCGCAAGCAGATGCTCTTCGATATCGACCTGCCCCAGGTCAGTCTCAGGGAAAGCGACAGCATTGCTCCCGGCCACCGGGCGCCGCCGGTTGTGGCGACCGCCATCGGCAGAATTGGGCTGAGTATCTGTTTTGATGTGCGCTTTTCGCATCTTTATTCTGATTTGCGCCGGCGCGGAGCCGAGATCGTTTTCATACCGTCAAATTTCACCGTGCCCACCGGCAAGGCCCACTGGCAGATTCTGCTGCAGGCGCGAGCCATCGAAGGCCAGTTTTATGTGGCCGCACCGGCCCAGGTGGGACGAGTCAGTCGCAATTTTAACGCCTATGGACATAGCATGCTGGTGGATCCCTGGGGACGCATCAACGCCCGGATGGAATCGGGTACCGGCTTGCTATACGGCGAGGTGGACCTGGACCTGCTGCAGCGGGTGCGCCGGGAATTGCCGATGCCCCAGGCTCTGGGCGAGATCCCCGAATGAGGCGTGTTCAAATCGATTCCGTCACGGTATTCTCCGTGCGGTCTGCAGGGGGGCGAAATTGAAAACCAACGAGGAACCATCATGGATCTTGGCACGGAGCTGGAACAAAAACTTGGGCTGAGGAATATTCAATACAAGCATAATCTGGACAAACAGCAGTTATTCTTTGAGGCCATCGCCAACGATCGTGGGCGGGTACGACTGGATGGGCCCGACACGGATCAGAAAGCCTTCGCCACCAGCCTTGGTGTCGACGGCCCCCTGATGTTTTACACCGATCCGACCTGCACCGGGCGCCCGGTACAGGACACCTTTGCCGTGGCCTGGCCGGAGGTCGAGGGCAAAATCTGGTGGAAGGCTGATTTACAGGCGTTTGATCCACACAAGTACGAGGGCCTGCTGAGGCGGGTGGTGAAACATGTCAACGAGGGCGGCAGGCATCTGTATGTACAGGATGTGTTCGCCGGTGTGGACCCGGCTTATGCGGTGCCTTACCGGTTTGTGGGGGAATACGCCAGTCACGCGTTGTTTGCCTGCAACCAGTTTCCCAAGCAGATTGAAGGACTCGAGGCGCCGCAGGACAAAGCCTGGACCATGCTCAACGTGCAGTCTTTCCACTGTATCCCGGATCTGGATGGCACTCGTGCCAACCGTGCCGCAATCATGGATTTCCGCAACCGGATCTGCCTGGTGGTCGGACGCGCCGATTACTGCGGACTGGTAAAGAAAACCATTTTTACCGTCATGAATTACCTGTTGCCCCTGCAGGGATTCATGTCCATGCATTGCTCGGCGAATATGGGCAGCCGTGACGATACGGCGATTCTGTTTGGATTGTCCGGCACCGGCAAGACCACTTTGTCGGCGGATCCAAACCGGAGATTGATCAGTGATGATGAAACCGGCTGGACCGGTGAAGGGATCTCGAACATCGAAGACGGCTGCTATGCCAAACTGATCAATCTGGACAAGCAGGCCGAGCCGGTGATTGCCGCCGCCCTGTCCATGCCCGGGACCCTGGTGGAGAATGTCCCACCTTTGCCCGACAAGGCCCTGTCCGAGACCCATCCCCAGGAGCTGGATCTGGATAATGGCACAATTACCGAGAACACCCGCTTTTCCTATCCGATGATCTCGAACCCGAATGTTGCCCCGGGTTCCCGGGGATTGCATCCACAGACCATCGTATTACTGACTGCCGATGCGTTCGGGGTCCTGCCGCCAGTGTCCCTGATCGAGGGCAAAGATGTGATGTATCACTTCGTGCAGGGTTTTACCGCACGCTTGGCCGGTACCGAAGTGGGTGTCACGGAGCCCAAGGCCGCATTCAGCGCCTGTTATGGCGCACCCTTTATGGCCCACAAGCCGTCGGTGTATGCCGAGCTTCTGGATCAGAAAATGCAGCAGCACAATGCCCGCTGCATCCTGCTCAATACCGGCTGGAGTGGCGGTGCCGCGGGGCAGGCGGACCGGATCTCCATCCGCGATACCCGCAGTTTGTTGAATGCGGCGCTCGATGGTCTTCTCGATGAGGTCGAAACCCAACTGCATCCGGTATTTAATGTACGCATGCCGGTGCACTGCCCGGGGGTGGATCCGGCCATCCTCAATCCGCGCAACGCCTGGAGTGACAGCACTGCGTATGATGCCGCGGCGCTACGCCTGCGGGACATGTTCCGGGAAAATTTTGCCAGTAACCGGTTTGCCGACTTCGGGATTCAGAAAATGATCTAAAGCTGCTCATAGGCGGAGGTAGATCGAGGCATCATTTATGCTCAGGCCTTCAGTGCACCAGCAGTACCGGCAGGGTCGCTTCACCCAGCAGGTAACGGGTGACACCGCCCAGCAGCATCTCCTGCAGGCGGGTATGGCTGTAGCCACCAACCACCAGCAGACTGGCTTGTGATCCGATGCACTGATCCAGGATGGCTTCTCCTACCGCAGCCTGGCCCATGTCGACGATCCGGGCCTGGGCTTCAATCCCGTGGCATTTCAAATAGTCCACCACATCCTGGGCACCGGGTCTCTGGTGCTGACGTTTAGTGCTGACCAGAATACTGGTTTTTTGTGCCTCGTGCAGAAAGGGTCGCGCCGTGGTCAGGGCTTTGGCTGCTTCGGAACTGCCGTTCCAGCCGACCACCACATGATGGCTGAAATCCACGCTGACCTGACCCCGGGGCAGCATCAGCACCGGCCTGCCGGTATCGCGCAGGATGCGTTCGAAGGTTTTGGGCGGCGGATTGCTGCGTTCCGGCCGGGGAACCATAATGAGATCATTGAGGCGAGCGTAGCGGGCCACCAGTTCGCTGCGCACCCCGCGTTCCTCAATCCAGGCTGCACCAGCGGTCCCGGTTGCCTGGGCCCGATCACGGACACTAATATCCAGACCGGTACTGATGTCGGTGAAGAGTTCTTTGAGACGGGCGGCCTGATCCTCAGAACTTTGCCGGGCATTCTCGGTAATACGGTCGCGCATACCGCGAGTCAGTCCGAGGGTCGCATAGGGCAGCAGATCATCGGGTTTCGGGTGTACGTAAAAGACGTTCAGATGGGCGCCAAAATGCGCCGCCGCCCGTAGCGCCGATTCCAGCATGTATTCGCACATGTCGCTTTCGCGCAAAGGCAGAAACAGAGTCTTGATGGACATCAGATACTCTCCGGCTTACGCCACCGGCAAAAGGTCAGTGTGCCATGGGCGGTGATCAGCAATTGGCATTAGATCAATTTTTCAGGCTTCACTGCCAACCGCGCCCTGATCTCTGGCGGCGGCGATTTCGGCTTCACTGTAACCCAGTACGTCGCGCAGGATTTCCACCGTGTGCTCGCCGAGCAGGGGGGAGCGCCGGACTTCGGACGGGGAGTCCGATAATTTTATGGGGTTGCCGACGCTCAGGTAATGACCCCGGGTTGGGTGTTCCACATCCACTACGGTGCCGGTTTCGCGCAGAGATTGCTCAGCGGCGATTTCCTTCATGGACAGAATCGGGCCGCAGGGAACATTGAGTGGATTGAGGATATTCATGGCCTCGAACTTGGTCTTGGTCATGGTCCATTCCTCAATCATGGCAAAGGCCTGTTCGAGTTTCGGCAAGCGGGCTTCCGGGGTTGCCCACTCGGGATCCTCGATCAGCTCCTCATGGCCAATAGCGCGCATCAGCGGTGCCCAGACAGCCGCCTGGATGATGACGTAAAGGTAGTCATCAGGACCGCCCGGCGCGCATTTCACCACCCAGCCCGGCTGCCCGCCACCGGAAGCATTACCGGCCCGGGGGACCGAATCGCCAAAGTGGCCGTTTGGATACTGGGGATACTCCTTGAGGGGGCCTTTTTCGATGCGTTGCTGGTCGCGGAGTTTGACCCGGCACAGGTTCAGGACGCTGTCCTGCATGGCACAGTAGACGCGTTGCCCGCGACCCGAAGTTTCGCGCTGGAACAGCGCCGTGACGATTCCCAGGGCAAGGTGCAACCCGGTACCGGAATCTCCTATCTGCGCTCCGGTGACCGTCGGTGGGCCGTCATCGAACCCGGTGGTGCTGGCAGAGCCGCCGGTGCATTGGGCGACATTTTCATAGACCTTGCAGTCCACGTAAGGGCCGGGGCCAAAGCCCTTCACCGATGCATAGATGATGCGCGGATTGATTGTCTGTATACGCTCCCAACTGAAACCCATGCGATCCAGTGCCCCGGGGGCGAAGTTCTCGACGATTACATCGCATTCTTCGATCAGACGGGTAAATATCTGTTGGCCGGTCTCATGTTTGGTATTCAGCGTAAGACTGCGTTTGTTGTGATTGAGCATGGTGAAGTAGAGGCTGTCCACGTCGGGAATATCCCGTAACTGTCCGCGGGTCGCATCGCCGACATTGGGCCGTTCAATCTTCAGCACATCAGCGCCAAACCAGGCCAGTAGCTGGGTGCAGGTAGGGCCGGACTGCACATGGGTCATGTCCAGGATTTTGACCCCGTCTAATGCTTTTGCCATGGTAGTTTCTGTCCTGTCGGTAGAAGTGGTTGAATTATTTGTACATGGTTTGATTGCGGGTGCCCGGCGCCCAGATATCACGGTCGACCCAGATGTTGATGAGCGCCGGCTGGCCCTTGGCAACGGCTTCGCGGCCGCGATCCAGGGCCGGGCGGATATCATTGGGATCGCGCACTTCTTCACCATAGCCGCCGAGCATTTGCGCGAATTTGCTGTATTCCACATCTCCCAGCAGGTTGCCGACATTGCCGCGTTGTTCGCCGTACTTGTTGATCTGGCCACAGCGGATCTGGTTCATCGCCGAGTTGTTGCCGATGACCCCCAGAAAGGGCAGATTGAAACGCACGGCAGTCTGGAAATCCCAGCCCGTCAGCGAGAAGGCACCGTCACCGAAGTAACACAGGACTTCCTTGTCGGGACGGGCATACTTGGTGCCCATGGCGAAGGGGACTCCCACGCCGAGGGTCCCCAGGGGACCCGGATCCATCCAGTGTCCGGGTTGCCGTGGGCGTACCGCCTGAGCGGATATGGTCACCACGTCGCCGCCATCACCGATATAGATCGTGTCTTCGGTGAGGAACTCGTTGATTTCCCAGGCCACCCGGTAGGGATTGATGGGTTGCGCATCGGAATGGAATTCGGGCATGAGCTTTTCGGTGCGGCTGGCTTCTTCGGCGCGCAGTGCTTGCAGCCAGTCTTCACGCTGACTGGCACCATTACTGGTGCGGCCACTGGCGGCCTGGGTCACGGCCTCGAGAATGCAACCGCAATCGCCCACCAGGCCGAGGGAGATATCCCGGTTCTTGCCGACGGTGCGGTAATCGAGATCGATCTGCACCACGGTGGCGTCGGCCCGCAGGCGCTTGCCATAGCCCATGCGAAAATCGAAGGGGCAGCCAACGATCAGGATGACGTCTGCCTTGTCGAAGGCGTAGCGGCGAGTGCGGTCCATGCCCTGGGGATGTCCGGGGGGCAGGCAGCCGCGGCCGGCACCGTTCATGTAGGCGGGGATGTTCAGGGTCCTGACAAACTCCTCGACCTCCCGGTAGGCCCGGCAGGTAGCCACCTGGGTGCCGAGCAACACGCAGGGGCGTTCGGCGTGCACCAGCAGGTCGGCAAGTTTTTCAATATCCGCCGGGTCGCCCAGCTGCCGGGTTGAAGCGCGATATTGACCGGCAGCCGGTATTCGCGCCTGGCTGGCATCCACTTCGGCGTCGAGGATATCCCTGGGAATTTCCAGGAAGGAAGGTCCCGGCGCACCGTTGTAGCATTCACGAAACGCCATGCTGACCATGTCGGCGATGCGCTCGGTGGAGGATACCGTGGCGGCGAATTTGGTGATCGGGGTCAGCATGTCGACATGGGGCAGATCCTGCAGCGAGCCCATCTTGTGCTGGGTGAGGGATCCCTGGCCGCCGATGATCAAAAACGGGCTTTCCGCCCGGAAAGCATTTGCCACCCCGGTCATGGCGTCGGTGGTGCCGGGCCCCGCGGTAACGATGGCGCAACCGGGTTTCCCCGACATGCGGGCATAGCCGTCGGCGGCGTGGGCCGCGACCTGTTCGTGACGCACATCGATAATGTCGATGCCCTCGTCGAGACAGCCGTCGTAGATGTCGATGATGTGGCCGCCGCACAGTGTCCAGATAACTTCAATCCCCTCGTTCTTGAGGGCCTTGGCGACCAGGTGGCCACCGGAGATCTTTTCGCTGGTAGTGCTCTTGGAGCTGATGTCTGATGCCGGAGTTGCCATACTGTAGTTCCTCTATTTTATAGGCTTTGTTGCGATTGCATCTGGCGGCACATCCGTGTGTGCTGGAACCGCTGTTACCATCACAGGTTAAGCCAGGTCCTGAACGTGTTGTTCCACATGCCTGGCCAGGTTCAGGGTATGTTGCCGGACCAGGCCCTCGGCGAGCACGGTGTCACGGTTCTCGAGGGCCTCGATAATCTGCATGTGATCGATAATGGAGCGCTCGGCGCGGTTGTCTTCGGTGATGGTGCGCATGCGGATCGATCGCATGTGAATGAACAAATTCTCGGTCATTTTGTTCAGCAAATCGCAATGGCTGATGTTGAACAGCGCCTGATGAAAACTGATGTTGGTTTCCGAGTATTCGTCGATCGCCGCATACACGACTTCGCCATCATAGTTAGCGAACATGCGCCGCAATGAGGCGATTTCATCGTTGCTGGCGCGTTCAATAATAAGCCGTGCCGCCATGCTTTCCAGCGCCGCCCAGACCGTGATCATCTCAATAATTTCTTTTTTGCTTTTGCGCGCGACAAACGCCCAGCGGCGAGGGATGTTTTTTACGAACCCTTCATTTTCCAGGCGGCACAGCGCTTCGCGAATGGGGGTGCGGCTGACTCCGAGTTCTTCGGACAACTGGCGTTCGTCCAGGCGATGCTCATCGGTATCGGAATAAATATTGATCGAAGTGATGGCACGCTTGAGTTCCCGGTAAATGCGATCTTTGAGCACCGAGGAATTATCCACCCGGCTGAGTTGTAAATTGACGACTGTACCCATTAGTAAATAGCCTTTAATTCGATTGCGCGGAAGCCCCCGCCCCCCGGAGTTTGTGGCGAAGCCACTTGAAGACCGGCAGGGCCAGCAATATCAGCGCCGTCACCATGATGGGTCCGGCGAACGGGCGGTTGAAGAAAATGATTGGACTGCCGTGGCTGATCAACAGTGACTGGCGCAGGCTGGCCTCCGCCAGGGGTCCGAGGACGATGGCCAGCACCGCCGGCGCCATGGGGTAGTCCAGCTTGCGCATCAAATAACCCATCACACCGAACAGCAGCATCAACCAGACATCATGCATATCCTGGGTAGGAGCGAAGCCGCCGATCACACAGAGGATGAAAATAATCGGCGCGAGAATCGTAAAGGGCATTTTCAACACCCAGATAAAGGCCGGAATGAAGGCGAGATTGACGATCACCGCAAAAAAATTCGAGACATAGAGACTGGCGATCAGCCCCCACACGAATTCCTTTTGCTCGACAAACAACCGTGGGCCCGGCTCCAGTCCCCAGATCACCATGCCGCCCAGGAGGATGGCAGTGGTGGGTGATCCGGGTATGCCGAGCGTCAGCATGGGCAGCATGGAACCGGTGCTGGCGGCGTTGTTGGCCGATTCCGGAGCGGCGACCCCATTGATATTGCCTTTGCCGAACGTTTCCGGTTCGTCCGCCATGGATTTGGCAACCCCGTAGGCCATGAGCGAGCCCGGGGTGGCCCCCGCGGCGGGCAGGATGCCGACAAAATAGCCGAGGAATGATCCCATGAGGACGGTCTTGGTGGTTTTGGTCATCGCTTTGATGCCGCGCATCAGGCGTGAAAAGTTGACGGTAGCCTGGCTGACCTGCACATCACCGCGGCTGGTCTCGATGGTCCACAGAATCTCACCGATACCATAAGTGCCGATGGCCAGAACCAGAAAGTTGATGCCGTGAAAAAAACCGGGGATATCGAAAAAAATCAGCCGCGGTTCACCACTGATGATGTCCAGTCCGACGGCGGACAGCACCAGGCCGATGAAAATCGAGAAAAAGGTTTTGGCGATATCGTCGCCGCCGAGCCCGATGAAGGTGGCGAAGGCCAGCATCATGAGCGCGAATTCCTCCGGCGAACCGAAGGTGAGGGCGACGCTGGCGAGTGGCGGTGCAAACAGGGTGAACAAAATCACCGAGATGGAGCCGCCGATGAATGAGGCGGTGGCGGCGGCGATCAGGGCGCCGTCGGCATTGCCCTGCATGGCCATGGGCCGGCCGTCGAAGGTGGTGGCCACTGCCGTGGAGGCACCGGGAATTCCGAGCATGATGGAGCTGATGGCACCGCCGTACATGGCTCCGTAATACAGCGCCCCCAGAAAGATGATGGCGCTGGTTGGTGGGACCAGGAAGGTCATGGGCAGCAAAATAGCAACGCCGTTGACCGAGCCCAGCCCCGGCATGGCCCCGATCAAAAGGCCCAGCGCCACCCCGAGCAGGGCCATGCCCAGATTGAGGGGCTCGAACGCGACAATGAAGCCGTTCGCCAGTAGTGCAAGTATTTCCATGCTAGCCGTTGCCGGGCCTGGCTACGGAAAACCGCGGCCTGGGTTTGCGGGTCGAAGCGGTTGCCCGGGTTAGCCACGGCGATGGCACCCCGGCATTACAGAAAGTAGTCATAGAGCGGGTAGAACAGGGGTTCGGTGAGGCCTTTGGGTAGGGTAATGGTGAGCGTGATCTCGAAAAACAGGAAGATCATTACCGGGATAACGACCGCCAGAGTTCCGGTCAGCATCCAGGAATGCCGGCCCATGAAGCGCATGTAGAAAATCAGAAACAGGGGCACGGCAAAGTACACGCCAATGAAGTGGATGAGTGCAATGAGTACGGTCAGCGATCCGGCCGAGGCCAGAAACAGCATGAAGACTTGCCGGTCCATATAGGGTTCCTCCGAGCGCGATAGCTCGGAGCTGCGTTTGAACCAGTTGAGCAAAATCCACAGGCAGCAGATCAGCATGCCGGCGGACAACCAGAATGGAAACGCCCCACCGCCGGGTCCCTCTCCGGGGATCCAGCCGATGGGGAGTTCCGCACTTTTTACCATCAGGCCGATGGAACTGACGGCCATGACCAGGGCCATGATAAGTTCCGCTCTGCGCATGCCGCCGTTCCTTGATTCAGCCCGCGGGATTACGGATCAGATTTCGCCGATCTTCTTGAGCATGACCTTGTGGTTGGCCAGTTCGCGCTTCCAATAGGCCTTCAAGGCGCCATCGGTCAACAAGCCACCCTGCAGGCTCTTTTTCTTCATGTATTTCTGCCATTCGTTCGAGGCATAGACCCGTGCGAACACATCCCGGTAGTAAGCCTGGGCTTCCTTGCTCATACCCGGCGGTCCGACCACCGAGCGTTGCATGAAATAGACAAAGGGCTTGCCGAGTTCATTAAATGTCGGAGCATTTGGAAACAGCGGCAGGCGATCCGGCGTAAAGGCGGCGATGGGAATGGTCGTGCCGGCTTCGTAGAACCCCAGTTGTTCCGATGGGTTGTTGACCGTGGAATCGGCATTGTTGCCCGCCAACTCCTTGGCCACCCGGCCACCGCCCTTGTATGGCACATACTTCATGTTCAGACCGTAGGCGCGGTTGAGAAAATCAGTTAACAACTGATCTTCCTGGCCCTTGCCGGTACCGGCCATGATCCAGTTGTTACCCTTGGCTTTGGCGGCCTTGACGAAGCCTTCCACATCGGTGATGCCCTTGGACTTGTTCACCCACAGCAGGAAGGTGTCTTCCGCCATCCGGCCAATGGGGCTGAAGGACAGGGAATCGACCTTCAGATTCGGTTGTCGCAAGGGTGTTGTATAGAAGCTGTTCAGGGTCACCATGACGGTATGGTTTTTGTTGACCCCCTTGGTGTTTTTCATATAAATCAGGGCTTCGGCCCCGGAGCCGCCGGGCTTGTTGATGGGCACGAATGGTTTGGTTGACAGTTTGTGTTTTTCAATGACGCTTTGCATGAGCCGGGCCATTTTGTCAGCGCCGCCACCCTTACCGGCCATGATGACGAAATCCACGGGTTTTTTGGGCTGCCAGGCCCTGGTGTTCTGTGCGTAGCCGATTGTGCCCGCTGTTAAAGCCAGTGCGCCGACCAGGCCGGCCACAGACAAACGAGTTTTTGTGGTCATTTGCTCTCCTCCTGAGTGAGTTTAAGTGTCTTGGGACACTCTGTTTATCGTTGCTGAATCGTCAGCCTTGTTTCCCTTTGCCCGGCCTTTCACCGGCTGTTGCCCGGCCCGCCAAGAGACTGCCAGCCGGGCAATTTGGCCGCCCCCGCAGGGGTTGCCAGTACATCAGACCCCCCCGTGACGGAAATATCAATGACGGATGGATGTTGCCGACCCGGGACTTCTTGGTATACGGTATACCAAAAAATTTGGCAAGGGTAAATCCTGACCAGCCGTCACTTCAATTTGCCGCGGGCAATGACCGGTCAGCCCGTGGGCAAGGGGCAGAAGACGCCGTTTCAGGCCTGCCTGGAGCGCATTCAACAAGCCAGACACACTATCCATGAACAGGGCGGCGAGACTGCAACATATCTGGTCGCATTTCGCGATGCAGGAAAACCCTCTGGAGACTTTTCTACCCCGTTGCGCCAACCCGTTATGCGGGGGGTAGGATGAGTGCTGGCCGTACCGGCACCTGAAATTTTGAAATAGGCGGCGGTTGACCGTCAACCATCAGTGAGGAACAGTTGTGGAAGTAAAAAAATTTCGCCATCCGGGCAGCGGCCGGCGCAAGGGCCGGGTTACACCCAAGGGACGGCAGGTTGAGGCTGAGGCGTTGGTCCGGGTGCATGAGTTGTTGGATGACCAGCCGCTGCAACGGGATCTTCTGATCGAGTATCTGCATCGGATTCAGGATCGCTACAACGGTATATCCCCGCAGCACCTGGCGGCGCTGGCCGACATCCTGCGGCTGTCCATGGCGGAAGTGTATGAAGTGGTGAGCTTCTATGCGCACTTCGACCTGCTGGAGCCCGACGCTGAGCCCCTGCCAGCCATCACCGTGCGGGTCTGTGATTCCCTGAGCTGCGAAATGCACGGTGCGGTGGAATTGCTTGAGTCTTTGGGCCGCGAGCAAGGCCGTGATTTCCGGGTACTGCGGGCGCCCTGCATGGGCCGCTGTGACCAGGCACCGGTGGCCGAAGTCGGCCATTATCATGTGGATCGGGCGTCGGCCGATGCGGTGCTGGCTGCGGTGGCGGCTAAACGCACGCACCCGGAAATTCCAGATTATGTGAATTTTGAGGATTATTGCGCGTCCGGCGGCTATGCACTGCTGAAAGACTGCCTGGCCGGCCGGCACAGTTTTGACACTTTGTGCGCGCTCCTCAACGACTCGGGCCTGCGTGGGCTGGGTGGCGCCGGTTTCCCGACCGGCCGCAAATGGGGCTTTGTGCGTGGTTATCCGGGTCCGCGGGTGATGGCGGTCAACGGCGATGAAGGCGAGCCGGGCACCTTCAAGGATCGTTATTACCTGGAAACCGATCCCCACCGCTTCCTGGAGGGTGCTCTGGTTGCAGCCTGGGCGGTCGAAGCCGAGGCCCTGTATCTCTATCTGCGCGACGAATATCCTGCGGTGCGGGAAATTCTCCTCAGGGAAATCCCGCAGCTGCAGGCCGCGGGCCTCGCGGCGCATACGCAGGTTCACCTGCGCCGCGGTGCCGGTGCCTATATCTGCGGTGAAGAGTCCTCCATGATTGAATCCATCGAGGGCAAGCGCGGACTGCCGCGTCACCGTCCCCCCTATGTGGCCGAGGTGGGAATTTTCGGTCGCCCGACCCTGGTGCAGAATATCGAAACCCTGTACTGGATCCGGGATATCGTCGAGCGGGGTCCGGATTGGTTTTCCAATCAGGGCCGCAATGGGGGGCGGGGTATGCGCAGCTACTCGGTGTCCGGGCGGGTCAGGGAGCCGGGCGTCAAGCTCGCACCGGCGGGCATCAGCGTGCGCGAGTTGATCGAAGAATACTGCGGTGGAATGCGTGAGGGCCATACCTTCAAGGGCTACCTCCCCGGTGGCGCTTCCGGCGGTATTTTGCCGGCGAGCCTGGGCGATCTGCCACTGGAGTTCGGCAAGCTCGAGGAACACGGTTGTTTTGTAGGTTCCCACGCGGTGGTCATACTCAGTGACCAGGATTCCATGAAACAGGCCGCATTGAATCTGATGCGCTTTTTCGAAGACGAAAGCTGCGGCCAGTGCACCCCCTGCCGGGTGGGGACTGAAAAGGCGGTCAAGCTGATGATCCAGCCCCACTGGGATGAGCCGTTGCTGGAGGAACTGGCAGCCACCATGTCCGATGCATCCATTTGCGGTCTGGGCCAGGCGGCTTCCAATCCACTCAAGTGTATTTTGAAGTACTTCCCGGAGGAACTGTCATGAGCGAGTCGACCATCCATTTCATACTCGATGGTGACGAAGTTGAGGCTCACCCTGGGGAAACCCTCTGGCAGGTTGCCCAGCGCCAGGGTACAGACATTCCCCACCTGTGTTATTCCCCGGCTCCGGGATACCGGGCGGATGGCAACTGCCGCGCCTGCATGGTTGAAATCGAGGGTGAGCGGGTGCTCGCTGCATCCTGCGTACGCATCCCGAGTGAGGGCATGCGGGTCAATACCCAGTCATCGCGCGCACAAGACTCGCGAAAAATGGTCATGGAGCTGCTGCTGGCCGATCAACCGGCCCGGGAAGTCGCCCATGAACGCGACTCCAGGCTTTGGGCCTGGGCGGATCGTCAGGCGATCACCACCAGCCGGTTTCCGGCCAGGGAGGCGGTACCCGCCGGGGATGCCAGCCACCCGGCCATGCGCGTCAATCTGGATGCCTGTATCCACTGCAATCTGTGCCTGCGGGCCTGCCGCGAAGTGCAGGTCAACGATGTGATTGGTATGGCTTACCGTGGTGCGGGCTCAAAAATCGTGTTTGATTTCGATGATCCCATGGGCGAGAGCACCTGTGTGGCCTGCGGCGAATGTGTGCAGGCCTGTCCGACCGGCGCTTTGATGGCCGCCACTGTGGTCGATGAAAGGGGTGTGGATCGGCACCTGCAACTCGAGCACACCCACAGCGTGTGCCCCTATTGCGGTGTGGGTTGTCAGATCACCTACCAGACCCATGACAACGCAATCGTCGCCGTCGAGGGCCGGAACGGCCCGGGAAACCGTAACCGGCTGTGCGTCAAGGGTCGTTTCGGTTTCGACTATGTCAAACATCCCCAGCGTCTGACCCGGCCATTGATCCGGCGTGCTGACGCCCCCAAATCCGCCGACTGCCAGATCGATCCGGCCAATCCCTATAGCCATTTCCGTGACGCCAGCTGGGAAGAGGCGCTTGAATTTGCCGCGACCGGATTGCGCACGATCCGGGACCGCCAAGGCGCCGCTGCACTGGCCGGTTTCGGTTCCGCGAAGTGCTCCAACGAGGAGGCTTACCTGTTCCAGAAACTGGTGCGTTCGGGGTTCGGCACCAACAACGTGGATCACTGTACCCGCCTGTGCCATGCCTCTTCGGTGGCGGCACTCCTCGAAGGGATTGGGTCCGGTGCCGTCACCGCGCCTTTTACCGCCGCCGAAGATGCCGATGTGATTATCATTATCGGTTCCAACGCGACCGAGAATCATCCGGTGGCGGCAACCTTCTTCAAACAGGCGGCGAAAACCAAAACCCTGATCGTCATGGATCCCAGGGGCAATGCCCTCAAGCGCCATGCCCGCCACATGCTGCAGTTCAAGCCCGGCACCGACGTGGCCTTGTTGAATGCCATGCTCAATGTCATTGTTGAGGAGAAACTCTACGACGAACAATACATTCAGGCCCATACCGAGGGTTTCGAGGCCCTCGCCCGGCATGTCCACGACTTTCCCCCCGAGGCCATGCAGGACATCTGCGGCATCGACGCCGACACCATCCGCATAGTGGCCCGCGAGTACGCCGGCGCCGAGCGTGGGATCATTTTCTGGGGCATGGGCGTGTCCCAGCATGTGCACGGCACCGACAACGCCCGTTGCCTGATCGCGCTGTCCATGATCACCGGCCAGGTGGGGCGCCCGGGCACGGGCCTGCATCCCCTGCGCGGCCAGAACAATGTCCAGGGCGCTTCGGATGCCGGCCTCATTCCGATGATGTATCCGGATTACCTGCCGGTCGCCGATGCACAAATTCGCCAGCGCTTTGAAAATGCCTGGGGAACGCCTCTGGATCCGGACAAGGGTCTGACGGTGGTCGAGATCCTCGATGCCATCCACGCCGGATCTATCACCGGGATGTATATCATGGGGGAGAACCCGGCCATGTCGGATCCGGATGTGGTCCACGCCCGGGCCGGGCTGGCGAAACTCGATCACTTGGTGGTCCAGGATATTTTTCTCACCGAAACCGGATTCCACGCCGATGTGATCCTGCCCGCGTCGGCCTGGCCGGAAAAAAGCGGCACGGTCACCAACAGCAACCGCCAGGTGCAGATGGGCCGTCAGGCCATCCATGCCCCAGGCGAAGCGCGTCAGGACTGGCAAATTACCGTGGATCTGGCCAGGGCCATGGGTCTGGACTGGGAGTATTCCGGCCCGCGGGAGGTTTTCGCCGAGATGAAAACCGTCATGCCATCCCTGGACAACATCACCTGGGAGCGCCTGGAAGCGCAGAACGCGGTCACCTACCCCTGCGACGGGCCCGATATTCCAGGTAACGATATCGTCTTCGG
>Ga0114931_10001568_pt1 | contig 29228 bp, 20 predicted proteins | sample 2SBtaG_FD_89579 | JGI IMG/M metagenome (GOLD analysis project Ga0114931, IMG submission 89579) | Deep subsurface microbial communities from Kolumbo volcano to uncover new lineages of life (NeLLi) - 2SBTROV14_V59a metaG | ecosystem: Environmental > Aquatic > Marine > Volcanic | place: Kolumbo... | reverse complement strand
TCAGCTGTCACCCCGACGGTACGGTGTCCAAGTTTACCGACCACGACGCGCAGTTCTTCCCCATCTACTCGGGAACGCACCGTAACCAGTGGGACAACTGCGCGCAGTGCCACCCCCAGCCCGGAAACAAAAAGGTAGCCGATTGTCTCTCGTGCCACCAGCACACGCAATCGGCGACCGACCCCGTACACCAGGGAATCCCAGGGTACAGCTACGCGACGCAGCAATGTCTAACGTGCCACCCCACGGGAAAAGCAGGGAACTTTACCGAACACGACGGTGCGTTCTTCCCGATTTATTCCGGATCGCACCGCGGCAAGTGGAGTTCCTGTTCCACGTGCCATCCAGACGCCAGCAATCGCAAGGTGTTCCGGTGCATCGATTGCCATGAGCACAGCCGCAGCCGCATGGACGACAAACATCGTGGACGCAGCGGTTACTCGTACACGAGCTCTGCGTGCTATTCGTGCCACCCGCGGGGACGGGGGGGGTGATTCGATGAAACACTCTCTCTGGCTGGGGCTCGTCGCGTCCTTGATGATTGCGATGGTAGCCGGTCGGTCGCACGCGGCCGAAAAACCAAAGGTCAACTACGTATCCGCAGACGCGATCTATCTCAATGTCGGTCGCCTTGCGGGGCTGATCAAAGGTTCACGCGTGCGTGTGGTGCGCAACGGCAAGCGCATAGCGATACTCGAAGTTGTTCACGTGTCGAGCCATTCGGCATCGTGTATCGTCGTCGAGGGGTCGGGAACCCCACGATCGGGAGACTTCGTCCACTACGATCCCGTTAAGGTGACGCGGCCAGCGAAAACCGCGATTCCGAAACGGCCCGCTGCGCTCCGGACGAGGGTAAAGCATCCAGAGAAACACAAGAATGCGGTAAATCGACTCAGCGGATTCATGAGTGTGGAGAATTACTGGGACCAGGACTTGACGGGATCATCGCTCACGTCGATCCAGCCCGCGATATCCGCCCGCATCATCGTATCCAACTTCCTGGGAACGGGGGGGGAATTGAAGATCCGCCACCGCTCCCGCCTCTACTACCGCCCCGGCGCCACCACGGACGCGAGCCGCTCTGTGTGGTCCCATCGACTTACCGAAGCAGCAATCCGGTTCGGCGGATCGAGCGGCGGAACGCGGGTTGGACTGGGCCGCATGGTCATCAGCGACATGTATGGCCTGGGATTTGTAGACGGCGCGTACATTTCGCGCCAGGTCAACGCAAGATATCGCGTGGGAGTCGCAGGAGGGCTCGATGCGAACGCGGCCGGCGGCAGCATTCACTCCAATCGCCAGAAGGTTGGCGCGTACGTAACGTACGAGCGCGCCCTTCACGACAACCACCGTGTATCGCTCACCGGTGCGGTCGCGGGAAGTTATGCCAGCGGACTGATCAGCCGCGAATTTGCATACATGCAAGGAATCTATACTGTTGGTCGGCTCTTCTACATTTACCAGAGTGTGGAAATCGATGTGAACCGAAAGTGGCGCAGATCGGCGAATGGAGGGGTCGTTTCGTTCTCAAACTACGTGCTCTCGGCCAATTCGTCGCCGCTGTCGTTCCTGTCGCTCGACTTCAATTACGACGCACGCCACAATACGCGTGATGCGTACAACCGGGCCACGCCCGACACCCTTTTTGACAGTGACGTGTACACCGGGTTCGGCGGCGGCGCCACGCTGTCGTTGCCAGGAGGAATTCGTTTGCGGGGAAGCGCCGGTCTCCGTTTGCGGGGCGTATCCGAACAACTCAATCGCTACTACACCGTTTCCGCGGACATGTGGGGATTGCTTCCACGCGGACACGGCTTGTCGCTGCGCTGGTCGGTGTCGGAAACTCCATTCGTAACGGGCTATCGCCCCACATTGTCGTACCGCTTTCCCATAAGTCGGTTTCTGCGGGCCACCGCCGGTGGGGGAGCGTACATCTTTGACCAGGGTCCGGTGATTACGCGAACGTATTACGCGCAAGGCGCCGTGAATTGGTCGATCGGCCAGCGCTATTTCGTCGCAGTTGACGTGCGGCAAAACATCGGGGGCGGTGTGGACGCATCGCAGATATTCGCCGAATCCGGCATCAATTTTTGACCCGGCCCGCCTCTGGTCCAACCCTTGCTCTGCCCACCACATCCCGTACCACAACGTGCGACGACATCCACTCCCGCGGTCGTACTGGGTTAATTAACAGCAAGTTACAAGGCGTTTCGCACCGAAACACCCCAACCTGCGGAGTTGCGATATGTACTGTGCAAAATGCGGCCAGAAGATAGCCGACAATACCAATTTTTGCCCCTCCTGCGGAATCGCCACGCAGGCTCCCGAACCGGTCCGCGAGTCGGATACGCCTGTGCTCACGACGCGTCCAGTGTTTATTCCATGGGCCACGTGGCTCGGGATGCTCCCCATTCACCTGTTCCTGACGGTTTGGGGCGCGGGGTTCTTCGGTGGATTTTCCATGTTCGCCGTACGCGCGCTTGGAATTACCGTGCCCACGGGGTCTACGTTTGTGTTCTTCGGGCTTGTCTTTTTTCTCGGGTTCCCGCTGCTCACATACATTTCTCAGAAAAAAACGTACGCCAACACCACGTACACGTTTTACAACACCAAGCTCGATTATTTTGAAGGATTCTTTACCCGCGAAAAGAAAACCATCGACTACCGGCATATCACCGAGGTCAACCTCCGCGAAGGAATCATTCAGAAACGCTACGGGATGGGAACGATCATTCTTTCCACTCCAGCCACGGGCCTGGGTTCCGGGCGCGCGCGAAGCGGCATACGCGTGGCCGATATTCTCCACGCCGACCGTGTGTACGACCAGGTCAGGGCGCTGATCGAGCGAGCAAACGCCCGCGCGGCGTAGGCGAATTGTCGCGCAAATTCGTGCGGGCAGCGACCGAAACGTCCGCGCATGCGCCTCTTCCAGGTGAAGGTAGGGCCGGCTGCAGGCGACAGTATGGGTCCTGGCCAGAACTGGACGCCAACACACGTGGTAACCCGCGCCCCGTAACGCGCCCGACCCGCAAGTGACCTCGGGTAGTACGGGTATGGCCTGCCTGTGCCCGCGATGGCGTTCCATCGCGTGCCGTGGATTGTTCCTGCCCGGAAGATGCCGCGTTCATTCGGCACGCTGATCCGGAGGGTGGGAGCGTGACGCAAGCCGAGAAATCGAAGTGACGTGCCCAATGCACGCCCCCTGCCGAACGCTGTGGGAGACCCGTTCGGCATTGTGCACCCGGGGTGCCCGGTGTGACAAACCTGTCACCGGGGTGCCTGGACGGATGTGTTACCCATGTCCCTGGACGTTACCCCTCATTGTTCTAACTTGTCGGTGCGATTGACACGTCTGGTGTGGAACTGCGTAACCGTTTTAGTAGATACGCCATCGCCAGCGATACGATGGCTAACACGATGAAGACAACAAACCCGGTGGCATAGCCCGCATTCCCCTGATTTCGTACAAATGCTCCCATAATTGGGGGTACGACGAATCCACCAAATGCGCCCAGTCCGCCGACCCACCCGGCAGCACCGCCAACCGCTTCGGGGATTTCTTGTGGCACCAATTTAAATACTGCCGCATTGCCCACACCCATCCCAATCGACATCAGAATCTCTCCCAACACCGACAATGCAAGACTATGCGAGACCGTCATCAATACGGCCCCAACCAACATCGTTCCCAGGGACAATATCGCGGTATTTTCGCCGCCGATGCGGTCGGCAATGGAGCCGCCACCCACCCGAATTACCGAGGCGAGGATGGAATACAGCGCGGTGAGCAGCCCGGCGGTTTTTAATGTCACGCCAAAAAACGATGTCCAATAGGTTGGCAGCCATGCTGTCAAAGCGATAAAACCGCCGAAAGTGGTAAAATAGATAGCGACCAGTGCCCAGTTTTTCCACACTTTCGCCGAGATCTTCAAACTATCCATCAGCGACCCCGCCGGAAACAATTCCTGACCGTGTTCGCGGGCAATAGATTGAGCGGATTCCTTATTTTCTCCCATTGACTTTAGCTGGAAAAACCATGCGTTACGTCCTGTGGCAAGGTACAGCGCCGTCCCCAATACTAAGAATATCAGCCAGGCCAGGTAGGACCCGGCCAACCCCCAGCCGACCAGCGCCAGGGGTAGCAGAAATGAGAACAATCCCGGAGCAATGTTCCCAATACCGGTATACGTTCCCAGCGCCTATCCCTGCCGTTTCTGCGGGAACCAATATGACACCTGACTGATTCCTACCGAAAATGTGGCGATTCCACACCCACTCAATAGTCCCAACAGCAGCAAGAGTGGATATAATCCCAAAGTCAGCCGGTCCGGATACAGCAGATAAATCACAAGAAATAGACCGGTCATACCCACGATAGAAAGAAAAAGCAGCACCAGAAACGGCTTTCGCCCGCCGGTGGTGTCCACCCACGCCGAAAACGGAATCCGCAGTAGCGAGCCGGACAGAGATGGCATCGCCACCAGGAAGCCAACCATCACCGGCGTAAGTTGCATAACATCTTTAAATTTGTGTGCGGTGGGTCCAAATAACGCAACTGCCGCGAAGCCAACAAAAAAACCAAGTGTCGCTCCGAAAAGTCCTCCGTTGGGACTGCCTTTTAACGTTCTCACTACTCTATCCTCCTATCGCTACCCGGATATAACTACGCCACTTAGAACTTCCAGCTGGTGAACGCCCAGATCTTGGTGACGTCTCTGGACAACTCGTCCGCGATGTAGGCGGCGGCCTTGAGCGCGAACGTCTGTTTCCACGGAGAGGCCCACGTGGTGAGGAAATCGTACTCCGATCCATAATGCGCCCCGCCGGTGTTGGCTCTGAAGTCGTGGTAAACCGCCATCAGCTTCCAGGGGGAGAACTTCGCGCCGAGCGAGAGAGAGCCATCCTGGAGGCCATTGGGTGGAGTCTTGAGGAACCTGTCGGCCCAGCCGTTCCACGCGTGGAGAGTGGCAAAGGGCGTGGTGAAAGCGCCATCAGCGGGGCTTCCCTCGAGAATCTCGTAGCCGCCTTTGAGAGTCCAGATACCCCGGCGAGCGCCGAGGGTGGCACGGTAATATCCGGCGTTCACTCTGTTCGGGTTGTCACCGGCATCGTTCTGTCGGGCGATCTCGAGATCATAGAAACCGGTCCAGTTCTTGCCGAGACCGGCTCCCCCGTGCCAGCGAAGGCCGTAGCTGACAGTGGACAGTCCGGAATCCACGATCCGGTCGTAGTCGATGAGATAGCCATAGGCGTTCACGTTTCCCGCTTTCTTGAGATCCCATGTCAGGTGGAGCAGGTGTGACGCCATCCTCCTGGTGTCCGCGAAGATCCGGTTCTGATTGTAGACGAAGGCGTAGACGAGTGTGGTACGCGGGATCACCCGGGTGATGAGCTTGCCCGCGTCGAACGACTGGTGGAACTGGCGCCAGCCCACGTTGCCCACGAAGCGCACGTTGTCGAAAAGGATCTCCTGGCGACCGAATCGAAGTTTCGTCCCATCGGCGATTTCCCAGTCGAGATACGCCTGGTGGAAATCGACCTGGTCCGGATCGGCGATGGTGGGCCGGTCCATCACTCCGTTCCAGGCCGCACCACTGCCCTTGTTGTTGTACTTCCCCGCGGTGCCAATATCGACGACACCCTGAAACTCGACTTTGGCCAGGAGGCCGCGCCACGGGGCCGTAGTGTATCCGAGGGCGGTGCGCAGAGTGGACGCATGGCCATCGTCGTCGAACCCACGGTCATGTACGTTTTCGAAACGGTAACGCAGATTCAATGAGACGTTCCCGTTCTTGAGAGCGTCGACGGGTGAATCTTGCGTATCCGCTGCCATCACCGGAACCGCCAGGAGTATCCAAAACGCGAAAAGGGCAAACAGAACAGCCCAATCGCCCACCTGGACGTGCCGATTAAACATATGCAAGGCCTCCCGGAGAACATGCGCTTGAAAAGCCCGAAGCCATGGAGAGAAAGAATGCCGCCGCCCACGAGTTCGATTCCGCGGACGGTAGCGCGTGATGCATCACTTCTTGCCGAAATAGCGCTTTTTGAACGCCTTGCGTTCGGCGGGTGTGTCGAGTCTCCGTTCCATGTGATGACATTGAGTTACATTGGAGACGGTTCATCGCCGCCGTGCGCGGTATTTCGGATGGGGAACTACCCGGAATCCAACAACCCGCGTGATGGGTATGTTGCGTACACGGCCGAAGTGTACACCAACAAGTGGGTCACCAACAAGTGGGTCACCAACAAGTGGGTCAAAGCCCTGCCCCTGGTGGTCAACCCGGACAACAACTGCGACTGCGCCGCGAACGCTCCGACCCCCGTTGAGAGTACAGCGTGGGGCCGGGTGAAAGCGCTTTATGCGGATTGATATTCGTATGAAATGCCCGGCAGAGTCCCGGTCGCACCGATCTTCGCTCCCGTCGAGCCGTCATCGCCGCATCGAATGCCTCCGATGGCGACACCCCCGTTGACACCCCACGCCCGTACACGCGGACCCGGCCTTCCGCGGACGGCCGGCATCTTCTTACCTGCCGCACCTCGGATCACGCGACGGCCTGGCGCCTTGCCCGCCGGGCCGCGCCTCGTTATGATGGGCCCGGCGGGCGTTCCGCCGACCGACAGCCCGACCCCATGGAATTCAGACGGAGGACCCGCATGCTCTCCTTTCTACCCGAAGAAATGAACCGCTATGTAGAACGCCACACCACGTGCGAAGAGCCCCTGTTCCGGGAGCTCGCCGAACGAACACGGGCGGAAACGGACATGCCGCAAATGATGGTGGGTGCGGTGGAAGGCGCGTTGTTGCGCGCGCTTGTGAGGCTGTCCGGGGCACGCCGTGTTCTCGAAATCGGGACATTTACCGGCTACAGCGCGCTGTCCATCGCATCCGCCCTTCCAGAGGACGGCCACGTAATTACATGTGATGTCGACGACCAGGCAACCGCGATAGCACGGGAATTCTGGGCGCGGCATCCGGCCGGGGGCCGCATTGATCTGCGCATCGCCCCGGCGCTCGATACCATCGCGACGCTCCCGGGGCCACTCGATATGGTATTCATCGACGCCGACAAACCCAACTACATCGCATACTACGAATCCGTACTGCCGCGGCTGCGCGCCGGTGGGTTCATCGTGGCGGACAACGTGCTGTGGAGCGGCCGTGTGGTCGCCCCTGCCGCCGAACATGACGAGGAAACCCGGGCGCTCGCTGCGTTCAACGAACACGTGTCCGGAGATTCGCGAGTGGAACACGTGATGCTCGCCGTGCGCGATGGAATCACGCTGGCCGTCAAACTCTCCGAACACACGGAGACCCCGTGAGCGCGCACGGCGTGAAAGAAACCGCCCGATCGGTCGACAAATTCGGGACAACGGATCCGGTGCGCATGCGGTTATACGGCAGGTGCCGCAGCACGATCGCAAGGGTTGGCCAGCGCCGCAGCATACCCGCGCGTGGATCATAACAAGTTTATTGGCAACATGTTACAGAAACGCAATCCTTCTGGCATTTCCGGACGGATTGCCATCCCCCCGGGCAATGCTCGAACTTTCGCCGCGTGTGCTTGTATAATACGGGCACTCGCCGCCTGATCGGTCGTGAGGGTGGGTACAGAGCAACGCACGAAACAATATCCCAACCCGCGATGCGAATGCCACGCGCTGCGCTTGAAGCACAAGAACGCGTACGCCGCTGTCGCGCGCCAAATTACTCCGCCTCGAAGGATGAACATGAGAAGCCATCGCGCTACGAACAGACACAACGAATCGAACGTGCACCCATACCGCGTGCGTGCGGTCCGCACGTGTCTCATCGCCCTGATCACCACGATGTTCGTCCTGCCCGCGCGCTCGGGTGCCATCGGGTTCGATGCGCTTTCTTCGGGACCGGTATCGATTGCTTCGTATTCGGCCCTGCGCAATGTTCCCCGCGGGGGAACGGTACGCATCGCCCTCGAACTCGACATCCGCAGTCCATGGCATGTAAACGCCCACAAACTTGACGATGAGTATCTCGTACCGACCACTGTGGCGTTCACGCCCCCGGAAGGGGTCAAAATAACTCGTGTGATTTATCCCGCGGGGCACCGGAAAAAACTCGAAATCAGTGATTCGGAAATGAATCTGTACGACGGTACGGTGTGGATCGGTGCAGTTGTGTCGGTCGCACCAGAGGTCAAACTCGGTTCCCTGACGATCCCGGCCAACGTAACCTATCAGGCATGCGATAACCACAAGTGCCTCATGCCCACGTCAAAGAAAGTATACGTTGCGCTCACCGTATCGAAAAAGCACGAGGCCGTCGACGTTACGCACGATGAAATATTTTCGAAGATCGCGTTTCCTCCGTCCGGCGCGGCGACGACAACTGACGGCACACCGGGCCAGCCCGCGACCGGCGGCGTGGCAGAATCGCTGCTTTCCCACGGGCTTTTTCTGGCCCTCGTGCTCGTATTTCTCGGCGGTCTGGGCTTGAACCTGACGCCTTGCGTGTTCCCCATCATCCCCATCACGGTGAGCTACTTCGGCGGACAGTCGCGTGGGAACAACCGCCACACGGTAATTCTCGCATTTCTTTACCTGCTGGGCATGGCAACCATGTACTCCGCACTCGGTGTATTCGCCGCGAGCACGGGAAGTCTCTTCGGATCCGCGCTGCAGAATCCTCTGGTCAACGTGTTCATCGCCGTGGTGATGGTCGTCCTCGCGATGTCCATGTTCGGATTCTACGAAATTCGGGTACCCGCGCGACTGGCCGGTGTGGCGGGAACGGCCAAGCAGGGTGCGGCCGGCGCCTTTGCGATGGGGCTAACCGTGGGAATTGTGGCCGCGCCGTGCATCGGCCCCTTCGTGCTCGGTCTCCTCACATTTGTCGGCGAGCGCGGCGACCCTGCTCTCGGTTTTCTGATGTTTTTCACCCTGGCTCTCGGACTCGGGACTCCGTACGTGGTGCTCGCCATGGCGTCCGGTAATATCTCGCGACTGCCGCGGTCCGGCGAGTGGATGGATTGGGTGCGCAGGTTGTTCGGGGTGGCCCTGGTCGCCATGGCCGTGTATTTCCTCAACCCCGTACTTGGCGACACGCCGTACTACCTGCTGCTCGGCGCTACACTCATTATTGGCGGCATCGCGATGGGGTTCTTTGTTTCGGCCGGTTCGTCCGTTCTGTTCGTAAGCGTTCTTCGACGCGTGGTCGGGGTCGCGATTCCCGTGCTGGGATTGTATTTAATCCTCGCGCCGGGCAATATCCGTTCCGGCGCCCACACGGCGGGAATCGCATGGCAACCGTACAACGAATCGGTCATTGCGGCCGCACGGACGGCGCACCGCCCGGTCGTCATCGACTTTGCCGCCGAATGGTGTTTGCCGTGTCAGGAACTGGACCGCAAGACATTTACGGACCCTCGTGTAGTCCATGCCGCCGGGGCGATCATCGCCCTGCGAGCCGACCTGACCCACTCGTCAAGCCCGCCGGTGAAGGCATTGCGCGAAAAATACAAGATTCGTGGAGTGCCCACGCTGGTGTTCATTGATTCGAGCGGACACGAGCGTGGAGACCTGCGCGTGGTGCAATTCATCCACGCGAACGAGTTTCTCCACCGTCTGGAACAACTCGGATCGCCATCGCGCCCGGTAGACGGAAACACCCGTGCACAGGCCAACGGTTCGCCGCCACGCTGATCCTCGTTTCGGCGTGACACAAGTGCCGCTGGCGCAATACACTGCCATCATGAGACTCGTCAGTTTTGGCCCGCCCGGGCGGGAACAGCCCGGGGTTCTGGTTGGTAATTCCGTCGTCGACTTGTGCGCATGCGACACAAGCATACCCGCGTCGGTGCGCGAGATACTTGGCAACAACTGCATAGATCACGTTGCCGACATCGCCCGCAGCGCCCCGGATGCCCAGCGGCTTCCGCTACGCGAAGTTCGCATCGGGCCCCCCGTGACCAATCCATCGAAAATTATCTGCCTCGGGCGAAACTACCGCGACCACGCGGCGGAACAGAACCAGAGCCCACCCGACTTCCCCCTTTTGTTTTCGAAGGGGCCCAACGTGCTGTGCGGAACCGGCGATACCGTGGCGTGGCCCCGCAGTGTGCAACAACTGGATTTCGAGGTGGAACTGGCGTTCGTTGTTGGCAGGCGGGGGCTACACATTCCGCTCGAGTCCGCATGGAATCACGTTGCCGGGTATACGGTTTTTTTGGATCTGAGTGCCCGCGACCTGCAATATCGAGAAAAGCAGTGGTTTCGGGGCAAGAGTTTCGATGGTGCGGGGCCCTGCGGCCCGACGCTTGTTCTTCGCGACGAAGTGCCCAATCCCCACTCGCTTTCCATCTCACTCGAGCTCGACGGGGAAATTATGCAGTCGAGTTGCACAGGCGAGATGACATTTACGATCGACTATCTCGTACACCACATCTCGCAAACCATGACGCTGGAGCCGGGAGACATCGTGGCCACCGGAACCCCACCGGGGGTGGGCGCCTTCCGCGATCCACCCCGCTTCCTGCATCCGGGAAATCGGCTGCGAGCGTCGATCGAATCCGTCGGCACACTGACGTGCGTGATCGGCGAATGATCATGGGGGAGGCCCTGCGGGACCAGCGTATCCTTCTGCTGATCTCACCATTCCCCCGCGCGTGGTCGCAAGGGGCTCGTGGCGGGGTGGCCGACGATGTCCACTTCGTCGAGGGATTCCGGGCAGCCGGTTGGGCCGTCCACGTTCTCGCACCGCAATCCGGTGCCCCCGACGCGTATCCCGGCGCCAACGTGCATGTCTATCCCAATTTTTTTTCGGCGACGGAACGGTGGCCGGTGGCGGTGCGCCGCTTGCTCTGGCCCGTTTTGTTTCACGCAACTGTTCTGCCGCGGGCCGTGCGACTTGTGCGCACACTTCATCCGGCATTCGTGCTCGGCGCCTCGCACTATGCGTCGGTAACTACCTGGTGGTGCCGGCGCAGGCTGTCCGTGCCGGCGGGAGTGAAGCTGGCCGGCGTGATGGACCTCGTGCACACAGAGTGGCCCCGCGCCAAATACATATTCAAGAATTGCGAGCAACTCGTAGCGCTGCAATTCCCGCAGGATGCCTGGATAGTACTCGACGATGGAACGGCGGGAGGGCAGGTGCTACGCAAGCGCGGCATCGATCCCGATCGCATTCACTTTCTTCCCAATGGAGTGGATGTGGAGTGGACCGATCACCTTCCCGATCGAAGGTCCAGCCGTAATGATCTGGGGATTCAGGACGATGCACGCGTTGTACTCTTTATCGCCCGACTCGTTGCGTCCAAACGTACGCATCACATACTACTCGCACTTCCCGGGGTCATCGCGAAAGCAGGTCGCGACGTCCACCTCGTCGTGGTCGGCGATGGGCCCGAGCGGGATCGTTGTGAACGAATTGCGCACGAGAAGGGTATTGCAGACCACGTCACCTTCGCCGGTGTGGTAAACCACGAAGATATCCCGCGCTACCTGGCCGCGTCCGACGTATTCGTGAGCACAAGCGCCTTGACCAATGCGGCCATACCGACGTGCGAGGCAATGGTCTGCGGGGTCCCCCCGGTGGTCTACGACGTGGGGGCCACGTCGCGGGTTGTTCATCACGAACAATCGGGGCTATGCGTCGCCGACGGCGACATCGACGGGTTGGAGCACGCCGTATCGCGGGTGCTCATGGACGACGAGCTACGCCACCGACTGGCTGACGGCGCGGAACACTTCGCGCGACAACAGTTTACGACGTGGGACCAACGTATCTCTATGGAATTGGCGATCATCGAATCGCTGGCTCGATAGCGCGGAACGAAAGAAGGCGGGGCAATTTTTCCGCTCCGCCTTCCGTCTCGGTGCTGCCGGCTTCGAATCTATATATTCTCATTCACGAGCTTGTCGACGGCCTTCTCCAATTTCGCTCCACGGAGCGATTTATAGCGAATCTTGCCGTTGCGATCCACCAGATACGTCGTCGGAATAGATCGCACGCCGTACTGATGGGCGATGTCATTGTTCCAGTACTTGCCGTCAAAATACTGAGGCCATGTGATGCTGTTCGACACAAGGTAGCGATCGAGATCGCTGCGGGACTTGTCGAGCGATATTCCCACGATCTCGAACCCACGTGTCTTGTATTTGTTGTATATCTTCTTCACATTCGGCATTTCCGCACGACAGGGTCCGCACCATGTAGCCCAGAAATCGATCAGGAGCACCTTGCCGTGATACTGCGCGGGCGAGAGCTTCGTGCCCTTGATGCTCTTGACTTCGAAATTGATTGGCTCGTTGCCCACCGCGAGCTTCTGCTGCACGTCGAAGTCATCCAGATTGGTTTGCGCCATTTGCTTGATGCGCGGACTGACATCACCAAACTCGTCAATCACAAGCTTGTATTCGTGGCGCGCATCGTCAAACTTGTTGTTCGCCTTATATGACTCGGCAAGATAGAAATGTGCCGCGGCAAGTTTTTGGCGATCATTTGACGACCTGGTCACATATTCCGACAAATACGTAATCGCCTGCTTGTACGACGATTCGTCTTGCAAAAGCATGCCTTTGCTGTACAGGAGCGACCCCAGCTCGAACGCCGCGTCTACGGATTCGGGCGAGTCGCGATACGCCTTGCGGAACGAGACCAGTCGGTCTTCGATGCGCCCGAGCACCGCGGCAAGCGCATCCGGGGATGTCGCCGCCTGGGCCTCTTTCGCCATCGACTGGACGTCCGCTTTCGTGGACTTCCACGCGTCGGCCGAAGACGCGGTCGCCCGGGACGCAGGGGGCGCAGGGGACGACGCAGGGGGCGAAGGGGGCGAAGGGGACGAAGGGGACGAAGGGGACGAAGGGGACGCAGCGGGCCCATGGTTCCTGGCAAACGCGGCCAGCGACGCCGCCACGGCAATGACGACAGCAAGGGGAATAAAGATCCTTTTCTTCATGCGAATGAACTTTCTGCTAATAGTCCGTCTCCATTGGACGCGACAGCGTCGTGCACCTTACCGGGACATTGCCCTCAACGGTACCGTAATTCTCGGTTCGGTCGGATCGTTGGTAACAATCATCATTTGCCCGGCTTCGCGCTGGTTGGCAGACTTGCGCTCCGGCGGATGGAACGTAACCTCCACCATGTACCGTTTTCCAGGTTCAATCTCCTTGAGTTGCGCCGAGAAATGGTCATTGTCCACATTGATCTTCTGTACGACGAATCCACCTTTGGGATTGAGCAACATCACCGCTTTTGTGATCGGATTCGCCTTCTTGTTCGGCATCGAGAATGGAACGCGTGCAAAGTTGACCATCGACGGACGGACCGTAATGGCCCCCTTGGTAAGAACTTGAACCTGGACGTTGTTCTCCGGCGATTTCTTGCTATTCGTATGGATAAACAGGGTGCCAAAGGTATTCATCGACGGCAGTTTTGGATTCTTCCAAATGTTGACCACGTATTCGCCCTTCTTTTTCCCTTTCGACATTTTATACGTGATCTTGTCGTCTATATTGGACGACAGGCCGGTTACTCGAAAATCCACGTCCTTCTCATTCGACGTGATTGTCAGTTCTTTCCCCACGTGATCTCCATAGTAACCCTGCAGGTACACGCGATTGCTCGGGGTCACGTTCACAAACGGCAGTTCCTTTCCCTTGAGCGTCAGGCGAATCGTCGGGTGATCGGGGTCGTTCGAAAACACCGTTGCCGACTTGCTAAACGATCCGTGTACCTTGTTGCCGTTGACCTGGATATTGATTTTTCCCTCCTGACCAGGAGGAATGACTTTGTCGAAGTCCGCTACGGTGCAGCCTCACCCGGGTTTGACGCTTTGTATTACGAGGTCCGCCTTACCCCGATTGCGCACCACAAACGTGTACTTGTACGCTCCTCGTTCAAAAACCTGGCCGAAATCGTGGATCATCGTTGGCACCACGATAGACGGATGGAGATCGCCGGCAACCGCCATGGACGCGGCAAGAAACACGACAATCACCGTAACCGCTGCAATTCGTTTCACGACAGCCCCTTTCGGACTTCAAACCGATCCGTTCTCTGCCGCCATCTCCACGGGCGACAGTTCATCGGCCGCCGGGATGGCGGCACGTGTACGGTATTATACCCCGCCACCCGATCAAGTTCCACCCCCCCCGCACTCCTAAACTTGCGCCTCACAGCGACTCCCCGGAGATTCCGACGCTGCCCCGTGCAACAAACGATTCGCGGCGAGCGAGGGACCAGATGTCGCACAATTATACGCTTCCGTGCTATCTTCCGGACACCATGGACACACCCAGGCCCACGCATCCCGACACCGCATTGCCGCTGCTGACCCCCGCCGAACGGGTCCGTTACCACCGTCATATTCTCCTGCCGTCGCTCGGCGAAACGGGGCAGCGCCGCTTGCGGGCGGCGCGCATTCTGCTTGTTGGCGCCGGTGGGCTCGGTGCGCCCGCCGCATTGTATCTGGCCGCGGCGGGCGTGGGGACGCTCGGTTTGGCCGAATTCGATACCGTTGATATCACGAACCTGCAGCGCCAGATTCTCTATGGTGAATCCGACGTAGGCCATTCCAAACTCGCCGCCGCCACGCGGCAGGTTCGTCGCCTGAACAGCGGCGTGTGTGTGAAAAACCACTCCATGCGTCTGGACGCCAGCAACGCCGCCGAGATCATCGCGCGGTATGACATCGTGGTGGATGGGTCGGACAATTTCGCCACACACTACCTGATCAATGATGCGTGCGTACTGCTCGGTCGTCCGTGTGTGCACGGGAGCATCCATCGCTTCGAGGGGCAAATCAGCGTATTTGCGTACAACGGGGGGCCTTGTTACCGATGTCTGTTTCCCGCCCCCCCCGAACCCGGGTCTGTCTCCAACTGCGCGGAAGCCGGCGTCCTCGGCGTGTTGCCGGGAATCGTGGGCAGCATCCAGGCGACCGAAGCCATTAAAATAGCCGCCGATGTGGGAACATCGTTATCGGGCCGCCTCCTGGTTTTCGATGCCCTGGGTATGCAGTTTCGGGAAATCCGTCTTCGCCGGAGCGTGCACTGCCCGGTGTGCGGCAACGAACCGGTCATACGCTCCATTCACGACACCCGCGCAACATGTTCTTCTTCCACCACAGAAAGGAAACCCGTGTCCGTACCCGAACTGGACGTCAAGACGCTCAAAACAAGACTCGATGCCAACGACAACATCCAATTGATCGACGTTCGGGAACCCCACGAGCGTGAGCTCTGTCACATCGGTGGCGAACTGATTCCCGTGGACCAGATTCCCGCCCAGATCGAGCGCATCGATCGAACGCGCGATGTCATTATATATTGTCGCACGGGGGTGCGCTCGGCACAAGTGGTGTCATGGCTTCTGCGCAACGGGTTCGATAACGTATGGAATCTGCGCGGCGGTCTGCACGCGTGGTCCCGCGAGATCGACCCGACTGTCCCCCGCTATTAAACTTCTCTACGATTGAACAAAGAAGCGGCGCTTGTCCACGTCGATCTCTGAGTCGTGAATCGCACGTCGGATACTCCGGCGAAACCGGTATTCTCCTCCTCTGCGCTCGGTAAGATCAACCATTTCGCGGTCGGCCATCGGATCGGACGATTCGTCGACAATTTCCACTACCGGGCGATGGATGTATTTCGAATCGGGATTCTGTCGCACCACGATGGCACGTTCGCCGGACTGGAGTTCCACAATGGTTCCGATCGGGTAAAGCCCCATCGCGCGAATAAATACCTTGGCCACGAACGGATCAAATATTTCCCCACTCTTCTCGAGAATAAAGCGCAGCGCCTTGTCGGGGGTCACTGGCACCTTCTGGTACGACCTCGACGCGGTCATCGCGTCATAGTAGTCCGCAACGGTAACAATGCGGCTGAACAGCCGCAGATTCCATCCACCCGGACGTTGCGGATATCCATTGTTATTGAGGTGCACATGGTGCTGCAAAGCCACAAACATCGATTCCGCCGCATCGCGCAGCGCACGAACCCGCGACAATTCCTTGACGCCGAAAAAAGTATGGTACTTCATCAATTCCCATTCACGGGGGGTCAGGTCACGCGATGAATTCAGAATAGACGACGGGATGTAGGTTTTACCGATGTCGTGGAACAGCGCGGCCACGCCCAGACGGGCCACATCCGTCCGATCGAAGCGAAAGCGATCACCGATCAACATGGAGAGTATGCATACGTTTACCGAATGCATAAATGTGTACGCATCGAAGTTCTTGATGCTCGCCAGACCGACCAGCATCGATTCGTCGGTTTGCAATATGTCAACCATCTGCTGCGTGAGTCGCTTGGCCTTGCGCACGTGCAATATATTTTTTTCCTCGATGGTACGCAAAATATCCCCGACAAGAGCGACTGTGCGGAAATAGACCTGATTACTCCGCAACTTCAACTGGTCATCATCCGGACTTTCCGTGAGTTCGAGTTCTCGTTCCTCGAGCCGAGACACCTCAATATTATGAACCGCCGAATCGGCAAGCGCCACCTGCAGCACGTCAAATGCAGACTCCACCGGGTCGACGTCGAAAAACGCGCGCAGGAATCGACCCAATTCGGAAGCATCCGTCCCGGGGCGAAAGGTGATGGATTCCACCTGACGCCGCGTCATTTCGCCGGAAATGAACTCGAACGGGCCGTATAACTGTGGCTCGACAGACAACCTGATATCATTGATATGGATGAACGCACCGGCCACCCGAACACAGGCGTGTCCTTCCCGTGCGATTACGCGCGTTGCCTCCGTCTCGAGTTCGGCCAACGCCCGGCGTGATGCGCGATTTTCGTTGTTGTATAGACGAATCGTCTTGCACGCCGAAAAAAGTTTCGTAACAAGCTTCGTACCCACTTCGCGCAGAAAGTCACGATCGGTGTCCGACCGTTCTTCCGGGTCCACGTTGTGCGGCGATCGTTGCAATGTTGTTTGCTGTGCCAACTCCGCACCGAGCGTTGGGCGTGCCCCCGATTCGCGCCCCTCCTCGGCGGATTTGTCCGTCGTATCGGCACCGGGTTGTAAACCCGGGCGCGTAGAGCTGATTGCCACGTCGCCGTCGGTGTTTTTTACCAGACGATCGTTCGGTCCGTCATCGACGGTCGCTACCTCGTCTATACGGTCTCTCATTCCACCCCCCCTTCATCCCACGTTACATCAGATTCCGCCGCGGAGAGTGCGGCGGCCAGAGTATCCCGCGCGCGTGTGGCGCGTGACTTTACCAGGCTGTTTGTGTCGTGGGTAAGGCGATCGAGCAGCGTAAGCGCGGCGGGAAAACGAATTTTCTCCAGAGCTCGAATTGCCAGAAACTTGTTTTCCCGGTTCTTGCCGAACTGCATGAAACTTTTCTTTTCTACAAACTGTTCGAGCTCGGATACAGTTTGTCCGTCACCCACCCGGCCCAGACACTTGAAGATAACTTCTTGTTCATCAGTGGCGCGTTCGTTCAAATCGCCTGCAAACGCGAGTTCACGGAGTCGATCGTACACCGTATCCCCGCCGATGAATGAAGCTGCCTCGAGCGCGCGGCAACGCACATGTTTGTCCGAGTCTTCTACAACGCTGACAAGAAGTTCCGCGGCATCGTCTCCGCCGGCTTCCCCCACAAGCGCAATCATCTGCTCCTTGACCTTGCGGTCGGGGTAGTACAACAATTCACGCAGGCGAGGGGCCACCCGCGGCGTTCCTGCATTCTGAGCCATGTAGACTGCATCGAGCGCAATGACGGGATTATCAATGTCGAGTCGGTCGATTACCGATTCCAGTTCATCGGGGGCTACTTCGAGCAACACATCGCAGAGACTGCGGTGCAAATGCCGGCCTTCGGTGTGATGTAGCACGCGCAGTATCGGGTCTACAGCGCATGCGCCGACATAGCGAAAATACTCGAGCACGTCGTCAAGAGAACCACCGCCACTGCTCGCACGCTCGGCCAGGGAATCGACGAGCGCCGGCTCGGTGAGCATTCTTTCCATACGCTTTATCGAATCGGCAACGTCGCGCGGCAGTTCGTGCAACTCGGCAAAGTCACGCAGTATCGACAGCAGGGTGGCCAACGAACGGGGGTTTTCTTCCGATACGCAGTAGGCCACGGTCCGCTCCACCACGCCCGAGACGTCACGAACCGCCGCGGGGTTGTCGTTCAACAATGTGAATACGATAATATCACCGACAAAGGTCGTCAGGCCGTCCGCCCGTGTCTCGCGCCGCGCTTCATCCTGGTAGAGGGAGGTCTCTTCTTTGCTCACGGTAAAGAATGACCCAACCATCGATTGAAAGTACGCTTCGCGTTCGCCGTCGTCGGTCGCGTCGCACGTGCGCAAAATCAGTTGGCGCAGGTACTCTTCTATGGATGTAAGCGGGTCAGCCGGACGAACAATTACGCGCCCGCGATCGGCCAGGCTCGGCAGAAGCTCCTCATGGTCGGACGGTTCGGTCAACGCCTCGTCGGCCAGGTCCATCAGTGTGGGGTCCGCCGGTGTGAGATAGTCGTCGAGTACCCGGTAGCTGATGTGCTCGAAATCAGCGTTCCAGAACCGCGTCACTACATCTTCATCCGGCACCGTACGATGGAACTCGTCGGTAAGTATGTCGGCAAGAAGGTCACATTCACGACCCAGAGCACCGGCGCCGATTGTAAGTTCACCAACGCCATCCTTGTGGAGGAGAAATGCTATGCTTTCTTCGCGCTTTTCATTCCGATAGATTTCTTCGTCACCCCAGCGAATCGCAAACTGATCGACGCCCAATACCAGTTCGGATTCGACGCGAAATGCTTCCTGGAGCGCCGCGTTGTATTCGCGCCGGAATTGAGCGAGACGGGGGTTATTCCTCGCGTACAGCTTTTTTCCGTGAATCAGTTTTACGAGCGCACGAACCACCTGTTCGGCGCATTCCCGCGCGGGATCAGCCTCGATGGCCTTGCCGGCCGTACTGGCCTTACCGGCCGTACTGGCCTTACCGGCCGTACTGGCCTTGCCGGCCGTGCTGGCCGAGTCTTCTTGTCGCAAAGTAGGGTTCATTTTTGTCCGTTTCCGGGGATCGGGCGAGAATCTGCAACCTGTATGCCAGATCACGTGAAAGTTATTGCTTTCTCGTACGGACCGATTCATGCATAATGCGTCACCATCGCCGTAAATGAACCCCGTTCGTAGTTCGATGAAACATCCTGCAATAAAATCACTTACGCTTGTTGTCGTGACGGCGATCATCGCGGCGTCCTGCGCCTCCCGCGGCTTTGCGGAAAACGAACGCCCGGATCCGGCCGCCAAAGCCGTGAAGCGTGACTTGAATGACCGCGAGGTGCGGCAGATATTCAACCTGTTGTTCGCGTCACGGACCCGGACCGCTCTGACCGTTCTCGACTCCCTCGCCCCCACGAGCGGCGAATACCCTCTCTACCATCTGATGCGTGCGCGCGCATACCGCGAGTTTCTCCCCGTCGACGACGAGAACAAGGACCGCCTCAAGGCCATGGCGCGGAGCGTGTACGATGAACTCGACCGGACCATTGCGATATGCACCCAACGGCTGAACGCCGGCGATGCCGATCCCCGGCTGTACCTGTACCGGGGTTGGGCGTGGATGTTTCGATCGCACGTTCACACATTCGAACGATCGATGTGGTCCGCCGGCAAAGAGGCCAAGCGTGGAAAGAAAGACCTGGATAAGTACCTCGCCATACGGCCCAGGGACCCGGTTGCGGGAAGCATTATGGGCGCATTTCTCTATTTTGCCGACACGCTCCCATCAGCGTACAAGTTTGTGTCCAAATTGCTATTCTTGCCTGGAGGAGATCGCAACCGCGGATTGCAAATGATGGAACTGTCTGTGGGGTGGGACAGCATCGTGGAAAACGACAATCGTCTGATTCTCTACTCGGTCGATATAGGTTTTGAAGGGCGGTTCGAAGAAGGGCTCGAAGGGTTTGACGCGTTGATTCGCAATCACCCGCACCACAGTACGTTCTTGCGCCCGCTAGCTGTATTGATGCCCCTGCGACCCCGGTATCGCGAATCTGACGGCGATAAGCTCGACGTGCACATCGATGCGCTTGCCTCGAGCCCGAAGGGCGAATCGGAGGTAGCCACATACTGGCTCCTGCGCTTCATGCAGGCGTATGCCGACAGGTTTTACAACCCGGTTCGCGCGGCCGAACGATTCCAGTCGATCATCGAGGTGAACCCCGAGAGCCCCGATTGGGTGTCGGCGTATTCCCGGTTCGAACTGGCGCGCATGTTCGCCGCGCAGGGGCGCGTGGATGACACGCGCGCCGTGCTCGACTCACTGCTTGCAGACAAACGGGGCAAGTACATTTACGGTGAGGCGCAGGCCATTCTCAAGCACCTCAACTCCGATGGTTCGGTTACCGCGCCGGACCCCACCGTCGTACGGGACATTTATCTGTCCCCGGCCGGAGCGCAGCGCGCGCGCGCGCATTTTGAATCGGCCGATCCGCGCGGTGCGGCAGATTTCTTTTATCTGGGGGAAGCGCTGCTTGCGCTCGGCGATAACGACGGCGCGGAGAAAGCGTACCTCAATGCCGCCGATACGGACTCACCGGTATGGGACGATTCATTCCGCATGCTCGGTGCCGCGCGGGCCGGCGAAGTGGCCGCCACCGAGGGCCGCTACCGCGATGCCGCGGCATACTACAAGCATGCGCGCGAATTCTGGCACAAGGAATTCGTATACGACTGGCTGCTCGAGAGCCGTGCGCGCTACTTCAAGCGTCTCGCCGACGGCAAGGAACAACCTCCGGTCGTATGGTTCGCCGCCGCCCGGTAATGCACGGCGTGTCGCTCCGTGGAGTCACGTCGGGTCGTTGGTTCCACCCGGGCCCTGGGACCACCAACCCGCATATTGCCGGTGTTTGACAGTGCTTTCCCGCCGGTGCTACGATGCATGCATGAAACAGTATCCTCTGCTGCAGCAATGGGTGCTCGAACTGATCCGGCGCGCATCCACGGATTTGCCCGAAGATGTCGTGGCCGCACTGGCACGCGCACGGGAAAGTGAACCGGATCGATCGGCCGCGCACAGCGTGCTCACGGCAATACTGCGCAACATCGAAATTGCCCGTGAAAAATCCACCCCCCTGTGTCAGGACACCGGCACGAATATATTTCTCATCGATCACCCCACCGGGGTATCGACGCGCGCTATTGCGGCGGACATTCGTGCGGCCGTAGAAGTCGCGACGCAAGAGAGCTATCTGCGCCCCAATTCGGTAAACTCGCTCACCGGAACGAATACGGGAACGAACATAGGGCAGGGCCATCCGTATTTGCATTTTTGTGAATGGGATCGTGACGACCTGCGCATCCGGGTGATGCTCAAAGGGGGGGGCTGCGAAAACATGGGGGCCCAGTATAGCCTGCCCAGCCAGAAACTCGGCGCCGGTCGCGACCTGCGCGGTGTGGAGATCGTGGCACTGCACGCGATCAACCAGGCACAGGGGAAAGGGTGCGGACCGGGCATCATCGGTGTTTGCGTGGGCGGCGACCGCGCCGCTTCCTACATGGCCGCAAAGGAACAACACTTTCGCAAACTCGACGACACCAACCCCGTACCCGAACTCGCCGCTCTCGAGGATCGCCTCTACGATAAAGCGAACCGCCTGGGCATCGGGCCGATGGGATTTGGCGGAAAAACCACGACGCTCGCTGTCAAAGCGACGGCGATCAACCGGTTACCCGCTTCGTTTTTCGTATCGGTCTCATACATGTGCTGGGAATGCCGGCGCCGCGATCTGTGGATTCGTAATGGAGAGATGACGATTGAATAAGATTCAACTACCCATAAGCGCGGACAAAATCGAAACTCTGCATGTAGGCGACCTCGTTTCGATCGACGGGGTGATGGTGACCGCACGCGACGCAGCCCACAAGTACCTCTTCGAGAATTACGTGCACGGTACGTTGCCCGCAGAAGAAAAACCGTACGCCGACAAGCTCTACCCGCTGCTCAAGGATGGGTTCATTTACCACTGTGGACCCATTGTGCGCCAGGACGATCAGGGCCACTGGCACTTCGTGGCCGCCGGTCCCACCACAAGTATCCGGGAAGAGCCCTACCAGGGCGAAATCATCGAACACTTCGGCGTTCGCGGGGTGATCGGCAAAGGCGGGATGGGGGAAAAAACGCTCGAAGCATGCCGGCACTCCAAAGCCGTCTACCTCCACGCAGTCGGTGGAGCGGCGAGCCTCCTGGCTTCGCACGTCAAGGAAGTGATCGACGTGTTCAAGCACGATGTGTTCGGACTACCCGAGGGCTTCTGGGTGATTCGCGTGGAAGACTTTCCGGCCGTCGTCACAATTGACTGTCATGGAGAGAGCCTGCACCGTGCGGTGCAAGACAACTCGGACGCCCAATTCGCCAGGCTCGTCGACGAGATCCCGGACGACTGACCGCAACCGCGTTCTGCCTGTACACCCGCCGGGTTGACCAACCCCACCCACCGGTCGCCAGAATATCCAGCTGTGCCGGCCCCTCCTCCGATGTGATACGGCGCACCGCCATTGTCCCACCGATGGCACGAGCGTTGCAGATACTCCCCGCGCGGCGTGCCCTCGCCAGTCGGCAAGTGACACAACCCGCAATTTTTGAACCACTTAACTCCAGATTCCGACCCGCGCGCGGGCCGGGGAACGCACCACGTAATGCGATTGTCGTCTCACGCAGGCCTCGTCCGCATCCTCGCCGGATGCGCTGCCCTCTCTGCGGCGGTGGTCGGGACTGCCCGGGCGGGCATGTATTTTTTGCCGGCCGTTGCCGACACATGGGTGGACGAGGCCGCGCCCGCGGCCACCGGGGGAAGTGACCCCACCCTGTACACGCTCTCGGTCCCCGCATCATCCCGGTTGACATTTGCGCGATTCGACTTGAGCAGCGTACCCGCCAATGCCGTCGTGCAGAACGCGTTCCTGACCTTCGAGGTGATGATTCCCGATCCGTCGGGCCAGCCGGTTGATGTTCATCGCGCCACCGTGGCGTGGACCGAGGCGGGCGCGACATGGGACTCGCTGAGTACATCGTGGGATAGCCTGTCTGTCGAAGGGAAACTATTCGCGGGCACAACCGGGCAAACCGGTACGGATATTACGCCTCTTGTGCAGAGATGGGTCAACGGAACCGTTCCCAACAACGGCGTGGCCCTCGTATCCACTTCATCGGGCAGTCTGGCCGGACTGGCCGCGCGCGAGAACGCCGTGGCGACCCCGCCTACACTGGTTATCCAGACCACCACCGCGCCGACGATGCGAGTCAAGACCGGATGGTACACCGGCGACGGAACCTCGTCCCACTCGATATCCGGGCTGGGATTTTCCCCGGACGTCGTGATTGTCAAGGGCATGGGCGGAGGCGCGGCGTGGATTCGCACGAGCACGATGAATGCAAACGACTCCAAGCCGCTCGGCGAACCGCTCCAGGGAGACGGAAAGCATATAAAAACCCTCACTGCCGATGGCTTCGTCGTGGGCAATAAACCCGAAGTAAACGCCAACGGGCAGCGGTTTGACTGGGTCGCGATTCGCTCCGCAACGGGGGAGATGGCCGTCGGGTCGTACACCGGCGATGGTTCTTCCGGGCGTGTCATTCCCGGCCTCGGGCTTCCGCCCGCGTACGTCATGGTCATGGCCCACAATCCGTATCACGCCGTCCAGCGATTTGACACCGAGCCCGTCGGAGAAAGCCATACATTCGCCGCCACCGCTCCACTTACCGGAACCATCAACTCATTTACCGGCGACGGATTCATCGTCGACGCCGCGCCGGAAACCAATACAGGAGGAACCGTATACCATTTTGTCGCGTTCTCGTCCGCAGCAAACGTGATGACCGGATCGTACCCCGGCACCGGGGTTGGGCCGCGGTCGATTACGTCGGCCGGGTTTGCCCCCGATTACGTCATTGTCCAGCCTCGCACAACGTCCGGCGCGGCGTCATTCCGGTCGAGTTCGTGGTCGAACAACGTCACCGGGCCGCTCGGCCCTGGATTTTATTTTGCCAACGGCATCCGTTCGATGCTTCCCTCCGGATTTGAAATCGGAGCGTCCGCGCAGACAAACGCGCTCGGCGAAACATATGACTGGGTAGCACTGGCGGATACCAATGCAGTGCTTGTAATGCCCGAAGCCGACATGGCCATATCGATTGCGGTCAACGATTCGGCACCCAATCCCGGGCAGACGATTCAGTACACCCTCGCGGCGACCAATGCCGGCCCCGACAGTTCGTTGGGACTCAAAGTATACTCCCCGGTGCCCGCAGGGCTTACCTACCAGGGACAGGTGATTTCGACGGGAATCTACGCGCCGTCCACGGGCATCTGGGATCTCGGGGCGCTCGGGCCAGGCGACGTGGCCACGCTCAACCTGGACACGCGTGTAGACCCGGTATCGGCCGGGGCAACGATTCGCTCCTTCGCATGGATTGCCGCGAGCACCACGAGCGACACGCTGACGTCCAACAACTACGACACAACAACCGTACGTGTTAACCTGCCCGTGCTGATCGACGACACCCCCGGGTCTCTCTACCCTCCAAACGTGTATCCCGGCGAGCCCGTCGTGGCGTTGCGCATTGGTGTCGATAATGCCACCGGCGTAGATCTTCAAATAGACACAACGACAACCGTTACGTTCACCGACGGGGCGGTGGGGGTCAGCGCGCCACTTGCCAACCGCACGGTGATTCCCGGCGGAGCTACCGGATTTGTTCTGGCGTTCGCACCCACGTCTGTGCCCACCATCCTTCGCGCCGACACGACGTACCCGCTGGCCATTCACCTGCGCGGGTCGTCGATGGCGGGCGTATCGTTCACGGATTCGATCCTCACCGCGGGCACCAACGAGTTGCGTGTACCTGCTCCCGCGATAACGGTTTCTTCCGGAATTATCGGCAACGAGACGGTTTCTCCCGGGCGCAATGACGTCACGGTGTTATCCGTCGGGATGGTCAACAACACGTTCGCAGACCGATTTCTTGACACCCTCGTTGTAACCAATGCTTCATCCGGTGCCGGTACGCAGGGACAGCTCGATGCACTCGCTTCGCGCCTGATGCTCTACGCCGACGTCGACACGAGCGGTTCGCGAACAGTCGCCGACTCGTTGCTCGCCACCGGATTGTTTGGCGGCGGCCAGGTTGCGTTTTCTGTCGCAGGTTCCTGGAAACTCCCCGCGGGTGGATTCACGAATCTGCTCGTCTGCGCCGACGTAGATTCGTTCAAAGCGCGCGACGGCGACGCGCTCGACGCGGTCATTGCCAGGGCAAGCGACATCCGTTTTAGCACGGCAACGCCCATTGCCAACGCCATTACGCCGCTATCACCCATCGATTCCTGGGGTGTGGCGACCATCGATGGGATGATGGCGTTCCAGGTGCGTGTTTCGGCGGCGAGCGACACCCTGTACTCGGGGCAAACCAATCGCCTGCTGGCTACGGTGGACGTACCGCCGAACGGATACGCGCCGGACATTCTACGCGCGATGGAGGTTAGCAATTCCGGAGCGCCGTTTAGCCCCGCCGACTTCACCGCGCTGCGGTTATACGACGACAACGGCGACGGGATATTTTCTCCTCTTACCGATGTGGTGATCGGTACGTTTGCGTGGTCGGGCGACCGCTTTATCGTCACCGGGCTGGCCCTTCCGGTGATTGTACCCCACCGCGTATTTGTAAGCGCCGACGTATCCGGCAACCCGACTACCGGCGATCGGTTTGTCCCAACAGTCCCCAGCGGCGGCATAACGATGGCATCGGGCAACGACGGCCCCATCGACACGGCCATCACGCCGGCCGGAGGCGTTACCGTAGCCGCGCTCCAGCAGGTGGAGGTCACCACGGTTTCTGTTCCTGGTGGAGACGTTCGGCCCGGCGATCGCAACGTCAGCACGCTCAGTTTTACCGTACGCAATGGAACGCTCGCCCCGTTGCAGATCGATTCGCTCGTGGTGCGTAATGCCACGCGGGGAATGGCCGGTACGCAGGCCGAGCGCGACGCGGAAATATCCGCGGTGCGCGTGTACGTGGATAATGGCAACGCGCGCGTCGATTTTAACGACGTTGTCGCGGGATCCGATGCATTTTTTTCCGGGGGTACGGCGGGCATCGGGCTTGGCATCCCCGTCGGTGCGGGCGCCACGATATCGTTGCTCGTCGCCGTCGACGTCGATTCTCTGTGCTCGGCCGACGGGGATTCGCTTGTCGTCGCCATCGACAACGCCGGCGGTCTGTATTTGTCGACCGGGGCGGCGATATCGGGGACATTTCCGCTTACCACACCGTCGCCGCGCGTCATCGATGGGCGCATGGCGCACGAGATTGCGGTGTATGCGGCAACCGACAGCGTGCTCATCACCGCTCCGACCAACAACCTCGTTTATTCGTTCGGCCTGACAGGGAACGGGTACCAGCCCGATACCCTCAATACGTTGCGGATCCGCAACACGGGAACCGCCACGACCGACCACATTTCTGCCCTGTACCTCTGGATTGACGGCGGGGATGGCGTGTTCGACTTTGGAAACGGCGACGACATGTTGGCGGGTACTTTCGTTTCGATCAGCGCCCAGGCGTACGCGCTCACCGCCCTGTCCATCCCTCTGCCCGGTACGTGCGGTGTTCGCGCGCGGTTCTATGTGGCAGCCGATATCGCCAGCAATCCGCCTTCGGGGGCGTCCGTGCAGTTCGAAATTCCCGTCGGCGGAATCGCCGTGGCCTCCGGAGATGATGGCCCAGTCGACGCGCCGGCAATGGACCCATCCGTCGTCCTGATTCCTCGTCCCAACGAACTGACTGTGTTCCCGTACTCGGTCGGAGATAAATCGGTTTCCCCCGGCGCCAGGAATGTACTCAATTTTGGAGTTGGTTTCTATAATGGGTTTACAACACCCGTGGATCTCGACCAGATCACTCTGTTCCAGCGCGGCGCCGCTACCGTCGGAGAAGTCACGGATGTAACCGCATGGGCGGACGCCGACACCAATGGGCTGTTTACCGTTCAGGACGATCGGCCGATCGCCACGGGCAATTCGGCAAACGGCACGTACACCCTGGGAACACTCAATGTTTCCCTTCTGCCCCGCCGGCTCACGTACGTATTCGTAACATATTCACTTCCTCTCTCCGTGCGCGACTCGGTAGATATCGATTTTCAGATCAATACTACGGGTGACCTGGCTTTTTCTACAAAGGGTGTAACCGTCAAGGGACAATTCCCCGTTAACGCGCCCGGTGTCGACTTCACCGATGGATTTGTATCCGAGCAGGTATCCACCTTTCCCGTCCCCGGCATGCGCGTGGCGCCCGCAGACAATAATGTGCCCGCGATGGCATTTCGGCTCCCTTCGAACGGATTTCTGGATGACGCCCTGCAATACCTGACCGTGCAAAACTCGGGCACAGCGACTCCCGGAGGCGACATTGCCGGCGTCGACCTGTGGGTCGATAATGGCGACGGCGTCTTCAACGCGGGTCAGGATCTACTGCTCAGTTCGTTGAATTTTACCGGTTTGGGATGGCGCAATCCGGTTGCGCTCGGCAAACCCGTCATGACATCCGGTCTGAGTTGCTGGATCACCGTGAACGTGGCGTCTACCGCCTCCGACGGGCGCACAATTCAACTGCTGCTGCCAGCGAACGGGGTCGACATGGCATCCGGCAACGACGGCCCTACCGACGGCGCGATCACCAACGGCGCGGCACACACGATATCTACCGACCCATTGCTCAGTTCCATTTCGCTGGATCGAAGCGACTACAGCACGGGCCAGATGATCGCCGTCTCGATGCTCGCGCGAAATGTAGGGGTTCTGCCTGTCGTCGGCGTACACCCGGGTGTTGTTCTGGTAAACGGCACGGGTTCGGCAACGCTCGTATCCGGGCCGGCGCCGGCCGCCGTAAACATTACGCCCGGCGGCGACACCACATTTGTGTGGATGTATCAGGCCGCCATGCCGGGAACCGTCACGTTCTGTGCCACCGCGTTCAGCGCCGATAGCTCGGAAGCGTCTTTCGCCACGTGCTCCGAGCCCGCGCTCATACACTCCCAGCCGTCCAGCGTGGCATTTGCCATCGTCGACAATACACCGCCTGCGGTCAATCGCGCGCAAACCGGCGTGTCGGGAATTTCCCTGCCCATCACATATCCAGCCGGTGACACGCTCGGTGCCATGGTGGAAGTTACTGGGTTCAACCTGGGCACGGCGAATTCCTCCGGCATGCCGGTGGCCCCCGGATCGATATTCCAGTTGGTCACGGTGATCAGTTCGAAGGGGTCAAACTACCCAACGGCGACAATCGATTCCACGTCGTCTCCGCTGCATCTGAACCTGAGCCCTGCGGTGCAACTGGTGCCCGGCGATTCGGTCTTGCTCAACATCACGCTCGACGTGTCCGCTTCTGCCACGCTGCAGCCTTTTCGCCTGTCTGTTTCATCGGACAGCGCGATCGTCGACCGGGATGCCAACTCCGGGAATCCGGTGGCCATCACTTCGGGCGCGAGCTTTCCGTGGCTCTCCGGGACGGTTCGCGTAAACAGTCCCGCCGATTCCGCTCGTTTTGTGAGCACGGATACCTCGCACGCGACGGTTAACGTGGGTCAGGAGGGGGTCACCCTTTTCGACGGTACGCTCACCAACTCGTCGCCGCCGGGTGCGGCCGACGTACTGCTTACGAGCATCACGCTCTCGTTCACCGATTCTACCGGGGGGGCGGAAAATCCAGGAGACGTGATTCGCGCCCTGCGAATAACTTCCGGCACATCAACGCTTTACCTGACCGAAACGGTTCCCACAACTTCGGATCGTATGCAGTGTGTACTCTCGGCGCCGCTGCTCGTGGCCGCCGGAACGGGGGCTGCAGTTCACATCGAAGCCGACGTGCGTTCGTTTCCGACACGATCATCCCTGCGAACCACCGTCGCAACGCCGACGGACGTTGACGCGCGGGACAACAACAGCGGTGCCCCCGTCGCCGTATGGTCGCCCGTCGGGTTCCCCATTCCGTCGAGGACACTGGGTATCCAACAAGCGGCAACCGGGCTGATGGTATCGAGTCGGTCGCTGGCACCGGCCACCGTGTTGCCATCGCAGGCGGGTATTTCGTTTCTGCAACTTGTGTTTACACATCCTGACACGATCGGTTCTGACGTGTCGATTGATTCGCTGTCGATTTCGCTTGTGCAAACATCCGGCGTACCGGTGCTTCCCGCAGACGTATTTTC
>Ga0114931_10001567_pt1 | contig 29232 bp, 35 predicted proteins | sample 2SBtaG_FD_89579 | JGI IMG/M metagenome (GOLD analysis project Ga0114931, IMG submission 89579) | Deep subsurface microbial communities from Kolumbo volcano to uncover new lineages of life (NeLLi) - 2SBTROV14_V59a metaG | ecosystem: Environmental > Aquatic > Marine > Volcanic | place: Kolumbo... | reverse complement strand
GGAAGGCATGGCAGAGGCAGTGCAGAAAGCCGGTTTCACCATCGTTAACGTCGATTATCCGTCGCAGTCCGGACCTGTCGAATTGCTTGCGTCCATGGCCGTGGGCAGCGGTGTTGGCGAATGCCGTGAAACCGGTGCCGAAAAAATCGATTTCGTCACACACTCGCTGGGAGGGATACTGCTGCGTTATGCACAACAACAGGTGCCGATACCCGAACTGTCGCGAGTCGTGATGCTCGGGCCGCCGAACCAGGGCAGCGAGGTGATCGACCGGACCCGCCACTGGCCCATGGCAAAGCTGTTTTCAGGGGAGGCGGGTTTGCAACTCGGCACGGACGAGGACAGCATTCCTGCAAAACTCGGTCCTGTCGATTTTGAACTGGGCGTCATCGCAGGGGTCGGGACGATCAATCCCTTCATGTCGGCTATACTGCCCGACTATGACGACGGCAAGGTCACGGTCGCCCGTACGCAGGTCGAAGGCATGAACGATTTCATGATCGTTAAAAGTTCGCATCACTATCTCATGAACAGCGACACGGTCATCAGGAACACGATTGCATTCCTCAAATCCGGAAAATTTCTCCACACCCGTTGAATAGTCAGCTGCGGTCTCGTCAGCGGGAATAAATCACGAGCCCAGGCGTATATTGACTGAGCCCATTAAAACTGACGAGATGCGACACGAATTGCTAAACCTCGGCGGCGGTGCATACGCGCTTGCGGTGCAGATCCTCGGCAACGCAGAGGATGCAGCAGACGCCGTACACGATGCGCTGGCGGCGGCGCTGGGGCGACCCGGCATCTACGACGCGCAAAAAGGGCCGGTCAAGCCCTGGTTCCTGCGCATGGTGCGAAATCGCTCAATCGATCTTCTGCGGCGCAGGCGGTCGACCAGCGACCGGGTCGAAGAACTCGCGGATGCGGCGCCTGGACCGGCCGAAGCCGCCGAGGCGGCGGATGACGAGCGGATCCTGAATCTGGCGCTCGCCGCACTCGAGTCCGACCAACGCCAGATCATCGTGCTGCGCGACTACATGGACCTGACCTATGCCGAGATTGCGGCGGTACTCGATATTGCCAAAGGCACCGTGATGTCGCGGCTGCATCGCGCCCGCATCGCGTTGCGGAATGCCTACCGGGAACATGATGGGTAAGAAACTGATGGTCGAAGAACATGTCGGCGAACTGCTGTCGGGATTTATCGATGGCGAACTGACGCAGCGGGAGCAGCAGCGGGTGCGGCTGCACTGCGAAGCCTGCGAGGCCTGCAATATGGAACTGCAGGAACTGCGCAGCCTGCGCCAGCGGGTTGGCGATGCAAGACTCAGTGACGTCGGTCAGGACCTATGGAGGGAAACGATGAATGACACAACGGTAAGAACGACCCGCGGAACAGGATGGTTGCTGTTCATCGGCGGCCTGTTGGTCGCCGTCGGCTTTGGCGTTTACGAACTGGTCAGCAGCGACTCCTCGATGTCGCTGGTCGAGAAGCTTGTCGTCGGCGGCGTTTACGGCGGCCTGTTGTTAATATTCATCTCGGTTCTGCGTCAGCGGCTGATCGAGCGCAAGTCGGACAAATACAAAGACGTGGAGATCTGAATAATGATTATTGTGACCAGCGAGACCATCGCCAACAAAAGGATCGTCAGGACCCTGGGGCTTGTCAGGGGTAACACGGTGAGAGCGCGGCACATCGGCAAGGATATCCTCGCCGGTTTACGCAATATCGTCGGCGGCGAGATCCATGAATACGCAAAACTGATCGCAGAAAGCCGCGAGCAAAGCCTCGACCGCATGGCGGCGGAAGCCGAGTCACTCGGCGCCAACGCCATTATCACTATGCGCTTCACGACCTCCGTCCTGGCTGCAGGCGCGGCGGAACTACTGGCTGTCGGCACCGCCGTGATCATTGAGGACGCCTAGCTGAGGGGTCGGACCACTGAAAAAGTTTTAAGTTGCTGTTTTAATGGGTTTTTCGTGTTTACAGTGGCTCAAAAGGGCGCTTAAATGTCGTTTTACTGCCGCTTTTTGGGGTTTTAAGCTGCCGAATTCACAATCCGGTGCGCTTCGACTATCCTGAAAAGGAAAACAAAGCGGGGAGTAACTGATGAAAACTGCCGGTGCAACCCTGGACCGTAAAGGCCATGATATCTGGTCCGTGAGACCGAACGACAGCGTTTTCGACTCACTCAAACTCATGGCCGACAAGGAAATCGGTGCGCTGCTGGTCATGGACGGCGAGAAGCTCGTCGGCATTGTCACCGAGCGCGACTATGCCCGCAAAGTCATCCTCGAAGGAAAGTCGTCCAAAAACACGCCGGTAAAGGACGTCATGACGCGAAAAGTCCTGTGCGTCCCGCCGGAGAGAACCATTGACGAGTGCATGGCCCTGATGACGGACAAGCGGGCGCGGCACTTGCCGGTTGTCGATCAGAAGCGCGTTATTGGCATCGTCTCCATCGGCGACCTGGTCAAAGCGATGATCAGCGAACAGCAGGTGCTGATCGACCAATTGCAGCAATACATTTCCGGCTGAAGCGGCATGACCCGCATTCGCCCGATTCACAGTGCCGCGGGCAATCAGGAATGGTGAGCTACCCGTGTTATATGTCAACGCAACTTACAGATGTCCGCTTCTTAGCACTTTAGAAATGTCAGGTTTTTCCGAAAGCGACCTGTCACCCAACCAGATATCTGTTGTTTCAACAGAATAGGCCAGAATCAATCCCTCTCTACTCGTCTCGATCCCACAGAATATTGTTCTTTGACGTATCAAACTTAGGGGCAAATACTGAGAGCGCCGAAAAGCTTTGCCCACTGTTAAGGATCGGACCGTGAATCGTATTGCGTGGTATAAACACGAGATCTCCGGCGATCACACTTTGTGTTTCTTCACCAACACGAAAATCCACGCCACCTTCAATGATCACCAGCAGCTCGTCATGTCCTTTCTGTGTATGAAGCGCGTTTCCGCTTTCACTGACAATTGCCACGTTTGCACTCAGATGTTTACCATCCACCACAAACATTCGTTTGATAGCGTCGTTTTTCGTAGATTCGTCGGTGTCTAAAGATCCAACAATCTTGTTCAAGTTTTGAAAATAAGTCACGCCATTATCCTCACTCTGGGCGAACCGGAGACAGTGTCCGCTCTGTCAACTAGATCCCGCACTAACGATGAACGCATTTAGCGGGAACTTGATCGGGCCGTCACTATTTGCAAAGTCCGAATACTTGCTACGAAGCTTCACGGCGATCTCAGCAATCTGATCCGCGCTAACATTGTCCGCCAGCAGCCACGCTTGAATTTCGACTCCGACCAGGTCTTCAACTGACGGGAACTCGGCATAACCATCATGTGCGGTTATGGAGACGTCGTGCAGCCCATCGACATTGAAGATGCCTTCAACCTTTCCGACATCGCCCATGGTGAACGGCCAAGCCATGGAATCTGCAGACTGGTTGTCAACTACCTCCCGAGTCGACTCAACCAAGGCGTCATAAACTGGGTTGTTGTCTAGTCCTTGCCAGATACCGGCGGCTATACGTCCTCCGGGACGCAACACCCGCTTTATCTCGCCAATCGCTTGTTTCGGATCTGGCACGAACATCAGCATGAATGCACTGACAACGGTATCAAAAGTCGAATCATCAAATGGCAACTCGGCCACGTTGCCCTGATGAAAAGTTACCGTTGGGCAAACCTGTCGCGCCACGCCCAACATGCTCTCGCTTAGGTCAATGCCCATTGCACTTCCAGCGCACTTAACAACCTCGCGCGTCAGTGCGCCGGTTCCACATCCGACGTCCAGAACATCGTCGCTTTCCGTTATCGCGGCGGCCGAAATTATTTTGGATGGCCATTGGTGGAAGATAGCGGGCACGAAGAACTGCTCGTAACCAAGCGCTGCATCAGGAGTGAGTCCCATTTCGTCAGGTGCCGACATAAAAAACCCTCTGTTTTCGGTGGCCACCTACCAGCATCATATCAGGAGAACGGCAGCCTCAGAGCCTTACCGGTCATTCGATTGATAGCGCGCCTGGATTGATCATTCGACAGGTCTCTTTACAGATCCGTTTTTGACCACGGCGTTGCGGTGCAGACTTGCTGCGTTCCGCAGATTTTACCCGTTGCTGTTCTTTCACTATTTGCAGGACGGAACCTAATCGCTTGTTGGAAACAATATCCGCTTGCTTGACCTGGCGTACCTTGTCGAACACGGAGTAGGGCAGCTCGTTGCCTTGGAACTTAATTGCAACCGTGCCGTCCGGATAGTCAAATACGCGAACTCTCTTACGCTGCAGATCTTTCGCCAGGTCAGTCGGTTCGAGCAAGTAAACAACGCGATCGTATTGCACCGTGAGACTGTGAGAGACCGTGCGCTCTTCTTGCCAGCTCAGAATCTCATCGAGTTGATCGAGCTCCGTGTAATTCACGCGTAGTGGATTGTCCCCTGTGCGCCTAAAAGCGGACATTTGCGTGATATTGTCCTGTACGGCCGCAACGCAAAGCCGACTTTGGGCTAGATGCGATTTGCCGGAACTGGGCACTTTATGGGCGCTTGCTCTAGTACCATTCGCCACTACAAGCTGCGGGAGAAAAACAATGAGCTACATCGACGGTTTTCTGGTCGCCGTGCCGACCGCGAACAAGCAGAAGTATATTGAGCACGCTAGGCAGGGTGACAGCGTCTTCACCGATCTCGGTGCTACACGGATTGTCGAATGCTGGGCTCACGATGTGCCTGAAGGAAAGGTGACCGATTTCGGCAAGTCGGTTCAGGCGAAGGCAGATGAATCGGTCGTGTTCTCCTGGATCGAATGGCCCGACAAGGAAACGCGCGATGCAGCCATGAAGACGATGATGTCTGACGAATTCAATGACGAGCGGATGGATCCGAAGAAAAACCCCGCGCCTTTCGACGGCAAACGCCTTATTTACGGTGGCTTCGAGCCAATTGTTGAACTATGAATTCCAAAGATAGGCCGCCGCCACGCGATGGGTCCGTACGATATTGGAAAAAGCGAATATGCGTATAATGTATATTATGTTAAATTACGTTCCTGTAAAGCCCAAGATCCTTTATTCATAACATCTGCAAGCTAACGCGACCCGGAATTCACTAACACGTCGGGCTGCAGCGGATCCGGGTTCCACGAAAGCATGGTTTCGATCCAGCCCTCGCCACGGGTGATGATGACGGCGTCTGCACTCCAGCAGCCTACGCATTTTAGGATTGACGCTAGACTTGATTGCCCGGGCGGTAAGATTCGATGCTTTCCGCATTAACCAGCGAATCGGCCGCAGAGAAAACAAATCCCGATCGCGGTGCAATGAACCTTTTCCGCCTTATCGGGCACTTACGTGTACAGCGGCGCTAAGCTGCGATGTGCCCACGAATTCACAATCGCATCCAAAGGTAGGGGAAACAAAATGAAATCAAGAAGTTGCACAGCAATGATCGCAATGGTATTCGTTACACTCCTCGGGGGCTGTAATGACAATGGCGGCGGGGGAATGGCGCCACCACCTCCACCACCTCCACCACCACCCCCGCCCCCCGCCGGACAGTCGATAGCGGGCCTTTGGACCGGGCAGGCGGTAACGCCGGATGTACCCGACGTATTCACTGGTTTTGAATTCGATGACTCTGATGGATTCGTCGTTGGCTCTTCACCGTTCACCGCGGACTTCCAGGGCGGCGTCGCCGAGACGCGAGGCATGCCCGGACTGTATGCTGACGGTGTTAATTCGTGGCACGTTGCAGGCACTGATGGCGCAGTAGTCGATGCCACCATAACGTTCGAGACACCAGCAAGCACGCTGTCGTTTTCCACACGGACGGTCTCCGCCGGTGACGTGGCTTCGATCGACGTCAGGGATACGAGCGGTGCCATCATTCAGACCATCGTTCCGCCCGCCAACGTGGCAACGCCGATGCCATTCAACATCGATACAGCGGCCGGGCTGCCGATAACTTCAGTGGACATCAATGTCAGCAGCGGCGAAATTGTTATCGATGGCCTCACATTCGGCTTTCCTAGTGCCGCATCTACCGATGACGTAGGCTGCTTGATCGATTCAAACAATGAATTTACATGCCTCGTCATCGACACTGTCACCGACGCCTTCGTCGCCGGTGCTAATGGAAGCGTTACTGTCAACGGCGATCAGGTCACCGGTAGCGGCTGGCTTTATGCGGCGCCGGGCGAGGTTTTCGCGGATGGCTCGACGCTTGCCAACTTGACTATCAGCGCCGGAACCGTCGCAGAAAACACGTCGCTTGATTTCACCGCCGATGGAACTGGCGTGTCGATTGACGTGGCCACGACATTCGACACCGCGTTCGACCGCGGTAGCGATCTGGCCACGGTTGCGGGTTCGTATATGACTTTCGATATATTTGGTGATATGTCGACATTTGACGTCGACATGGCAGGTGCAGTCAGCGGTACATCGGCTGCAGGCTGCATGCTGCTGGGCCAGGTCTCCATCATTGACACGACAGACAACGCCTATGACGTTGCAATGACAGTCACTGATGGCGCGACTTGCGGCATTCCTGCCGGAGACTATAACGGGCTTGGCACAACCCAGGACGAGAACGCGATGGACGACTCGTTTGTCTTCGGTGTGTTCATTGACGGCACGGCCATGTTCCTTGGCAGCCCCGTAAAGTAGGGAACCGTTGTCGCGGGACATTCGAAAGCCAGGTAACACTTCCGGCAAGCGGATTTCGGCGCCAGGCTGGTTTACGGTGTGGCGCCGAATCCACACGGGGGTGCTTTTGACCGCCGAGGCCCCTTCGGCTCAACAGGTTCAGGTCGAATACCATTCAAACAACTCGTCGCGCGTATTCAGCAACTCTGGCGGGCACGCCGTCCCGTTCAGCACGTAGTCCGCATTGACGCCATGCCCGATCACACGGACGCGCAGCTGGATGGTGTCGGCAACCCTGCTGTCATAGGAAAACCCTTAGACCAGTAGCTCGCGATCCCACCTTTCGGTGGGTTTGCCATTTTCGACGCAATATCGGCAAACTGCACACGAATTTGACCGCCTTGGCACAGGGATGTGCCTGCGGTTGCGGACAATACCTCCGTAATCACCACAATTGCCTTCACCGCCGGCAGGCGATTAAATAGTGGCTTCGCTAATGCCTACCGCAACCACGCCAGTGACAACTCGTCGATTGCTTTGCAATGCTCTGGCGATGCTCTTCTCCCTGCTATTGCTGGTGATCGCTCCGGCGACGTCGATTGGCGACGAGGATCCCCTCCTGCTCAAGAGTCGAAATACCGCGGACAGGTTCGCAAATTTGCTGCAATCGGCGTTGCAGGAAGCGATGGCCGTCGGCGGTCCTGTCAACGCCATCGGCGTCTGCAAAGACATGGCACCGCGAATCGCATCGAAGCTCTCCCGCGAGACCGGCGCCAGGGTTTCGCGCACCAGCCTCCGCTTCAGAAATGCCGCCAATGCGCCCGAACCCTGGGAAACGGCGGTCCTCGAAAAGTTCGATGCCTCCGGCAGCGCCGACACGGCAGTGGAATATTTTCAGCGTTTCGGCAAGAACGCTGCCCGCTACATGAAACCGATTCCGACCAGCAGCCTTTGCCTGAGTTGCCACGGTACGGCGGTAACGCCGGAAGTCATGGCAATACTGGCGCGGGATTACCCGCATGACCGCGCCCGCGGTTACGCCGCCGGCGACATCCGCGGGGCCTTCAGCATTGTCTGGCCGGATTCCGACTGACTGTAACTGACTCAGGTGGCAGTTTTGGCCTGCCCGGGTTCCTCGTCTTCGTCGTCCGGCGCTACAGAATAGTCGAGTACGCCGGTTGCAATGAGATCTGTCGATGCCTGCGCGATCGACAACTCCGTCTCGACCTCCCGTAATTTGACTTCGGAGCGAACGCTTGCTTCCGCGCGATCCGACAATTCGGTGCGCAGTTCGCGTGTTTTCTTCACCGAGCCCTTGAGATCAGCGCGTAAAGCGGCAATCTTCTGCTTTTGTTCGGTGATGAGCAGGTCCCGACTTACAAGACCATGTTGCACCTCTGCCAGTTCCTCGTTCTTCTGCTCGAGTTCATCCCTGGCCTTCGCGGTATCTGTATGCGAAATCCGCAGTTCGGCGTCGAGGTTGCGAATCCGGTCGTCCCGTGGGTCCCGCTTGCGAGTCCGGATTTTTCCCGCCAGCGCCGAACTCAGCTTCGCCACGACCCAGCCGAGCACGAAAGCGCCGATAGCCACATACAGCAGGGTGTCCGGTGTTTCCATGAACATTGCGAAGTCCTGAATTCGTACTTGCAACGGACAAGATTATTCGCTTTCGCGGACGATGTAAGGACCGAGTTCTCAATCCCCTCGCAGAATTCTTCAGTGAGTCGGCTGCGGAGGAATACAAATAAGAAAAAATCCAGCTATATAATACAATAAAACAGTGTGTTATAGAATATATTAAATGTAATATCTAATTTACTGTGGCGAATGGCCGATCGCCGCCAAAGCCAGGTCCGGGAAATCGGTAAACAGTCCGTCAATCCCCAGGTTTTCGACAAACCAGGTGACCATCTCAGCCATGGTTTCGAATCCCGGCGCCAGCTGGTCTGCCCGAAACGTGTACGGATGGACCACCAACCCGGCCTCGTGAGCCGCAGCTACCAGCCCGGTGGACACCGGCTGGCCGTCGACTTCTGCCATTTTCGCCAGCTGTCCTATCCACGGTCCGATGCCGTCGACCGTCGACGCCAGATCACGAAGACCTGTCGCCGTTTTCAGCACATCGTAGTCTGTGTCCGACTCGCCCCATTCATTCTCCGCCAGCAACTGCACCAACTTTAACTGGCAATCGAGTTCATGGCGGATTCGATGCACCTCTGCGGCATCGAAGCATTGCAGATAAACCGGGTCTGTCCTGGTCCTGTAGCCGAGGTCATCCAAAAGCTGCAGAACCAGCGCGCTAATGTCGACACCTTCCTGGCGGTGCCATCCCGGGCGCTTGATCTCGGGATAGATACCGGCGACTCGCCGGGTCGAGCGATTCATACCCTGGATCATCTTGATTTCTTCGCGCAATGTCGGCACCCGAAACAGGCTGATGCCGGTTGGAAAACGATTGGGGAAAACGGTGTTGACACCGCCTGCGTCCCGTCGTTCGCGGGCATACAATGTGCGAATTTCGGCAAGGTCGAAATCGCGCGCATAGAAATGCCCGTCGTCGCGATGCCGATGCGGAAACCGCTCGGCTACGTTCGTGACACTTTCGAGCTGAATGTCGTGTACGACGACCAGCTGGTCATCTCTCGTCGCAACGACATCTTGCTCGATATAGTGCGCACCAAGCGCATGCGCGAAAGCCTTGGCTACCAGCGTATGTTCCGGTAGATAACCACAAGCGCCACGATGCGCAATAACCACGGTTTTATCGCCGGGCATTTGACAAGCCTTTGTTAATCAAGGGTAAATTCGATCGTTTCCCAGCGAGAGGTGTCCTCGAGGCGCGCTTGTCTCTTGAGTGCATCGACAATATCACGCTCATTCCACTGGATATGTTCGTTCACCCGTTCGATGAGTTCTGGCGGCGTCTCCAAGACTCTACCGAACGTCCTTATCGCAATTACCGGTTTTTCATTGGCTTCTGCGACGTCCAACTCGAAACGCGCAAGGTCATTCTGCTCCGTGTAGAACGTCGCCGGGACGACGACGGCTTCGCATTCCCTGATCTGCTCGATCAGTTCTTCCTTGATCGCATCCAGTCCACCAGACTGCGGCACATTCTCCGGCTTACTGACGTTGAGATAGAAGAAGTGCTCGACGCTTTCCAGAAACTCGAAGATACGCAAATAGTCGTCAGTTTCCTGGAAGCTGTGTGCGACGAATACACGAATAGGATTGTCTTCGGACACTGTTTTCTCCGTCTGCCATCCGGCTGTGCACTAGTGTATCGTAGCCCACGATCATGAGACTACTCCTGTACAACATTCGCTATGGCGTGGGCGCCGGCGCCTCGATGCACATGCCACTGCCGGGGGCGGGTTATCTTCTCGGCAACCAGAGTGTTCTCCCGGACATCACGGCATTTATCAAGTCGGCCGATCCCGACATCATCGGCCTGATCGAGGTCGACACCGGCTCGATTCGCAGCCGCAGGGTGAACCAGGCGGAGACCATCGCCGGCGAACTGAGCATGAATTCATCGTATGAAACGAAATACGGCGCCCATTCGATCAACCAGCTGTTACCGATCATCAGGAAACAAGGCAATGCCTTCCTGGCCGCACCCCGAGTGCACGGCGAAAAATTTCATTACTTCGACACCGGCATCAAACGCCTGATCATCGAACTCGAGATGGACAACTTCGCGGTGTTCCTGGTGCACCTGTCACTGAAGTATCGCCATCGGCACCTGCAGCTTCGCAAACTCTATGACCTGATCGCCGTCACTGAAAAACCGGTCATCGTGGCCGGTGACTTCAATACTTTCTGGGGCGAAAACGAGATCTACCTGTTCATGCGCGCAGCTGGATTGCGCAGCGCCAACATGAACAGCCTCCCCTCCTACCCCAGCCGGGCGCCGAGGAAAGAACTCGACTTTATCCTCTACCAGAGCGGCATTCGCGTTACCAACTTCGAAATTCCGCGAGTCCGGCATTCCGACCATCTGCCACTAATTTGCGACTTTGAAGTTGAATAAGACGATGAGCGACGATCCAGCTGACGAATTCATGCACTGGCGCAAGGAAACCGATCGCGACGGCATTCTCTGGCTATGCCTCGATAAGGCGGACAGTAGCGCGAACGTCCTCTCGGAAGCCGTCCTCAGGGAATTCGAGCGGATTCTTGGCTCGCTGGAGCTGCAGCCACCGCGCGGACTGGTCATTTATTCCGGCAAGGCGAGCGGCTTTGTGATGGGTGCAGACATTAACGAATTCACGGCGATCGAAACCACCGACCAGGGCTATGCCCTCATTCGTATCGGCCAGCAGCTGTTAGACCGTCTCGAAGCGCTCAAGTGCGCGACTGCCGCCGTGCTCGACGGCTTTGCGCTCGGCGGTGGTCTCGAGATGGCCATGGCCTGCACTTATCGCCTGGCGCTGTATAACCGCAAAGCAGTTATCGGCCTGCCCGAGGTTAAACTCGGTCTGCATCCGGGCTTTGGCGGAACGGTGCGTTCGGTTCGCATCGCAGGCGTTCGCGCGGCCATGCAGGTTATGCTTACCGGCAAACCGATACGCGTCGACAAAGCGCTTGCACAGGGTTTCATCGATCGAATCGTCGCGCCGGATAACTGGAAACAGGCGGCAAGGGAAATACTGGCGTCGGGCAAACCGAAGCAGTCGGCACCCTTGCTCGACAAGCTGTTGAACGTCTCCGTAGTCCGCCCATTCGTCGCCCGGACACTCAGGAAACAGGTTGTTGCCCGGGCGCGCAAAGAGCACTACCCGTCCCCCTACGCGATAATCGACCTGTGGCGGCGCTACGGGGCTTCCGATGACGCATACGTGGCAGAGGCGCGCTCCTTTGCGGACCTGATGGTGGGTAGCACCTCACGCAACCTGGTGCGCGTGTTCTTCCTGCAAAACCGTCTCAAAGCGCAAGGCGGCAAAAGCGACACAAGAATCAAAAATATTCATATTGTCGGCGCCGGCGTGATGGGCGGCGATATTGCGGCGTGGTGCGCCCTGCGCGGCCTGCAGGTCACATTGCAGGATCGGGAGCAGCGCTACATCGATCCGGCCGTGCAGCGTGCCGCAAGGCTCTTCAGCAAGCGCATACGCGACGCCAACGAACGCGCTCGAGCGAGCGACCGGCTGGTCGCGGATGTGAATGGTGACGGCGTCCACGAAGCCGACCTCATTATCGAGGCCATCTACGAAAACACCGGGGCGAAGCAGAAACTCTACCGACAACTGCAGACGTCGATGAAGCCCGGCGCCATTCTCGCCACCAACACTTCGAGCATTCGCCTCGAAGACCTTCGCACTGTGATCGAGCAGCCACTTCGATTCATCGGCCTGCACTTTTTCAACCCTGTCGCGCAGCTGCCGTTGGTCGAGGTCATACGTTGCGATGACACTGAGCAGGCTGCGCTCGATCAGGGCTTTGCATTCGTCAAGGCCATCGGCAAGTTGCCGCTGGCGTGCAAGAGTTCGCCCGGGTTCGTCGTAAACCGGGTGCTGGCGCCCTACATGGCCGAAGCGATGTACCTTGCCGATGGTGGCGTACCACTTGCCGAGATCGACCGGGCAGCCGAGGATTTCGGCATGCCAATGGGCCCCATCGAACTCATCGACAGCGTGGGCCTCGATGTCGCATTGCAGGTCTCGAAAGTGTTGGGCGCGGCATTCGACCGGCAGGTACCGGACATCCTGTCGGCAAAGGTCGGGCGCGATGAGCTTGGTCGCAAATCAGGCCAGGGTTTTTACGCCTGGAAAGACGGTAAGCCGGTAAAGCCTGACGGCCGCCATGCGCATGATATGCCTGATCTCACCGACCGCCTGATTCTGCCGCTGCTCAACGAGGCAGTCGCATGCCTGAGCGAGGGTGTGGTCCTGGATGCCGATTTGCTCGATGCCGGTATCATATTCGGTACCGGATTCGCGCCGTTCCGCGGCGGTCCGCTGCAATATGCGCGTGACCGCGGCATAGACGCGGTAACAACAACATTGGCGCGGCTGGCGCAGGAGCACGCCGACCAAGGTGGCTACCGTTTCCTGCCACATCCCGGCTGGGACAAGCTGCGTGCGCCGGTAACTTCGTGACTGTGTGTCATGCTTTGGCTTGGTAAACTGTGCGGCGCTTCACGATAGGACAGGCTGGCGGTATCGTGAGCCGACAAATTGAAGTTAGAATAAGGGCTTACACACGGATGAATGTTGGGACAGGTAGCTGGATAAATCATAATGAATGAGCAGCTGGACATCGATCTGCTCAGGGGCTTCTCGCCACTGAGCGGCCTGAAACGGGACAACCTGACCGCACTTGCAAAAAAGGTGCGCATCCGCGAGTTGTCGCCGCAACAAATTCTGTTCAAGGAAGGCGATACCGAGAAACGCACGATTTACGTTGTCTCAGGTGCACTCGAACTTATAGACGGCGGCAAGCTTGAACAGGTCGTCGAAGGCGGCACCGACAGCGCCAGAAACCCGGTCTCTCCCCTGTTTCCCCGCCGCGTGACGGCCAGGGCACACGATCGCGTGCAGTACATTTCGATCGATAGCGATCTGCTGGACGTCATGCTGACCTGGGATCAGACGGGTTCCTATGAAGTCTCGGAATTGCACAGCAAGAGTGGCAATGTTGGTGGCGATGACTGGATGACCATGCTCTTGCAGGCCAAAGCGTTTCACAAGATACCACCGGCCAATATCCAGGCAATTTTCATGCGCATGCAGCAAATCAACTACAAGTCCGGCGACGTCGTCCTCAAACAGGGTTCGGAAGGTGACTATTTCTACGTGCTGACGCGTGGCAAGTGCCTCGTCACCCGCGAAACACCGCTCAACAAGGAAGGTATCAAGCTCGCCGAACTGAATGTTGGTGACACCTTCGGTGAGGAGGCACTGATCTCGGACGCCAAACGCAATGCGACCGTCACGATGGCGAAAGACGGCGCCGTCATGCGCCTCGGCAAGGACGACTTCAACACGCTCCTGAACGAACCGATGCTCGATTGGGTCAACAGCGATGCAGCGGAACAAATCGTCCAGCAAGGGGGGCAGTGGCTTGACGTGCGCCTGCCGAGCGAATTCGAAAACCAGCACAAGGATGGCGCGATCAATATTCCGCTGTACTTCATTCGCCTGAAAATCAATACGCTGGACAGGAGCAAAAACTATGTCGTTTGCTGCGACACCGGGCGCCGCAGCTCCGCGGGCGCCTATATTCTGAGTGAGCGCGGATACCAGGCGTACGTGTTGAGAGGCGGCATCAACCTGGCCTGATTCAGCGCCAGTCGCGGAATCTGCCTACATTGTGTGCGTGGGCTTGTCACCACCGAGCGCGCCCGCCAGGTAATTTTCGATTTTTTTCTGCGTATTGCCCTGGTCCTGGTCACTGAACTGGACGCCGATACCCGCGGTTCGCTTGCCCTGAGATCCTTTCGGGGTCATCCAGATGACGGTTCCGGCGACCGGGATCTTGTCTTCCTCTCCCATCAGGTTCAGAAGCATGAATACTTCGTCGCCCAGGCGATAGGAGCTGTTCGTTGGAATGAACAGCCCTCCATTGATGATGTAAGGCATGTAGGCGAGATAAAGCGCGCTCTTGTCCTTGATCGTCAGTGTCAGAAGGCCAGGTTTGCTCATTTTTGTGACTCAGTTTCCATCAGCGACTCAAGTCGCTGAGACCAATCGATCAACAGGCATTCCAGGGTCAATTGAACGTTGAAAGAGCCCGCCGGCTGACCCCGCAATCTGTTGATTATGTCTAGATAACAGAACAATTTTCGCCTGTCTATGTGCTCCAGCACAGAATCGCCAAGCACTGCGGAAACCCCGCTCGCAACACCGCATGAGACCCTGGAAATGCATATCTGGACCTGGTGGCTGAGCCAGGAGAGCACGAACAGCGGGTCCTGTTTGGCCCATTTCGCGGCCACTTTGAGTGGTGCTGCCCTGCCTTCGGCCAGTGCCGCGAACTCGCGCGCCATGGCGTCCGTCTCGTCCAGCCTTTCGACGGCCTCGATCGCCGCCAGCGGGGCAAATCCGGAATTACGGAGCACCTTTGCCCAGTGGGCCGCAGGTTTGAGGGACTGCAGCCAGGAAAGTCCCTCGGATTCAGTCGGCAGCGTAATATTCAACCGCTGACAGCGGCTCACTATCGTTGCTGGCAGGTAGCCCGGGCGATCTACGATCAGGATCAGCAGGGTGTCCCCGGGCGGTTCCTCCAGCGTTTTCAGCAGGCTGTTCGCCGCGCTCGTGGTCATAATATCCGCCGCTTCAACGACGGCAACCTTGCCACCGCCCGCATAGCTCGTGAGACTCAAATCGGCGACCAGGCGGCGAATCTGGTCGATACCGATCGAATGCTTGTCCTCGATCCGCGTCAGCCAGCGTAAATCGGCGTGCCCGGGCATTTCCAGCGGGTATTCGGGAAGCTCGGCGACCGGCAGCTCAAGCCGCTTGCGCGCCAGCCAGGCGGCGGCTGAACGCTTGCCGATGCCACGCGGCCCGGTCAGCATTATCGCGTGCGGCAGGCGCCCCTGGCTGTGGCTGGACCGATAGGATTCGACGACAGGCTTTAGCCATGTAATTTCCATTAAATCAGCTTCTTATACTTCTTTATTAATCAGCTTTATTAGAAAAAAGTCGATCCATATCGCGAGCGATTGCCGCCTGTACCGCGTAGAGCCCACAGCTTGCATCGATCACCGCAAAACGCTGCGGATGCATATCCGCCAGGGTAAGGTAGCCGCTGCGCACCCGCTCATAAAAAACCCGCGCTTCGTTATCCATGCGATCACCGGCACCGCGCTGTTCGGTCCGCCGCATGCCGAGTTCGGCCGGTGCATCGAGCAACAAGGTCAAATCGGGCTCCAGCCCTTGCTGGACCCATTCTGCCAGATATTCGATCTTGCCCAGGTCGATACCCCGGCCGCATCCCTGATAGGCCCGGCTCGCGTCAGTGAAACGATCACACACGACCCATGTGCCGTGATTCAGCGCCGGAATGATCGCATTTTGCAGGTGTAGCGATCTCGCGGCGAAAAACAGCAGCAACTCGGCGATCGGTGGCAATGGCTCCTGTCCGTGATCGAGCAGCAACTGCCGGATCTGCTCGGCCATCGGTGTGCCTCCAGGCTCGCGTGTCGTCAGCACCTCGAAGCCTTGCTTTTCGATGAGGCCTGTCAGGAATTGGATGTTCGTCGATTTGCCGGTGCCCTCGATGCCTTCGACCGTGATGAATTTGCCCCTTGCCATTACTGCCCCTGTTGTCGACGACGCGAGGCCCGCTGGCGTGCGAGATATTCCCTGACCGCCGAATCGTGTTCCTCCCTTGTCGTGGAGAACTTATGGCTGCCGTCGCCGAGGCCGGTCGCAACAAAATACAGTTCCGTGCCATCTGCCGGATTGAGCGCAGCATGGATCGCCGCCCGGCCCGGCAATGCGATTGGCGTCGGTGGCAGCCCGCCTCGAGTGTACGTGTTGTAAGGTGTATCCGTGTGCAGATCCTGCCTCGTAAGGTTACCGTCGAAGCCGACGCCAATACCGTAAATCACGGTCGGATCTGTCTGCAAACGCATGCCGGCAATGAGACGCCTGATGAAAACACCGGCGATTCTCGGGCGCTCCGCTGCCAGCGCCGTTTCTTTCTCGACGATCGAAGCCAGTATCAACGCTTCGTAGGGGCTGGTCAGCGGCAGGTTATTGCCACGCTTGTCCCACTCTGTTGCAAGCAATTTGCTCAACAGTTCGTGCGCCTGCCGCAAAACGTCTTCACCCGTGGTACCCTTCGGGAACCGGTACGTTTCCGGCAGGAACAATCCCTCCGGGTGCATTTCCTCGATCCGCAGGGACTCACGCAGCGCCGGCCAATCTTCGTAGCGCAGAGCAGATGCGACCACCGGACTGTTGGCCAGTGCGGCGATCAATTCACGAAAAGTCCAGCCCTCGACAATGGTAAAGGAATAAAGCTGCACATCGCCCGAGACAAATTTATCGAGTAATTCGCGTGGCGTCATACCCTGCTCCAACCGGTACTCACCCGTATGGATACTCCCGGCTTCTCCAGAAATGCGTGCATACAAGCGGAACAAAACCGGATGCGAAATAATGCCGAGTGCGGACAACTCGTCGCTGACCTGACCGAAGGGCGTGCCAGATCGAATTTCAAAAGTCGTTCCCGATTCCGCGACCTCGATCGGTGTTGCCAGGAAGCGGCTGAACGCTATGCCAATGCCGGCCGCCACCAATACGGCAGCGGCAACGACTACGACGAGAATTTTCAGCAGCGCAGACATCTGCCAAGTATAGGGCAGCGGTCCGAATTCAGTCGAATGCCTTGAACACGAGGCTTGCGTTGGTGCCACCGAAGCCAAATGAGTTCGATATCGCAATGTTTATGTTCGCGTCACGCGCAATGTTGGGAACATAATCGAGGTCACACTCCGGATCCGGGTTGTCCAGGTTGATCGTTGGCGGCAGCACGTTGTCCCGAATGGCGAGAATCGAAAAGATCGCCTCGACCGCGCCGGCCGCACCGAGCAGATGACCGGTGCAGGATTTCGTCGAGCTGACCGCGAGCGTCAGCGCAGCATCGCCGAACGCACGCTTGATCGCACAGGTCTCACCTTTGTCGCCCACCGGCGTGGACGTCCCGTGCGCATTCAGGTAATCGATATCTGAGGGCTCGATGCCGGAGTCGTTGATCGCCGCAGTCATACACTTGCGCGCACCCTCGCCGTCTTCGGGCGGAGACGTGATGTGATAGGCATCGCCGCTCATGCCGAAGCCGATCAATTCGGCATAAATTTTCGCACCACGCGCCTTCGCGTGTTCCAGATCTTCGACGACGAGACAACCGGCGCCGTTGCTGACAACGAAACCGTCACGATCCCGATCGAATGGACGGCTTGCCCGCTCCGCTTCGTCATTGCGAGTTGTCATCGCACGGGCGGAACAGAACCCGCTCATGGACAATACCGTTGTCGCGTATTCGGAACCACCGGCAAGCATCACGTCGGCATCGCCGTGAGCGATCATCCGCGCTGCAATGCCGATGCTGTGGGTCGACGTCGCACAGGCGGTAACGATCGACAGGTTCGGCCCGGTCATGCCATACATGATGCTGACGTTGCCCGAGGTCATATTGATAATGCTGCCAGGAATGAAAAATGGCGAGACTTTGCGCGCGCCACCGGCAAGATACCTGTTGTGATTATCCTCGATCGTTGCCAGGCCGCCGATGCCGGCTCCCATCGCAACGCCGATTCGGTGGCCATTCTCTTCAGTGATCTCCAGCCCCGCATCTTTGACGGCATCAACGGATGCGGCGATGCCGTATTGCATGAATTTGTCCATGCGCCTGGCATCCCGGGGCGGGATATAGTCGGCGATATCGAAATCCCGGATGGTGCCGGCAATTTTTGTCGCGAAGCCGCTCGCATCGATTTCCTCGAGCGGTCGAATTCCGGACCGTCCCTCGCAGATATTGCTCCAGGCCGTGGCAACATCATTCCCTACCGGGGAAATAAGGGCCATGCCGGTCACAACGATGCGTCGCGAGCTCAAGGATTTATCCGCTAATGTTATGGCAGGGCTGCCAATATAATGCACATGCAGCGAGAACCAGCGCGGTGGAGGACCACCGCGCTGACTGCAATCAGGATTTGCTCTGGCGAGCGTTAATGAAGTCGATCGCCTGTTGGACCGTCGTGATTTTCTCTGCTTCCTCGTCGGGAATTTCCGTTTCAAATTCCTCTTCGAGAGCCATCACCAGTTCGACGGTATCCAGAGAGTCGGCACCGAGGTCATCCACAAAAGACGCTTCGTTGGTGACTTCCTCTTCCTTAACCCCAAGCTGCTCGGCAACGATGCCCTTAACCTGTTCTTCGATACTGCTCATTGTTAGCACTTCTCCTTAAGAAGAGACTTTCAAAAACCTGTCCGGATCCTTAATGGCCGGTGCTTCGCGGCATCTCTCATAACCGCAATTTGTACCCGTGTGGCCCCGGGAATACGCTTTTCCCGTCCACCGCACGCGCGTAAGTTATTGATATTGCAAGCCCGACATAAGCGTGGGACGGTATTGTATGTGAATCCGAATGGGCAATCTAGCCCGGGAACCCCCAGGTTCTGGCCCTCAGTCCATCAGCATTCCGCCATTGACGTGCAGGGTTTCGCCGGTGATGTAGGATCCGGCCGGCGACGCCAGGAAGGCCACGGCAGAGGCGATGTCCGCCGCATCGCCGAGCCTGCCGAGTGGAATCCGGGCAAGCAAGGCGGCACGTTGCTCGTCGGGCAAGACGCGGGTCATATCGGTGTCGATGAAGCCGGGGGCGACGACGTTCACCGTGATGTTCCTGGACCCCACCTCCCTGGCCAGCGATTTCGTGAAACCGATAATTCCGGCCTTGGCGGCTCCGTAGTTTGCCTGGCCGGGATTGCCCATGAGGGCAATCACGGAGGCGATGTTGATGATGCGCCCGCCCTTCGCCTTCATCATGCCGCGCAATACCGCCTTGCTGACGCGAAACACGCCGGACAGATTCGTCGATATGACGTCGTCCCATTCCACGGGTTTCATGCGCATGAGCAGGTTGTCGCGCGTAATGCCGGCATTATTGACCACGATCGTCGGCGCGCCCTCGTTGTCCTGGATGTCCCTGATCGCCGCCTGCACCGAGTCATCGCTGGACACGTCGAGGACGATGCCTCTGCCCTTGTCTCCGAGCGTATCCGAGATGGCCGATGCACCGCTTGCGGCGGTCGCCGTGCCGACCACAGCGGCACCGAGATCCGCCAGTGTCCTCGCAATGGCTGCACCGATACCACGCGATGCGCCTGTGACGAGCACCCGTTGCCCTTCGAGGGTGTCATTTGCGTTTGCGCTCATTCGCCCGCTCCGTCTTTTATGGCCTGTAACGCATCGGCCGAGTCGATGCAGTTCGTGGCAAGATCCCGATCGATGCGCCTTACCAGTCCGGCCAGCACTTTGCCTGGGCCGCATTCCACGATGGAAGTGATGCCATCGCCGGCCATGTGATTGACAGTACGGACCCAGCGAACAGGGCTGTAAACCTGCTTTTTCATGCGTTGCCGGACGTCGTCCGCCCCGTCGTAGACGGTTCCGTCCACCGCGCAGACGACGCTCACGGCCGGCTCTGAAAACGCTGTCGCATCAATCGATTCAGCCAGTTCATCCCCGGCCGGCCGCATCAGGGATGAATGCGCCGGCACGCTCACCGCGAGCATCATCGCACGCCGCGCACCGGCAGCCTTCGCCAGACCGACAAGATTCTCGATGGCCGCACGTTCGCCGGCGACGACCACCTGTCCAGGCGAGTTGAAGTTCACAGCCTCTGCAACGCCGTTGCCGGAAGCCGCCTCACAGACTTCGAGGACCGCATCGTCACCGAGGCCGAGTATGGCCGCCATGGCGCCTTCCCCAGCGGGTACCGCGCCCTGCATCAATTCGGCGCGACGCCGTACAAGCCTGACGGCATCGGCAAACGCGAGCGCCCCCGAGGCCACGAGAGCCGAGTATTCGCCGAGGCTGTGGCCCGCCATCATGGCAGGCAGCGGGCCCCCGATCGCCTGCCACGTGCGCCAGGTCGAGACGCCGGCGGTCAACATTGCCGGCTGGGTATTGACGGTTTCGTCCAGTTTTTCCGCAGGACCGTTTTGCACGAGATCCCAGAGGTCGAATCCCAGTACTTCGCTGGCTTGTGCGTAGCATTGCTGCACAACCGGGTAGTTGCTCGCCAGGTCCGCCTGCATGCCCACCGATTGAGAGCCCTGTCCGGGGAATACGAATGCGACTGTCAATGGTTACCTCCCTCGATGACTGCGCGGGGATTATATAGACCGCGTCGCGCCGCTACTACGCCAGAGGATGCCGGCAGCGATGATTCCGCCGATTGCACCGTAGAGATGCGCGTTGACGACGACACTGCCGCCGGACACCGATTCCGAACCCGGCAACGGGCCGGCAAGCTGCTCGTAGACCAGCTTGCCGGCCACGAGCGCAACGATGACTGCGGATTCCGGGGGCAGCACCGTGAAACCGCGGATGGCGCCGGCGAGCAGCAAGCCGTGCAAAACCCCCGACAAGCCCACATACCAGAGCATATGCCGGTCAATGAACCAGAAGCCGCCGCTAATGACCGCCAGCGTAACCACGAGGACCAACAGCCACTGCAGGCTCGAGTAGTACCGCCCAACCAGCAGCCACACCAGGACCAGGCCGGCCATGTTAAGTAGCAGGTGCGTGGCGCCCAGATGCGCAAAATGGCCGCTGACAAGACGCCAGTATTCCCCGTCCGCGATCGCCAGCCGATCGTATCGGAGCAGTTCCCTGCCCGCATCACCGAACATGCCGATGAGCACGCAAAGAAGCAGCAGCGCGACTGCAACCCGCCAATGGGAGGCGGTCCCGGGAAGTCGCCGCAGCACGGATTGAAGACGCTTGAATAACCCCATGTTTGTTATACTGACGTTTAATCTTACCGAGAGTCAACGCGGCCAGCTCACGGCGTTGGCAGACGTATCCTGGAGCATCGTCAAGTGGCCATCAGCAAGCTCAAAAACCGCCAGCGTGGTTTTACGCTGATCGAGATCATGGTTGTCGTGATCATTCTCGGCATTCTCGCGGCAATCGTCGCACCCAATGTTATCGGCAGGATCGACGATGCCCAGGTAGCCCGGGTACAGCAGGATCTGCGCGGCGTCGAAAACGCGCTGAAATTCTACCGCCTCGATAATTTCGCCTACCCGACGACCGAACAAGGCCTCGACGCGCTGGTCAACAAGCCTGCAGATCCGAACCTGAAGAACTGGAAGCCCGGCGGCTACCTCGACCGCTTGCCCAAGGATCCCTGGGGCAATGCCTATCAATACCTGAACCCGGGCCAGAATGGCGAGATCGATATTTATACCCTCGGCCGGGACGGAAGCCCGGGTGGTGATGGCATCGATGCGGACATGGGGAACTGGTCCCTGGAATAGGTGGCACCTGCCGCCTGGCGACGCAAACAATGCCGGCTTGCCCTCACCAGTCCGACACTGCCCGCCGCAAGCACGGCTCGGGATTTACGCTCATCGAAATACTGGTGGTGCTGGTCATTGTCGGCATCGTGACCTCCGTAGCGTTGCTTTCCTTCGGTATTCTCTCTGACGATGACAGGCTTGACCGCGAGGCGCGGCGTCTGTCTGCGCTGATTGGCCTGGTTGCCGACGAAGCAACGACGCAAGGCCGCGATTATGGTCTGGAAATCATGTCCACGGCTTACCGATTTGTGGAACATGACCCGCTGCTGGACCAGTGGTTCGAAGTGGTCGATGATGATTACCTGGCAAAGCGGGATCTCGACGAAGGCGTCGAATTCGAGTTGTTTCTCGAAGAACACAAGGTATTGCTGCACACCGAAGCGCAGGACATTAAGCAGGCGGGGAACGACGACCAGCAGATGCGGCGTGATCTGACCGATGACTATCTGCCGCATGTCCTGATCCTGTCCAGCGGTGACGTCACGCCGTTCGAACTCCGGCTGGTCCGCAATGCCGACCACCGCGAAGTCGTGCTGACGATGTCGCTTGCCGGAAAATTGGAGATTCGCAAGGATGATGAGCTGCCACTCTAGGCATTCGGCGGGGTTTACGCTGATCGAGGTCATGGTTGCGCTGGTGATCGCATCCCTCGCGCTGGTCGCGGTAATGGCCAGTATCAGCCAGATGATCGACGCGGGTACGACAATGCGAGACCGGACCTGCGCAGCCTGGATTGCAGAAAACAAGATCGCGGAAATGCGACTCGCCAACGTGGAACCGAAAGTCAGCACCTCCGATGGCGAGCTCGAGTTCGCCGGGCTCGAATGGGACTGGACGGCGACGGTCTCGGAAACCGGCGTAGAATTCCTTTATCGCATCGACGTCGCCGTCAGCTTCGCCGGCAGCGATGACGTCATCAGGACCGTCACCGGCTTCGTCGGTGAACCCGGAATTCCGGGCGAAGCCAACCGCGCCTGGGCACGTGCCGGACGTGCGCTCGGGGAAGACCAGTGAAGCGCCAGCGCGCCTTTACGCTGCTAGAGCTGCTGGTGGCGATGGCCGTGTTTGCAATACTGGCCGCCTTCGCCTACGGCACGCTCAACCAGACGCTGCTGAGCGCCGAAATTCTTGGAGAGCGCATGGATCACCTGCAGGCGGTGCAAAAGACAATACGCATGCTCACGGATGATCTGCTGCAACTCGCGCCGCGACCCGTGCGCGATGAGCTCGGCGAAAATTTGCGGCCCGCGCTCGACACGGGTTTCCAGTCAGGATTCGTGCTCGAGCTGACGCGTGGCGGCTGGAGCAACCCGGCCGTGCTGCCGCGAGGCACCCTGCAGCGAGTCGCTTACCGCATCGAAGATGGCACGCTGATTCGCTACCAATGGTATGCGCTGGACCATACGCTCAACGATGCGCCGATTGGGGTCGAGTTGCTCGATGATGTCGAAGGTATCGAATTCCGCTTCGTGGTCGGCGATAACGAATATTCGAACCAGTGGCCGCCGCTCAATCTTCCCGGCGCCATCGGCGCCCGGCAACGTCCGCGGGCTGTCGAGGTGACATTACGCCTCGTTGATACAGGTGAGATAAGGCGCCTGATAGAGGTCGCGCCATGATTTCCATAGGCACGATGAAAGCGGCCAGGAAGCGGGGTGTGGCGCTGATCACGGCAATGCTGATCGCAGCGATCGCGACGATGGTTGCTGCCAATCTGGCCTGGGACAATGCACTGGACGTCCGCCGTACACTCGTCAATCTTGGTCGTGACCAGGCGATACAGGTTGCCCTCGGCGCGGAGAGCTGGGTCATCAGCATCCTGAAGCAGGATGCCCAGGACAGCCAGACGGACCACCTGGGCGAAATCTGGGCATCGGAACTACCGGGTTTGCCCATCGAGGGCGGCGAGGTCTTCGGCAGCATCGAAGACCTGTAGGGGCGCTTCAACGTCAACAACCTGGTCGACAACGATGGTCGCATCAACAAGGATTCGCTGGAGCAATTTCGCCGCCTGCTCAACGTGTTGGGGCTCGACCCGCGATTTGCCGGTATCGCGGCGGACTGGATCGACAGCAATGTCGACGCCGCGTTCCCGGACGGCGCCGAGGACCCGATATACACGGGCATGATTCCCCCTTACAGGACCGCCAACCAGACCCTGACCAGCGCGAGCGAGCTGGCGGCGCTCGAGGGCATGGACCGCGCAAGCTTCCGCATCCTGGAACCCAACATCGTTGCCCTCCCGGGGCGCACCAGCATCAATGCCAACACGGCCACAGCGGCAGTACTGCAGTCTCTGGATGAAAACATGACAGCAGCGGACGTCGAGGGCCTGTTACAGGAGCGGGAAGGCTCGGGCTTTGCGGACGTCCAGACCTCGTTCAGCTCGCTCGTCACACCGGATGTGCTTAACGGCTTGGGCGAGTCGACCCGTTTTTTTCGATTGAAGGTGATCGTGCGGATTGATACGGTTCGGATCACCCTTTACAGCGTATTGCAGCGTGCTGAGCAGACGGGTGCGGTAACGCCCATCCTGCGCAGTCTTGGAACGACCTGAGATGTCAGAATACCTGGTCATAAGACTCGATCAGAGCCAGAGCCAGCTGGCTCACTGGATTGCTGTCGATTCGACGGGCGCGAGGCAGAGCCCGCCGGCGATCGGCACACTGCAGGAGGCAGCGGGCGAGATTGGCGAGCGCCAGGTCATCGTTCTCGTGCCGAGTACCGAAGTGCTCACGACCAGTGTCGATATTCCCGTCAAGCGTGCGAAACTGCAGGCCGCATTGCCATACGCACTCGAGGAATGCCTGGCAGAGGATGTCGAGGAGCTGCATTTTGCCGCCGGCCAGCGGCGATCGAGTGGACTGACGCCGGTGAGCGTTGTCAGCCATGAGCGCATGCGCGAATGGCTTTCGGCCCTGGAGTTCACCGGGATCACGCCGGATTCGGTGGTCGCCGAAAGCTACGGCCTGGCACGCATTCCCGGCACAATCAGCATGCTGCTCGCCGAAGACCTGGTATTCATCAACGACGGTGCGGACCTCGAACTCGTCATGCAAGGCGTCAGCCCGGGCGACGCGCTGGCCGCGATCGGCGCCCTCGACGACGGCACGACAAGCGGCGACGAGCAGGAAACGGCGGCCAACCCACTGCCGCGCCATGTGCTCGTCTACTGCGAACCCGGCGATGACGAACAGTACCAGCACGACTGGATCGCAATGCGTCACGAACTGGACAGCGTTGACGTAAAACTGTTGCCCGACGGGGTGATGCCACGGCTTGCCGTTACTGTCGCAACCGGCTCGGGAATCAATTTATTGCAAGGTCAGTATGCGCCGGGTAAGGAATATGCGGGCCTGTTCCGTCCCTGGAAGTATGCCGCCATATTGTTACTCGCGTTTGGGCTGATCGGCATCGGCGCCAAAGCGCTGGACCTGTACTTGCTGTCGCAGCAGGAAGCCGGGCTTCGTCAGACATTCAACGCCGAGTACCAGCAGATGCTCCCCGGCGTGCCGGAAACGGATGACCCGGTGGCCGTCATTGAATCGCTGCAGCGCCGAGTCGGCAATGTGCAGACGCCACCCCTGTTCCTGCAATCGATACAACAGCTCAGCCGCGCGATGCAGCAGAACCGGCAGGCACGCATCCAGGCAATCAGTTTTCGCGCCGGCGTCATGGACCTGCGCATATCCGCACCGGACGTGGCCACGCTCGACAATGTACAGCGTGCTATCGGTGAGAGCGGACAATTCCGGGCGGCCATCCAGTCGACAGACCAGGATGGCGAGAAAGTCAGCAGCCGCATCCAGATACAGGCGGCAGGATCGTGAAGAACTGGTTCATGTCTCTCGCAGCTCGCGAGCGGGTGTTTGTGAGTGCGGCGGTCGTGGTTACCGTGTTGGCCGTTGCCTGGTTCGGCATCTGGGTTCCGCTGGACAACGGACAAGAAGCCACCGCCGCCCGGGTCGACGCCTGGCAACGATCCCTGTCCGCGTTGCGGCCGCTGCGGGGACAGCTACAGGCAACCACCAGCGGCCAGCCGGCGGCGACCGGTCGAAACCAGTCGCTGGTCGTCATCGTTGATACCAGCCTGCGCCAGCGCACCCTGACGAACTCCCTGCAACGAAGCCAACCGACGCCATCCGGTACCGGCATACGGGTCGAATTCGAGGGTGCCCCGTTCGATGACATGATGCTGTGGCTCGGAGACCTGCATCGCCAGTACGGGCTGCAGGTAGATTCGGGCAGTTTTTCGATTGCCTCCGGCGACATTCCTGGCCGGGTCAATTCAAGCGTCACCCTGCAACGGTAGTGGTCCGGAAAGGCGTGTGTGATGGGTTCAACGCGTTGTGAAGCGGTTAGCCACAAGGCACGCCTCGCGCGTAATGGCGAGTCCTTGCCAAGAGGCGCAACACCGCGGATGAGCGCTTCACAGCGCGCCCGAAGGGAGCTACCCGGATGATCCAGGACAAGGCGCAGTCGGCAGGGAATGGCATGTCCTTTTCAAGGGCTGCAACGCCGTCTTGGATCATCCGGGTAGTCCTGCATCCGTCATACCTGCCTTTTTGCACCACCTGCGCAGGCCCCGGCCGATGAAACGTTACATCATCGCCGGGCTGCTGGTGTTCTTCATGGTGCTGCTGGTGACCTTCCCTGCCCGTCTTGCCTACCGGTGGCTTGCACCGCCCGACTTGCAACTGAGCGGCATCGCCGGATCGGTCTGGAACGGCACAGCCGCCGAAGGACTGGCGGCTGGCGCATATGTCCGGGATATTCGCTGGCACCTGAAACCGGCACAACTTTTAAGAGGCAAACTGGCGTTCGCCACGTCCAGCAGCCCTGCATCCGGCACGCTGAAAACCGATATTGCCGTCGGCATGGACGGCAGGCTGACATTGTCGGGGCTCTCGGGCAATCTGCCCCTCGATCTCGTCCACGCGGCCTTGCAGCAGGCCGGCATACGCGGTGACCTGAGCCTGCAATTCGACACGCTGGTCCTGAAAAACGGTCTGCCGGTCGTTGCCGATGGCAGCATTACGGTCGCCAACCTGTTTGTGCCCGATCTGTCCGCCGGCGTCCTCGGAGACTACCGGGCAGATTTGCAGACCACCGACAGCGGTATCACCGGAAGTGTCGATGACCTGTCCGGGGTCCTGGATGTTGCCGGGGTAATCACGATATCAGCGGATCGGGATTATGCGCTGATCGGCGAAGTTGCCGCCCGGCCGGGGGCACCCCCGTCGATCGAACAACAGCTACGCTACCTCGGCAGCCCGAACGAACGCGGGCTGCGGGAATTTCGCTTCGAAGGAAGCCTGTAGCCCTGGCCTGACTATTGCACCGGCCTGCAAAATGCAGGGCTTTAACTATACTGATTTGTATAGCTGCCTTGTCGCCTCCTGTCGAATACCGACTGTGGCGCTTTCCTGATGACAACAAACAATAGGAATAAAAACATGAAAAAAATCATGCTTTCAGTCTCTACGGCCGCGCTGTTGATGCTTGTTGGCGCTGGCCCTGCGCTGGCCCAGGACGATGGAATGCGGGTCATTCCCGTGGAGTTGTATGCCTATTCCTACAATGACAGGAAGGATTCCGGTGATCTGGACAAAGTCATCGACAAGTGGAATGCGTACATGGACAAGAACGGCTTCGACACCTATGCAGCCTGGACCCTGACGCCGGATTACTTTGGACCTGACCAGGACTTTGACGTGATCTGGCTGGGCGCGGCAACCAATGCGGTTGCAATGGGCGAAGGTCACGACGCCTGGCTGGCTGACAGTGACGGCATTGCCGACGAATTTGCGGATGTCCTGACCTGCAACGCACATTCCAATTACGCATCGGTCAATCACAAGGCGCTGCCGCCTGGCGACATGCCGGCTCACTCTGTAATTACCTTTTCCGACTGCAATTACAAGGACGGCGCCACGTTCAGCGCCGTTGATGCGGCGATGGACGATTGGTCGCAATACCTGGCTGACGCCGGCTCGACGGCCGGAATCTTTCACTGGTACCCGGTATGGGGTGGCGGTGACGAAGATTTCGACTTCAAGTGGCTGGAAGTCTATGCAAATCATGCCGAACTCGGCGCGGGCTACGAGCGCATGGGTAACGGCGGCGGATACATGACATCCGGCAGGCTGTTCGGCCACCTGCTCAAATGTGATTCTGCCCGCGTCTACAACGCACAATATCGCAGATCCGCGGACTTGAGATAAGGTAGACGAGGGTCGCGGCCGGACGCTTACCGTGTGACTTCGAGGAATTCCTGTAGCAGCGGGAAGTAGAGCGCCGTGCGGGCGGGCTGGCCGGTCAGGTTCGAGTACAGGCTCGCGTATTTGTCGAGTTGCGGCCGGTAGCGATTCGCTTCCTGTTCGAGGAAACCGGCCAGGTCACCGCCTTCGTGGCTGCTGGTCTTGTAGTCGATGATCCAGTGCGTGCCGTCTACATCGATGCGTACCCTGTCGATGATGACCGATTCGCTGTGGCCGTCGACGATCCCGCTGACCGGCAGTTCGCAGAAGCCCTCGCCGAACAGGACCCAGCGGCCGCTGGCGTCGCCGAGAATGCTCTGCAAGGCCTGCTCAGCCCGTGCACACACCGCGTCGACATCTCCCGCCGAGACGCCGAGGCTGGCTGCCCAGAGACGGCTGACAGGCCGCAGGTCGGCGAGCCGCGGCGGCGATGTCTCGACGCGCCCTTCGCTGATCCGCTGCAGCCAGCGATGCACAATCGTGCCTGCGTGCCGCGTTGCGGCGCCGACCCAGTAATAATCGACCGGTATTTCCTCAGCCGCGGCAACCACAGGCCCCGCAACCCCACCAGTGGGTAGCTCGGGAGGCGGCGGCATGCGACACGCGCCGCTGAATCGCCGCAGCCTGGGTTTTACCAGCCACCCGCCGTCGGCGCCAGCGGCTGACGCCTGCCGCCCGTCCCCGAGCCAGGCCTCGAATGCCCGCTCGTACTCACCGCCAATTGCAGGCCACAGGCGGCCGAGCAGCGAGTCTGCGCGCGGTTTGCACAGCGAGGCGCCATCGGCTGAGACTGCGATATTGCCTGCAAGATGTAGCGATTTCCTGGCCCGGGTGCACGCCACGTACAGCAGGCGGTCGAGTTCCAGTCGTGTCTTTTCGTTTTCGCTCTTCTCGATGAAACGATGCAGCGGATCGTGCTCCAGTTCCGAGCGCGGCCCGACCGGGCTGATGATCATCTCGCTTTGCCCACGCTTGCCCGGCAAATTCAGCCAGTTGAGCATCTCCCTTGTGCCGGCGCGCGTTCCCCTGCCCAGGCCATGCAAGATGACATGATCGAATTGCAGCCCCTTGGCCTTGTGCATTGTCATGATCTGCACACGGCACATGCCGCTGACCGTACTCGATACCCGCTCGGCATCCAGCCGTTGCTCGAGTTCGCTCACGTCGTCCAGCGTTCCGCCATTCGCGATCTGCTCGAGCGTGGCGAAATATCCGTACACGTTTTCGAGTTGTTCCTCGCCCGGCAACAAGGCCGGTCCGC